>Ga0208916_10001405_pt1 | contig 10351 bp, 10 predicted proteins | sample DEB19_08_DNA_5_FD_184523 | JGI IMG/M metagenome (GOLD analysis project Ga0208916, IMG submission 184523) | Aqueous microbial communities from the Delaware River and Bay under freshwater to marine salinity gradient to study organic matter... | ecosystem: Environmental > Aquatic > Marine >... | reverse complement strand
TGCATAGAGCGTGAGGTCGAGTTCATCATCGATATCACCAACGATTGCATCGAATTCATCGCTCATTTCTGCCCCCACTTACTCATAAATTCAGAAGTACTCATCTCATAGATGTTTTCAGGGCCGTCCTCTTCATCGATCTGCTGGCCCTTGTACTCGAAACCAAAGTAGTTAATCACAGCGATCGATGGAAGATTGCCAGGGCTCACGGTATATCGCAAGGTTTTTACCTCAGGAAATTGTGACACCCAACTCCACATGCCTTTAAGCGCCTCCTTGGCATATCCCATGTTCTGAAAAGGTTCTTCAATTCCAAGGCCAATCTCCATCATTCCTTCTGCATCAGGTACGCCGTGGAAACTGATGCTTCCAATGATTTCCCGGGATTCTTTCAGCACAATAAATCTGACAAACCATTTGTTAGTTGAAGGATTTGCCTTCACCTGTGGAACACGCCAACCAAGCGGGCCGCTATCTTTAACAAGATTCTGATGCGGGTTCGTAATGTCTCTTCCTGCTATCGCAGGGGCGTCATTCTTATTCTCATATAACTCAATGATTCCTTGCGCAGAAATATGGTGAAGTTCTAAACGCGGAGTATCAATCACTTTCTCGTGCACATGCGAAGTATCTCACGAGCTCAAAGGATGAAGTGAGCCTTGGCTTTCTCGACAGCAGAAACTCGTCCATCAACTTCCATCTTGCGATAGAGATTCTTCAGGTGAGTCTTCATAGTATTCAAGGAAATATGAAGTGATGCTGCGATTGCGCTGATTGGGCGATCGGTTGAAAGGTGGCGAAGAACTTCGAGTTCTCGCTTAGTAAGCGATGAGGCAAATTCAGAAGGGCGAGAGTTCGCATTCTTAATTCGTTCGGCAACACTTGATGCCAAATCTTCGAGGTAGACAGTCGGATTCTCGCCAGCAATTTTCAAGATGAGGTTCCCCATTTCAGCAGATTGTCGTAAAAATGTCTCTTTCGCTCCCACCGTTGCACCGATGTCTAAGGCCTTTTTCATCTCTTTCAGTGCAAGATTTTCTTGGCCGATTACTTCATGTGTATCGGCAAGATGCTTCCAAATCTTTTCTCGAGGAGTACGTTGCGGTAGGTTCTTAACATCGGCCTGAACGGATTTCTTTCCCATCCGCTCGTCATAGGCGAGCTTGATCTGCTGAACGAAACGTTGCTTAGGAGCACGCTCAAGAAGTACTCCAAGCCGATCATTGTCCTTTACAGTGAAACGAATAAATAGTTCACTCAAATCCACAATTGAAATTAAATCATCTGAATATTCGATGTTCTCAGCTCGTGCTCTAGCTCTCTTTATGTTGTCTAGAGCTTCTGTAACCATGCCTTTCATCACAAGGTCTCTCGCAAAATAACCATCAGCTAAGAAGTGCCACGTCCACTGCTTCCATAGTTCACCTAATTCGCGAATCTTTCCAAAAAGTTCAAAAGCCTCGCGAGGACGAGCAAATTCAAGATAGCAGCGAGCCATGATGTACATCGAATCTAGGGGGCCGAAAATCCCAATGTATCCGCGCTTAGTGAATTGAGAGTAAGAGATTGAAGCTGCTTCAAACGCGCGACGGTAATCACCAATCTGAAATAGAACCATTGCGTTCATCGATGAAATGAGTAAATGATTATTTGGAAGTTTCGACTTGTTTGCCAGTAATTTCGCCTGTTCAAAATATGATTCAACTTCCTCTGTCTCATCAAGAATGAAGTTCTTAATTGCCGCAAGGCGTATTTGGCCTATTTGTTCCTCAATTCCAAGGGTTAGTGGCCCATCGGTAGAAGACATTGCAATCGCAAAACTTTCTTCAAATTGATTAAAGCGTCCAAGTGCAATATCGATATAGGCTCTTGATCCATAGGTGAGTTGTTTGATGAATCCTTCAAGAACCGTTCCTCGAGCATCAAAATTCATCTGTGCGATCATGCTCATCACGGTTTCGTACTCTTGCAAAGCTAGTCGCCCCGCTATTTCTACAGTTGAACGCTTGAGTAGCCCTAGCTCTGAGTTATCTCCCGCGAAGACAGACCATCGAATAAGTTCATTCCCACGACCCGTTGCCTGAAGAATTCGCGCGGCGTCCGGAAATATGGTGGCAACTTTCTCAAGATTTCCAGCCAAATACGCATGCTCTAGCGCCAAGTTGGGTTCATTACGATTCTCGTGAAATTCCAGCAATCGCGAGTGAATATCAATTTTGTGCTGTTTATCTTTACGAAGTTCAGTCAGTAAGACTTCGCGCAAAAGCTTTGAGAACTCAAAGGTTTGTTCCGGTGATCCCGTTTGCGAAAAGTAATTACCATCGAGGGCAATTTGATTTATTGAATCGTAAGAATATTTTTCTCCGAGGATAACTTCTGCTTGCTCGTGCGTGAATTCAGGAACTACTGCCAGTGATGTGATCAGGAAACGTGTTTCTTCATCCAGTGAGTTAATGACTGAAGTTGCAAGGGCTCTCAATGGTTCCGTCTGTGATGCTACGACTTTTTCAAAGTCGATTGGTTTCTTGTTCTTTGCAATTTGGTGCAAGAGCATAGTGACAGCTGCCGGCCATCCTCGAGCAGCTTCTAATGAGTGGCGTATTTCTGTATTTGCATAATCAATCTTGTACATTCCTGCCAACGTTGAGACCTCAGATTCTGAAAAAGCTAAGTCACTCGCGCCTAGAACTACGAGTGGACCTCGCGCAGAGAAGGTTTCGTACGCGGTTTCGATCTTGTCACGTCGGATTGTGACAAATTTCAAATTACTCGGGAACTGCTCTACCAAGCGAGAAGCGAGATCTACATCTCGAGATGTGTGTTCTCTGAAATTATCAATTACAAAGATGAAATCGCGTCCCATCGCTAGAAGCTCATTCCCCCACCGTCTAACAATTTCAACTGGGCGAATTTCAACTTCATTTTCAAACCAGGGGGCGAATCCGGGGATTACATTTCTTGTTGCCTGAATAAAGAGCGCAGACATATCCTGTAGAGAATCGCTCTCAGTGATGGTGAGCCAAATCAGGTGATCGCGACGTGTAAGCGCCCATTCTGCGACAAGGGAAGTTTTTCCGTATCCGGCTGGTGCAATAACAACAGTTGTACTTGGTGATGGTTGTTCTAAGAATTCAAAGAGATGCTTGCGAGATAAATAATTTGGCGGCAAGGTTGGGATCAGAGTGCGCGAAAGGGTCACCCCGGGAGCAACCTCAAACTCCGCTGCCTCACCCTTTGCCGTTGCCATGGTGTTAGGGTGATGCAAAAGCCAGCGTATGGGAAGCCAAAATCACCCCATTAGGGGTGAGATGACGCGGTGATTCTTAGGTGCGGTTTACAAGGTTGCGAAACCTTCTGCAAGAACGCCAAGGGCATCCTTGAGAAGTTCATCGGTAATCACGAGTGGTGGCAAGAAGCGGATGACGTTTCCGTAAGTACCTGCAGTGAGGATGAGAACACCCTTGCTCTGGCAGTACTTAATGACCTTGGCCATCGCTTCAGGATTTGGATCCTTGGTGCCAGCGTGAACGAGTTCAATCGCAACCATCGCACCGCGACCACGGACATCGCCAATGATTGGGTACTGAGCCTTGAGTGAATTCAGTGCGTCAACCAAGATGGTTCCGATATGCGCAGCACGATCAACGAGCTTCTCTTCCTCAATTGTTTCAATAACAGCAAGGGCTGCTGCGCAGACGACAGGGTTTCCGCCGTATGTTCCGCCGAGTCCACCCACGTGAGATGAATCCATAATTTCAGCGCGAGCCGTGACTGCGGCAAGTGGCATTCCACCAGCGATTCCCTTTGCAGAGATGATCATGTCTGGTTCCATATTTTCATGCTCAACAGCAAACATCTTTCCTGTGCGAGCAAAACCTGACTGAACTTCATCTGCGATAAAGACGATCTTGTTTTCGGTTGCAAACTTTTGAAGTCCTGGCATAAAACCAACTGGTGGAACGATAAATCCACCCTCGCCGACAACTGGTTCGATCAAGATTGCTGCAACATTATGTGCGCCAATTTCTTTTTCAATCTTTGAGATGACAGCTGCGAGTGAATCTTCAGCGATTGTCGCAGAATTGCCGGTGTAGCGATATGCGTAAGGCATCGGCATGCGATAGATCTCGTTAGCAAATGGTCCGAATCCATCCTTGTAAGGAATGTTCTTTGCAGTAAGTGCCATCGTGAGGTTGGTGCGACCGTGATACGCATGTTCAAAGACAACAACCGCAGGGCGCTTTGTGTAATGACGTGCAATCTTGATTGCATTCTCAACAGCTTCGGCGCCTGAGTTTTGCAGGATTGACTTCTTCTTAAACTTTCCGGGGGTAAGACGATTGAGCGCTTCGCACACTTCGATGTAACCCATGTATGGAACAGTTGTGAAGTTGGTATGCGTAAAGTTTGCAACTGCTTCTTGAACAGCTTTTACAACGCGGGGCGCTGAGTTTCCAACGTTAACAACACCGATACCTGAACCCATATCGATGATGCGGTTGCCATCGATATCTTCAATAATTGCAGCATGTGCACGGCTGACAATCACCGGCATCGCAGTTCCTAGTCCCCCAGATACAGCCTCTTTACGTCGCTGCATTGCTGCAGTTGATAGTGGCCCTGGAATTTCAGTGGCCAAGTGGCGTGATTGTGGGAGGGGGTCCTTTGATGTCATGGTGAAAGTCTAAGCCCATGATTTTCTGAAGCGAGCCCAAGTACCGCTTGGTTCAAGTTAGGCTTGCCACATGAGCGACCTTCGAGATAGCGCACCTCTTCTTGATGCCTACCTCTCTTACTTCGAGAGCGCTCGAACCCCATTTACGATTCCTGGCCACAAGCAGAAGACCAGTGCGCTAGACGCTGGTTTAGGCGCTGTCGTTGATTCCGATACGCCTCTCTATGGCGGCCTCGATGAAATCAAATTAACCAACCAGACTCTTAAGAAAGCTGAATCCCTTGCTGCAAAGTTGTGGGGCGCTGACTATGCGCGCTTCTCAACCGGTGGATCTACCCACGCAAACCAAGCAATTATCTTCGCGCTCGGAAAACCTGGAGACAAGATTGCGGTCTCGCGCACTGCTCACCGATCTGTTTTGAGCGCACTCGTACTTGCAGGACTCGAACCAATCTGGATGTCACCAGATATCAATGAAGCAACTGGTGTGCCAATCGGAATTGGTATTGCAGAGTTAAAGCGCGCCTTAACTGAAAAACCGATTGCGGTTTTGCTCACTGAACCTGGTTACCTCGGAACTATCTCTGACCTTCCAGTCTTAATTGAAGCTGCACACGCAGTAAAAGTCCCCGTAATTCTCGATGCTGCTTGGGGCGGACACTTTGGTTTCCATTCAGATCTACCTCGTCATGCATTTCAAGTTGGTGCTGATGCACTCATCACCAGCACACATAAGGCACTTCCTGGTTACAGCGCCTCTGCGCTATTGCTTGCACGCACTACGTTACTGAGCGCGGAGAGACTCGAGCAAAGCTTTGAGACAACTCATACAACCTCTCCTGCAGGAGCACCTCTTGCATCTATCGATGGTGTTCGCGCACTTCTTGAAACTCGAGGCGAAGAACTGATTGGCAGCCTTCTCAACAACATTCATAGATTTAAAGAGATGGTGCAGGCTGAATTCGCGCTACCGATTTTTCTCTACCCATCAGATTTTCCAGCAGGGCGCTTCGATCCATCAAAGATTGTCCTGCGCGTTCAGCAGCTTGGCGCATCAGGAGTTGAGATCGAACAAGATCTGCAAGCCAAGGGAATCCGCGTTGAAATGGCTGATCGCGACACCATCGTCTTCCTTGCAACAATTGCTGATTCTCGAGCAGATTTTGATTCATTAGCGGATGCTCTTATTCCTATTTTAAAGAAGCGCCAAGAACAACGTCGTGAAAGTGCAACCGCACTCAGCTGGTCTGTTGTTCCCCAACGCGCTGCCTCGATGCGCGATGCTTACTTTGCTGAAACTGAGATGGTCTCTGCTGAAAGCGCTGTCGGCCGAATCTCTGCAGATTTGATCGCACCTTACCCACCAGGAGTTGCCGTTGTTGCACCGGGTGAATTGCTTACTCAACAAATAGTTGAAGGACTAAGCGCTTCTCGCGCGGCAGGAGTTCGAATCGCATATGCAACCGATTCAACGCTCAATAGCTATAGAGTGGTTAAGCAAACTTCGTAATTGCAAAAGAGTAGTAATCATGTGGAACTTCATCCTCCACAAATAGAGCCTTGAGAATTCCCTCAAATTTCCATTCGGCTTTCTCAAATGCCCTGCGCATTGCGATATTTGATTCATCCGTTGATCCTTCGACTCTATGGGCGCCGTTACTAAATGCATATTCAGCAACGAGTCCGAGAGCGCGAGTTCCAAGACCTTTTCCTTGTAGCTCGGGAGCTATCTCAATTCCCATATCCCAAGCACCCTGAGGACGTGTGAAATCACATTTTCTTAACTGCACATCACCGACCAATTCACCATCAAGGTCTAGAGCTAAATGTTGGTAATGATCACTCCAAGAACCTGAAAAGGAAAATCCCTTACGGAAACGTTCTCTGCTGCCTTCGTGAGTGAGATTTCTTATTTCGCAAGCACGTTCAAACTCTTCAGGTCTATACGGCCTTAAAGAGAGATTTTCAGTCATGGGTAAAAATTCTTGAGCTCGCAGAAATAATGATGGCTAGTATTGCAGGCACCAACATTGCCCAACGTAATGTAATGACATCAGCCAGGAATCCCATCAATGGGGGGCCGACGATAAATCCAAAGTAAGAAATTCCTGAAATCATTGCAACAGCTTCAGCAGGTGAAATGCTTCCGGCAAATCTCTTGTTTGCCATGGAGCCTGCTGCGCTAAAGAGAAGCGGAATAACTGCAGACAGGGCTGCACCAAATAAGAACCAGCCAAAGATAACTCCGCCGGTGCCGCCAACTAAGAGTCCTGCTGCAAGTCCTGTACCGCCAATCAGTCCACCTACTTTGAGTATGCGATTGGGACCGAACTTTGTAGCTAGCTGATCTCCAAAGAAACGACCCACCACCATAGTGAAAGAGAAGGCGATGAATGGAATGGTGCTAACAAAAGCAGATGCACCAAAAGTTTCGCGGGCAAGAACTCCGCCCCAATCTCCTGCTGATCCTTCACCGATAGAAGCCGCTAGACCAAGCAATCCCATAATGAGAATAAGTGGTGGTCTCTTCTTCTTCGCTGCTTTATCTTCCTCGGAGTACACATGTTTATCTGCATCGGCAGGAAGTAAAAGACGTGAACCATAGAGAGTAATTGCTGTGATCACTCCCGAAACAAATGCAAAGTGCAGAAATACTCCAATCTCTGCCTGAGCAAATAATCCCCCGATGATGCTCCCGAAAAGTCCACCCACGGACCAGAAGGCATGGAAGCGACTCATGAATCTACGACCTGACTTTTGCTCAAGAGTTACCCCGTGAGTATTCATCGAAACATCCTGAGACGCGACTGTGATTCCAAAGAAGAAGAGTGCAACTGAAAGCGTGACTGCGGAGTTTGCTAGACCAACAAATGGTGCAACAACGACCAGTGCACCTGTTGCGATTGTGAGAGTAGCGGCGCTTCCATGCTTTCCGGCTAACTTCCCAACTGGACCGAGTGCTACCAACACACCGAGAGACATCATCAGCAAAGAGATTCCAAGAACAGAATTGGAGAGATCGAGTTTGCTCTTTAGATCAGGGATGCGAGCAACGAAGTTTCCAGCACTTAAGCCCAAGCAGAGAAATGAAAGGGTTACGCCCAAATGTGCGCGCTTGATTTCCGCTTCAGTGATTGTCATGGTTCTTCTCTTTCTAGCGGATTGGCTTGCGATACACCTTGTGTGAAACAGCTTGTGCCAACGGCTTAATCATCATTGAATCTACATTGAAGTGGTCAGGCAACATGACTACCCAGCGAATAGCTTCAGCAACATCATCAGCAACTAGAGGCTTTTCAATACCTTCGTAGATCTTCGCCGCTGCATCGGTATTGCCCTTGTAGCGAATCTTTGCAAACTCTTCAGTCTTCACAATTCCAGGAGCAATCTCAGTAACGCGAATTGGTTCGCCATTGAGTTCTAGTCGCAAGGTGTCGACAAGAGAAGCCTCGCCAAATTTTGCAGCCGCGTAACTTCCACCATTTTCATAGGTGCGATGCGCTGCAGTTGATGTAATAAGAACAATGTGGCCCTTGCGGTGTTCACGAAATAGTGGAGTAATCGCTTTGACCATGCGCACGGCACCAACAACGTTGATATCAAATGTCTTCTGCCAAAGGTCTGGATCAGAATCCATCACTGAATCTGCATCAAAAGCTCCGCCTGCGCTGTGAACCAAGACAGAAACTGGGGCATTTCCTAAATGCGCTACAAGTGCATCGACGCTCGATTGATTTGTGACATCGAGTTCAACTGCTTCGATATGTGGCGATTCAGCTGCAAGAGCGGTTAATTTGTCGACTCGTCTTGCCGCCGCAATCACGTGATATCCATTTGCTGCCAGCGCTCGTGCAGTTGCTGCGCCGATTCCGCTACTTGCTCCAGTAATTACTGCATATTCGCGTGATGTCATAGGGAAAGGGTATATGCGAGGCTAGAATTAGACCATGAGCAAACAAATTAAAACTGAAGTAGAAATCGAATATAAGAAGCGCAACAAAGCGACAGTTTTCTGGCGTGGAATCTTGGTCTTCCCAGTAGCAATATTCCTAGGTGCATTTTCGATTAATAGCAACGCAGGATGGGCTACTGGCTTCATCATCATGCCTGCACTTCTTGCTCTTCTCTTCCGCGAGGTCTACCCAAGTTATCTCTTGACCTTCAACCATGCTCTACTTGAGCTAGAAACTCGCGTCATCGCCTACGTTCTTCTCCTGACTGATGATTACCCATCTATCGAACGCAATAAGAACATCGCCGTGATTTTCCCTGATATCAAGGGTGGAAAGACTCTTAATCGTTGGTTGCCGTTGGTGAAGTGGTTCCTTGCAATTCCACTTGTCATCGTTGGATTGATTTACTCAATCATCGCCCTTGGAATGACATTCATCGCATGGATCATGACATGGTCTACAGGCAAGTATCCGAAGTGGGCTGGAAAGTTTGTGCTCTCCACACTTCAGTTCTGGAACCGAGTAAATGGCTATGCATTCCTTCTTGTTTCAGATAAGTACCCTTCATTTAAACTCTAAATGACGCTCTCAATTCGACCAATCGCGCAAGGCGATAAAGAGCGCTGGCTTGTTCTCTGGCAGGGATATCTCGATTTCTACAAGACGGCCGTCCCTTCTGAACAGACAGAGCGCACCTGGACTCGCATCATGGATCCTGACTTCAATATGAAGTGTGCCGTTGCTGAACGTGATGGCAAGGTTGTTGGTTTTACTACCTATAACCTTCAAAACTCAACATGGTCTCCCAATGGACATTGCTACCTTGAAGATCTATTTGTGGATCCTGAAGTTCGCGGAACCGGTGCGGGCAGGGCTCTCATCGATTACGTAAAAGCCTTTGCTCTGGAAATGAAGTGCTCGCGCCTCTATTGGAACACCGATGCAGATAACCAAGTGGCGCGAGGTCTCTACGACACTTATGTTCTTGAATCAGGAAAGCGCCAGTACCGAGTTCAGCTCTAAGGCTTAGTTTCCTGCAGTTTTGCGAATCATTCGTTGGTAATACATACCTGGTTTGCGCGTACTTTCTTGCTTCTCGCCCATCATCACAAAACCTAATTTTTCATAAGCCTTGATTGCAGATTCGTTGTCGACCCAGACGCCAAGTCCCTGAATTAGCCAGTTTTTCTTGGATGCTTCACTATCGAGATATTCGAAGAGTGCGCGCAGGGCTCCAAGTTTTCTAAATTCTGAATTCACCCAACAACTACCGACCCAGCATGTTGCTCCGAAATCCCCTTTGAGATTTTCGACAGTCATCATGCCGATATCGGCACCATCTATCACTGCGACAAGTGCGATGTATTGCCGCGCCTTTGATCGCCATTCACTTTCGGTAAATGCTTTTTCAGATTCAAGGTTTCCACCAAATGCATGGCCATCGTTTTCTAGTGCAGCAAGACGGATATCTCTGTAACGTTCCCATTGATCTTCATGCAATTCTTCAACAGTAAGAGCTTGATGCATTTCCCGAACTACTTCTTAAAGAGCTTCTTAGGGTTGAGCTTCGAGCCTTGAGCCTTCACTTGTTCAAGAGTTCTTTGTGCCCATGCAAATTCGAGGCCAAGTACAAAGAGCCCAAGAATGATGAGAGGCAAAGTAAATGGACCTGGAAGCACGACAAGAAGGGAGCCGACAATAATCAGAGTTGATCCAACGACCA
>Ga0208916_10001404_pt1 | contig 10351 bp, 8 predicted proteins | sample DEB19_08_DNA_5_FD_184523 | JGI IMG/M metagenome (GOLD analysis project Ga0208916, IMG submission 184523) | Aqueous microbial communities from the Delaware River and Bay under freshwater to marine salinity gradient to study organic matter... | ecosystem: Environmental > Aquatic > Marine > Coastal... | reverse complement strand
TGTTGCTCGAATCTGCCAAGCAATTGTCGATGACCCAACAGATGTCCGACGCCTCACCATGAAGCGCAATACTGTCGCTGTCGTCACCGATGGATCTGCAGTGCTCGGCCTTGGAAATATCGGCCCTGCAGCAGCACTTCCCGTGATGGAGGGTAAGGCGGTTCTCTTTAAGCGCTTTGCCGATATCGATGCCTGGCCGGTCTGCCTCGACACCCAAGATGTCGATGAGATCGTTCGCACAGTTCAATTACTCGCACCTGTCTATGGCGGAATCAATCTTGAAGATATCTCAGCACCTCGTTGCTTTGAAGTTGAGGCACGACTACGTGAGCTCCTTGATATTCCAGTCTTCCATGATGATCAACATGGCACGGCAATCGTTGTTCTTGCAGCTCTTCGCAACTCACTTCGTTTAGTTCATAAGAAGTTGGGAGATGTGAAGATTGTTATGAGTGGAGCTGGCGCTGCTGGAACCGCTATTGCTCGTCTCTTGGTTTTGAGTGGCGCAACGAACATTGTCGCCTTTGATAAAGATGGTGTTATCCATAAGGCAACTACTGGCGATGAGCCAATGCGCCGCTGGTTTATTGAAAACTCCAACCCAACAGATTTCCAGGGCGATATCCACCAAGCGATGGAAGGGGCTGATGTCTTTATCGGCGTCAGTGCGCCAAACGTTCTTAACGAGGCAGATATAGTTTCGATGGCTCAGAAGTCGATTGTCTTCGCTCTTGCCAACCCAACACCTGAAATTGATCCTGCAATCGCTCGTAAATATGCAACTGTCGTTGCAACTGGCCGTAGCGATCAGCCAAATCAGATTAATAACGTTCTCGCATTCCCTGGAATCTTCCGTGGACTTCTTGATGCAGGCGCCACAAAGATCTCAGATGAACTTCTCGTTGCAGCAGCCGATGCCATCGCTGACTGTGTCTCTGAATCTCAGCTCAACGCCTCCTTTATCGTGCCGAGTGTCTTTGATCCTCAAGTGGTCACAAAGGTTGCTGCAGCTGTGAAGAAAACTTCCCAGAAGTAAGACCTAACGATGAGCGCATATGCCGCATCATTTGATGCCCAGTTCTCAACACTTGCTCCATTTGTTCTCTATTTAGTTGTGGGCGCCATTGTTTTTATTGAGACAGGCCTTCTCTTTGGCTTCTTCCTACCGGGTGATTCGATCCTATTTAGCGCTGGTTTAGTCGCTGCAGCGCATGGAAATATCAATATCGCCCTACTGGTCACCATCATTGTGCTGGCAGCATTCTTCGGTGATCAAATTGGATTTGTGATTGGTCGAGTGGTCGGCAGACCGTATTTGGATAAGCGAGATTCTCCACGTATTCAGGCGATGATTAAAAATGCCGAGCGTTTCTATGAGAAGACCGGTTGGTGGGCAGTTATCGCAGCTCGCTTCTTCCCTTGGATTCGCACCTTTGTTCCACCTATTGCTGGAATCTCAAAGATGAATTACTACAAGTTTCTCTCAGCAAATATCATTGGAGCAATTCTCTGGGGCGCTGGAATCACGCTCGCCGGTTACTACGCTGCATCGCTTCCATGGGTGAAGACTTCTTCATATGCAATCGCAGCCTTCTTTATTATTGCTTCGTTGATCTCCGCGATTGTGAATTATTCACGCCGCCCACGATAACGCCAAGATAGGTCATTGCAATTCCAGTGACCAGGTACCAACTCACTCGAACGCCATCGGTAGGTGAGATGAGATCAATCAGAAGTGATCCCAATAAATTGCCACCCACGCTAAAGAGCGTAAACGTCAATACGCCAAGGTGTTGAACAATCTTTGATGTGAAGGCGATATAGATAACGCCGATGACTCCACCGGTATAGATCCACCAAGGACCGCTAGGCAACGGCGCTAGCTCGGTATCTCCAAATGCAATCAAGAGTGCAAGGAAGATTGTGAGAAATGTTGTGCCCATGATGAAATTTAAGAGCGATGTTGTGTAACTCTGATGGGAATGCTCATTAATCTGGCCATTGAGTGCGCGCTGAACACCAACAACTGCACCTGCAACACCAGCTAAGAAGACAGCGAAGAGAGCAAGATCTGCTGCTTCAATGCGATCAAAGACCGAAATAAAGACTGCAAAGACAGTGAAGGCAGCAGAGGCCAATCGACGAGCCGTGATCTGCTTCTTTCCGCCCCCGGTAATCCCGAGACGATCCACCAATAAGGATGCTGCTGTTTGGCCGGCTATGGATGCCACAGAGTAAATAGCCACGCCTATTACAGGCACCACATGTGTTTGAATCGCAACAAATGTTCCACCAAGGGCTCCGGCGAAGAGAGTCCACTTCGGTATCTCACGCCTTGTAACTGCGCTACGGAGGTTGCGCGCACCTTCTTTGATTGCAGGTGAGAAGAGAGCCACGATTGCGATGATTGCAAGGCCTGATCCAAATGAAATCAGTGCAGCCTGCACACCATTTCCAAGTCGATGAGAGAGTTCACCATTAGCACGGGCTTGCAGCGCAATCATCACACCAGAGATAGTCGCCAAGATATCTAAGCGTTGGTTCTTTCCGCTCATTGCAATTAGCTCTCTAGCGCCAATGTAATCGAGAGCCACTCTTCTTCGCGAGTTGCTAAATCAGATGTTACCTTCGCAAGTTGTTCTGCAATCTCAATCAATTTACCTGAATCCATGGCAAAAGATTCCTGCTCTCCAGTCAAACGAAGAATCTCAGCTTTGCCCTTTTCAATCTGACGTTCGACGCGAGCTAAATCTTTCTTGAGCTGGCGTTCCTCCGCTGCGTTAGAACTCTTTCCTTTGCCGCCAGATCCTTGGGCAGGTGCTGATTGCAGATGACGGAGTTCGAGGTATTCATCTACGCCACGAGGCAGATCTCGAAGTTGTAGATCTCCCAATAGACCGACGAAGCGATCACAAACACGTTCTAGAAAATAGCGATCGTGAGAGACGACAAGAAGTGTTCCCCCATAACTATCAAGAAGATCTTCTAACTCGGTTAGCGTCTCAATATCAAAATCATTTGTTGGCTCATCGAGCATCAAAACATTCGGCGCGTCCATCAAAAGGCGAGTTAATTGGAGGCGACGGCGTTCTCCACCAGAGAGATCTCCGACTGGAGTCCATTGGCCATCGCGGTCAAAGCCAAGACGTTCGCAGAGTTGTGAGGCAGAGAGCGTCTTACCTTTTCCGAGCTCTACATACTGTGCGACTTTTTCCACGGCCTCAAGTACTCGCCATGTCGGATCAAGTTCATCTAAATGTTGCGTAAGGAAGGCTATTTTTACTGTTATTCCAGTGGTCAGCTTTCCGGCAGCAGGTGCAAGTTCGCTAGCAAGAACGCGCATCAAGGTACTTTTTCCCGCACCGTTAATTCCAACAATTCCGATGCGATCACCCGGACCGATATTCCACGTTAAATGTGAGAGAAGTTCTTTATCTCCGGCCTTAACCTGCATATCATTTGTCTCAAGAACTGTCTTACCCAAACGATTGAGAGCAAACTTAAGTAGCTCACTTCCATCACGTGGTGCCGGCTCTGCTGAAATCAATTCATTGGCGGCATCAACACGAAACTTTGGCTTTGTTGTTCGGGCAGGTGCGCCACGACGAAGCCAAGCAAGTTCTTTTCTAATCAAGTTATTGCGGCGTGCTTCGGTTGCAGCAGATTGACGTGATCGCTCTGCCTTTGCAAGAACAAATGCAGAGTAACCACCCTCATACTCTTCAACGTTGCCTTGGACTACTTCCCATGTTCGCTCGGTGATTTCATCAAGGAACCAACGATCGTGAGTGACAACGAGAACAGCTAAGTCGGTGCGCTTCTTTAAATGCTCTGCAAGCCAAGCAACGCCCTCAACATCGAGGTGGTTCGTTGGTTCATCGAGCAGAATGAGTTGGATATCGTCAATTAACAATTTTGCCAGGCCCACACGACGCTTCTCTCCACCAGAGAGTTTTCCGAAGGTGCGTTCAAAGAGATGGTCATCAAAACCACCAAAGAGACCGGTGAAGATTTCACGGATACGTGAATCTCCCGCCCATTCGTGTTTCTCGCGATCTCCTAGAACAACTTCACCAACAGTTGCAGATGGGTCGGCGTTATCAATCTGAGCTAGATAGCCGATGGTTGTGGCATTTGATTTAGTGACGCGGCCAGCATCAGGTGCCTCTTCGCCGGTAATAATGCGCATCAGAGTGCTCTTGCCGGCGCCATTGCGGCCAACAATTCCGATTCGTTCACCCTCAGATATGCCGAGTGAGACCTTCGTCAGAAGTGGGCGAATATCAAAGGCTTTTGAGACCTCTTCGATGTTTACAAGATTGCGCGCCACGGTAGGAGAGCGTACCTTTCCATCATGAAGGTTACTGACCGCCAATACGCTCTCGAACTCGATAAGAGCGATGCTCTCGCTCACTTTAAGAGCAGATTCGTCATTACAGATCCCGATCTCTGCTATCTCGATGGCAATTCGCTCGGCCGACTGCCGCATGAGACGGTGAAGGCGGTCAATGACTTCCTGACCCACGAGTGGGGCCGTGAGGTCGTCACAGGGTGGAGCCATTGGGTCGATGAGGCTCAGCCGGCGGGAGATCTCCTCGGTCGCTCCGTTCTTGGAGCAGCACCTGGCCAGGTCCTTGTCTGTGACACAACATCAGTTAACTTCTATCAGCTCTGTTTAGCGGCGATTAACTCACGCCCAGGTCGAAAGACAATCATCACCGATGCTGCAAACTTCCCAACGGATCGTTACATCCTTGATGGCATAGCAAAGCAGCTCGGATTAAATCTCGTCATTATCGATAATGAAGATCCAGCAATCTCTGAGAATGAAAGAATTACTGTTGATATCTTGAAGCCATACATGAACGAAGATGTTGCTCTTGTGACTTTTGAAGTTATTCAATATCGATCCGGTGCTCGCAATGACATCAAATCAATTACTGACTTCGTTCGCTCATTTGGAGCTTGGGTTGTCTGGGATGCCAGCCATGCAGCTGGTGCTATCGAGATGAATTTTGATGCAAATGGCGTTGATCTCGCAGTGGGTTGCACATACAAGTATGGAAACTCAGGACCTGGATCACCAGCGTGGTTATATGTGAACAAGCGCATTCAGAAAGAACTTCAAGTTCCAATCCAAGGTTGGTTTAGCAATGAAGATCAATTTGGAATGGGTGCAGAGTTTGTGAAGGCTGATGGCATCCGTGGCTTCCAGATTGCAAGCCCTTCGATCATTGGTATCCGTGGTGTGCAGACAGCGTTCTCAATGATTGAAGAAGCTGGCATTGCAGCTATCGCCCATAAGGCAGCGGTAGGAACTCAGATGATGATTGACCTCTACGATGCATGGCTAGCTGACCTTGGCTATACCTTGCTGACTTCACGTGATGCCAATGAACGAGGCGGGCATATCTCACTCGGCCATCCGCAAGCAGCACAGATCTGTGTTGCACTTCGTAAATTCGTTAACGTGATTCCTGATTACAGAACTCCCAATGCAATTCGCTTAGCGATTGCTCCGCTGCCAACTTCATATGTTGAAATCTGGGATGGCTTTGAACGCCTCCGTGATCTGACACTCTCTCGCAAGTATGAAGAAATTAAAGGATCGGATTCACGAGTCACATGAGCAACGAATACGACTCAGCTCTCACCTACACCTCATATCTTCAAGTAGATGAGCTACTGCAGCTTCAGAAGCCGCTCTCGGAAGGCCCTGAGCATGATGAGATGCTCTTCATCATCATCCACCAGACCTATGAGCTCTGGTTTAAGCAGTTGCTCCACGAATTCGAGGCGGCGGCGAAGGCGCTTGAGTCAGGTGATTCGCACTATGCGCTAGCGCTCTTGGGGCGCATTCGAACAATCATGAAGGTCTGTGTCACACAGGTAGATATTCTGGAGACGATGACGCCACTTCAATTTAACGCCTTCCGTGGTTATCTCTCTTCATCAAGTGGATTTCAATCTGCTCAATTTAGAAAAGTTGAGGCAATCCTCGGTCGTCGCGATAGCAAGATGGCTGGGCATCTTCCTCCTTCAATGCAGGAAGAGATAGCAGCAATTACGGGGAAGAATTCAATCTGGGATTCATTCTTGGTCTATGTCGCAGGACGCGGCTTCGCAATTCCTGCAGATGTTGTAAACCGTCCAAAGAGCGTTGCTTATGAAAGCAATATTGCCGTGCAAGATTCATTACTTGAACTTCACCGAAGCGATGCCGAGGCTGCAATGGTCTCTGAGCGACTACTTGATATTGATGAAGGTATTCAAGAGTGGCGCTATCGCCATGTGAAGATGGTCGAGCGCACTATTGGTGCAAAGATGGGAACAGGCGGATCAAGTGGCGTGCAGTACCTAGCCAGCACTCTCTTTAACCCCGTCTTTAAAGATCTCTGGGAGATCCGATCCCGCTTCTAGACAGGTAGGCCCTTCACAACGATTGTCTCTAATGGCAAACGTTGACGTGGTGCGAGTTCACGTTCAAGTAGTGGTCCCGCAAGCTTCTCTGGCGCATCTTGTATTCCCACAGCAACCACAACTACTGCAACGAGATCATCTCCAATTGCAACTGCGCTCTTTGCAAGGTCTCTATCAAAACCGGTCATCTGGTGAACGATTAAGTTGCGATCATGGGCTTCGATTGTCAGTTGAGCAACAGAGAGGCCGCAGTCATACTGGTAATCGGCATGGATTGAGCCATCGCCTTTAACCGTGGTGGATGCAACGAGAATGAGTGCTGAGGCGTTCTTTGCCCACATCTGATTGAACTCACCAAGTGAAGAGAGAATCTCTCCAAATACTGCGCTGCCCCGCTTGCCCACAAAGTATCTCCATGGTTGGCCATTAAAGGCTGATGGCGCCCAGCGAGCAGCTTCCAGCATCGCAAGGAGATCGCCATCGGAAAGCTCAGCAGTTGCATTAAAGGAACGTGGACTGCGGCGGGTGGCGATGATTTCATTAACAGGTGTTGATGTTTGCGCTCTCATAAGCGTGAACTCTAATGGGAGAAGTAGGATTGCGCAGAATGAAACTTACTGTGGAGTCTTCTTGATATTAATGACTTCTCTTGTGATGCCATACGCCTTCTCTGCAATTTCACGACGTCGTTCAATATATGCCGCAGATGCGCCTTCAATGAGATGTTCGAATCGAGCATCACCCTTAATCAGCGGATGGAGCTCTTTTGCGCTCGTCTGTGATCCCCAGATTGGTGTATCTGTCTTTATCTCATTGACCTTCAAGTATGGATGAAGGGTGCGATAGATATGACCTAGGCGGCGAAGACCAATCCACGCAATATGGCGCTTTCCGCGATTGATGTGGTCCTGCAATTTGAGTCGGTTATATGTAAACCAAGAAGGTCGCTTTGGTTCTTCGCGAGTTGCGAGATCAAAGAGAATCTTCGCAATTTCTGCTCCGCCCGTAGTTGCGGGTAGTTCTTCACATTTTACGGCTAACTTTGCACGAACATCAGGGTCTTGTAGCTTCTTCACAGCTGCCGTGATGTCATTGAGATCAGCTTGATTTCCACGGATAGCAAAACCAAAATCATGACCCCACTGCGCGCGAGCTTCTTGATCATCTGTTCCGCGGATATTGGAGATAAAGACCGTTGGTAGACAGGCTGGAAGATTTTCATGGAAACCGTTATAGCCAGTTGCTGAAACACCAGCATCGAATGCATGAAGTACGCGCGCTAGCGGGAAGTGGCGCACAACTCGAATATCAAGACCTTCAGGTGCGAGAGATTTTCCATCTTGATCAAATGGTTGCTTCGTTAATATTACTTGTAAATCTTTCCAACCGATAAGACCTGAGAGCGCAGCAGTGAGCTTCTCGTTCACATCGCTATCGCCGGTTCCCAATTGCACTAAGACTGCTGGGCGATCAAGGTCAAGGCCCAAGACTTTTCGTGCTTCCTCGCGTGAAAGTGCTTCACTCTCTCTAAAGAGTGAGACAGGTGAGGTGAGGGTTGCATCTTTTCGAGAAGCTGTTGGTCCAAAATCATATGCGCGCGCCATATCTCCAGGCTCAACGATGTGATCCATCATCTTTGATTGCATACCGAGAACAAATCGTTGTGGCTTCTTCTGCCAGAGTCCTCGTCGGACCCACACAAGGGCTAACTTTGGATGTGAGAACTTCGCTGCAATCACACCTGGATAAGGAACAACGCCATCAAATGACATCACCGTTGCACCAGTCTCATCGACAAGTGCCATGAGACGATCACGCAAGTAAACATCCCAATTATCTCGAGGCATCCAGCCACGATCGCGGCCAGGGATGTATTCGACTCGGATTCCAAGATAATCAGGAATCTCTGCGATTCCACCCGCCATTGAGACGATAATCGGGTTGGCATACTTCTTCAATTCAATTGCAATACCCGTTGCTCGGACTAGATGCCCCATCCCAACTCCATTGCTGGTGGCGAGGATGATTGTTGGCTTTGTCATGATGGGAAAGGCTACCAATAGTTGACGATATTGAGTTTAATTGGCACATGCCTCAGACTCCCCACCCAACCAAAGCCCGCCTTATCGAAACAACAGCTGAGCTTTTAGAGAATCAATTCCCTCACGATATTCAGGTGGATGAGATTCTTGAGAAGTCAGGCATATCTAAAGGAAGCCTCTATCACCACTTTCACGATCTCGGTGAACTCTTGGAAGCTGCACAGGTAGCTAAATATGCTGCATGGGTTGATAGAAGTATCAGTTTGATTGTGCCAGTTCTATCAGGTGCCAAGACTCGTGATGACATCATTGAAGGCCTACGTGTTCTCACAAAATTCACTCAATCTGCAGAGTATCAACAGACTCGTTTCTATCGTGCTCGCACACTTGCAAATTCAGAGACATCGGAGCGATTTAAAATTGCACTGGGTGTTGAGCAAGATCGTCTGACTGCAGCGTTAGAAGATTTAGTTGCTGAGGCGAAGAATAAAGGTCTATTCCGAGCAGAACTTGATAATCGAGTGGTTGCGGTATTTATCCAAAGTTACACACTTGGAAAGATTGTTAATGACATAGTCCCAGAACCTCTTGCTCAGGAAAAATGGGATGATTTCATCGTAAATATGCTTATCGCCACGATGGTTACTCAATAGTTGCAACTTTCTAGACCATCGGAGATAATTGCTCCCTCACGATTTATCGTGATAAAAGGAGAGTACAGATCAAAACCGCTTCTAAGTTAGAGGCTTTTGTAGTACAGCGTTACAAATGACAACATCACATACGATGCATGCACCACACGCAAATACATATCGTCGAGTTCCTGCCACTTCAACACCCATCTCTCCAGATAAGGTCGCAGCAGTTCTTGCCGCCGAGTGGGAGCTCTTCACAAAGAACACCAAGGCTTCAGAGGTCGAATCAAAGCGAGCATTTAACTCCCTCCCCCTCGGTGTGACATCTAGCTTCCAGCACTGGGATCCATACCCAATCTCTATCGAGAGCGCAGAAGGCGCCTATATGACCGATGTTGATGGTCGTAAGTTGCTCGACCTCTCAATGGGCTTCGGCGCAATGCTCGCCGGTCACCTCAACCCCATCGTCGTAGAGGAGATTGAGAGCTCGCTCAAGAAGGGCATGCTCTTCGTAACCCCGTCTCCAACCTCAACAGATGCCGCAGAGCGCATCTGTAAGCGCTTTGGTATCGATCAGGTTCGCTTCACAAACTCAGGTACCGAGTCGACGATGTATGCAGTTCGCGTTGCTCGCAGTGCAACCGAGAAGATGGGCATTCTCAAGATTGAGGGCGGTTACCACGGTAGCTATGACCCATTTGTAGTCTCAAGTAAGCCACCGCTAGATAAAATCGGCAACCCTGAGAAACCAAAGCCACATATCGATTCCAACTTGGTTCCCGGAGATATCTACGTCGTTCCATTTAATAACATCGAAGCTCTTGAGAAGATGTTTAAGAAGAATGCAAAGAAACTTGCCTGCTTTATCGTTGAGCCAGTTCTTGAAAACCTTGCCATCGTTCTTCCCGATGCTGGCTATCTAGAGCGTGTTCGTGAACTCTGCGATCAATACAACGTCGTTCTTATCTTTGATGAGGTAAAGACAGGTCTCACAGCTGGAGCACATGGCGCGGCAATGCGCCTTGGTGTGAAGCCAGATTTGATTACCCTCGCTAAATCAATTGGTGGAGGACTTCCACTTGCAGCTTTCGGTGGCAAGAAGAAGTTCATGGATTTCGTTACCAATAACAAGATGGCTCACTTCGGCACATTTAACGGCAACCCGTTAGCTATGGCTGGAGTTCGCGCCATTGATCGCATTGCCACAACGGAGACTTTAGGAGCTGCTGAAGCACTTAACTTCCAGGCACTTGA
>Ga0208916_10001403_pt1 | contig 10355 bp, 21 predicted proteins | sample DEB19_08_DNA_5_FD_184523 | JGI IMG/M metagenome (GOLD analysis project Ga0208916, IMG submission 184523) | Aqueous microbial communities from the Delaware River and Bay under freshwater to marine salinity gradient to study organic matter... | ecosystem: Environmental > Aquatic > Marine >... | reverse complement strand
TTATCCATAACAGCAACCTGCATCACATAGGTTATTGTCTGGGCATTTGAATTTATTGCCCCTGATATAACAGATTGGTCATAACTTAACCAAAGATATGGGAACTTTAGAGGACTTGATGCACCTATATCAAATCTCTCACCAACAAAGAAATCATTAATCATCTTGTGCCTTAAAGCCAAGTCTCTAAAAATTGAGATTATCATCCCTAATTGTGGTGTGTTATTTGCCATATTTCATCATTTTATTTTCATATTCAATATACTTATCTCTTGCTTTATAATATGCTAATAGGTTTAGACAGGAAATCCAATTCTGTTCATATATAGAATCATGTTTTGTTATATCTCCATTTGCTAATCTATCTACCATTGCTAACCAATTAAATTGTTCTGGGATTATAGGTGCCCATGGGTCTCTTTTTTTGTCTCCACCTTCTTCGTAGAGTGTTTTGTAGTTATAGATGATTCCCTTTTCCCAGTCAAAAAAAAACTTATCCAATGTAAAACATCAACAACTTTTAATTCCTTGAACTTTTCAGCTCTCCATGTTAAATTATCAACTGAGAACTTTTCGACTTTTAATTTCTTCTCACCTGTTTCCGGATCTACAAATTCTTCAGTTGGTCTCAATATAATTGATAGGAGTTTTGGTAATCCATTTAATACCGTCTTTTCACTACCCATTAAGGTCTTAATTGAAATATACTCACCAGTTGTCATTTTATTTAGGTCTATACATCCATATAGATTTCCATCAATCAAAATAGTCTTATTTTCATTTAACTTTGGTAGCTCTGATAGAAATGTCAATTCTGATAACAGGTCTTTTAATTCATCAATTGGGATATCAAGAACCTCATCACATTTACTCAGAATCTCAAAAACCTCAATCATATAAAGGTCATCAATCTCTCTATCTTTATTTGAATCCTGAAAATTAAAAAAATCTATATAATTCTCTAGGGTCATATCTTCCCAACTATTTGGGACTTTATACTCGTTATCACCTACCTTGAATGTTTTCATACTTGTATATATATTTTTTTAATAGAATTTTAGGTAATCTATATTGATTTGTTTTTTCTTATAACATTGATATGCAATTGCGAGTGATATAACACAATCATCATGGAATCCTGAATCAGCCATGAATTTTATGTGACCATTATCATTCTGCTTAAATATAAATGCCTCCAATTCAATTCTTAGGTATTCATCTTTTGGTATTCTCAATGACTTAGTATTGAACGCGTGTATTAAGTCATTAATCATTTCAACCTTTGTTTTTGAGTTTGTATTAAATTGTTCTATATTATTTATCTTTCTTCGTAAATCTTGGTAAATTGGTAGTCCTTGATTGTTATTCTCTATCAATATCTTTTTAAAATTCCATTTTGAGTTTATATTAATAATATCTTGTATCAACTCAGGTGACTCAATATTTTCCCATCTATAATACTTAACCATCTCACCATTTGAATTTATAATTGATAGGACACTAGCGTCATTTATAAGACCAATATCTATACCAGCATAATACGTATCTCCTTTAATCGGGGAATCAATCATATCAATAGTTGATACCTCAGATATATTATTAAATATACTTGACGAATCAACAAATTCAGCTAGATATTCCTGTTGAAATATCTTGGGTGATAATGTTAATCTTTGGGACTCTATAAACTCCTTTGACGCGAATGGTGAATCTTCCGTTGAATATCTAAATGATTTCCAATTTGGATATTTTTGACCATTTAGAAATAATTCATATAGATAATTTTTACCTTTTGGGGTTGAAATAAATACACATTTCTTACCCTTTGCTGCTAACATTGGTGATAATACCTCTTCATATGTTGACTTCTTAATAAATGCCGCTTCATCTAATATCATATAATCAACAGACGGACCTCTTAATGAATCTTCTGATGCAGCTGACCTAAATAATATTTTAGAATCATTATAAAATAGTATTTCAGTATCTCCCTTTGGCTCTTTCTTTGATTTTATAGCACCAGATTCCCAAATAGCATTGACAATGTCCTTATAAATTCTATTTGACTGGGAATCAGTCGGACTGACCCAATATACAACAGAACCTGGGTAATTTATTGCCCAATATACAGCTAGATTTTCTGCCATAGTTGTCTTTCCAAACTGTCTACCTATAACACCAACTATATAAAATATATTATCATCAAGACATGACATGACAATCTCCCTTTGTTTATCATGTAAATCAATTAATTCAATTTCGGTTGTCATCCTTCTTTTCTGTTTTTATCCCTGGAAAATTAGATTTGAATGTTCTGTGTGTTACTTCTTTCTTCTCACCAATAGTCATTTTACCTTTTGATATCTCAATATGAGCAGCTAATTTAAAATCACCTCTCATGATTGCTTGTTGGTAAAGGTAATCCAATCTAGATATCATGGTATCAACATCTTGTGATGATATTTCCCTTGATACAATCTTTTTAACAATCTCAATGTATTTATAGACAGCTCTTGGATTACACCCCCATTCTTTGGTCAGAGTTGATACAATATCAGAAGTATATACACCTCTACCAATCATATCCATTACCTGTCTAATCCTTTGTTCCTTTTTTATATTTGATGCTCTTCCTGCCATTTTTCGCTTTGATTTTGCACTTAGGTGTATTATTTTTACTTAGTAAAATTTTTTTAATTACTTGTCAAATACCACTTAATTAGTTTATTATAAAGATTTACTATATTATTTTCACAATTACAATTCAAATTATATCTCTGGATATTTGGGTCAATATACTTTTTATACATTTCGAATATCTCTTCAATTTCATCTCCGTTTGGACTTGTAACTGATTTCAATCTTTCTAGTGTCATTATATCTTCCTCATCTATCATATCTGTATATATAATTTTTTGAAATAATATTATGTGATATTCCCTTCACCTTCATTACCATTTATTTTTTTATCTCTTAAAGTCATTAAGGTATTATAAGAATTATATCCAAGCCATAAAGCAGTTATCTCAACCATATCCCACGCTTCCAGTCGATCAAAATTCATTGACACATATATAATAGTCAATATCAGGAATACCCAAAAGACAATGAATCTCTCAATCTTCTTTGATGAGAATAAGCTTTTTCTTGTGGAAAAGGTCATTATGAATTCTTGCCAATAATCTATCTTCTCCTTTTTCATATCTTCTAGAACGACTCGGGGTCTTGGTGACCCCGAGTCTAGTCTTAATGTTTATTTATATAATATATGTGTTAATATGTGTATGATGTCGCATAAATTCCATTTTACTATTCTATTTCAAAACAACTCTATTCAATTTCATCAAAATCTTGTCTATAACGTACCCAATTGTAAAAGCGGTACATCCTATCCAAAATCCACCAATAATCAATCCTACCCAAAAAGAACAACATTTAAGACATGTTAATAACATAGTCAATATAGCAGTAAATATATTATTTGGTAGCAACTCTAAAACCCATTGAATAGGTTCAAATTGAGTTATTAGAAAAGCTAGTAAAATTGTTTTAATTATTATTATCTCCATATTGTTTATTATTTTTAATCAATTATATTATCCCACTTTATATTCTTCTTAATATATTCAACCGTATCCTGTACTGACGCTCTAACTGTTGTTGACTTTATACCAGTCAATTCCTCTATTTCTTTATATGTCTTCTTATCCCAAAAGTACATCCTAAATAGGACTGTGTGGTATTGTCTTTTTAGAAAATTGTTTTTAGACCATGTCCTACTATCTAAAATCTTTGATATCTCATATTTTAATTTAACTGGACATACTTCAGAATCCTCAACTTGGTGGTAATCGTCATTTATTTCATCCCAATTGTTATTCCCTCTTACTTTTTTAGCCCATGGACTATTATTTGATAGGTATTGGTTTTTCATCATCCTATAAACTAGAAGGTCTAACCACCCCTCTTTATATGCTCTTTGTAGCTTATCTCCCTTCAAAGACAATAATTCAAGATAGATATGTTGTTTAAATTCAGCCCTATCAGAATTTTTTATGAATCTTTCAAAGGCTGAGTTTATTGTATATGAATCATGAACATATTGTAATATAGACTGGGTCATATCAAGCTTTCTAATTCTCTCAGAAGTCTTAACTCTTCCTCTTCTGTAAGGAAATTACTTGGGTATTCGTAGAACTCATCATTAACCGGCTCTACTAAAACATAATCATCCCCATCAGGTGTCAATTCAATCATTATGATATTATAATAGTCTTTCACAAACGTAAAATCGTAGACTAGGGTTGTCAATCCTTCACCTAGAACCTTTATTAGGGTGACTATATGTTCTTTGTTTGTTTTATTACTCATTATTGAATTTTATTTCTTTATCTTCATAATCAAATAGAAGGTCTAGCTTATATTCTCTAACCCTTCTAATAAACTCTTGTGGTTTTCTTTGTTCCAACCAACCCATAAATTCATTATGACCAACATCACCGTTCTGTGAGCTCATTAGTCTATGATTAAGAACGTAATTAGCAAAATCAACCAATTCAAATTCTGTGTATTTCATTCTAATATCTCATTAATTTTTTGAATTCTTAAATCATTAAGTTGTCTAGATATATCAATCTTAAAATATCCATAAGAGAATTTAATTAATAAAATTTTTGTATTATAGTTTATATACACTTCTTCGGAATTTTTAATTATATCAATCATTTCTTCAAAGGGTATATAATTATTACCGAATTTATCAACATCGTAATATTTATCATACGACTTACAAAAGTATTCTAAAAATTTTTCATAATTCATCATCAAAACTTGTTTTTGTTGATACACATCCAATTCTACCACATGAGCAAATATCTCTATAATATACCCAGGCGTGGTATCCATTATCATCCATTTTAAATTCACCTCTTGTAAATCCCATCTCTTTCATCTCATCTGCTGTCAATGGATTACCAAAGATATTATTTTTACCTGTGTAAAATGGATTATAATCTCCTGAGTTTTTATCTGTACTTAAATCAATCTTTTTCATTTATATTTGTGTACTTTTTTTGAATCCAATTTTTTTACTATTGGTAGCATACTTTTCTATTTTGAGCACATCATCAATTGCTTGGTTTTTTATCTCGTCTAGTGTCTTACCAATCATAGATTTGGCCTTTGAGTCAATTTCTGATTCACTATAGGCGTTTTTTATTATATCTTTAATAGTATTAATATCATATATCCCTTCAACTTTTATAACATATTTACATCTAGATGGTCTATTCTTTATAGTATCTGGTATACTATCAATATAATTTGTACTCATTAAAAATAAACAATTATCAATTGAATATTGACCATCCATAATTTGTTTAAGTAGGGCCTCGCATTTATTAAATTCATCAAACTCATCAAAAACTATAACAAATCTATCGTCTTGACCTTCTCTAACATTCATAATAAAGTCCCAACATAGTTTTAATTCATCCGGGTCCTTTGATGCAATTATGAAGGATATTAATCTATCATCTGATATTATATTATTTATTATAGAAGATTTTCCAGTCCCAGCATCCCCATATAATAAAATACCAAATCTATTATCCATATTCAATGATTTTATATGTTTACAAGTTACATCATCTTTAAATTTATTAACTACATTATAAATGTAATCACTACAACTGTGGTTTATATTAGGTTTGTTTCTGATTTCAATTTTTTTAACAACAACAGAATGTTCTGGGTAACCAATATATTGTAACTCATATAATCCTTTTAATAAGACATGTGAACTATCAATCACCTCATCAGGGGTATAGTTAACTCTTTTGCTTTTTAGGTATAGAAAGTTATTATATTTCATCTTTTTCATCTTTTTTTATTATCTCTAAAGCATCCTCTATTTGACTCTTTAGTAGTATTGTCCATAATTGTAGAGCTCTTAAATCATCATTCAACATAGAATCAACTATACGGGAATTTGTTCTTAACATAGAACTCAAATGTCTTCTATATTCTTTTGTCCTGAATCTTCTCTCAGGGATATGTGGATAATCTTTCATTGTTTGTTTGTTTTTTTATATATTATATATTAGGTCTAAAAAACGATTTTTCTACCAATCCTTATTTTTTGTAAAATTTTGAGGGTGGGTAAAATAATTTTTTTACTTTCTTATAATTATTTTTTGTGGAGGAAATGGAGGGGTTGGTTTGACTAAATATTGAACACCACCCAAATCTTTAAACCATTCAACCCATTCTAGAATCCTATTAACATCATATAAATCCTTTTTGAAGAAGGTATAACTGGAATATTTAAACTCCAAGAAATCTTCATAATTGATTATATTCTGATGTCTTGTTGATTTAAAACACCAATAATCATCAAAATTGAACTTATCAATAAAGTCTTTAAGGTATAGATTTGATGACCTTAAATATTGCAAGGTAAAATAATCCCCACCAACCATTCTACGATTTTCAATCGTCTTGCTCCCATTCATTTCCTTATAATTATTTTTTGTGGTGGAAATGGGGGAGTTGGTTTGTCTAAATATTGAACACCACCCAAATCTTTAAACCATTCAACCCACTCTAGAATCCTATTAACATCATATAAATCCTTTTTGAAGAAGGTATAACTGGAATATTTAAACTCCAAGAAATCTTCATAATTGATTATATTCTGATGTCCTGTTGATTTAAAACACCAATAATCATCAAAATTGAATTTGTCTATAAAGTCTTTTAGATATAACTCTGACCTTCTAGAATAAATAAATTTGAAATAATCACCCCCAACCTCTCTACAATTTTCAATCGCCTTACTCCCATTCATATTTATCACCTTCTTTTCTTTTTCTCATCGCAACAAGAATAACACAAGCCTTTGTTCCACCAAAATCATATTTTCTCCACAATTGTATTTCCTCTGCCCATACCTTTGAATAATCAAGATTTAAGAGACTATTTTGACTCAGGATAGCAAACACCCAATCGCATTCTTTTAGAGCCTTATAAGCAAATTTAAGACCCTTCTGGAAGGGTGGATTTATGATAGCAACTCTACCTTCTTTATAGTCAATCTTTTCTTTCAAATAATCACATTGTTTAATATCATCCCTTCCTTCTTCTGGGTGGATATCAAAAGCAATATATGGTCTATCAAATCTATCACAGATGGCACCACCACCAGCTGAATTTTCTAGATACTCTGTGATTTGGACATCACAATATTTATCCTTCAAGAGGAATAATTCATCTATTAACTCCTTTGGAGTATAGAATTTTTCTAATCTGTCTTCGCCTTTGTAGTTACTCATTTTTTCATTATTATTTTTTGTGGAGGAAATGGAGGGGTTGGTTTGTCTAAATATTGAACACCACCCAAATATTTAAACCAATCAATCCATTCCAGAATTCTATTAACATCATATAAATCCTTTTTGAAGAAGATATAACCGGAATATTTAAACTCCAAGAAATCTTCATAATTGATTATATTCTGATGTCCTGTTGATTTAAAACACCAATAATCATCAAAATTGAACTTATCAATAAAGTCTTTTAGATATAGATTTGATGACCTTGAATATATCAAGGTAAAATAATCACCTCCTATTTCTCTAGCACTTATAATCGTCTTGGTATTATTCACTTTCATTTTCTTTTTATTATTTTTTCTACAAAAAATAAATCATGTCCATCTCTATCCTTAAACCAATATCCTTCAATATTAATTTTACTGACCTTTTTATCTACACATATCAATTCATAGTCCTCAACGCCAATAGCATCCCTTCTCATGTAAATAACAACACCTTCTCCTAATATATTCTCACAATAGATAAAGGCGGCTCCTCCCATCCTCTTAATATCAATTATATTAACCTGCTTTTCCATACCAGACTTACAAAAATCACAATATTCATTCCCTTTAGTATTAAAAATATCAACATACTTTTTAAGAGTACTCCCGCATTTACTACACTCAAACTCCCTTTCAATTTCTATCCTTTTAATCCCATCATTTTTGTATTCACAATTTTTACTCATATTAATTTTTTTTTTATTATACCTTATATTCAATAATAACCATATTGTCTATTATACTTGATATGAATCCTAGATGGTTATAATATTTTATAAGGTCTGGTCGATCTAAATTATTCAAAATTAAATCCCATTTTTTTGACCCTTGAAATGGTCTCTGCTGACTTCTCCTCATCTTGGGAGAAACTAAAATCATCAAACCTATATGACTTATACATATCTTTATATCTAGTTGATAAATCGTTTATTGGTATTAGATATCCCAATGACTTATTTTTATCACCTCCACTTGTCAACGAGTGTTTATAATCACCACATATATGTCTCAAATTCTCTGTTTTGAATATAAAGACATTATCACCAGTTGGATATAAATCCTTCCTGATGAAGAAATAGATATACCATTTAGATTTTGAGTTTGATATACCTGACTTACCATTTTTATATGATGCCTCTATGAATAGGTTTCCTGTTCTAATCTTATATTTATCTGTCTTTACTTCAACTAATAATTTTGGCTCATTTAGATTTGGCCATATTGATTGCTTTTCTGAATTTTGCGGATCTACTAAATCATATGCCAAGGCTGCAAAATCCCAATCCTTTACACTTGATATTTCTGTTATTGAATATCTAAAATTTTTATTAAACTTCTTATTGTTTTCGTTTATAAGATTTATGAAGAAATTACCCATTAGATATTCTCCCATCTGACCAAATCTTAGGTCTTCATGAAAATCTGATTTGTGATTCATTTTTTATTTGTTTTTTTTATAGGAATTTCAGAGACTCAATTTTTTTAATCTCTGAAATAATCTGCTTTACTTGCATTCTTTCTATACCCTGACACTCTTCATTCTCCCAAAGAGAATATAAGAAATGGAGAACATTATCTACTCCATGTTCTTTAATCAATTGTGGTATTGTACATCCCTTGAATTGACCCACTTTTAATTCCCATTGGTTATTCCTATTGATGAAGAATATCTTTGATATATCTCCCCTATAAGGATTGAAAGGTATTTTTGACTTTTTCATATAGTATATATTAGGTCAAAAAATCAATAAATTTCAAAACCCTCAAAATTTGCAAAATTTCAAAGGTCGGTAAAAATAATTATAAAAAATTTTAATAATAATGAAAAACCCCACCTTTGGGGGTGGGGTTTTGACCAGAGTACAAACAATAGGTGGTCACTAGTCACCAAAAAACTCTGGTTATGGTACTGTAAATGGTATTGTTCCGTATGGAAACATATTACATTGTAAATAATAATTACCAACTTCAAAAACATTAATTGTTATTGTTCCATTTGGAGCTGCTTGTTGAGAGCACCATACCTGAACCACATCTCCTTGTCTCGCTTGAATATATGAACCAGCATTTCCACCAGCCACAACAAAACTTGTACTAGTGGTTAAAAATCTAATTGGTCTTTCAACCGGAACTACTGGTTGTGGAGTTGGTTCAACTGTCTCTTCCTTCTGACATGATGATAGTCCTAGTAGTATAAATGGTATTAAAAATAGTTTTTTCATTGTTTTGTTTTTATTTATATATTAAGTTTTTTAATTGTTTTTTGGAGGTATGGATTTTTTATTAAATTATCTATCTGAAATATTAGGAACCTTCTGCCATAATGTGTTATTATCAGAAAAGTAGTATTCTAATATAATAAACATTTCCCATCTTTTACTTAATATCTTTGTCTTAAAGTCTTTTATTGGTATTAGTATAATTTGGTCTAAAATCCACTCTAATCCCCTTTCTCTATAGTTTAGTATCAAGTTATCATAAAACTTTTTTGGCGTTCCTAATCCATTAAAACGACCCTTTAAGTTCCTTTTATGTTGATATGTTCTCCCCTTAATATTGTTTGTTCTGCCAATATATCTAACAACTCCTTCAATAACTATTTTATAGACTATATACTTTGACATCTTTGCGTTCCAAGTCCTTTATCCGTCATCTATTAGATTTGGGATTTAAGGAAAATCACTCTTCCTTCCAGCTTTTAGTTACCCACTTAGACCTTGGTCAATTCTAAGTATCCATCAGGACATATTTCTATGTCTTCACTTGGGCTTGGACTCTTTATACTCTTGCGAGGATGACGGACCGGGTTGTCAGGTTGGACATTGCCCGGGTTATTTGATGAGCCCAAATAACTAAAACCGCGTTCATCTTCATCATTTCTGCCATCTTGAAGACTCTTCTCCCTAACCTTGTTAGAGTCAATTACTATTACCGCTATTGTTGATGGGCGGGTGGCGTTAGAATTGTTAAGAACCAC
>Ga0208916_10001402_pt1 | contig 10362 bp, 10 predicted proteins | sample DEB19_08_DNA_5_FD_184523 | JGI IMG/M metagenome (GOLD analysis project Ga0208916, IMG submission 184523) | Aqueous microbial communities from the Delaware River and Bay under freshwater to marine salinity gradient to study organic matter... | ecosystem: Environmental > Aquatic > Marine >... | reverse complement strand
AATCGACTCTGGAAGGAATGAGCTGTCCTGAACCTGAACAACAACGTATCCGCCAAGTGGAGGAACCAAAGCTGCCGCCGTCGTGTAAGTGAACGCGTTTAAGCCGTTCGCGCCGTTCGTTCCGTTAGTACCCGCTGCACCTTGAGGTCCGGGCGTGTTTACGACAATCGGATCGGAGTCGCAAGGTTGGCAACAGCCGGTTGAAGAAATAAGTTGCGACGGCATATTTTTCCTTTCGCAGAACCTCAAGTCCAACGACAACTAATGCAAGGCCAAATTATGGCAGAGCAAGTGTCAGAGCATCCATTGATCGACCACAAGTACGGGATTCGTTCGCCCGTCAAGATTCCAGACCTAGAACTGGAACTCTACGCATTCCGAAATCGGCTCCAACCGAACGAGGGCGGACTAGGTACTTTCGATCATTTTCGTAACGCCACGAAAATGTTATGGCCGAAGATGAGCTGGAACCCGTGGCTCGAAGCACAAGTCGAAGGTCTTTGCGAACACGACTACGTCGGATGGGCCGGTTGCGGCGCGAGTGGAAAGACCTTCGGCGCGACGCTTTTTGCGACTGTTTGGTGGTTGGCCAACCCTTCCAAAACAACCGTTGTTCTCACGTCTACAACGGCAAAGATGATCCGAAAACGTATGTGGGCCAATCTTCAGGATCTTGTTCGGAAATCACGCGGATTCCCCGGAAACATGGTCGATTCGAAGATGAGTCTTCAAGCCATAAAAGGTGACGACCGGCATTCAATTTCCGCTATCGCCGTCGCCGAGGGAAACACATCGAAGGCTGTGGCCAACATTCAGGGCATCCACGCCGAGCGTGTGATGGTTATTATCGACGAAGCTACGGATACGCCTGAAGCAGCGTTCGAAGCGTGTACGAACCTTTCCAAGGGTTGCCGCGAGTTCAAGATGCTCGTCATCGGTAACCCTGCCTCAAAGTTTGATCCTCATGGACGCTTCTGCACACCGGCAAAGGGTTGGCGCAGCGTTACGATTGAAGACCAGCATTGGCTGACAGAACGCGGGATGTGCCGACGTTTTGACGGCATGAAGTCGCCCAACATCAGCGAGGGCCGAACAAAGTATCCGTACCTCATTACTCAGGATCAGGTCTTGTCGGCTATGCGGCATGAGGGCGAGCAAAGCCCTACGTTCTGGAAGTACACACGCGGATTCTGGAGTCCTGACGGAATGGTCAAGACGGTTCTGTCCGAATCGCTCATCGAGACGCACACACCTACAAAGAATTTGGTGTTTACCACCAATGTCCAAGTCGTTGCCGGTCTTGATCCGGGTTTTGGCGGAGACAGATGCGTCCTTCGCTTTGCCAAGGTTGGAACCGCAAACGACAAACTAAGCATACTTTTTCAAGACATTATCCAGATATCCCCTAATGCTCAGCTAACGGAGCCGGTGCATTACCAGATAGCCAATCGAGTTAAAGAAGAATGCAACAAGCGCGGCGTTCCACCGGACAAATTTGGTCTGGATTCAAGCGGTGAAGGCGGCGGATTGGCCGACATCTTAACTCGCGAATGGGGTGTAATTCATCGCACTGAGTTCGGCGGCTCGCCATCAACCATTCCCGTCAGCGACGAGGATAGTAGGCCATCCAATGAAGCTTACGACCGCAAGGTAACAGAACTTTGGTTCTCGATGCGTAAATGGGTTGTCGAGGAGCGGGTTGGCGGCATGGACATCGAGACTCTTCAAGAGTTCTGTGCGCGAATGTTCGATGATTCCAAGCGAAAGATATCGGTCGAATCAAAGACTGTTATGAAACAGAGAACCGGAAAATCGCCTGATTTGGCCGACGCTGCTGTAGTCTTGCTTGATCTAGTGCGCAAAACTGCGTCATTTGAGCCGCGAGCAACAAAAACTGACAAGGTGTGGGAAAAACTAGTCAGGGACGCTGACTCAATTTATTACGAAGGAGACGTATGAGTGGATACAAGGTGCTGAACGAACACATGGTGATTCCCGGTGGATGGAGCTATCGAGTTCCTGAAACCGGAATCGAAATCGCCGGAGGATCATGGCCGCAGCTCCATGAGTTTATTCGTAACCATTACACGGCGAACGCGATTCAAATCCCGAGCAACCTTGACACATTAATCACCGAATATGCGTGTCGTAACGGTGCTGATTGCTCTTACGACGAAGTTAATATCCCCAAGCCAGAGGGTCGTAAATCGCTTCAGATCGGCGACGTCATCCGATTCAGCATGAGCCTTCTGCACGGTCTTACCGTTGGCGGCGGCAAGGTTGGTCAGGCGGAAGCAAATCGACGCGCAAACATTTGCTCAACTTGTCCATTCAATCGAAAGCCCCTTGGATGCACTGGTTGTAATGCTCGCGTCCTGAAGGATGCTGTTAAAACTTTTTCTCAACACGGCAGCACTCCAGTAGACGAAAGCCTGCAAAGCTGCGAGTTTTGCGGTTGCTTCATCAGGAGCATGGTTTGGTTTCCCATTGAAACCCTTCATAAATTCTCGGACGCTACAGAGAACGAAAACCTCCCGGCTCACTGCTGGAAAAAACGATCATGTACGGAAACCTAGCCCAACTACCGCTCGAAACCATTAACGAGGAGGGCAAAGCCCCGGAAACTCGTATCGCCGACGCGGCATCCGCTCGCGAGATATTTCAGAAGCTAATCATGGCCGATGAGCTGCGTAATAGCACTCGCGCAAAGCTTCGCGGACTCGTTGATGGAAATCCTCCGTACAATCCAGCAGAACTGCGCCGTAATAACCAGGCGTTCCGCACCAACGTCAACTTCCGTGAATCGGAAGCGTTCCTCACGTTGGCCATGTCTTCCTTCTACGACGTGTTCGCCGAAGTGCCGACGTACGCAAATGTCCGTACCGCTTACGGTAATGACATGGATAAGCGGGAGGAATGGTCGAAGATCATCACCGAAGAGTTTGACCGACTCCAGAAGCTCGACAAGGACTTCGACTACATCATGCAGCTCTCGCAGCGTGAGATGGTCCTCATTGGCGATGGTCCGCTCATCTTTGAGGACAACACCAACTGGCGTTGCAAAGCCATTATGGCGACGGATCTACTCGTCCCCGATGGCACCAAGTCTAACGTCAGCGACTGGAAGGTAGCCTGCGTCCGTACTCGCATGGGCGTAGATGACCTGTTCGAGAAGATCCAAGACGAAAAGGCGGCAAAAGCTTCCGGCTGGGATGTCGATTATGTCCGCCAGCGCATTCGTGCGGCGATGCCCGAGCCGTATCGCTCAGGCGTTCAGTACGACTGGGAGTTCTTCCAGAAGCAGCTTCGCTCGAACGACATCACGTTCTCCGCTCGTTCCGAGGTGGTTTTGATGTGCCACGTTTTCTACAAGGAATTCGATGGTCAGATCAGCCACGCTATCATCGATGAACGCGATAGCGAGAGCTTCATGTATCGCAAGCTTCGTCGGTTCAGCCGGTGGGAGCAGGTCATTCATCCGATGTATTACGACCGTGGCGACGGCGAGCATCACGGCGTAAAGGGTCTTGGCATTAAGATGCTTCAGGCGATGGAGCTGAAGAATCGTCTCCGTTGCTCGATGGTAGACAGCGCGTTTGCGCGGACTCAGATTCTTTTCCGCCCCCTGAATGCCAATGCGCTGAGTAAGACCAGCGTCGTTCAACAAGGACCGTATGCGATACTTCCTCCAGACTACGAAGTCATCCAGCAGAACATTGCCGGTGTTCTGGACGCTCCTATGGCGGTCAACGCGGATCTTGAGAATGTTCTGCAAGGCAATCTCTCTCAGTATCGCCAATCACTCAACAAGACTGGCAACCCGAGAACTGCCACCGAAATGCAGATCATTTCGTCGCAGCAATCGGCCATAGGTAAGACTCAGTTGAGTCGGTATTACAACCAGTTGGATTCTTTCTTTGAGGAGCGGTACAACCGTGCCTCAGATCCGAATCTCAATCCGATTACCAAGTCGGACAAGGACGCCATCGAGTTCCAGCGTCGATGCAAAGAGCGTGGTGTTCCGATTCAGGCGATGATGGACATCGACTACGTTGAGGCGACTCGTACGGTCGGCCAAGGTTCTCAGTTCGCGAAGCAACAACTCCTTGGTCAGCTTCTCCAGTTGTCCGGTTCCCTTCCAGAGGGCGGCAAAATTAACCTGCTCAAGGACTATATTGCCGCACAGGTTGGCCAACAGATGGTGGATCGTTACTTGCCCTCTCAGCTCCAGTCGTCCCGCACGCAGGATCAAGCCGCTCTCGCTGTTCTCGAACACGCCTCGCTGCATCAGGGCAACATGCCGATCGTCACCGACACGCAGAACCAGATCATCCACATCGAGACTCACCTTGGCGCGGCGAACGAGGCAGCTTCATCGCTTCAAGGCGGCGGTAACCCAGAGGAAATCATGCTCTTCATGCAGGGTATTGGTCAGCATGTTCAGCAACATATCCAGCGGCTCGCAACCGATCCGTCGCGCAAGCAGCAGGTCGATGCGTACGTCCAGCAGCTTGGAATGCTTGGTGAGACTATCAAGCAGCTTGGCCAGATGCTCCAAGAGCAGCAGCAAGCGATGGCGCAGCAGCAGCAAGCTCAGGCGATTCAGCAAGGCTCCGATCCTCGTACCGCCGTGATGAACGCGGAGGTTCAGGCGAAAATCGCTCGCCAGAACGCCGAGACTATGGCCAACATTCAGCGTCAGAACACGAAGGCGATGGCAGATTTGTCACGCCGGAATGCGAAGACAACCGCTGATATTCAGCGTGCGAATGCAACTGCGGAATCCAACTTGTCGCGTCAGGGATGAAAAACATACACTTCGTTCACGGTCTTCATAACGACGGTTTCCATATTTGCGACAGAATCGCAATCGCTTCAGCTTGGATGAACAATCCTGACTGGAGCGTTTTTCTTTGGTGTCCCCAAGAACCTACCGGCGAGCAGTGGGAGAAGTTGAAAGCAAAGGTTCCGGTTCGCGTGATGTTGATTGACGACTTCAAGACGTGGAACGGGAATGTTGTTCACAATTATCAACATCGCGCTGACCTGATTCGCCATGCTGTTTTATACGCGATGGGCGGCGTGTACGCTGACACCGACACGATTACTCTCGCTCCGTTTCCAAGGGAATGGCTTGAGCATGACGCTGTTTTAGGGCGCGAGTTCTGCGGTGAAGGAACCATTGGCCTGTGCAACGCTGTCATGTACAGCAGGATGCACGGACAGTTTCAGTGGAAGTGGCTTCAAGAATGGCAAAAGTTTGACGGCACCGGATGGAACGAGTTTTCGGTTCAATATCCGTGGAAGCTGCATCAGGAAAATCCGGGGCTTTGCAAGGCGGTTGATTTCGAAATGCTTGGATTCATTCACTGCGAATCCGGCAAATACTGGGAACCAAACTATTCGCTAGATGGATGCGTGATTGCCCATTTGTGGAGGTCATACCACACGCCTAGGATGAATTCTTTAACTGAAGAAATTATAAATAAAAAAGAAAATGTCTACTGCGAACACGCTTCAAAATATCTTTGACGATATCTACAGGGAAGATAGATGGAAGGGAGGCTCTGGACCCGGTTCAAACATAGCAAACACAACTGAATATGTTTCTTATTTAAACGACCTGCTGCGCTCGTTAAATGTAAAATCATTTTTAGATGTTGGATGCGGAGATTGGCAACTAGGGCAGCGAATTGATTTTACTGGAATCAGATACAAAGGTATTGATGTCAGCAAGAATGCGGTTATAGCTGCGAAATCAAAAGCCCCAGAAGGAACCGACATATCAAATCAACAGATAAACGAAATAAACGAATCGTTTGATTTTGTTCACATCAAAGATGTTCTTCAGCATCTCCCCCTAATTGAATGCGATAAAATATTAGGATATGCTTCAAAAAACAAATACGTGCTTGTCGTCAACGATCATTGCGAAAAGAACTTAGACATTGAAGCAGGTCAACACAGGCCGCTTAACGTGTTATTTTGGCCCAACTCCAAACTCTTAAGAATGTTTAAAATAGGAGAATCAATCAAATCTGCAATTTTAATAACTAACATAAAATGAAGTTTCCAAGAACATTTTGCGTTTCCCTTAAATCCGCAGCTAAAAGAAGGGAAGTTGTATCCAATCACCTAAAGAGTCATGGAATTGATTTTCATCTATTCGATGCAATCCACGCTCCGAGGATGGGTTTGGATACAAAGCTGTCATATCTTGACGACCATCCGAACTGGATTCCTGAAGATGGTCCGACATATCGAATCTCTCAAAGCGTTCTCGGATGTTCCATGTCGCATTACACGATTTGGAGGATCATGGAGTATCTGGATGACGATTATTTTTTGGTCGTCGAGGATGACGTTGAGCTTTGCGATGGATTCAAAGAGAAGCTGATGGCAACGATTCAAAATTTGCCGAGCGATTGGCAGTTTGTTTTTGTAGGCCACTGCTGTCTTGATCCTAGAATGTTGATGGTTCGCGAAGGAGTAGCTCACACGCCGAACCCACCGATGTGTACACACGCATATCTGGTCCGAAAAACTGCGGTAAAGCATCTCATAGAAACAAATGAACTGATGTACGCTCCGATAGACATTCAGCTTAAAAAGAGAACGCTTCCGACCATTAGCCACTATTCATTAGTCCCACCACTTGCAACACAAAATGGACAACCAAGTACAATTCACGGATAACGAAGCTTGGGAAAAAGTAATCAAGGCTAGGAGCTTTGTTCCGGGGTGGACGTTTGAAGAGAAGAGTCGATACATGTTCGACATTGTTCTTCAGTCGAAGCCTAGCGTCGTTGTTGAGGTTGGTGTTTGGAGAGGCTTAAGTGTAGCCAGCTTCTGCGCGGCATCACTCATTCACAAATGCAAAGTGTTCGCAATTGACCCGTGGAGCAAATGCGCGATGAGCGAAAATGGGTACAGCGTTCACCTCACCGAAGGGCAGGATCAGCTCGATCTGATCTACAATCAATTTGTTCGCGACTTCAAGGTTCTTGGGCTAGACGAGAATTTGACCACCATTCGAAAAACGTCTTGGGACGCTTCTTTTGATTTCGCTGACGAAAGCATCGACATTTTTCACTTGGACGGGGCGCACACCGAATGGGATTCAACGCGAGACTTGATTGCGTGGACTCCAAAGATTAAGGTTGGAGGACTGTTCATCATGGATGACGCGAATTGGGAAACCATGAAGCTTGTCCAAGAGATTGCGCTTAAAAAATACGAGCATTCAACGTATCTGGAAGGCGGAAAAACACGGGTATTTGTGCGAAAACAATGAAAGACATAATCCGAAGCCTGTCCCTCAAGGCTCTCAAGCGATTTGCAAACGGTGGCGATGGTCCGGCTGATCTTCTTCAGGAAATCGAAGACCTTCGCAAAACGCTTGAGATTCGAACCAAGGAACATGACGAGCATCTGACCGAGGTCCGCGAGGAGCGCGATCATTGGCTCGCTCTCTACGATGAAATCAAATTCGCTGCCGAGTTTCTAATGAGCTACGCAAAAAATGACGTCCCCAAGCTGTGCGAACAAACCGATTGGGAGACTGGCAAAATCGTCCTACCGCAGGAAACGGGGACGTACTACTTCAACCCGGCAATCATGCTCGAACCAGATGGTCGAATCATGCTTTTTGCCCGTCGCTGCCGTAACAAGCGCGAGAAAGACGAGGATGTTTACATCGAGAAGAACGACATCGTCGTGTTCGAGCTGAGTCAGGATCTTCGCGCCACAAAGAAGTCGCTGCTCCAGTTAATCTCCCATTATCCCCTCGAACAGTTTGAAGACCCTCGCGTCGTCAAATTCGGCGACAAGTATGGTGTGAGTTGCGCCACATTCGTCCCGTTCAAGAGCTACGCGCATCAGGGCATGTTCCTTCTGGACAAGCATTTCCTGAACGTAGGCCGCTTAGACATGATCTACGGCAACAATTACGCGCAGGCCATGATCAACGATGGCCATGAGAAGAACTGGCTCTACTTCGTCCACGATAATGCGCCGCACATGGTGTATTCGGCCAATCCTCACGTCGTTGTACGCCTTAATGGGCGCTTAGAAAAGGAGGAGGAGTACGTCACCGACGAGTTCAATCCGCTCTGGAAGTTTGGCGAGGTGCGCGGAGGCTCAAATCCGATCCTATGCGACGGCCTATACTGGACTTTCTTCCACAGCTCGCTGCCGTGGATCAACAAAAAGCGCCGGTATTACATGGGTGCCTACGCTTTCGAAGCAAAGCCGCCTTTTCGCATCGCTCGCATGACGACGTTGCCGCTTCTGACTGGAACGAATCAACAGGATTGGTGGCCGGGATTGCCTGCGGTCGTATTCCCGTGCGGCGCATTCTTCGATACCGCAAAGAATAAGTTTGTCGTCTCGTACGGAATCAACGATGTGGACTGCGGTTACATCAAGATTCCGTTGGCCGACTTGCTTGAGGTGACGAAGGTGATTCGACCGAAACGCGATGTCGTCAACAAAGAGAACCCGATCAAACTAGACGATGTTCTCGATCCAATTCCGCAGAGACACAAACTACAACGACACAAAAAATCAAAGTATGATGAACTGGCTAAGAGGCTCGACGAAGAACCGCAAGGAGATGGCGAAGAACCTGATGCAGTTGCCTGAGGTAGACATTCTCGAATGGACAACTTCGGGGCAAACAGCAGAACTTGCAGTTATTCTGCAAAATCCGCTTCTTCGGATGGCTTTACGCATCGTTGCAGAGTCGATGCCAATTCCAATGCCATCCAACGGAACCAAGGAATCGGACATTGTTTTTGCTGCCGGTGTAACCGCTGGCTACGCGCATTGTCTTGAAAACCTGCGAAAACTTGCAGTAACCGACACAACGAGAGAACCTGAAGCAACATTCGAAAAACAATATTAATTTATGGAAGAACCACTCAACTCCCCCGTAATTCACTCCGCGCAACCGCCTGACTTTGGCAACTCGTTCATCGACGCGTTCAAGGCAAACACTCTTGAGGATGCTGCATCGGCTGATGAGTCGGCCAATTCTGCCTCTCAGGTAACTGAAGAGCCTAAGCAGAAGAAGTCATCGACGCCAAAGTCTGAGTCGAACGCCAAACTCAGTAGGTCTGAGATAGATATCGAGCGGATGTTCACTTCAAAGCAGAAGGCTCCAGATCCTGTGGACGACTCGGATATCCCCGAGTCCATCAAGTCTACGAAGGCCGCTGACGCTTTCCGCAAGATCAAGGAAGAGAAGGCGCAGCTTGCAAAACAATTGGACGAGTTCAAGGCTGGCAAGGTTGCCAATCCCAACGCCGAAGCGCAGTTCAAGACCTTGCAAGAGGAGCGTGACGCGCTTTCTGAGCGTGTTCGCTTGCTTGATATCGAGCGTCATCCTGAGTTCGTTAAGAAATACGAAGGCAAGATTACCGGCGTGTTCGAGTCGATGAAGTCTGTCGTCGGCACTGATGGCGATAGGCTCGTTGGCCTGCTCAAGTCACCTGAAAACGACTACCGGAACTCGCAGATCGACGACATCGTTGAGGGTCTTTCGCCCTCTAAGAAGGCGAAACTTGGCGCTCTTATCGTCAAGTACGACGAAATCAACGGCGAGAAGTCTGCTGAGATGTCCGAAGCAAAGGCTGACTACGACTCGATCATCTCGAAGTATCAGCAAGAGAACGAACAAGGCACTCGCGCTGCATTGGAGTCGGCCAATAAGACTTGGACAAAGGTCAGCGAGAATGCCCGTGCGCTTGAAATCTTTGAGCCGCGTGAAAACGACGAGGAATGGAACACGGAGCTAACTGGCCGACTTAACCTCGCCCAGCAGATCTTCAATGGCGAGAACAGCGAAGAAGACCTCGCCAAGGCCGCCCTGTGGGCCGCTGCCGCGCCGAAATACCGTGAGCTTCTCTATTCTCAGGTCGAGGTAAACAAGCGCCTGAAAGCCGAACTGGCGAAGTATCGTGGAAGCGAACCCGGTGTAAGCTCGAAAGCGACGAATCCCGGCTTCAAATCGGCCAACACTAACTCTGCCAAGAGCGAGGACTTTGTTGCCAACGTGATGAAGTCGTTAGGACGCTGACCTTACGCGTAGAAACAATTATCCCCCGATGGTTTTTATTACCGCCGGGGGATTTTCGTTTGAATCACTTACGATAAGGTCCGCTGCCACTTGGAACCGGCTTCGGACTTGGCTTAACCGGAGGCTTTGGAGGCGGCGACTGTTTGTAAGGTCCGCTTCCACCACCGACGGCGGGTGAACCTTTATACGGTGCGTTATTGCTCATTTGTCCTTTGGTAGTGCATACCAGCCTTCGTGGATGATGATGCGGTTATTACTACGCACCGATTTGCCGTTGGCGTCAA
>Ga0208916_10001401_pt1 | contig 10367 bp, 11 predicted proteins | sample DEB19_08_DNA_5_FD_184523 | JGI IMG/M metagenome (GOLD analysis project Ga0208916, IMG submission 184523) | Aqueous microbial communities from the Delaware River and Bay under freshwater to marine salinity gradient to study organic matter... | ecosystem: Environmental > Aquatic > Marine >... | reverse complement strand
TGATTCCAGACAAAAAGTGGGCGGCCTTTGAGAGGCCGCCTTTTACGTTACGAGGCGAGCTGGTCGCGGCCTGCCTCTTCAGGAGAAATAGTATGAAATTCACCGCTTTTGAGCGCGCATTGCAGGGCACGGGTGCGAGCCGCCGTCTCCGCATCACCGGCCGCACGCCCGGTATTGTTTACGGTGGCGTTGACGCTGCATTGATGATCGAGCTCGATCACAACGCGCTGTTTCACGCCATCAAAAAAGAAGCCTTCCACGCCTCCATCCTCGAGATGGAACTGGCTGGCAATGTCCACAAGGTCTTGCTGCGCAACTTGCAAATGCACCCCTTCAAACAGCAAATTCTGCACATTGATTTTCAGCGCGTCGAAGCGACGACTCGCATGACGATCAAAGTGCCCGTGCACTTCAGTGGTGAAGAGAATTCGCCCGCTGTCAAAGCCGAGAACTGCTTGGTCAACCACGTGGTGACCGAGTTAACCGTGTCTTGCTTCCCCGCCGACATCCCTGAATTCATCGCCGTCGATTTGAGCGCGATGAAAAAAGGTTCGCCATTGCACGTCAAAGACATCACCCTGCCAAAAGGCGTGAAGTTTGTGGCCAAGGGCCAAGTCAACCCAGTGCTGGCTTCGGTGACAGCTATCGTTGAAGAAGCCCCGGCTGAAGCAGCACCTGCAGCTGACGCCAAAGACACTAAAGGCGGCAAAGGCAAGCCTGCAGCCAAGCCAGCCGCTAAGAAGTAAGCTCTTCACTGAGTCCTGCCTCACGGCTGCGGCCCATATCCTCGCAAGAGGGTATGGGCCGTTTTCATGAGGCCTAGGCGCGTTACAGTCGTGCAAAGCGCCAACCGACACACAGCATCCATCACGTCATGATCAAACTCTTTGTTGGCCTGGGCAACCCGGGGCCTGAATACGAAGCCACGCGGCACAACGCGGGTTTCTGGTGGCTCGACGCCTTGGCGCGCGAGCTGAAAGTCAGCCTTGTTCTCGACAAAAGCTACCACGGCGTGATGGCGCGAACGACCGTGAAAGGCCAGACGCTTTGGCTGCTGGAGCCGCGCACGTTCATGAACCTCTCGGGCAAATCGGTCGGCGCCCTCGCCCGCTTTTTCAAGATCAAGCCCGAGGAAATACTGGTCGCGCATGACGAACTCGACATCGTGCCGGGCCAGCTCAAACTGAAATTTGGCGGCAGCCATGCGGGCCACAATGGCCTGCGCGACATCCACGCACAGCTTGGCAGCGCCGACTACTGGCGCCTGCGCATCGGCGTTGGCCATCCGGGCGTCAAGTCTGAAGTGATCAACTGGGTGCTGCAAAAACCGTCACAAGAGCATCGCTTTGCGATTGAAGAAGCGCTGACGCGCAGCTTGAAGGCGGTGCCGATGCTGATAGACGGCGAGATGGAAAAGGCCACCATGCTGATTCACACACACGCGCTTGTCAGGCCAAAACCGCCACGCAAGCCTGAAGCGGAAAAACCGGCTGATGAAGACGTCAAAAAATAAGTGACAAGAAAAGCCGAAAAGGCCGCGTCAGACCGCTGTTGATGCTGCGGCTTCAGCCTGCAAACGCCGGTATTTTTCCCACAGCGTTTCCTGGCTTTCGATGTGCTGCGGGTTGATCGGAATGCACGCCACCGGGCACACCTGCACGCACTGTGGCTCGTCAAAATGGCCAACACATTCGGTGCATTTGTGCGGGTCAATTTCGTAGATTTCAATGCCCATGAAAATCGCCTGATTCGGGCATTCGGGCTCACACACATCGCAGTTGATGCACTCGTCCGTGATGATCAGCGCCATGTTCAGCCGCCTTTCAATGCAGCCGAATGAGCGGCTTTAAGCGCGGAGGACACCACCGGGTTGACCATCTGGCTGACGTCGCCACCCAACTTGCTGATCTCGCGCACCAGCGTGCTGCTGATGCATTGCAAAGGCGCGTCAGGCAACAAAAAAACCGTCTCGACGCTGGGCCGGAGTTTGCGGTTCATGGCGGCCATCTGGGCTTCGTAATCAAAGTCGGTCAGGTTGCGCACGCCGCGCACCACCGCCGTGGCTTGTTGCTGGCCACAAAAATCCATGATCAAGCCGTCAAACGGCAACACGTTGACGCGCTCTGGTGAGTCCATGAGCTGCACAGCCTGCTCAACTTGACGCACACGCTCAGCCAAGCTGAACAGCGTTTTCTTGTGGTGAGCCACCGCCACCGCGATGATCAAGTGGTCAAACAGACCGACCGCACGGCGCACGACGTCTTCATGACCAAGCGTGAACGGGTCAAAAGTGCCGGAATAAACCGCAATCCGAAGTGAAGTCAGGGGCAAAGTGGCCATATTCGGAATATGCCCCCCGAGGCCCAAGGCCTTGACGACGAGAGTGAGATCAAGCCGTGAAGGCGCCTGAGCGCACCAGCAAATGAAAATGCACCGCCCCAGCCTTGCTGCTGCGGTAAATCTCCAGCCCCAAGGGCGTCAACTCGTCGGCCGTCCAAGTACGTGGTGCTTCAAGGTAGATCAGACCCTTGCCTGAAATCACCTCGGCAGCCGCGGTCAACGCGGGCTCAAACAACACCGAGTCAAAAGGCGGATCGATGAAAACCAGCTGAATTGAGCCGGGGCTTTGACGCCTGAGCAAGCCGACGCCGTCGCCACGCTCGACGCGCACCACATCGGCCTTCAGGCGCTCCTGCAAGGCCTTCAGCTTGAGCACCAATTGCGCATCCTGCTCGCACAACACGACCTCGGCCGCGCCGCGCGAAGCCGCTTCAAAGCCAAGCACGCCGGTGCCGGCAAAAATATCCATGCAACGCCAGCCGCTGAGGTCTTGGCCCAGCCAATTGAACAAAGTTTCACGCACGCGGTCAGGCGTCGGACGCAGGCCGGGCTTGTCGGACACCGGCAGCTTGGTTCGCTTGTAAAGCCCGCCAATGATGCGAACCTCACCCGGCAGCGGCTTGTTGTGGCGGGGGCCGGGCTTGCCCTTGGCTTTGCTTTGCGGCTTGGCCGCTGACGCAGGCTTGGCCTGTTCGGAACGCGGCCTCATGCACCGGCTCCGAGCACCACAGTGACCATGCGGTCCGGCTGCAGCTTGCGGGCGAAGGCGGCTTTGATATCGGCCGCAGTGATTTTTTCAACCTGGGCGGTCCAGGTGTCTAGGTAATTGAGTGGCAAGTTATTCCAGGCGATGTTGGCGACGTTGGCGATGAGTTTCGCATTGCTGTCGATAAGCAGCGGGAAGCCGCCCATCAGGTTGTCCTTGGCGGCCTTGACTTCGGCGTCGCTCGGACCTTCAGTGACGAATTTTGCCAGCACTTCGCGGGCCACCCGCACGGCCTGCTCGGCTTGATCAGGTCGGGTCTGCAAACCGATGGTGAAAGCACCAGCGTGAAGACCCGGCGAGAAGTAGCTGTAGACGCCGTACGTGAGACCGCGTTTTTCGCGCACTTCAGCCGTGAGTCGCGACACAAAGCCACCGCCACCCAGCGTGTAGTTGCCCACCGTGAGCGCAAAAAAATCAGGATCTGAGCGTTTGTAGCCAGGCTGGCCGATCAAGACATGCGCCTGCGCCGATTCAAAAGCAATCGCTTCGGTGACAGGCGCGGTGAGCTTTGCCACTTCAGCCACGAGCGGCAAAGCTTCGCAACGTGCGGTTACGTTCTGCGGCAAGCGCGCCAGCAAGGCTTTCACCAAGACATCCGCCTGGGCCCGCGTGACGTCACCCACGACGCTGACTTTGGCACGGCACGGATGGATAAAGCGCGTGTAAAACTCACGCATATCGGTCACCGAGGTCCGCCCCATGGAGGCCTCTGTGGTCTCAAAACCATAAGGGTGATTGCCATACACCGCCGCTGCAAAAGCCTTGGCGGCCAGCGTGGCTGGGCGCGTGTTGGCCTCGCGAATCGCTGCGCCGATGCGTTCACGCTCACGCAGCCAGATCGCCTCCGGAAAAGACGACTCACCCATTTGCCGGGCAGCCAGCGCCACGGCTTTTGGCAACAAGTCCGGGTAACTCAAACTGCGCAGCGAAAAGCTCATGCGGTCATTGCCAGACCTGGCAGAGAAGGCGGCCCCCAGATCAGCCCAAGCCTGACTGAGTTGGTTTTCATCCAGCGCTGGCAAACCAGACTTGGCCGCAACGCCCTTGGCGTTCATGTTGGCGACCATGGTCGCCAAGCCGGCTTTGTCAGCCGGGTCACGGCGGTCGCCAGCGTCAAAGTCGATCTGCACATCGAGCATCGGAATGCCGTGGCTTTCAACCAGATAAACCTGGGTGCCGCCGGCTTGCGTCCAGTGCTGAATCGGCAAGGCTGCCAGTGCAACGTGGCTGTGCAGCAGCGCAGCTACCGCCACCAAGACGGCACGGGTCACCGGCCCTTTGAATTTTGAAATCAACATGTTTTTTCTTTCGATTTCAGTGTTCAGTGTTCAGTGAAGGTCGCCGGCAACTGGTGCGCGTGGCTTGCGGTTCGGGTCCAGCGGCTGCGGCACCAAGACCGCTTGCGTCAGCTGGTCGTCACCGAAATAACGCGCGGCAACGGACTGCACTTCAGCGGCGCTGACACTGCGTAGCTGCACCACCAAACGTGCACTGGCATCCAGCGGAAATCCATTGACCCAGTGGCTGCCGAGTTCGCGCGCTTGGCTGAAGAGTGCATCCAGTTTGTAAATCTCGGAGGCAACCCATTGCGTCTTGACCCGATTAAGTTCGGCCTCATTGACGCCCTCACTGGCGATCTGCGCGACCTGCTGACGCAAAGCATCCATCACCTGCTGCGCGGTCTTGTCTTTGGCCGGCACGCCGTCAAGCGTGAACACCTGTGGACCGCGGCCCAATAAGCCGTTGTCAGCGCCGGCACTGTCTGCGACGCGGCCCTCGCCCTGCGTCAGCGCCCGATCAAGGCGCGCGCCGCTATAGCCGTCTAGCACGGCGGACAGTACTGTCAAAGCCAGCGCGTCCCGACTGTCTTTGGACAAGGCAGTTCCGGCGGACATCTCGGCCCATCCGCTGGCGTTCAGCTGCGGCACTTTGAACATCAGGCTCACATACGATTGACTGGCACTGGCCTTGTGTTCGAGGCGTCTGACTCCAGCCTGCACCGGCTCCACACGCGGCTTGCGCAGCGGTGTAGCCGCAGCGGGGATAACACCATAATATTTGTCGGCCAACGCTTTGACCTGCGCCACATCCACGTCACCGGCGACCACCACGGCTACGTTACCGGGCACATACCACTTGCGGTAAAAACTACGCACATCATCCGGCGTCATGGCGTCGAGGTCACTCATCCAGCCGATGATCGGACGGCGATATGGCGCGGCCGCAAAGGTGACCGCGTTAGCGGCTTCATACAACTGCGCACGTGGTGAGTCTTCTGTGCGCATGCGACGCTCTTCTTTGACCACTTCAATTTCGCGTTTGAACTCGTCGTCTGCCCACTGTGTGTTGGCAAAACGGTCGGCTTCGAGTTGCATCACTTCTTCGAGCCGGTTGGCTGGGATCTGCTGGTGATAAGCCGTGGCATCACGGCTGGTGAAGGCGTTGTCGCGCCCGCCCAAAGCGGCGATGCGGCGCGAAAACTCACCGGGCTTCAGGCTCGGCGTGCCCTTGAACATCATGTGCTCCAGCGCGTGCGCCACACCCGAAGTCCCGTCAACTTCGTCCATCGAGCCGACCCGGACCCACAGCATGTGCGCCACGGTAGGCGCCCGGTGGTCCGGCTTGACGATGAGCGTCAGACCATTGGCCAGCGTGAACTGCTGCACCTGCACTGCAGCGACAACCGGACTGAGCGCACTCGCAGGCGATGCAAGCTTGGTCGTCGGCAAGGTCTGGGCTGTGGCGCTACTGAAGGCCCAAAAAGCAGCCGTAGCGATGACCGCGAGCATCCCCCGCAATGTGGACATTGTCCAGTCTGGCTTAAGGGAAAGTATGGGTATAGGCAGGCGGTGCATCATCATGGTTGGAACAAATTTACCTGTCAGTGTGTGTTTCATAGAATACCCTGACTCCAAAGACCACTCATGTTCAGTTTTTTTAAAAAAATCCTCAAACCTTCTGCGCCACCAGCCGAAACGACACCAGCAGTCACGGCCGTTGCTCGAACGGTCTATCTGCCCGGCTCCGGCAGTTCCAACAGCCTCATTGGTAGCGCGCTGGTCACGCCAATTGACATTCCGCTCCCTGGTGCTGTGCCGCCCGAGCGCCAGCGCTGGCTGAGCAAACTTTCAGACGGACTGCGCAAAACCGGCAGCAGCATTTCGAGTGTTTTCACAGGCACCCAAATCAACGAGGGGCTTTACGAAGATTTGGAATCTGCGCTTTTGATGGCTGACGCTGGCGTGGGCGCAACGCAATACCTGCTGGACGACGTCAAGCGCCGCGTCAAAGAAGGTGGCGTGACGCACCCGATCGCGGTCAAGAACGTGCTGATCGAGTCCATCACACTGCTGCTCAAGCCGCTTGAAAAGCCGCTGGTCATCGGCGAGTTTTTGCCCACGGTAATCATGGTCGCGGGTGTCAATGGCGCGGGTAAAACCACTTCCATCGGCAAGCTCACGCGGCATCTGGCCGACCTCGGCGCCTCCGTGCTGCTAGCCGCCGCCGACACCTTCAGGGCCGCGGCGCGCGAACAGCTCACGGTCTGGGCCGACCGCAACACGGTCGAGATCATCAGCCAGGAAGGCGGTGACCCGGCGTCTGTGAGCTTTGACGCCGTCAGCGCCGGCAAGGCCCGCGGCCGGGACGTGGTGCTGGTCGACACCGCCGGACGGCTGCCAACCCAGCTGCATCTGATGGAAGAGCTGAAAAAAATCAAACGAACCATCGCCAAAGCCGGCGCCGGGGCAGAGTCCATCGGCACGGCTAACAGTCCGGGCATCGGCATGCCGCCGCATGAAATTTTGCTGGTGATTGACGGCAACACAGGGCAAAACGCACTGTCGCAGGTCAAGTCTTTCGACGAGGCTTTGCAACTCACCGGCCTCATCGTTACCAAACTCGACGGCACTGCCAAGGGCGGCGTGCTGGCCGCCATTGCCCTGTGGGCGCGTGAGCGCGCCAAAGCCCATCCCACTTGGCGCACGGTACCGGTTTATTTCATCGGTGTCGGTGAGCAAGTCGAAGACCTTGAAACCTTCAACGCGCGCGAGTTTGCCCAAGCTTTGCTAAGCTAAGCAGCTTGTCGCCACTCCGGTCCCCGTTGTACAAGGAATTCATTTGTCTGCTTTCATGACCCGTTTGATCCAGCTGGCGGTGCGGCTTGTGTTCTGGGTGTTTGCCGCCGTCGCGTTAGCCAGTTTGTTAGCTGTTGCTGTCGTGTTGGTGTTGCTGAGTCTGTTGCGGGCCTTGCTCACTGGCAAGCGGCCTACGGGGCCGATGGTGTTTGGGCGCTTTCAGCAGTTTTCCAGCAAAGGCATGCAGGGCATATGGCCTGGCTCCAAACCGCCCGCAGCTCAAAACAGCCCACCGTCCAGTCCTTTGGCCGAACGCGGCCGCCACCCCGACGAGCGACCCCGCGTCGCCAGCGGTGACGTGGTCGACGTTGAAGTCCGCGACATCACGCCGGACAAACCCCAGCCCTGAATCTGGCCTTGGGCCGTTGAGCCCTCGGACCATTGAACCGATCTAGCAACTCGATCAGCGGATCACGCCCGCTGATCAGTGTTTACCCGCAGACTCGTGCAGGCTACTTTCGTATACGATATATTTTCTACGGAATAAACATGCTCCCTTGGCTCACTGAACCCTCTACCGACCGCTTCAACGATGTGCGCGACACGTCTTTGGCTAAGCTCGTGCGCGACGACATGCTCGGGCTGATCCTGAAAGGCGTGCTGATTCCCGGCCAACGCATCAACGAACCCGATGTGGCGGCTCGCTTGGGCGTCTCACGGGTGCCCGTGCGCGAAGCCCTGCGTGAGCTCGAAAGCTCCGGACTGGTGGTGGCGCGAAAACACGCCGGCGTCTTTGTGCGGCAACTGGCAGCGCCGGAAATTCGGGATTTGTACCAACTGCGCGCCCTTTTAGATGGGTTCGCCGGTCGCCAAGCCGCCCAGCGCACGCCCCCTGAGAAGCTCGCGTTTTTGTGTGTGCTCGATGACGCCATAGCAGCCATGCAGGACGCTGCGGATCAGCATGATGTGCAACGATATTACGGCGAAAATTTGCGCTTTCACTGGGCTATTGTTGAGGCCGCCGGAAATCAGTCATTGACAGAAACCTACCGCGGTATCGTGCAAAAGCTGCATGTCTCGCGGCTGAAAAACCTGGCCCACGACGCCAGCATGCAGGACTCCATCACCGAGCACAAGGACATCGCCAGCGCACTACGCCAAGGTGACCCGGAACTCTGTAACAAATTGCTGGCTGAACACGTTGACGATGCACTCAGTCGATTGACAAGCACAACGCCGCTTCCGGCTTGCAGCTGAACATCGGACTCAGCGGGGATGACTCGAAGCTACCTGCTTTATAGAGACCCAAAATATCAAACAACTGGAGATATTCATGAAACGACGCAGCCTCATCCTCGCCACCCCTGCCCTGCTGGGCGCTCCAGCATGGAGCTGGGCACAACAAGCTTTTCCGGCCAAACCGATTCGTTACATCGTGCCCGTGTCTGCCGGCGGCGGCAGCGACATGGTTGGCCGCACCGTGTCCGAACGCTGGGGTAACTTGCTCAGGCAACCCTTCATCGTTGACAACCAAGCCGGCGGCGGCGGTGTGATCGCCTGCCAGACGACCGCCCGTGCTGCACCCGATGGCTACACGCTGATGCAAGGTTATGTTGCCACCCACGGTACCAGCCCGGCCACACGCAAGCTGCCCTACGACGCCATCAAGGACTTCACGCCAATTGGCATGATCGGCGGCACGCCCAACGTGTTGGTGGTCAATGCTGCACTGCCTGTGAAAAACATCAAAGAGTTCATTGCGTACCTGAAGAAAAATCCTGGAAAGGTCAGCTACGGCTCGGCTGGCGCTGGATCGCTGACGCACATGACCATGGAGCTGTTCAAGCAGCAGGTGGACTCCTTCATGGTGCACATCCCCTACCGTGGTATTGCACCGGCCTTCAACGACTTGATCGGTGGCCAGACCCAAGCCATGTTCCCGGGCTTGGCCGCCGCTATTCCGCATATTCGCTCCGGTCGCGTGCGCCCGCTGGCGGTCACTGGTATGAAACGCCACCCGCTGTTCAAGGATGTGCCGACGCTGGACGAGTCGGGTTTCAAAGGTTTTGACGCGCAGCAGTGGTATGGCGTGGTCGGCCCAGCCGGCATGCCCGCGCCTATCGTCAAGCTGCTCAATGAAACACTGGCAACCGTCTTGCGCGCGACAGACATGCGCGAGAAGCTGTCGGTCGAAGCGATCGAACCGACCGTCATGTCGCCCGAACAGTTCGGTGAGTACATCCGCACTGACATCGCCCGCTGGACCAAGTTGGCCAAAGAACGCGACATTCATCTCGACAACTAAAAAACGGACCAATTACCAACCCACCAATTTGTCACTGCGCTCGCCGTGACAGACAACTTTTTCTACAACCTCTGGCAGTTTCTGCCGAAAGACACCATGGCCCGTAATACCCAGGTCGCCGCCGACCACAACGCTCCTCCCATCACGCAAATTCTGGCGAAATTCGTTGCCACCCATCCGTCCCGCGGCTGGAGCGATGCCGTCGACCATGACGCGCACCGGACCTTCACCAACTGGCTCGGCTGCGCTGTCGGCGCCGCCCACCACGAAGCCGCTGACGCTGCGCTGGCCGCCGCACAAATGTTCCAACCCGCAGCGCAAGCCAGCGTGTTGGGCCGCAGCGAAAAAGTCGACATGGGCAGCGCAGCGCTGATCAACGGCATCACCTCGCACACCTTTGACTTTGACGACACCCACCTGAAAACCATCATCCACCCGGCTGGCCCGGTGGCGTCGGCGATTCTGGCGCTGGCGGAACACATCGGCTCCACCGGCCGCGAATGCATCGACGCGCTGGTCATCGGCATTGACGTGTCCTGCCGCGTTGGCAATGCCATGTACCCAGACCATTACGACCGCGGCTGGCACATCACCGGCTCGACCGGCACGCTGGGTGCGGCTGCAGCTTGCGCCCGTCTGCTCAAGCTGGACGTCCAGCAAACCGCCATGGCACTGGGCATTGCGGCCTCGCAACCGGTCGGCATGCGCGAGCAGTTCGGCACCATGACCAAGCCCTTCCATCCAGGCGGCGCAGCCCGCGCCGGCATGATGTCAGCGCTGCTGGCCAGCAAAGGTTTCACCGCCAGCCCGAAAGCACTGGAAGCACCGCGCGGCATGATGCAAACCGTCTCGACCAAGAACGACTGGAAGGAAACCACCG
>Ga0208916_10001399_pt1 | contig 10375 bp, 10 predicted proteins | sample DEB19_08_DNA_5_FD_184523 | JGI IMG/M metagenome (GOLD analysis project Ga0208916, IMG submission 184523) | Aqueous microbial communities from the Delaware River and Bay under freshwater to marine salinity gradient to study organic matter... | ecosystem: Environmental > Aquatic > Marine >... | reverse complement strand
CAAGTGCTCAAGTTCGATGTGCGCAATTACGCGTACAACGGGCAGGTGCAATCGCTGGCGGCGCGTTTGTACCAAGGTCAAACCACCAACTTCAGAACACCCGGCGGTGGCTTTGCGCCGGTGTATGTGGGCCTTTGACCGATGCCCATGCCCGTGCAAACCCGGTACGTCAAAGTCAGCAAACCGGGTAAAAAGCCTTTTTGATTTGCGTTGCGGCGATGACCCAAGGGCGTCAGCGTCAGCGAAAGGGAGAGATGAGCATTTTGAATTTTGACTACATCGTGGTGGGTGCAGGGTCGGCCGGTTGTGTGCTGGCTGCCCGTTTGAGCGAAGACCCATCGGTGCAGGTGGCCTTGATCGAGGCCGGGCCGCCCGACACCAGCGCCTTGATCCATTGCCCAGCGGGCATTGCGCTCATGGCCCGCACCGAAATCGTCTCGCAAGGCTTCAACACGGTGCCGCAGCCCGGTTTGTTGGGGCGCACTGGCTACCAGCCGCGTGGTCGAACTTTGGGGGGGTCCAGCTCAACCAATGCAATGGCCTATATCCGGGGTCAACAGGTCGACTACGACACGTGGGCGGACAGGGGTTGCTCTGGCTGGGCATGGGCCGACGTGTTGCCCTATTTTCTCAAGGCCGAGCACAACGAACGCATCCACAACGAATGGCATGGCCAGAACGGCCCTTTGAATGTGGCCGACCTGCAAAGCCCCAATGCGTTTGCCCAACGCTTTGTCGAGGCAGGCTTGCAAGCGGGCTTGGCGCACACCACCGACTTCAATGGCCCCACACAAGAAGGTGTGGGCCTGTACCAAGTCACCCAACGCGCGGGCGAGCGTTTCAGCGCAGCCAAGGCCTACCTCACACCGAATCGCTCGCGTGCCAATTTGCACGTCATGACCGGCGTGACCGTGGACCGGATTGGCTTGGTCGATGGCGTGGCGCGGCAGGTGCACACCTTGCAGGGTGGCCTGTCGCAGACCTTGACCGCGCGGCGCGAAATTATTTTGAGTGCAGGCGCTTTCCAGTCGCCCGCCCTCCTCATGCGTTCGGGCATTGGGCCTGCCGCGCATTTGCAAAGTCTCGGCATTGAGGTGTTGCACCACTTGCCCGGCGTGGGTGAAAACCTGCACGACCACCCCGATGCGGTGTTGGTGGCCGACGCGCCGGGGCAAACCGATTTGATCGGTGTTTCACCCCGAGGCGCCTGGCGCACCCTGCAAGCGTTGTGGGCTTGGCGTCAGCACCGCACTGGGGGGCTGACCACCAATTTTGCAGAGGGTGGTGCGTTTTACAAAAGCCGACCCGACGAGGCGCACCCCGATATTCAGCTGCACTTTGTGGTGGCCAAACTGGTGGACCATGGCCGCCAGCTGACGTTGGGGCATGGCTACTCTTTGCATGTGTGTTTGTTGCAACCGGACAGCCGTGGTCGTGTGCAACTGACTGACCGTAACCCCCATAGCGCACCGCTGATCGACCCTCAGTTTTTGAGCGAACCGCGTGATCTGCAGCGCTTGCGTGATGGCATTCGCCAAGCCCAGCGCATCCTGGCCCAACCCGCGCTGGCCGCTTATGGGCGCGAGTGGGCAGCCTCAGCCAATGCACGCACCGATGAACAACTCGAACACTGGATTCGGAAAAACGCCGACACGGTGTACCACCCGGTGGGCACTTGCCGCATGGGGCAAGACGCGATGGCGGTGGTGGATGCGCAACTGCGCGTGCATGGCGTGCCAGGGCTGCGCGTGGTCGATGCCTCGGTCATGCCGCGCATCGTGAGCGGCAACACCAATGCGCCAACCATCATGATTGCGGAGAAGGCGGCGGATTGGATACGCGCCAGTCGGCCATGAAAAAAGCGCCCGAAGGCGCTTTGAGCGATGCCCCATGGCAGCGTCAGGGCTCCCCGCGGGGGCGATGTGGCAAAGCGAAGCGCCTCTGAGCCCCTGCGGGGAGCCCTGGCGTTGCCTGCCCGTTCAGTTCACTTCTTCTTGGCCACCACGCGCACCATCTCCAGGCACTGCTTGGCGTAACCCCATTCGTTGTCGTACCAAGCCACGATCTTGACGAAGCTCTTGTCCAGCGCAATGCCTGCAGTCGCGTCGAACACGCTGGCGCAGGGTTCGCCACGGAAGTCGGTAGAGACCACTTTCTCGTCGGTGTAGCCCAGCACGCCTTTGAGTGCGCCTTCGCTTTGGGCTTTCATTTCAGCGCAGATTTCGGCGTAGCTGGCATCGCTGCTCAGTTCCACGGTCAGGTCAATGACCGACACGTCAGAGGTCGGCACACGGAAGGCCATGCCGGTGATCTTGCCTTTGATCTCAGGAATCACCACGCCCACGGCTTTGGCCGCGCCCGTGCTGCTGGGGATGATGTTTTCCAAAATGCCGCGACCGCCGCGCCAGTCTTTGCGCGAAGACCCGTCCACCGTCATCTGGCTGGCGGTTGCGGCGTGCACGGTGGTCATCAGGCCGCGCTTGATGCCCCATTTGTCATTGAGCACCTTGACCACGGGGGCCAGGCAGTTGGTGGTGCATGACGCATTCGACACGATGGCCTCGCCTGCGTATTTTTTGTGGTTTACGCCATAGACAAACATGGGAATGCTGTCCTTGGACGGGGCCGAGATCACAACCTTTTTGGCACCCGCTGCAATGTGCATCTGGCTGGTGGGCTCTGTCAGGTAGTGGCCGGTGCATTCGAGCACGGTGTGCACACCCATCTCTCCCCAGCGCAGGTTGTGCGCATCGCGCTCGTGCGAGAGTTTGATCTTTTTGCCGTTGACGATCAGGGTGTCTTCGGTGAAGTCCACCGTGCCATCAAAGCGACCGTGCACGCTGTCGTACTTGAGCATATAGGCCAGGTAGTCGGCGGGCTTGGGGTCGTTGATGCCGACGATCTGGATGTCGTCATAGCCGTGCTTGAGGGCCGCGCGCAAAGCCAGACGGCCGATGCGGCCGAATCCGTTGATACCCAACTTGATGGTCATGGTGAGAGCCTCAGGAGAAAGTTACGAAACCGTTACGTAACCGGATTTGAAACCAAGACCCTTGCATGGGCCTGATTCCCGGACAAGGCTTCAACGCTCTTGGGCGTTGAAGATGTCCCCGGTCAATGGCAGACAGGCCCCGCAGAGCCCCGAAGGGCGCTGCTGGCGGCGCTAAGGTCAGGCCTTGAGCAGCGCAGCGTGGACGGAATCGGCCACGTTTTCGGCAGTGAAGCCGAAGTGTTTGAACAAAACAGGCGCAGGTGCCGACTCGCCGTAGCTGTCGATACCGACCACGGCAGCGCAGCCGTATTTCCACCAACCATCGGTGGAGCCCATTTCGACCGCCACGCGGGGGATGCCTGCGGGCAGCACGCTTTGCTTGTACTCAGTGTCCTGACGGTCAAACACATTGGTGCTGGGCATCGAGACCACGCGCACACCGATCTTGCGTTCGGCCAGCAGCTTTTGCGCGGCCATGGCCAGTTGCACTTCAGAGCCGGTAGCGATGATCACGCCGTGGGTTTTCTTGATGCCGACGCTTTCAGGCTCAGACAGCACATAGGCGCCACGGCTGATGTCGCCCAGATCGTTCTTGGGCGAATAGGCCAGGTTTTGGCGGCTGAGCAACAGGGCCGATGGGCGGTTGGCGTTTTGCAGGGCCACGGCCCAGGCCACGGTGGTCTCGGCGGTGTCGGCAGGACGCCACACGTCGAGGCCGGGGATCAGGCGCAGGCTGGCGGCGTGCTCGATCGACTGGTGGGTCGGGCCGTCTTCGCCCAGGCCAATCGAGTCGTGCGTGAAGACGTGGATGACGCGCTGCTTCATCAGCGCGGCCATGCGAATGGCGTTGCGCGAATAGTCAGAGAAGGTCAGGAAAGTGCCGCCGTAAGGGATGTAACCGCCGTGCAGGGCCACGCCGTTCATGATGGCGGCCATGCCGAATTCGCGCACGCCGTAGTTGATGTGGCGGCCAATGTGGCCGTCTTCGGTCTTGACCACGTCACCGGCCAAGTCCACGCGGAAGGCGGGGGTGCTCTTGGTGTTGGTCAGGTTAGAGCCGGTCAGGTCGGCCGAGCCACCCAGCATTTCGGGCAGGGCGGCAGTGAAGGCTTCCAGCGCGAGTTGGCTGGCCTTGCGGCTGGCCACGGTCTCGCCCTTGGTGTGGGCGGCGACCACGGCGTCAAACGCCACTTGGTTGAAGTTTTTGGGCAAGTCGCCCTTCATGCGGCGCACGAACTCTTTGGCTTGTGCCGGGAAGGCGGCTTTGTACGCTGCAAAAGTGGTGTTCCAGGTGGCTTCGCGGGCCACGCCTGCGGCCTTGGCATCCCAGTCTGCATAGACTTCTTTGGGGATCTTGAAGGGTTCAGCCGTCCAGCCTAGGGCTTCGCGGGTCAGCTTGATTTCTTCGGCACCCAAAGGCTCGCCGTGGGCTTTGGAGGTGCCTGCGCGGTTGGGCGAGCCCTTGCCGATGGCGGTCTTGCAGACGATCAAGGTGGGCTTGTCAGCGCTGTGTTTGGCGGCGGCAATTGCGGCCGACACGGCAGCAGCGTCGTGGCCGTCTACGGCGTCGATCACGTTCCAGCCGCAGGCGGCAAAGCGCTGGGGCGTGTTGTCGATGAACCAAGGCGCGACCTTGCCGTCGATCGAGATGCCGTTGTCGTCGTACAGGGCGATCAGTTTGTTGAGCTTCCAGGCACCGGCCAGGGCCACGGCTTCGTGGCTGATGCCCTCCATCAGGCAGCCGTCACCCATGAACACATAAGTGTGGTGGTTGACGATGGCGTGGCCGGGTTGGTTGAACTCGGCGGCCAGCATTTTTTCGGCCAAGGCCATGCCCACGGCGTTGGTGATGCCTTGGCCCAAGGGGCCGGTGGTGGTCTCAACGCCAGGGGTCACGCCCACTTCGGGGTGGCCAGCGGTTTTGCTGTGCAGCGTGCGGAAGTTTTTCAGGTCATCGACCGACAGCTTGTAGCCCGTCAGGTGCAGCACCGAATAAATGAGCATGGAGCCATGGCCGTTGGACAGCACAAAGCGGTCGCGGTTGGCCCAGTGCGGGTTTTTGGGGTTGTGTTGCAGGTGCTCGCCCCACAGTGCCACGGCCATGTCGGCCATGCCCATGGGGGCACCGGGGTGACCCGAGTTGGCTTGTTGAACAGCGTCCATTGCGAGGGCGCGGATGGCGTTTGCCATTTGTTGTTGATTGGCCATGTGGGCAACTCCGGTGATGAATTCGGGAAAACCCGGGATTTTAGCGGTTAAGCACGCCCCCCAGCCACCGCAAGCACGCCTCTTGCGCCTTGAACAGGAACAACAGGCGTACGGAACATGGCAACATCGGTGCATGAATTCGATCCCCCCAGCCAGCCTTGACGTTGGCCCGACCGCCGAACCTGCTGAATCGATAACCCGCTTGCAAGCTCAGGCCATGGTCTTGGCTGCTGGCCGTGGCGAACGCATGCGCCCGCTCACCGACAGCACCCCCAAGCCCTTGCTGATCGTGCGCGGCCAGCCCCTGATGCAGTGGCCGATGCAGGCCTTGGCCCGTGGGGGCTTTAGTCGCCAATTGGTGAACACCGCTTGGCTGGGTGAAAAAATCAGTGCGCAGTTTGGCGCCCAGGTGGACTGGCCCGGTTTGCCGCAGGTGAGCCTCGCCTATTCGAACGAAGGCCAAGACTTTGGCCAAGCGCTTGAAACTGCCGGGGGCATTGTGCGTGCCCTGCCCCAGTTGGCCGAGGTGTTTTGGGTCGTGGCGGGCGATGTGTTTGCGCCCGACTTTGTCTTCACGCAAGCCGCTGTGCAGCGCTTTGCCGCCAGCCCAGCGCTGGCCCATTTGTGGCTGGTGCCCAACCCCACGCACAACCCGGGTGGCGACTTTGGCTTGTCGGCCACGGGCCAGGTGCTCAACCTGCCCAAAGGCGCGGCGGGCTGCGACCACACCTTCAGCACCATCGCGCTGTACAAACGCGCCTTTTTTGCCGATTGCGGCCTGCCCGCCGGCAACCCGCAAGGCGTGGCGCTGGCACTGGCCCCCTTGCTGCGGGCGGCAATGGACCGGGGACAAGTGACCGGCGAGGTGTATGCCGGTGACTGGACCGATGTGGGCACGCCTGAGCGGCTGGCGCAGTTGAACGCATGACAGATCACCTGACATGTCATAGCGAGTGAAGGATTGGAAATCCAACGGCTGCTTACCTTTGCCAACCCCCGCGCCTGATTGGCAGTAGCGGCGCATTTTTCACCCCGTGCATTGGCACGGGTGGAAGCCCTGCCATGCATCTCTTCTAGGAGATAGGCACCATGGCAGACCCTTTGCCCGTAGTCGTCCGCACGGCGGTCTTTATCTATGAGTTTGAGCGGCTCACACCACACCGCTTCAGATACAAGGTGTTTCGAGATGTCTCGAATCCGTCTTATCAATGAGGTACCGAAAAGACACTCATCATGAATGGAGACAAGTTTGATTCGGTCATTGACAGAAGTAGCCATGGGGATACACTCTGTTCATGTTGCAAATGCGCAAAACCGATGTTTATGCCGCTTGGATAGATGGTTTACGCGATGTCCAAGGACGCGCCCGTATTTTGGTCAGGGTGGCGCGTTTGGCGATGGGCAATCCTGGTGATGTCAAACCAGTCGGTGATGGGGTGTCGGAGTTACGCATTGATTTTGGCCCCGGATATCGTGTGTACTTCGTTCAGCAAGGGCTGGAAATCGTGATCCTCTTGGCGGGTGGTGACAAATCCAGTCAAGCCATCGACATCAAAACGGCTTTGAAATTGGCAAAAAACCTGAAGGCTTAAAAACATGCAAACCAACACCACACGCTATGACGTTGCGGAGCACCTGCGCACTCCTGAAGAAATGGCAGCTTACCTAGAGGCTTGCATGGACGGTGCGAACGGCGATGCAGCTTTTATTGCCAAAGCTTTGGGTGACATTGCGCGCGCCAAGGGCATGACACAAGTCGCGCGAGATGCTGGGCTCTCGCGTGAAAGCCTGTACAAAGCTTTGTCGGGTGATCGTGCACCTGGCTTTGACACCATTTTGAAAGTCATGGGTGCACTGGGCCTGAAGCTGCATGCCCAAGCGGCTCAAAACTGACATCGCCAGAACCACAGCGCGTTGCGCGCCAAATCTGCAAGCGCAGGAAAACCCCATTTTTTCTAGAATTCACCAATGAATACCCATACCCTCTACGCCGACCGCCGCGCCCGCCTGGCTGCCCAATTGGGCACTGGCGGCATCGCCATCATTCCCACTGCACCCGAGCGCCAGCGCAACCGTGACAGTGACTTTTTGTACCGGCACGACAGCTACTTTTATTACTTGACTGGTTTTACCGAGCCGCACGCCACGCTGGTGATCACGGCCGACGGCGAGACCACGCTGTTTTGCCAGCCCAAAGACATGGAGCGTGAAGTCTGGGACGGCATCCGTTTGGGGCCAGAGGCCGCGCCCACCGCCTTGGGGCTCAGCCGGGCCTTGTCGTCGGCCGAGCTGGCTGCGAAAATGCCCAAGTTGCTCGAAAACCGCAGCACCGTTTGGTACCCGTTTGCCATCCATGCAGGGTTGGAGGGCCGTGTCGATGGCTGGCTGCAGTCGGTGCGTGCGCGGGTGCGCTATGGCGCTTTGTGCCCCGACCAGCAGCGCGATCTGTGCAGCTTGCTTGACGAGATGCGCTTGGTCAAAGACGCGCACGAGCAGGACGTCATGCGCCGCGCCAGCGCCATCAGCGCTGGTGCCCACATCCGCGCCATGCAGCGCAGCGCCGCCATGTTGCGCGCCGGGCAAGAGGTGCGTGAATACCACCTGGACGCCGAGTTGTTGCACGAATTCCGTCAGCACGGTTCGCAGTACCCGGCGTATGGCTCCATCGTGGCGGGCGGGGCCAATGCCTGCGTGTTGCATTACCGCGCCGACACGGCCTTGATCCGCGACGGCGATTTGGTCTTGATCGATGCGGGCTGCGAGTTGGATGGGTATGCCAGCGACATCACCCGCACTTTCCCGGCCAACGGCACATTCACCGGGCCGCAACGCGCTTTGTACGATCTGGTGCTGGCTTCGCAAGATGCTGCTGTGGCGGCTACCAAGGCCGGTGCCCGTTTTGTGGACCCGCACGAGGCCACGGTGGCCGTGTTGGCGCAGGGCTTGCTCGATGTGGGCTTGCTGGACAAAAACAAGGTAGGCCTCGCGCAAGACGTGATCGCCAACCGCAGTTACTTTCAGTTTTACATGCACCGCACCGGCCACTGGCTGGGCATGGATGTGCACGATTGCGGCAGCTATGTCGAGCCCTCGCAGGTGGGCCAAATCAGCGAGCGCAAAGACCCGCTCAGCGGCGAGTCCATCAAGGACCGCCCGAGCCGCATCCTGCAGCCTGGCATGGTGCTGACCATTGAGCCGGGCTTGTATGTGCGGCCCGCGCCGGGCGTGCCTGAAAAGTTCCACAACATCGGTATCCGCATCGAAGACGACGCCATCGTCACCCAGACCGGTTGCGAGCTGATCACGCGCGGTGTGCCGGTCAAGGCCGACGAGATTGAAGCCCTGATGAAGGGTTGAGCCATGTCTGAGGCCGTCCATTCGCCTGCACGGGCAGCGCATTTTGGCCGTGTGCTGTCGATCCAGACCGGGCGGGTGCGCCCCTTGATGGTGGGCCAGCGCAAGCTGGTGTCGGCCATCGGCAAAACAGCTGTAGCAGGCCCGGTGGCGCTGGGCCCTTTGGGCTTGATGGGTGACGAGCAGGCCGATTTGTCTGTGCACGGTGGCCTGAGCAAAGCGGTTTATGCCCTGCCGTCAGAACACCTGCCTTGGTGGCAAGCGCAGCGCCAGGCTCGGGGCGTGACGATGTTCGATGAAATCCTAAACCCTGGTTATTTGGGCGAAAACCTCAGCCTGCAAGGCCTGTTCGAACAAGACGTGTTTATCGGCGATGGCTTGAAGTTGGGCGATGTGGTTTTGCGCGTGACGCAACCCCGTGAGCCTTGCGGCAAGTTCAACGCGGTGATGGGCTACGCGCTGGCCGCCAAAGACATGGTGCAAAGCGGGCGCTGCGGCTTTTATCTGGCGGTGGACCAGCCGGGCATTTTGCAAGCGGGTGCTTCTATTGAAGTCATCCCGGGGCCTCGTTCCACCAGCGTGGCCGATGCCCTGCAACACAAAGCCTGGAAGCATTTGCGTTGAGGCGGCGGGCATTTGTGCGCAAAAGTCAAAAGCCAACTCACTTGTTACGCAGATTGACGCGGTCAAAACTCGGTAATCCGGGGTCTACAATGAAACTTACGCCGATCTGTCGCCTAGCGACTTGATAAATTCAACCCTATTCAGAATGGCTGCTGAACGCCAGCAGCCACGCGGCACTTTCCTACAACGGAGCACAACAATGACCAACAAGGTTCAAGCCGAAGAAAAACGCGCTCAATTGCGCAAAGCCGCACTCGAATACCACGAGTTCCCGACTCCCGGCAAAGTGGCCATTGCGGCCACCAAGCAGTTGGTCAACCAGCACGATCTGGCGCTGGCTTACTCGCCCGGCGTGGCCGCACCTTGCGAAGAAATTGTCAAAGACCCGGCCAATGCATTCAAATACACCAGCCGAGGCAATCTGGTGGGCGTGGTGACCAACGGCACCGCCGTTCTGGGTTTGGGCGACATTGGCCCATTGGCCAGCAAGCCGGTCATGGAAGGCAAGGGCGTCTTGTTCAAGAAGTTCTCGGGCATCGACGTGTTTGACATCGAGATCAACGAAAAAGACCCGGACAAGCTGGTCGAGATCATCGCTTCGCTGGAGCCGACCTTTGGCGGCATCAACCTCGAAGACATCAAAGCGCCGGACTGCTTTTATGTCGAGCGCAAGTTGCGTGAGCGCATGAAGATCCCGGTCTTTCATGACGACCAGCACGGCACCGCCATCGTGGTGGGCGCAGCCATTTTGAACGGCTTGAAAATCGTGGGCAAAGACCCCAAAAAGATCAAGCTGGTCACCTCGGGTGCGGGCGCTGCCGCCTTGGCTTGCTTGGGTTTGTTGGTCAAGCTGGGCATTCCTCGCGAAAACATCTGGGTCACCGACTTGGCGGGTGTGGTCTACGAAGGCCGCACCGAGTTGATGGACGAAGACAAGATCCAGTTTGTGCAAAAAACCGAGCACCGCACGCTGGCGCAGGTCATCGATGGCGCCGACGTGTTCCTGGGTTTGTCAGCCGGTGGCGTGCTCAAGCAAGACATGGTCAAGTCCATGGCGGCCAAGCCGCTGATTTTTGCCTTGGCCAACCCCAATCCCGAAATCGACCCTGAAGACGTCAAGGCCGTCCGCGACGACGCCATCATGGCCACCGGTCGCACCGATTACCCTAACCAGGTCAACAACGTCCTGTGTTTCCC
>Ga0208916_10001396_pt1 | contig 10386 bp, 10 predicted proteins | sample DEB19_08_DNA_5_FD_184523 | JGI IMG/M metagenome (GOLD analysis project Ga0208916, IMG submission 184523) | Aqueous microbial communities from the Delaware River and Bay under freshwater to marine salinity gradient to study organic matter... | ecosystem: Environmental > Aquatic > Marine >... | reverse complement strand
GGTGAAGCGCTCGATTTTTTTACCGGTGTCGACGCCATGCTGTTTGATCGTTCCCTTGGTCATGTAGAACAAAGCAATTGCACCCAGAATGATCAGCAACAAAGCACCGCCATAGGGGATGAGCCAGTTGTTGCGCACTTGACGCCAAGCTTCACCCGCGTTGGTCAAACTCGAGCCCGGGTACTGAACGAAGGGTTGAATCAGATTGCCAGCCTCAGGCGCCTCGCTTTTAGGCAAGCTGCTGTAACCCGTGACACCGGCCCCAACTTGCCGCCACATCGGCGCGTTGTTGCCAGGCTGAACCTTGGCGCGCTCGCCATTGGTCTGCGTTGCGTAGCCGGAGGCTTCGCTGGCGTCAGGCTTGACGTCGAAGATGTTGGCGCTCTTGACGGCACCAGTGGCGGCGACCGGTGCTGCAGGCGTGGTCTGAGCAGAAACGCCTGACCAAGCCAGAGCGGCACAAGCCGACAGAAGCAGCGCTCTCAATAGTCGTGATGGGTGTTGCATGAGAACTCCCCTCTTAATTGATGCGGTTGTATTCGTTTTGCCCGTTTTGGAGGCGCGACTTGAGATGCAACTCCCATGCGGTCTTGTCCCCGGCTTTCCAGCCAGGAGCGTTGTAGGGGTTGCTGGTGCCTTGGAACGCTGGCGCGTCACGCTTAGAGTCTGTGAGTGTCTGCGGCTTGTCGCCGCAGCCAGCCAAGGTCACCACAGAAGCCAAAATCAATGCGGTGCGGATCATTATTTAGCTCCTGCCACAGGCGGGCGACCGGCCTGTTGCGAACCGTAGGCGGTTCCCCAGCCCCAGACTTCAGCACCCTTGCCGCGTTGAACCACTCGGTTGCGGAAGATGTCAGCGACGACGTCGCCATCACCCGCCAGCAAGGCCTTGGTAGAGCACTGCTCAGCGCAAGCCGGTAGCTTGCCTTCAGCCAAACGGTTGCGACCATATTTTTCGAACTCCGCCTGGCTTCCATTGGCTTCAGGGCCACCGGCGCAGAAGGTGCACTTGTCCATCTTGCCGCGCACGCCAAACGTGCCCTGCGACGGGAACTGTGGCGCACCAAACGGGCAGGCATATGAGCAGTAGCCGCAGCCAATGCAGACGTCTTTGTCGTGCAAAACCACACCTTCATCGGTGCGGTAAAAGCAGTTGACAGGGCAGACGGCCATGCACGGTGCATCGCTGCAATGCATGCAGGCGACCGAGATTGATTTTTCACCGGGTACACCGTCATTCAGCGTGACCACGCGGCGGCGATTCACACCCCATGGAACTTCGTTTTCATTTTTGCAAGCAGTGACACAACCATTGCATTCAATGCAGCGTTCCGCGTCACAGACAAATTTCATGCGTGCCATATTTTTTCCTTATGCCTTTTCGACGTTGCAAACAGTCGTTTTGGTTTCTTGCATCATCGTCACACTGTCGTAACCGTATGTTGTCGCCGTGTTGATAGCCTCGCCGCGCACGATCGGAGCCGCTCCTGCCGGGTAATAAGCCAGCATGTCAGCGCCTTGCCAACGACCAGAAAAGTGGAACGGCATGAAGACTGTGTCGGGTCCAACACGCGGTGTCACCATGGCCTGAACATTCAAGCGGGCACCCGTTGGTGTGCTAACCCAAGCGCGCTCACCATTGCGAATGCCTTTTTCAGCGGCCACTTTGGGATTGATCTCGATGAACATTTCCTGCTGCAACTCAGCCAGCCAAGGATTCGAGCGGGTTTCCTCGCCGCCGCCCTCGTACTCCACCAAGCGACCAGAGGTCATGACCAATGGGAATTTCTCGTGGACTTTGTCGGCGATGTTCTTGTCCTGAATCGACTTGAACAGCGTCGGCAAGCGCCAGAATGCTTTCTTGTCGTCGTGCGTCGGGTACTTGGCTTGCAAGTCAGCACGGTTGCCGTACAAAGGCTCGCGGTGCTGCGGAATCGCATCAGGAAAGTTCCACACCACCGCTCGCGCCTTGGCATTGCCAAATGGATGACAGCCATGGTTTTGCATGAACACGCGGATCATGCCGCCGGAAGAATCAGTCTTCCAATTTTTGCCTTCGGCCGCGACTTTTTCAGGGTCTGACAACTCATCCCACCAACCGAGCTTTTTCAGCAACACGTGATCAAGTTCAGGGTAGCCCGTCGTGATGTCGGCACCTTTGGAATGGGAACCATCTTCGGCCAGCAAGCTGACGCCCTCACGCTCGACACCGAAGTTGGCGCGGAAATTACCGCCGCCTTCCATGACGTGTTTAGAGGTGTCGTAGAGATTGGGTGAGCCCGGGTGCTTCAAGGCGGCCGTACCCCAGCATGGCCATGGCAAACCGAAGTAATCGCCGCTCAGGTCATAGCCGGTTTCTTTGTCTTTGCCGCCTTTGGATTTCAGCGTCTTGACATCAAACACATGCATGTTTTTCATGTGTGCTTTGAGGCGCTCAGGGGTCTGACCGGTGTAGCCGATGGTCCAGACCGAACTGTTGATCTCGCGCAGGATGTCTTCAGGCATCGGTTCATCAAGACCCTTGACCTTTTGCATCTTGTAGTTTTTGGAGAGCTCTTTGGCAAAGCCAAACTTCTCAGCCAGCTGATGCATGATCATGTGATCAGAGCGGCTCTCCCACAAAGGCTCAATGACTTTTTCACGCCACTGGAGTGAGCGATTCGAGGCCGTCACAGAGCCGCTGGTTTCAAACTGCGTGGCCGCTGGCAAGAGATATACGGCTCGGTTTGGATTCAAATCTTCGGGCTTGCCCGGCATGGCTGCCATGGCGGCCGTTGCCGATGGGTACGGATCGATCACCACCAACAAGTCCAGCTTGTCCATAGCGCGTTTCATTTCCAAACCGCGGGTTTGCGAGTTGGGTGCATGCCCCCAGAAAACGCAAGCCTTGAGGTTGGAGTCTTGATCAATCAGTTCGTTTTTCTCGAGCACGCCGTCAATCCAACGCGACACCGTGATACCGGGCTTGCCCATCATGGCGGGGGATGCATAGCGGCCCTTGATCCATTCGAAGTCCACGCCCCACGTCTTCGCGAAATGTTTCCACGAACCTTCGGCCAGACCGTAGTAACCAGGCAGCGAGTCTGGGTTCGGGCCGACATCGGTCGCACCCTGAACGTTGTCGTGGCCACGGAAGATGTTGGTGCCGCCGCCGGAAACGCCGACATTGCCCAGCGCCAACTGCAAGATACAGGACGCGCGAACCATGGCGTTACCGATGGTGTGCTGGGTTTGCCCCATGCACCAGACCACCGTTGAGGGCCGATTCTTGGCCATCATTTCAGCGGCCATGTAGACCTGAGCTTCAGGCACGCCGCAAGCCTCTTCCACCTTCTCTGGTGACCACTTGGCCATCACATCGGCCTTGACCTTGTCCATGCCATAAACGCGGTCGTTGATGTACTTTTTATCTTCCCAACCATTTTTGAAGATGTGGTACAGAACACCGAACAAGAAGGGAATGTCAGAGCCAGAACGGATCCGAATGTGGTGATCGGCCTTGGCTGCCGTGCGGGTGAACCGTGGGTCCACCACGATCATCTTGCAACCTTTTTCCTTGGCATGCAGCATGTGCAACATGCTGACAGGGTGCGCTTCAGCGGCGTTGGAGCCAATGTACAGCGCAGCCTTGCTGTTTTGCATGTCGTTGTAAGAATTGGTCATGGCGCCGTAGCCCCATGTGTTGGCAACGCCAGCCACAGTGGTCGAGTGACAGATACGGGCTTGGTGGTCGCAGTTGTTGGTGCCCCAGAAACTCACAAACTTACGCATCAAATACGCTTGTTCGTTGTTGTGTTTGGATGAGCCAACCCAGTAGACGGAGTCAGGGCCGCTGGTCTTGCGCAGCTCAAGCATGCGTGCGCTGATCTCATTCAGGGCCACATCCCAGCTGATGCGCTGGTACTTGCCGTTGACCAGCTTCATGGGGTAGCGCAGGCGGAACTCGCCGTGTCCGTGCTCACGCAGGGCCGCACCCTTCGCGCAATGTGCGCCTAGATTGATGGGGGAGTCGAACACCGGCTCTTGACGCACCCAGATGCCGTTTTCAACCACCGCGTCAACAGCGCAACCAACCGAGCAATGCGTGCAAACGGTTCGCTTGACAACCAGCTTGCCGCTGCCATCACCTGTCGCGCCAGCGCCTGCAGCTTTTGCTTTTTTCACCAAAGTGAGTTGCGTCGCTGCCAGACCCACACCAACACCGAGACCAGAGCGGCGTAGAAAAGCGCGTCGGTCCATCGTTGGCAGAGCGTTACTCAGGCCTCGAGACAAGCTTTGCACAAAGCGTGCAGAACCCACGCCGTGAGCGGCGCCGCGTTGGACATCATGGGATTTTTTCGTGAGCAGCATGGGCTCTCCGTGGAAGTTAAAGGGGAATGACCGAAATGGGTCTGAATCGCTTAGATCAGCGTCGTCTTGTAGTAGCGCTTGACGTGCTCTGACAGGCTGTAGCCACCGCCATTTTCTGGCGCCGGCTTGAGTTCAGCTTGAACGACTTCAGGCGAAGTAGCACCCGGCATAGCGACGATTGCCGCAGCAGCAACTCCGGTGGCGGCTGCACCGAAGAAGAACCCCCGACGAGAAGGTTTGGATAGGCTGTCTTGCATGTTTTCTCCGCTAATTTAAAAGGATAGGCATTTGAGTTCATAGGATCCTACGACACAAAAATAGCGCTTTTATAGTATTAACCCTAAAAATCACAAAAAATATACCTTGTATATTTTTTTGACAATGATTTCTAATTGTATTTGTTGGGTTTTTAGGCAATGACCGAATGGGACTTCAGGCCAGCATGTCGAAACCTTGCGATTCGACATGGGTGAAGGTCTGCGTGAAGCTGGCCAAACTTTTGTAAAATCGAGCCTTCGGATGTGCGCTGATGGCATCGCACATCAACAGCGCCCAAGGCTGCAGGTGGCGCGTGAAAAACTCGCGCTGCCGGGTCAAATTGGCCACCTCAACGTCTTCGCCGGCGATCAAGTAGCGCATCACCTCGCAAACATAGGCGTAGTGGTCCTCCGTTTCGGGCATGTCGTCGTCGCGGTCCAGCCCCAGCGCAGCCAAGTCCCCGCGCAGAGCCGCCAGTGGCTTTTCATTCAAAAATCCGCTCATGTAGTGCGAGCCAAACAGATACACCGCTGGCTTGCCAACGCCACCAAAGAGGGCGTCGTATTCATCGGCGACTTCAGCATCCGACATGGCACGCGCGGTTGCCACGACCTCGCCCCAGCTGCCTTCAAGCAAGGCGCCAGCAGCCGGTGCTTCGGTCACCGCAGCGCGGAGGTTTTCCCAAAGCGTTGGCGCTGGCGCTGAATAAAAAAGCGCCGCCAGCAGGCCGTAGATCTCGGCGCGGGCGGTTTCTTCGTCAAGCGTTGACGGGACGAGGATGGCTGGTTGCATGCGGGTACTTCTTAACTGGACTGAACTTAACGGATGTCGGTGATTTTGATTTCGTTCTCAGCCGAGTAAATGTCGATGACGCGGCAGTCGCCACACATCTTCAAACGGTCAGCGGCTGCGCCCTGAAACATGGCATGCCCCGACAGTTTGCCCAACATCGACTCAATAGCCTTGAGCGTGCCAAACGGCTTGGCGCATCGAATGCAAGCATAGGGCTGGGTCTCGTTCAGAACCCTCGCCTCTTTGCGGACCGGCGTCAGCAGCAGGCGCGGCTGCAGAGTGATCGCATCTTCCGGGCAGGTGCTGACGCAGAGGCCGCACTGGACGCAATTTTTCTCGATGAACTTCAGCTGCGGCAACTCAGGGTTGTCTTGCAACGCACTGGCTGGGCAGGCGCTGACACAGCTCAGGCAGAGCGTGCAGCTGTCTTTGTTGACGATCAAGCTCCCGAAGGGTGATGCCAGCGCGGGCAGCTCAATCGCCTCGGGCAACGCGGCTGGCGCTTGCGTCATCAAATGGTCGAGCGCCATGTCGAGCGTGCTGCGTTTTTCCTGTGCCACCGCAAAACGCGCGGCAAGCGCCGGGCCTGCCGCTTTGGCTTTGCCGATCGCCTGCAAGCTGGCGTCAAGCGCGGCCGCGCTTTGGGCATTCAGCGCACCGGGCGACTGGATCAAATGAAAGTGCACGCCGCCATAACCAAGCCCCGTGAGAATGGTTTGCGCGACCTTCATTTGCGCGGCCAAGCCAGCCAGGTAATCGGGCGCTTCTTCGTCCGTCACCAGTACCGCCACTTGCCGTGCACCGAGCGCGATGGCACTCAGCCAGAGGTCGATACCGACGCTGGCGGTGTGCCACAAGGCCTGCGGGATCATGCTGGCGGGCACACCTTGGGCTGAGCCCAACTGCGCCGCACGACCCAAGGCTTCGATGGCTTTTTGGCCGCTGCCTTGGCTGTGAAACAGCAGGCTGGCGTCTTGGCCACCCGCTCGGGTGTAGGTGCTCAGCAAGGTTTTGAGGCGAACGCCTTGTTCGCTGGCGCGCGGGTAAGCGTAGGTCAGCGCACCCGTTGGGCACACCGTGGTGCAGGCACCGCAACCGATGCACAAGTTCGGATTGACCTTGATCTGGTTGCGATCCTTTTCACTGGTGATGGCGCCCGCCGAGCAGATGTCGACGCAGGCATTGCAGCCGACGGTTTCGTTACGGCTGTGGGCGCATATTTTTTGTTTATAGGCAAAAAATTTGGGCTTTTCAAATTCGCCCACCATGTCGCGCAGCTTTACGACCGTCGGCAACAAACCCGGCGTGGACAAACCGACAAAACCAGGCAAGGCGAAATAGCCTTGCGGCAGCGCATGCAGCGTGATCAGCGGCTTGGCGCCGAGGTCCAACACCAAGTCAAAGGCTTCCGTCAAAGCTTGTGGCGCGCGAGAAAAATCAATCGCGCCAGCCACTTTGCAAACCGACACGCAGTCACGGTGCGAGGTGCATTTATTGCTGTCAACTTGGTAGCTCAGATCAATCGCGCCTTCCGGGCAAACGGCAACGCAGGCGTTGCAACGGGTGCACAGGTCAAGGTCAATCGGGTTGGTTTTGTTCCAGTTCAACTCAAAGGCGCCGAGCCAGCCCTTGAGCTGCAGTGCCTCACCGCTGATGACCGGGTACTGGCGCTCTTGCGCTGGCGGCAATGCACCGCTGTGGGCAGACACGCCTTGCGCAAAAATCGTCACGCTCAGCGTGTCAGACAGCATGGCCGCCACCTGCTCAGCCTGGTCAACCGGACCGACGATGAGCAGGCGACCGCTGCTTTTATAGGTGACAGTAGCCACTGGCTCTGCATCCGGCAGATGCGCGGCGGCCAGCAGCGCCGCCACTTTGGGCATGGCGTTGGCAGCGTCTTTGCTCCACCCACCGGTCTCGCGAATATTCACAAACTTGATGGGCGACACCGCGCCGACCGTCTCCGTGCCGAGCTCGGCAAACAGTCGCTTTTCTTGGGTGCAAGCCACCACCACATCATCGCCAGACTGAATGGCTTTCTGAAACGCCCCAGCCTCACGGCGGCACAGGGCCGAATGCAGCGTCAGTTCTTCATGCAGCACCGCGCCCAGTGTCTGGGCCTTCAGGGGCATGGTCTGGTTGCAGTCGCAAATCAATGTGGGCATGGTCTTCCTGGGTATCCTGGGTAGCGGGGTTGGGCAAGGCAGCAGGGTCGTCTGGCTCATTGGGAGCCGACGCTGACTGTGCCACTGAATCATCGGGCGGCATATGCGCGGTTTCCCGCGCTGGCACGGCGCCTTCAACTGGAGCGCCTTCGGCGGCCTCTTTGGCTTTTTGACCGTCTTCCTCTTCCTCATCAAACAGATTGAGGAACTTGGCACTGGCCATCTGCCGCAGCATCGACAGCGGCAACGGATCGGGTTGCGAATAATCGTCGATGTAAATATCCAACCGATCCATCACGTTGAAGTGCGGATCGGCAAACAACTTCTTCATGGCTGCATTGCGCACACCAGGCTCAACCCCGCTGTTCATGAAAGGCTTGAAGTCCGAATCTTTGGTCAAGTCTTTGACGTCATCCAGCGTCAGCGGCTTGAGGGGTTCAGTGGGCTCGGCGGCTAGCGCTGGCTTGGACGACGTCTCAGCGGCAAGGGTCGAGCCGACATTCTCAGGCCTTGGCACAGTGACTGGCGTCGGTAGGGTTCCGGCCTGCGGCGCCGGCTTCGGCTCATCCAGCGGCTTGCCTTGCAGCGCATCATTTTTACGACGCGCCCAGCGACCTAAAAACCCGTCTGCGCCTTCAGCCATTGCGAGGACCGCCCATTTTTTCGGTGCTGACCCGCGCCGGATTGCCGAAGCGGTCCTGCAAGGACTTGAAGCTATCCGGACGCTTGCGCCGCTTCAGTTCCTGCACATGATGTTTGTCGACAAAGGCCTGCATCCAACTCAGTACCTCGATGGGTGCAGGCACCTGCTCGACGGACTCTTGAGAGTCCAGCCAGCGACCGGCATCGTTGTAACTCAAGGTCACCGTCTGCGGCACCGCGATGCACTCCTCGCTGATGGCGGGCTCTTCTTCCATGCGCCAGACCACCCAAAAGCAAGGGTGATCCGTCGTCAGGTTCAGGTGGTAACCCTCAGCATCGTCGGTGAAAAGCTCAACCGTGAAACCCGGATGCAGCCAGCGCTCCTCTTGATCGTCTTTGATCAGCAGACGCGGCTGCGAGCCAAATCCATCTTCATTCGGAATGATTTCAGACAGGCTCCAGCGCCAAGGTTGCCAGCGGTTGTCGATGCGTTCACGGTGCATGATGACCGCCACTTGCGTGAACGGCCGGCGCACAAGCTCCGCCGCGTCAAGCGCGGCAGCTTCTGGCGAACCAGGTGCTGCGGGGGAATACAGGACAAATCCGGACATGGCGGCGAGTGTACGGCGGTCAGTGCCCACACATGGTGCATGGGGTCTTGCCGCTTGGGGTTAAATCTCGGCATCAACTTTATCGCCTCTCTGCATACACACCATGACGCCCTTCACACTCAAACCCCTCAACGCAGGAGCCTGCCAGTTGCTCGATGCGCGCGGCCAGCATGTGGGTAATTTGAAACTCATCAATGCAATGTGGAAATTCAAGGCCATTGGCTATGGCCCGCAAGGCGAGGTGATTCCCGGCGGCGGGCCGCTCACCGACCGACACAACACGACTTTTGCACGGCTTGACGCGACGGAGATTGACGCCGGTCTGACGCAAACTTGAGGCCTCCTACTGCCGCGAAAACTACTTAGCCTTTTATTTTTGTGACGCCAATTGGTGCGGTCAGTTTCGCTGAGAGCACCGTCCGATGAACCACATCTGCAAGCAACCGTGCAGCCTCTGACGGCTCCCTCCCCGGGGCAAAAATCAAACCCAATCTCCGAACAACTCCTGGCTTGTAAAGGGGACGCACAGCAAAAAGGCCGTGCGCAGGATCAGGGCAGAGCATGGACGGTAAAACGGTCACTCCAAGCCCAGCCTCCACCAGACCCAACAACGTCAGAACCTGTGTCGTTTCATGGACCACATTGAGCCGAATGGTCATTTTTTCCAAAACCCGATCAAACAAATCGCGAATGCCAGAACCTCTGCGTAGCAGAACGAGTTCATGAAGGGCGAGATCCGAGCCTGAGATTTTTTGGCGCTGAGCCAATGGGTGATCTGTACGGCACACGACTTGGAAAGTGTCGTCCATGAGTGGGATGGCAAGCCCCCACTTCACAGAAGGGTCCTCACTGACGATGGCAACATCGCACTCACCCGTGTCAATTTTGTGAAGAATCCCCCGCATGTTGTCATCTAGAAAAACAACATCAATACCTGGGCAACAACGCTTCATCTCAGCCAGTACAGGTGGAAGAAGGCGATAGACCGCTGACGACAAGCAGGCAATTGAAACGCGACCGCGGCCGGAGGCTGCCAGCTCACGCAGCGCGGTAATCGAATGATCCATTCCCTCAACCAACCGTTCGGCATCGACTAAAAAAGCCGCTCCAGCATCACTGATGCGAACTGAACGTGTCGTTCTATCCAGCAGCTTGACGGCCAGCAATGCCTCCAACTGTGAGATGGCTTGACTGGCGGCAGGCTCACTCATGTGCATGGCATTAGCCGCATTGCGAAAACTCCCTCGACGGGCGATCTCAATAAAGACACGCAAGTGCTTGAAATTTGGATTGATCAATTTTTAGGTCTTCCGAGATTGCGAGAAAGCAACTGAGGCCTCACAACTTAATAATTCACAAATTTGAATTTATATATCAAATATTTCAACTTGTTTAATATATTTTAGCTTCCTAGAATTGCGTCCAACAGAACAATTTGGAGGCAATTGTGGGTATCAAACTGCAAAGAAATGCGCTTCAAAACGCTGTACAACGCATCGGTTTTATCTTGGTCGGCGCTATGACTATCCTGGCGAACAGTCAAGTGGCCGCAGAGCAGAAAGCATCGG
>Ga0208916_10001394_pt1 | contig 10399 bp, 18 predicted proteins | sample DEB19_08_DNA_5_FD_184523 | JGI IMG/M metagenome (GOLD analysis project Ga0208916, IMG submission 184523) | Aqueous microbial communities from the Delaware River and Bay under freshwater to marine salinity gradient to study organic matter... | ecosystem: Environmental > Aquatic > Marine >... | reverse complement strand
GACCGCAGTATCACGCTGGAAGCCATCGCCGAACTCTGCCCCCGCTGGAGCAAGCGCGCCCTGGCCTGGTCAACCGAAGACATCCCCACGCCGCCGCAGTGGCTGGACAAGAACCAGAAGCCCCGCGCCCCCCGTGCCCCACGCACCGCCGCCGATCCCTACGCCGGCCACCCCGATTTCTTCAGAGCCTCCTGAAGCCACGCACAACGCCACCACAACACACCAAGCCCATACCCATGCACCCCACCCAGCACAGCACCCACCACCGCCGCCCGAGCTGCTCACCCGCGCCGTCGACGGCCTGCAGCGCCTCGCCTTCCTCAAGAAGAACCAGGAGACGCACAGCCTCAACGTCGAGCCCCCGCATGCCCCTCTGCTGCGCAAAGCCGCTGCTGAGTCCAAGCCCTTCCGCGTGCGCGTCCCTCAACCCTCAACCGGGGAGGCTGCATAAGATGTTTGACGCTCAACCACAAATGCAGGGCAAGTCCCCCGAAGAGCAAAGCAAGCAAGCCATCGGCCATGTGCTTCTCCAAATCTGCAACCATCCACACATCGGCTGGTATCTCGGATTCGGTACTCAGAGCTTCGATCTGCTCACCGAAGCTTTCGCCACCCTCACGAACCAGCCCATCGAGCAGGTGCGTGATCGCTTTGAACCAACCAACGCAACCAACCCCAAGGAGGAAGTCTGATCATGAACCCCTACGCCCCACCCGCCGCAGCGTACCGCTGCAAGCGCCCGCTGCTCGGCGCTTACCAAACCTTCGGCAACATCGCCACACTCACCAGCGCCCTCGCTGGCACCTGCGTTGGCTATGCCACCCGCAACATGCTGCTCACCGCCGCTGTCAGTCTGTCGTTCCTCACGCTCTGGGCATCCCTCGCAGCCGCCTGCTGTTACCTCGCTGATCGTCTCTCATCTTCACAGGATGAGGGCAGCATGGATCACCGCAAAGTGGCCATGCCTGAACCGCGCAAGATGGAGGGCGACCGCTACACCCCGAAGCTGCGCACGGAGTGCGGCTTCACCATCCCTCAAGTCATGTGGTGCATCAGCGGCATCATCGGCGCGCATGTGCTGCTGGTAGTCCTGCACTTCATCGCCTTCGCCGTCTTCGGCATGGATCAACCCCGCTGGTAAACACTATGACTCTCCTCACCGCTTACCTCCTCGTCACAACGCTGATTCTCACCATCACCATGGTGGGCTGGATGATTTTGGACAAGGCCTCAAAGCTCACCAACGCCCAGGCATTCGTGGTCGCCACTCTCGCTGTGACTGGGTGGTATCTCCTCATCAACCAACTCTGAACCCATGTCCGAAACTCCCCACACCTGCCCCAAATGCCATCGCGGCAAATTCACCGCCGCAGGCCTGCGCTCCCACCGCTGTAAGCCCGCGCCCTCCACTGAAATCAGCGTTGAGGTGGTGAAGCCGGAGAAGCTGGAGCTGTCCAAATTCGTCACAGTGACGAATTTGGCCCCGGTTGATCAGATCATCAGCGCCATCCACGCCGATCATGCCCTGTTTGAAAGCCACTCCAAAACGGCGGTTTTTCTCGCGCTGCGGATTGGCCTTCGGCTCATCTGGTTCAAATACAACTCCCCGCATGGTTCTTTGGAGCCCTTCATTCAAGAGCACTTCAAGGACATCTCCAGATCCTCATTAACCCGCTACATCCGCATCGCTGATGAGTTTGTGTCAGAGCAGAAGGGCTGGCGCGACAAGGCATTCAAACTCACCGATGCGACGAAGATCGCGCCAATTCTGAATCAGCAGCTTGAACTTTTCACCGATCCAAACGCCACGCTCGACATCCACTGCCGGCAGCTGGTGAAATGGGTGGATGGACGCGGCCTGACTCAGATCTACCGCGACCTCGGACGCGAGGACGATTCCGGACCTCCCCAAGGACACCAGGGCAACGGCAAAAAGCCCGCGAAGAAAACCCCGGAGCAGGTGAACCGCGAAGCCTTCCTCGAAGCCCTGGTCGATTTCAAAGCCGTCTTCACCCCCGGCAAATGGCACGCCCTCTTTGAGAAGGACCGCATCGACTTCGAGAAATGGATCACCAAGGCCGGCATCATCGTGCGCGAGTACAACGCAGGCTGCGCCAAGGACGCCAAGAAAACGAAAGGAGCGCACGCGAAATGAACGCCGCCTCGATCCACCTCGCTAGCTTTGACTGCTGGCAGCGCGCCAGATCCTATGCCGTGAAGCCCTCGGCCTTCATCGTTCTTCAGTCCTTAGCCGCTGAAGACCTTACGTCTGAAGTGCATGCCCATCATCTCCTCAGAAAGACGGGCCTGCCCATTGCGAACCTCTATAAGATCCTCAACAAGCTGGAGTCTCAGGGCTTGATTACCTTCACCACATCGCCCGTCAGGGGAAAGAGAGGGCGCCACGGTTCCCCGATCCGTCTCACATCCCAAGGCATGGATATCATGACTCCAACGCCTGCACCCTCAAACCCATGGAAGCACAGCCAGCTATGAGCAACCACGGTTCCGATCTCTGCCCCGTCTGCCGCTGCAGCATGTTCCCCGGCGATGTCGTCTGCCTGCGCTGCCAGCGCCGCGTGCGCGCTGTGAGGCCGCAGCTCCTGACCAGCTACATCAATCGCGACATCACCGCGCCCGGCGCCGTCGCCCTGGCGGATGACATGCGCGCCCAGATCACCCTCTGCGCCATCCAGCAGCTGCCAGCCTTTGGCCGTCCACCGAAAGGAGCACAGCCATGATCTCCCTGAATCTCCTCGCTGAAGCGGTGGATCCCGTCATCTCCAAAATGCCCGCAGCCGAGTTCGGCGGCGGCGGCATCCTCGGCATCGAAGGCCACATCTACGAAATCCGTGTCAGCCAGAACCTCGCGATCGTGCTCGATGAACAGCGGCTCATGCTGATCGTCGAAGCCGCGCTCGACAAGCTCCCCAACATGACCAGCCTCGATGACGAGGACTCCGACGACAAAGGTGAGGAATGGAAGAAGGGAGGGCAGGGACGATGAGATGCCCCGTGTGCCATGAACCCAAACCGCCCGGCTTCCTCGTGTGTGAAGCCTGCACGCTGGAAGTGCCCGCAGCGCTCCACACCGCCTGGCAGTGCGCCTCTCATCACGCGCACTCCGCTCTCACCAATAAGAAGCCAGCCGACCGCATCGCCCAAGCCCAGGCCGATGAAGACCACGCCGCCCGGGCCATCCTTTCCCACCTTCGCCAGCACGGCTCCGCCCTATGAACAAAGCCCCTCTATGCCTCATCCTTGGCGTCTCGCTGGATCTCTTCCCCGGCAAATCCATTGAGGCGAAACGCATGAACGCCGCACTCATCCGTCGCAGCAATTACCACCCCAAGTACGCCGCCTGCTACGGCCTCGAAGGTGAACCCCTCAAGCGCGAGCTGCTCAAAGCACGTGCGGTTCTCCAGGGCCGCACGGAGCGCGGCGTCGCCAACACGCATGAGCGCCTGGCCGCTGAACTTGAAACTTCAAACCTTTAACTTGGAACTCCCTTTCATGGACCGCGACGACTCCGCCCTCTCTCTCATCATCACCACCACCGATGCCACCACCGGGGTGAATCTCAGCCAGCTCACCGAGCGCGGCCGCAAAGATTTCGAGGCCAAGAAGTGGGCGATGCTCAACATTCAAGAGGCTCTCAACAACGGCTCCAAGAAGCGCCCCGCCTGCGAACACATCGCCTCCGAGCTGCGCACCGAGTACCACCTTGAACTCAGTGGCGAGCGGCTCCGCAAGCTTTACGACAAATGGGAAAAGGAAGGTGATGCCCCGCTCGTCTCCGGCCTCCTCAAAGGCAAAAAGCAGGCCCGCAAAATCCCCACCAAGGTCATCCAGATGTACTGGAGCCTCTACCTGGACATGAAGGACAAGGCCAGCAAGGACGGAGCCTGGCGCCATCTCATGGACCGCCTCTGCCGTGGCGAAACCCTCAGCGGAGACATCACCTGGCAGCGCCTCTGGCTGGAGCTCCACCCCACCGCCGAGCTTCCCCTGGCCTGCCCATGGAATCATCACAATCCGCCGCCCGGCTGGACCAAGAGCACCTTCACCAGCCTGCCTGAGCCCGACGACATCACCCAGGCCCTCATGCTGCGCGGCATGGCCGGTGCCAAGGCCCTCCTCGCTCAGCAGACCGGCATCCGCATCGACTGGAGCACCCTGCGCATCGGCGAGTGCTACATGATTGATGACCACGACCCCGATCTCTACTGCATCGTCAATCATCAGATCGTGCGCCTGCGCCTGATCGTCCTCATTGAAGTCCGCACACGCCGCGTCCTGGCTTACGTCGTGCGCCCTCGCACCACGGATGACGACGGCACCATGCGCAGCATCACCCGCCGCGATGTGCAGCACCTCCTCGCCGGATGGCTTTGGAAGTTCGGCCTGCCACGGGATTACGACTGCACCCTCTTCATGGAAAACGCCGCCGCCACGGTGAGCGATATCTATTCCGAGATCCTCGGACGCGTCACAGGCGGACGCCTCAGCACGCACAAGACCGCGCTCTATGATCACGTCGTGCGCCAGTACCGTGAGCACGGCGGCACACCCACCGGCAAGCCGCAGATCGAAAGCAAGTTCCGCCTGTTTGAAACCTACCTCTCCCACTGCCGTGGCTGGACCGGCCGCAATTACCTCAGCAAGCCGCAGGAGCTCGAAGACCGCAAAGTGGAGACCCGCAAGCTGCTCAACCGCATGGACGCGCTGCCCAGCTCCGCCCGCGATGAACTCGCCGAGGCCGTGAAGAACGACAGCATGCGCCTGCCTTTCATGACGCTCTGGGAAGCGCATCAAAAGATCGGTGAAGCCTTTGCCCTCATGGACTCCCGCAAGTGGCATGAGATGGAAGGCTTCCTGCGCATCTGCGAGTTCCGCACCGCTCCCGACAGCGTCATCTACTACCCGCTCAACGCCGAGCTGCTCCCCCTGCAAAACAGCGACGCCCGCCAGACCATCCGCGAGTTCCTCGACAGCCCCAAAAACTGGCAGGATAAATTCCTCGCCTGGGGCCGTGAACGCTCTGAATCCTCCGCCGAATGCTGGACCCGCCTGGCCGCGCAAACGCCATGGGTGAAGATCAGCGAGAACAGCATGTACGAGCTGCTCCTCGATCACAAGCCCACCGAGTGGAACGGCACCGGCAGCGTCCGCATTGATGTGGCCGGATCCACCGTGGAGTTTCGCCCGCTGCCCGGTGCTCTCCCATTGCAGATCCCGGCCAAGTCCAAGGTGCTCATCAGGTACAACGAAGACGCCCCCGAACTCGCCATCATCCAGGATCCAGCCGGCCGCGTGCTCGGCTCCCTGCTCCGCAGCGATCGCACCCACTACCACGACCTCGAAGGCAAGCGCCAGCAGGCCGAGTTCAAGGCCGTCACTTTGGCACACGCGCTGCAGGAAGTGAAGGTCTACGACTCGCTCAATCCCGCCTCCATCCGCGAACTCGAAGACCGCGAAAACATCGCCGCCTTCATGAGCCCCTTTGAAGGCGATCACGCCGCCGTCATCCCCGCCGCCACCGTCACCAACGACGCCAGCGATCAGCTCGCCGCGGCGGTCAAGAAATCCAAAGCCGCGCAGCCCAAACCCCTCACTTCCGCCGATCTCCGCCGCCTCCGCAAAGAAGCCCAAGTTTAGTCCAGTGATGCGGGCACTCCTGCCCGCAATTCTACCCTACCCACACCACCACGGCCATGACACCCAAAGAAGAGAAGCCATTCGGTTACGACGTCGAGATCCAGCTCAATGCAGGACGCGGCATCATCGAGAAACACTTCACCGGCAGCGAGGCCACCGTGCGCCGCAAATGCATGCTGGTGAGATGCGCTCACAGCATCGTGTCCATGAAGCCGCTGACCCGCGCTCAATGGGTCGCCTGCTACGGAGATCCAAAAGTCCGCATGTAATTTTCACCGATCCATCACCACCAAGCCCACACATCCACCCCATGCCCCACCAAGCCATGCCCTCCCTCCATCACAACCACCCCGAACCCGAGGAACGCAGCGACAAGCTCGCGCTCAGCTGGACGCCCAAGTTTCCCGAGCAGTTCCACGCCAGCCCCGACGCCTGGAAACCCCTTATCGCCCGCTGCAAAGAGATCCAGCAAAACCTCAGCCTCTCCGATGGCTCCTTCACCGGCCCTCTCCTCACCGGCTCCGCCTGGAACCAGCTCTGCAACGGCGCCTACCGCGTCCCCACCACCCAGCGCGGCATCGAATCCATTAAGGACGATCTCACTGCCCTCCTGGAGCGCGGCAAAGAGCTGCTCGAAAAGAAGGCATCGGGCCGCAAGCCTCTGAATGTCGTGGATCAGTTCGTGATGCGTGAAGAGTACACGGCTGTCACAGACTACCTCGAAGATGCTGTGAAAAATATCGAGGATCACAACGAAGAACGCATCGTTTTCGTCCTCGGAGAAACCCGCCAGGGCAAAAGCTCCATCATCGCCAAACTCAAGGCAGAAAACAAAGTGCACTGGCACCTCAAGGCCACGCCAGCCATGAAGAAGAGCTACAAGGAGTTTCTCGCCGGCATCGCCCTGGCCTTGAACCTCCGCGATGTCAAAGAAAGCACCGGAGCCAAGCTGCAGAAGGCCATCCTCGGCAAGCTCGACAAGGTCACAGGCGTGCTGGCCATCGAGGAGCTGAAGTCCTTCTCCAACGATGCATTGGAGTTTCTCAAGATGCTCTTAAATGACACTCAGCTGTGCCTCGTTGTGTGCATGCTCCCCGGCCAATACCGCCACATCCGCAAGTGCAGAGGTGAAGACAGTGAAGACCGCCAGCAGTTCCTTGGCCGCAGTGTCGGCGTGGTGAATCTGGAAGTCACTCCCAAGCTCGTCGCCAGCTTTGCCCCCAAGCTCTGGAAAGGCTGTGCGGATGCCCGCATGCTTCAAACCGCCATCGCTGAAGAGGCCGCCAAAGGCGGCGGCATGAGCCTCGTGCGCGATGTCTGCCGCGACGCCCTCCTGATCGCCGGCACCTCCGGCGTCCAAGCCCACCACATCAGCGACGCCCTCACCGACTTCCGCCGCAAAATCCCCGCCATGGAAAGGAGGGCCGCGTAGATCATGAACATCAACCTCAATGACGAAGTGACCTTCCTCGTCAGTGCGCACGGCCTCAAACTGCTGGCAGACCAGGACAAGCGCCTTGGCCTCAAGCGCGGCCACAGTGCCCAATGCTGGAGGCACGACAAAGCCACCAACTGCTGTGAAGCACCCCTCTGGGATGTCATGCGCGTCTTCGGTCCTTTTCTTCACATGGGAGCTACTGAAATGGCGATCGAAGGCAACCACCTCACTGTCACCACTCGCGACAAGGAAACCATCAACTGGGTCACAGACGGCTCCCTCCCAGACTGCGACCTCACGCACCTCGTGCAGGATCTCAATGACGAAGTCGGCGAAGGCTTCCACGACGGCGCCACATGGCGCTGGGCCAATGCCTCAGCCACCACAGGCGGCAAAATCAAAGCCTGGGCAGATCTACCGGAGGGCGTGAAGTGATGAACACCCCCGAACTCGACGCCCTGATTTTGCGCGCCTGCCAGCCTCAGCCAGGCGACCGCTTCCTCCGCAGCGAACTCTACGACGTCATCATTGAAGACGTCACACCCCACCCCGAATTTGAGGCCGAAGTCACCTGCAAATGGACCATCGACGGTGTACCAAAAACTGAAACCATCTTCGTCGGCTACTACCGCCTCCTCGCCAAACGCACCCTCGAAGGCGGGTACATTTTCATTCCAGCAGGGGAGGAAAAAGAATGAGCGAAGACACCCAATACATCATCGTCAACATGTCTCCTGACTGGGAAGTCGACATGCACGGCAGTGAGCGCGAAGCCCACACACTGAAGCCATCCCGCCGCCCCAAGTACGTCCACGATGACCTGGAATCCGCCGAGACCGAAGCCCTGCGCCTTCACAAGCAACACGCAGGCCCAGCCGGACGCTTCGTGATCTTCCAAGCCGTCCAAGCCACCACCTGGCGCACGCCCTTCGAGATCGCCGCCTCAACCGTCGCAGCCCTCGAACCCTACGCCCCACCACAGCCCTTCATCATCCCCGAACGCGCTCCCAAGAAGAAGAAAAAGAAGTCATGAGTGAAGACCCCATCACCGAAAAAATCCGCAAGCTGCTGCGCCTGGCCAAGTCCAGCAACCAGGCTGAGTCCAACGCTGCCCTGGCCAAGGCGATGGAACTCGCGGCACGTCACCAGGTCGATGTCAGCACCCTGAGCGAAGACGATGAAATCGCGAAGCTGGTGACTCGTTATTTTCGCTGCGGAGGCAACCGCCTTTCCAGAGAATGGCGCGAAGCCCTGGGTGTGGCTCGAAAATTCTTCAACGTGTCCACCTGCATCATTCAGGGCATCGGCAAAGTGGCCTTCATCGGCACCGAGATGGATATCCAGATCGCCGATTATGTGAGCACCTTTCTGGTACGCACCTGTCGTGCTGAATTCGCGACGTTCACTGCCAAAGAAAAGAAGTCCCGCCGCCGCATGACACCCAACAAGCGCGCCTGCTTTATCGACTCCTATTTCGGCGGCATCTGGGTGCAGCTCAATAAGCAGCGCGAGACTCAGCAGCATGAAATCAGCGGTCTGGAGATCGTCTTGAGCACCGCTAAAGACGCCCGCGAAAAGCATCTCAATACTGAGTTCGGCGAGACCACCACGGTCAAGGCCCTGACAGTTCCACGCCCCACCATGGGCACACTTTACGCCGGTTATGCAGCCGGACTTAATACCCAGATCAACCCCGCCCTCGGCACCGACGCGCCGCTGGCCCTCGACTACAAATAATGAACGCCCCCACCACCATCACACCCCGCGATCAGATCAAGACCAAGCTGAACCGCATTGCCCAGCTCATCACCACCCTGAACGAAGCCACAGCGCCCTTCAGCAGCCAGATCGAAGCCCTCAAAGCCGCCTGCGCCACAGCCACACAGCGGGAAAGCGAGGAGATCATGCAGCTCACTGAAGAAGTCGAAAAACTCGCCGCTGCCAATGCCGCCGATATCTTCGAAGGCAAGTCCCGCGTCTTTCAGTACAACGATCACCGCATCACTCGCTCCGAAGGCAAAGCCGTTGACTGCGACGATGAAGAAGCCGTGATCGAGCTGGCCCTCGAACTCGCGGAATCTGGCGAGGACGATGCCACCAAGATGTCAGCCTCCGCCTGCATCAAGACCAAGCACACCGTCGACCGCCAGTGGATCCGCAGCAAATGGAAGAAGCACGGTGACTGGTTCACCCAGTTCCTCGGTCTCCGCCTCAAAACCACCACCACCTACACCGTGGAGATCGACGGCGCACCCGCCCTCAAAAAGGCCAAAAAGAAAACCGGCTCCAAAGTCGAATCCACCGCCGAAGAACCCCAGCTCCAGGAGGCCGCGTGATGTCCCAGAAACCCTCCAAATGGCAGCGCACCGGCCTCTCCAGTATTCAAATAACGAAGCTTTGCACCCTGGCCGGCCAAGCCTTCAAAGTCGCCCAGGGGCGTGGTGATCCCCGCACAGAAGATGGCGCCGACAAATTCCGCAAAGCAGGCCAGAAAGAAGCCGCGCAGATCGAGAGCCTCAAAGAAGCCCACCAAGGCCATTATCTCTTCCTGCGTGGCTACTGGTTCACCATCTTGGGCAATTTGGAGCAGGCCTTTTACGACTTCCTCAACGCAGGCGATGCCAACGAAGCGATGCGGCAGATGAAATGGCGCATGATGGGCCAGATGGCACACTTGGCCGATGCCATCGCCACGAAGCGCCTGCGAGAAATCGCCACTGGCCTGCAGGCAGAGCCATTGACCGACGCCCAGGCCGCAGATGAAGCCTGGCGCTATGCACAGTACATCGCCCTCAACGGTCTTTTCAAATGCAGCCTTGCGAATCTTCCCCTCGAGGGAGTGGAACAAACGGGATTTACTCTCAACGGCCGCGCTACCGCCATGCTCGGCAAAGGCAAAGCCGAAAACCGCAACAAAAGCCAGCGCGCAAGCACCCGGGCCAAAAAAACCACCCCTGAAGCCTCACTTGAGAGCCCCTCAAGAGCACTTGAAATCAGCCTGCCCCCCGTCCACACTGCGCGCCATGCACCCGCAGACACCATGCAGCTCTAAAACACGCTCCCCAGCGTGCAGCAGCCCTGCTCCCCGCCTGCAGATCCAGCTCCCACGAGCCCCAAAACGCCCCGAGGTCCATCCCTGGGCGTTTTTTTGTGCCCACTCCACCCGGTCCCAAAATCCAGCCAGAACCCCCAAAGTGGGTCATTCTGCCTGTGATCGCCCATTCAGCGCCACAAACCGGGTCATCCCAATCCGCCCAATTCCGCCCTTTTCCGGGTCATTCCGGGTTGCCTGAATCACCTCGC
>Ga0208916_10001393_pt1 | contig 10402 bp, 11 predicted proteins | sample DEB19_08_DNA_5_FD_184523 | JGI IMG/M metagenome (GOLD analysis project Ga0208916, IMG submission 184523) | Aqueous microbial communities from the Delaware River and Bay under freshwater to marine salinity gradient to study organic matter... | ecosystem: Environmental > Aquatic > Marine >... | reverse complement strand
ATCACAGGTTAGCCATGTGTACTTCGGAACAGATACTCACAGCATTGGTTTGTTCTTAGGCGCAGCCCTTGCGGTTAGTTGGATTCCGCAAAACCTGCAGGAAACTGTTAGTAAGAAGGCGCAAGACTTTATTGATGGAATCGGTGTTGTTGGTTTGCTCGGAATCATCGCCTGTTTCTTATTTGTCGATGAAACAGATCCCACTTTGTACAAACTTGCCTTTCCATTAGCTGGAATCTTTGGTTGCGCAATTATTACCTCGATTGTTCACCCTGCTTCGCGCTTTGCTCCGATTTTAAGTAGCAAACCCTTTGTATGGATCGGTGAACGTTCATATGCAATTTACTTGTGGCACTGGGTGGTTTTTCAGGTAACGCGACCTAATTACGATCTTGAAGGCTCTGAATGGGCTTTGTATGCACTGCGTATTCTTATTGTTTTCGCACTTGCTGATATTTCGCTACGTTTAGTGGAACTTCCAGTACGTACCGGCTTAATTGATTATTGGTTTAAAGGTATGAAGTACCGCACCAAGCGGGTACAACTTCGCCAAAAAGCTGGCGTAATTCTGATTGTGTTATCCGTTGCAACTCTGACCGCCACCGCTGCAACAAGTGCGATCGCTAAAGGTGATCGTCAGCTTGCAGAGCTAAAGGAACAACTTGAACAACCAACATCAACACCTGAAATTAAGGAGGGCGGACTTTGGGTTACGGGCGATTCAGTAATTCTTGGGATTCGATTTGAGTTAGATACTCGCCAACATATCGGTTTAATCAACGCTCGAGTTGGTCGGCAAGCACCTGAACTTCTAGAAGTTATTCAACATGACAAGCTCAATATGCAAGGCTCAACTATTGTTTTGAATCTTGGTAACAACAACAAGTTAACCGAGGAACAAGTTGCCGCAATCTTTGAGGCAATTGCAGATCAACCAAGAATTGTTGTTGTAAACACCGCTGTTCCTCGTGGCTGGCGCGATGAGAACAACGCACTCATTGCTCAATATGCAGCTCAGTACGGTGCTCAATTAGTGGATTGGGCCGCTGTCTCAGATGGTCATCCTGAGTACTTTGGACCAGATGGCGTGCACTTAGTTCCAACAGGTGTTCGTGCATATGTGGATGCGATCACCAGTAAGTTGTAAAAGTTTTCGATATAAAAAAGCCCCCACCAATCGGTGAGGGCTTTTTTAATTAATTACAGATTTACTTGAACTCTCCTGGAATTCCAAAAGCTGTAGCTGATGCAGTCTGTCCATCTGAGTACACAGATGAAACGCGGAACTGAGTCCATCCTGAATCACTTGCCTTTGTAACATTCTGAGTTAGTTGATCAGCTGGAACAGTTGCAATAACTGTCCATTCGCCTGTTCCGTTTGCACGGATTTCAACGTTATATCCAGTTAATCCATCAACAGCCATTGGAGCAACCCAGCGAAGCTTCAATCCATCTGCGCTCTTAAGAGCAACAAACTTTGTTGGAGCTTCAACAGCTGCAACTGCAGCGCCGGTTGTTTCTGTTGCTGATGGTTCAGCTGAAGCAGATGGCTCTGCAGATTGTGAGATTGATGGTGCAGGTGCTGCAGCATCATCTGAGTCTGTTCCAGCTGACTTTGACCAAACGATCGCAACCAATACGGCGATACCAATTACTACAAACCATGCTGTGCGATTAGAAGTTGATTGCTTAGGTGCTGCAACAGGCTTTGGAGCTGCAGGTGCAGCAACTACTGGCTTTGCAACTACCGCTGCTGGTGCAGATGTAACTGCAACCGCTGCCTTCTTAACAACGCGCTTTGCAGGTGCCTTCTTCGCTACCTTTTTAACAGCAGCTTTCTTTGCAACCTTCTTTGCGCTCTTCTTTGCAACAGACTTCTTTGCAACCGCCTTCTTCGCAGTCTTCTTAACTGCAGCTTTCTTTGCGGTCTTCTTAACAACCTTCTTTTTGGCAACAGGCTTCTTCGCTGCTGTCTTCTTAACTACCTTCTTCTTAGCCACTGCCTTTTTAGCTGGTGACTTCTTCGCAGCTGTCTTCTTTGCAGGAGACTTCTTTGCTGCTTTCTTTGCGGTCTTCTTAACGGCCACGTCGAACTCCTTATGTTGCGGTACGCGCGTAATTAACGTGCGTTATAGGGTCAAGGCTACCCCAGGCTCCCAAGCAATTGGATGACATGAGGTGCAATAGAGCGAAGTGATTTTCCACGGTGACTGACTAAATCCTTTTCCTCTGCGCTCATTTGTGCGGAGGAGATACGTAATCCCAGCGGCTGGAAAATCGGGTCGTAGCCAAAACCATTCTCGCCCACTGGGGCGTGAAGAATATGGCCTTCAAATCGACCTTCCGCCACCTGCTCGCGCCCATCGGGCAATACCAATGAAGCAACGCACATGAAGTGCGCAGTGCGCTTTTCATCTGGCACATCTTTGAGTTGAGCTAAAACCTTTTCGAGATTTGCTTGATCATTGCCATGTGTTCCAGCCCAGCGCGCAGAAAAAATCCCTGGATCACCATTTAAAGCATCAACACATAACCCTGAATCATCTGCGATTGCTGGCAATCCAGTTGCTTGGCTCGTGTAACGCGCCTTGAGCAAAGAGTTCTCTTCAAAGGTCGAACCAGTTTCATCAACATCAACTAAATCTGGAAATTGATCAACACCAATTAATTCGATCGCACCTGGCGCTAATGCATCCAGAATGCGACGGAACTCGGTGATCTTTCCTTGATTACGTGTTGCTAAGACAAGTTTGTGCGACATTACTTCGCAAGCACATCTTTCTGAAGTTGGCTAAGAGTTGAGCAACCAGCAACAGCAAGATCAAGAAGTTGGTTAAGAAGAGCGCGATCAAAAGGTTCACCTTCGGCGGTTCCCTGAACTTCAATGAAGCGTCCATCGCCTGCAACGACAACATTCATATCAGTGCCGGCACGAACATCCTCTTCGTAGCAAAGATCAAGCATTGGAACTCCATCAATAATTCCAACGCTAACCGCTGCAACTGAATCATTCAGTGGCTTTGCACTTTCCTTGATATGGCCTTGTGACTTTGCCCAAGCGATTGCATCAGCAAGTGCAACGTATGCACCTGTGATTGCAGCGGTACGTGTTCCACCATCTGCCTGCAAAACATCGCAGTCGATAACAATTGTGTTTTCGCCAAGTTCTTTCATATTTACTACTGCACGCAAAGAACGACCAACTAGGCGTGAAATCTCTTGTGTACGTCCGCCTAACTTTCCTTTAACGCTTTCACGATCAGAACGTGTGTGGGTTGCGCGTGGAAGCATTGAATACTCAGATGTAACCCATCCATTGCCAGTGTCCTTTAACCAACGAGGAACACCTGGAGTAAATGAGGCAACGCACAAAACGCGGGTCTTTCCGAACTCAACTAGAACTGAGCCTTCGGCATGATCTAACCAACCGCGAGTGAACTTAATCTCGCGAAGATCATTTACCGTGCGTCCATCATTGCGTGCCATTCATTGCTCCTTTAGTTATTAAAACCAATTGGTTATAGCGATTGGTGTTCGACCTTAGTTACCTCTGGACCTAGAAAACGTCGAGCTAAGGTTTCGAAGGCCTTTGCATCACCGGTTGCTAAGAATCTATGTGTTGCGGGCGTAGAACTTTGAGGGCGCAATGAGCCGTTTTCTACCAGTGTTCGATACAAATCTTTTGCCGTTTCTTCAGCACTTGAAACCAAGGTGACGCCCTCGCCCATTACATAGGAAATGACTCCTGTAAGTAATGGATAGTGCGTACATCCCAAAACTAATGTGTCTACCTTTGCATCCATTACAGGTGCTAAATATTCGCGAGCAATCTTTGTAATCTCAGCGCCAGAAGTTTCTCCGCGCTCCACAAATTCAACAAACAGCGGGCAGGCAATTGAAGTTATGTTCAACTGTGGTGCCGCCGCAAATGCATCTAAGTAAGCCTTTGAATCGATAGTTGCGCGGGTTCCGATTACCCCAACATTTCCAGATCGAGTTGCAGCAACTGCACGTCGAACCGCTGGTTGAATAACTTCGATAACAGGAATTGAGTAACGCTCGCGCGCATCACGCAGCATTGCTGCAGATGCGGTGTTACATGCGATGACAATTGCTTTCACACCTTGTTCAACCAGGTAATCCATAGTTTCAAGTGCGAATTCTCGAACTTGCGCAAGTGGTCGTGGACCATACGGGCCACGCGCAGTATCGCCAATATAAAGAGTGGATTCATTAGGAAGTTGATCGAGGATTGCACGAGCAACGGTTAATCCGCCGACTCCTGAATCAAATATTCCAATAGGTGCATCACTCACAGGCTTAGCCTACCTTGAGCATGCGCAGTAATCAGCAAGTGAACTATTGAGAATCATCCATAAGCGCAGAAATTAAACTTTCTTGCAGCCAACCTAGCCAGCTATAGACCGCATAAACAGCACGCATTGGGTCATCAGGTGCCAATAGTTCCAAATCTTCATGAGAATTTTCTTCGACCTTTAATCGCACACCCAATGCAAGACGCACATCATTCATCGCACCTAACCACGCATTTGCACCATCGTGATCCAATTCGATTTCACCGTTGATCGCTTCTTGTAAGTGCATCCGCATCGCCATTGCGTGAGCTTGCTTCTTTTGTCGCAATGTAGATTCTGTGTAACGACGAAACTCTGATGCATCTACTTGATCGGCGTAGGCGTTAGGCAAAAGTCGAAGTAAGACCTCATCTTCGGGTGGAGTGTCATGGACTGTAATTCCAACCATCGCTGCAAGTGGATCATCGTTGTGGTGATCAACTCGCTCTGCCAATAGTTCGATGATCTGCTGAACTAAATTAGTCAGAACTTCTCGTTCTGCTTCAGAAAATTTAGCTAGGTATGAGTTATCTCCGTGGCGAAAGAAACCATGCTCGTTATCTGTCATAGCGCCTGATCGCCTCGCTGAAGCGTTGCCCACAAACCATATTCATGCAGCCGAGCAACATCGTGCTCCATCTCTTCGCGGCTACCAGTAGATACAACCGCTTTTCCTTCGGTGTGCACCTTCATCATTAACTCATGAGCTTTTTCTTTGTTGTATCCAAAGAGCTCCATCAATACATAGGTCACATAGGTCATTAAGTTAACGGGGTCATCCCACACAATTGTTACCCAGGGAATATCACCGTTGAAGATCGCTTTGAGCTCTTCTTCAATCTTGTCGTTGAGTTTGACCATGATTATCGAATCACAATGGCAAATTGTTCAGAGGCGATATCGCCGGTGATCTGAACTCGCATTGTGACTACTCCCCGCTTGCTTTCACTAGTTGTGAAGGTGAATAAACCATTGGCATCAGAGATTGATGCAGTGCCAATATTTTGCCACTTTCCATTTACATTCTTCTGCAAGAAGGCGCTCTTGCCAACTAAACGTGGCAGTAACTGGGCCTTAATAGTGATCGGCATAGTTTTGCGAGCAGAGACTGGTCGATCAATTTGAAGCTTGCTCTTCACTGTGATCTTTTGTTCGCTACTTACTGATTCTGCGCGCTCCCAAGTTCCAACCGTTGTAAATCGGATTGCAGCTGTAGAGCCCAATGTCATTGGTGTTGAAACTGTTCCATCTGCGGCTGTTACTAAATCAGTGATCTTGGTCCATGCGCTTTCATTGGAGCGCTTAATTTCAAGTGAAACGGTAAGGCCTGCAATAGGTGTTAAATCCTTTAACGTCAGCAATCCCTTTACAGTGAAGAGATCACCGTAATAAGTAGAGCCTTCGTTAACTCCCTCAAGCGTCATGGTGTTAATAACTGGATCTGGAGCGATTGCTAGAGCGGCATTTCTAATTTCAAGTGTTGCGGCGTTTTCTTCCATACCTAAGGTCCAAATTGCAGCGCCACCTAAACGATACTTCGCAACAAGTGCCATTCGGTCCGCGTAGCTCTTTGCATTTTGATACCAAACGGTGCGATTGACGGTGCAGGCAGTTGATGCACCTGATGCTGATAAACCGTTATAACTTTGAGTGTAGTTATATGTCGCTTCGCTAAATTTTTCATCAAAGGTTGGAGTTGCACCATCAATTGCAGCTTTAGCTGCTGCGTAATTCATTTTAAAGGTAGATGCCTTTGCTCCGCCGATTAATCCAGGAGGTGCTGATGTTGGGCACTTTCCATTGACAGAGGTGATCCAATCGCGGCCGTAACCGGGCAAACCAACATAAATCTTTGAGGCAGACATAACGCTCAGTGCGTAAAGAATTGTTTTCTCAGTCCAGGTTAAAGGTCCCATTGGGCCGGGCTTTGCAACTGAATAGTCGTACGTCATGATTCGTAGACGATCAATACTGCTTGCAATATCCGCCCAGGCGTAGACAAAGTAACCTTTTTGTTTTTCCTTGGGATCATATAAGTAAGGTGTAGAGACCGATAACAACTTCTTTTGTGCATGCAGGGCAACGCTTAGCTCTTTAATAAATGCAATCCACCTAGGTGCGGTCTTGCTCCAGGTGGTATTTCCATCGACAAATGCAAAACCTTCGTAATCTAAATCGATTCCATCAAAGTTATTTTTCATTACTAAATCAACGATTGTCTTTACCAACGTGGTGCGGGTGGTTGCACTTGCTAAGTAACCAGACAGCACCAACTTATCTGTTCCGTCGGTCATCGTAGGAATTACTTGTAAGCCCGCACGACGCATTAAGCACACAGTGTCTGCCATCGGCCATGATGGGTTTCCAGTTACATAATCATCGCGAATGACAGTTGGACTCTTTAATGAGAACCAGAAAGGCATTACCTCTTTCATTAAATCCTTATTAGTAAAAAGGTATGAACTTTCAATCGCCTGGTTTTCTGCGGGGCCATATTGGGAGGCGTCACACGCAGCTGGTTGCCCGGCAACTGTTGGTTGTGCAGTCGGAAGTTTTCGCACCAAGGGCAAAACTGTTTTTACCGAGTAATAAGGAATCCACCCTGACAAAATCTTGCGCGGTGCTTTATCAACTGCAAATGTTGGTTGAACAGCAGCGGTTGCTAGAAGTGTGAGTGTGAGAGCGAAGCCGAACAACCGCTTCATAATTACTTGTCTTCAGATGGTGGTTTCAATCCTGCATGAATTTCTTTGCAGGTTGGACAAATTGGATACTTTTCAGGATCTCGCGAAGGGATCCATTTCTTTCCACACAGCGCTGTAACCGCTTTACCTGTGACAGCTGATTCAACGATCTTTTCCTTCTTCACATAATGAGAGAAGCGATCGTGGCTGCCATCATCTTCAAGCAGTTCTTCCGATGGGCGGGTCAACAGATCGGTATCACCGTCTGTTCCGATTTTCTTAAAGATGCCCATGAGGTGGATAAGAATACCTTCGAGCACCCCAAAACTACGGGTAGAATTCGCAAATGAAGGACTTACTAAGAACCGAGCACCTATCGCGCGCTGATGTCGAATTACTTCTATCGACCGCCGCTGAATTTGCTGAGAATCCGCTTCGTTCACAGACCGCGCTAGCTAATAAAACAGTCGCGATTTACATGACAAAGCCTTCAACTCGTACACGTCTTGCCTCTGAAACCGCTGTTGCCCATCTTGGCGGCACACCAATCTTTATCCGTGGTGATGAGCTGCAACTTGGTCGCGGCGAAACTATCGCTGATACCGCTCGCATCATCAGCGGATATTGCAGCGCATTAATTATTCGTACCTTTGCTCAAGCAGATGTAGATGAACTTGGTGCAAATGCTTCTATTCCAGTTATCAATGCTTTGACAGATGTTGATCATCCAACTCAGCTTCTTGCAGACTGGTTAACAATTCGTGAAAAGTTTGGAACAGATATTTCTGGTCGCAAATTTGTTTATCTTGGCGACGGAAACAACATGTCTCATGCCTGGTTAATCATGGGCGCAATTATGGGAGCACATGTTGTTGCTGCAACTCCATCAGGAAAGTGGGCACCAGATCCTGTTGTTGTTGCTGTTGCAAAAAATATTGCATCGCACAGTGGTGGAACGGTTGAAGTTTCTAATGATCCAGAAGCAGCTTCCAAGGATGCATCTGTTTTGTATACAGATGTTTGGATGTCGATGGGTGATTCAGAATCAGATCGCGCAGAAAAGGTGCTGGCACTCTCTCCATTTGCAGTTACAGAAAATTTGATGAAGTTAACAACAAAGGACTCGTTGTTCATGCACTGTTTACCTGCTCACCGCGGTGAAGAGGTTGAGGCATCAGTCATCGATGGTCCTCGCTCAGTTATTTGGAGAGAGGCATATCACCGTCGCACAACCATTCAATCGATTCTTTACCACCTAGTACGTGGTGACTTGAAGGGCTTCACGCACTAACATTTAGGGCATGCGCGTAGCCGTCCCGAAGGAAATCAAAGATGGAGAAAAGCGCGTTGCGCTTGTTCCAGATGTCATCAATAAATTAACTCGCTTAGGCCTTGATGTAGTTATCGAAGCTGGTGCGGGTACCCATTCACAAGCAACTGATGCTGATTTTGCAGCAGCCGGTGCCACTGTGAAGCAAGGCGATGTTCTTGCAGATGCCGATGTGGTTCTTTCAGTTCAACCGCTTACGCCACAACAGATGGCGACCTTGAAAAAAGGTGCGATCACAATCTCATTCTTATCACCAGTAACTGCAGTGGATTCAATTGATGCGGCTGCTTCTGCAGGTGTTACAGCCTTTTCGCTTGAACTTGTTCCACGTATTTCTCGTGCGCAATCAATGGATGCCTTAACTTCGCAAGCATTGTGTGCTGGTTACCGCGCAGCAATTGTTGGTGCAGAACTTTCTCCACGATTCTTCCCAATGCTTATGACTGCAGCTGGAACAGTTACTCCGGCACAGGTTCTAGTACTTGGTGCAGGTGTTGCTGGTTTGCAAGCAATTGCAACCGCTCGACGATTAGGTGCCGTTGTTTCTGCATACGATGTTCGACCTGCATCTGCAGATGAAGTTCGTTCAATGGGTGCAGCGTTTATTGAATTGGAACTTGAAGCACTTGAAGGTGCTGGTGGTTATGCACGTGAGATGACTGAAGAGCGCGCAGCTAAGCAACGCGAACTGCTGACTCCTCACATTGCAAAGTCTCATGTTGTTATTACAACCGCTGCGGTTCCGGGTCGCCAAGCTCCACGTTTGATGACACAAGCGATGGTGGATTCAATGGCTCCAGGAACAATCATCGTTGACCTTGCTGCAGAAACTGGTGGCAATGTTGAGGGCTCAAAGCCAGGTGAGATTGTTGAAACTTCTGGCGGAGTTCGCATTTGGGGCGGCAAAGATGTGCCTAGCCAGCTGCCATTCCACGCTTCATTCTTGTATTCACGCAACGTTGTGAACCTACTGTCACTGTTTACAGTGCCTGCAAAGGATGATCAAAAGGTGGCCTTTAACCTTGATTTTGAGGATGAAATTATTAACGGCGCTGCGGTTACACATGGCGGATCACGAAGAGGAGCAAAGTAATGAGTGCGATGGCAATTCTTTCGATCTTTGTGTTGGCCGTTTTCGTTGGCTTTGAGGTTGTTTCTAAGGTGTCATCAACTCTGCACACACCGCTGATGTCTGGTGCGAATGCGATTCACGGAGTTATCTTGGTTGGCGCAATTATCGTGGCGGATCACAGTGAAACAAATCTAGAACTTGGCCTTTCAATTGCGGCAATTATTTTGGCAACGATCAACATGGTGGGCGGTTTTGTAGTTACCGACCGAATGCTTGAGATGTTCAAAGGAAATAAAAAATGAGCCGCACTCTGTATGACCTTATTGGTTTGGCAGCAGGCGTTGCCTTCATTCTTGCGCTAAAGGGTTTGTCTCATCCAAAAACTGCACGTCGAGGAAACTTGATCGGTGCATTTGGTGCGACCCTTGCAACCTTGGTTGTGTTCTTCTACGCAAATCCAGGTTCATCACTGCCACTTAACCACCTGGGATTAATCCTTGGTGCGATGGGTATTGGTTTAATTATTGGCGTACCTGCAGCACGTAAGGTTCAGATGACTCAGATGCCACAACTAGTTGCACTATTTAATGGTGTGGGTGGTGGCGCAGCTGCCTTGGTAGCGATCGTTGAGTACCTGCACCTTGGCGCAGAAGCGACCACAGCTGAAGTTATCTTCACTGTATTCACTGTGATTGTTGGCTGCGTTTCATTCAGCGGATCGATCATTACCTTCTTGAAGCTTCAAGAGCTGATGACTACACGCCCTGTAATTTTCCCAGCGGGCCGCTTTATTATCGCTGCAACCTTGATTTCAGTTATCTGCGTTGGTGGTTGGGTTGTAAGCGCACTTGGCACTTCCCCACTATTGATTCTTGCTGGTTTATCACTGTTATTCGGTGTGCTGTTCGTGCTTCCAGTTGGCGGCGCAGATGTACCAATTGTTATCTCCTTGTTGAACGCA
>Ga0208916_10001392_pt1 | contig 10417 bp, 11 predicted proteins | sample DEB19_08_DNA_5_FD_184523 | JGI IMG/M metagenome (GOLD analysis project Ga0208916, IMG submission 184523) | Aqueous microbial communities from the Delaware River and Bay under freshwater to marine salinity gradient to study organic matter... | ecosystem: Environmental > Aquatic > Marine >... | reverse complement strand
CAAACGCGACGAGAAGTGCGCACCACACAATCGGCGTGAGCTGAACTTTGGGATCAATACTAGCCATGCCCACTAGACCAAGAATGATCAGCATCTGAGCAAAGATTAGCCAGCTGCGCCTTCTACCGAACAATTTTGACAATACGGGAATTGAAAGCCGATCAACCAAAGGGGCCCACATCCATTTAAAGGCATAGATCAAGCCAACCCAAGTGAGATAACCAATGGTGCTGCGATCAATGCCCGCCTCTCTCAGCCAAAAGCTAAGTGTTCCTAAAATCAGTAGCAGAGGTAGGCCCGCAGAGAAGCCCAGAAAGAGCATTCGAAGGCAAGGCCATTCGAGATAAACCCGAAAATCTTTCAGCCAGGACTGAGCGGTACTAAGCACGTCGAACGCGGAACAGCGCTAGACTTCCAAAAAGATTGGGCATCAAAGTAACCTGCCGCCCTTCATGCAGGATGCATTGATCTAAAACTTTTAATCCTAGGCTGGAAGCCAGCTTCTCAAAATCGGCTACGGTGAGTACGCGGACATTGGGCGTGTTGTACCACTGGTATGGCAAGCTCTTAGAAACAGGCATACGACCAAAGCCAACCGCCAAGCGATGCGACCAATGGCCAAAGTTAGGAAAGGAAACAATGGACTCTTTTCCAACGCGCACCACTTCACGCAAGATCTTTTCAGTTTCATGAATAGTTTGCAAAGTTTGCGAGAGCACCACTGTGTCAAAGCTATTATTCTCAAACAATGCTAGGCCACCCTCTAGGTTTTGCTGAATGACATTCAAGCCTTTTTGCACGCAAGAGAGCACGCGAGCATCATCGATCTCAACACCATATGCATGCACTGGTTTCTGTTTTTGCAAATACTCCAAGAAACTGCCATCACCACAACCGAGATCGAGCACTTCGCTATTGGGTGCGATCCAATTGGCTATCGCAGCAAAATCTGCGCGCTTCATGATTTGACCTCTAGCATTTGTTCAAAGTAAGCCTGAATCAGGTTGTGATAACGAGGGTCATCCAACAAGAAAGCATCATGTCCATGAGGTGCATCTATTTCCGCATAACTAACTTCACTCTTATTGCTGAGCAAAGATGCCACAATCTCGCGACTGCGGTTTGGCGGGAAGCGCCAATCGGTAGAGAAGCTCACGACCAAGAACTTGGCTTGTACCTCAGCAAGGGCGCGATTCAGACTGCCTTCATAACGACGCGAAGGATCAAAATAATCTAGCGCTCTCGTAATGAGCAAGTAGGTATTGGCATCAAAGTAAGTAGAGAATTTATCCCCTTGATGACGCAAATAACTTTCGACCTCAAACTCCACATCAAAGCTGAAACGGTAATCATTCGATTCGCCATTCGGTCTTTGTAGCTCGCGCCCAAATTTTTCAGCCATATCGTCATCTGACAGGTAGGTAATATGCCCCACCATGCGCGCCAACCTGAGGCCGCGCTTGGGCACCACACCGTGTTCATAGTAGTTGCCCCCATGAAAATCTGGGTCAGACAAAATAGCGTTGCGCGCCACTTCATTAAAAGCGATGTTCTGTGCACTGAGTTTTGGCGTGGATGCAATGACTAAGCAATGCGCTAAGCGCTTTGGGAATTGGATTGCCCAAGCCAAGGCTTGCATACCACCCAAGCTTCCACCCATTACCGCAGCAAAACGACGAATGCCTAACTTGTCCGCTAAGCGCGCCTGGGTGTTCACCCAATCTTCCACTGTAATCACAGGAAAATCTGCACCATAAGGCTTGCCACTGGCAGGATTAATGCTCATTGGCCCTGTGGATCCAAAACAAGAGCCTAAGTTATTTACGCCGACCACAAAAAAGTGATCCGTATCTACCGGCTTGCCCGGCCCAATCATGTTGTCCCACCAACCAATGTCGCTTGCATCATCGGGGTTAGGACCAGCAACATGGTGCGATGCATTTAATGCATGGCAGACCAATACAGCGTTACTTTTGTCGGCATTCAGTTTGCCGTAAGTTTCAATAACTAAATCGTAGCCAGACAAGATGGCGCCACTTTGCAAAGGCAAGGGCTCGGCAAAGTGGATAGTGTTTCTAGAGAGGTGCAGCTCGCTCATTCGGATAGAAGAATGCGAAGACTAATATCAGACGCCTCAGTTGGAAGCTTCTTAAAGCCGCTACGAGCAAAACGATGCCAGCGGCCTAATACGCAGCTCATCAACATTGCCGCACGAATACTGACCTCATCTTGACCTACGCTTGCCCAAGAGCCACCTTGCGTTTGAGCAATGCGTAAGGCTTGCTTCAGCGATGCCTCTACACGATCAAGCACTTGGGTAATGCGCTCTTGTAAACGGTCATCCTCTTGTAACAAAGCATCACCCAAGAGTACGCGGGTCATGCCGGGATTCTTTTCAGCGAAGAACAAGAGCATCTGCAAAATACTGCGTGCCTGTGCAAGCCCAGACTCTTCTTTTTGATTAATTTGATTAATTAGACCAAAAACAGTTTGCTCAATAAAAGAGATTAAGCCTTCAAACATCTGCGCCTTACTAGCGAAGTGTCGATAGAGCGCCGCTTCTGAAACTTGAATTTTTGCTGCCAAGGCCGCAGTAGTTACGCGCTCGCCCTTCGGATTTTGCAGCATCTCTGCTAACACCTGCAGAATCTGAAGGCGACGCTCTCCAGGGCGAGGACGTTTACGCGTTTTACCCTCATCAGCAATTGAAGCTTCGATGTCTGATGTAGTGGGATCTAAAGAATCGCGCATGGTTATATCTCTTATTAAGCCCTTAACGCGAGCGAATCATCGTTCCAAATGCCTGCTCGGTCAGAATCTCCAACAATAAGGAGTGCTCAATTCTTCCGTCAATAATATGAACTGAATTCACGCCACTCTTTGCTGCATCTAATGCGGAAGAAATCTTCGGCAGCATGCCGCCGGAAATCGTTCCATCAGCAAACAAACCATCAATCTCACGAGCCGTAAGGTCAGTTAACAGTGTGCCGTTTTTATCCATCACACCAGGGATATTCGTCATCATGACTAATTTCTCTGCATGCAAGATTTCTGCCATCTTACCGGCCACTAAATCAGCATTGATGTTGTAAGCCTGACCTTCTTCGCTAAATCCAATTGGAGAAATCACGGGAATAAACGCGTCATCCTGCAATGCTTTTACGACCGCAGGATTAATAGCCTCAATCTCACCAACAAAGCCTAGATCTATCATGGCCCCAGCATGTTGTTGATCTGGAACCAACATTTTCTTCGCGCGAATCAAGCCGCCATCTTTACCAGTTAAGCCAACTGCCTGACCGCCAAAGTGGTTGATTAACATCACGATGTCTTGCTGCACTTCGCCACCTAGAACCCACTCAACTACTTCCATGGTTTCTTCGTCGGTCACGCGCATGCCTTGAATAAAGGTGCCGGCTTTGCCAATCTTCTTTAATGCTTCATCAATTTGTGGGCCACCACCGTGTACTACTACAGGGTTCATGCCGACGAGCTTCAACAAGATAACGTCGCGTGCAAAACTTTCCTTCAGGCGCTCTTCCACCATGGCGTTTCCGCCGTACTTAATCACAATAGTTTTACCGTGATACGCGCGGATGTAAGGCAAAGCCTCGGCCAAAATCTCCGCCTTTAATAAAGGAGAGATTTCGCTAATAGATGGTGATTGCTTAGTCATTGCTGCTTTTATATTTGGTCTAGTCAATTAATCGCCAAACAACTTTTGACGTAGTTCACGACGCTCTTGAGCCTCGAGAGATAAATTAGCTGTTGGGCGGGCAATTAAACGATTTAGACCAATCGGCTCACCAGTTTCTTCGCACCAGCCATAATCGCCAGACTCAGTGCGGGCTAAGGCCTGCTCTACTTTTTTCAACAACTTACGCTCGCGATCACGGGTGCGCAACTCAAGAGCGTGCTCCTCTTCAATGGTTGCGCGGTCAGCTGGATCGGGAACCAAAATATTTTCGCGAAGATGCTCCGTCGTCTGCGAAGCATTCTTCAAAATGTCATTCTTTAAGGTCAAGAGCTTCTGACGGAAAAAATCTAACTGAGCCGCACTCATATAGTCCTTTTCAGACATCTTGAGCAATTCAGCTTCTGTTAAAGGCTCACCCTTTACAGCCTTGCTACTTGTTTTTGCCGTAGCCGTAGATTTCGTTGGTGTTTTTACCGTCATTTCATTCTTTCCATGGGTTGAACCATTATTGCTTCATTCTGCCAAAGTTTTGCTACCCTTTGCCAATATTTATCAATATTGACTATGGCGGCGGATTGTACTTTAAATTTCCTAGGCCAAGCAGCCATCAAGCCCAGCCAGCAGGGTGTCCTTAGGCAAATCGATGCCAATAAACACCATGCGGGTTTGTTTGGGCTCTGCACCCCATAAACCAGCTAAATCACTGCCCATCATCTGATGGACGCCCTGGAACACGACTTTTCGGTTGCTACCCTTCACATAGAGAACACCCTTGTAACGCAACATCTTCTCTCCAAAGACCTCCAAAATACCACCTAAGAAATCCTCTAATTTTTTATGGTCAAAGGGTTTATCACTACGAAAAACGAAGGATTGGATGCGATCTGTATGGCCTGCATGGCCATGGTGATCGTGACTGTGGTCGTGGCCACAGGTACTGTGATCATGATCGTCATGCCCATGATCATGTCCGCAAGTGGCGTGATCATGATCATCTTGCCCTAAAAAGTGAGGGTCGATATCGAGCTTGGCGTTCAAATTGAAGCCTTTGAGATCTAAAACTGCATCCAAAGGCACCACCCCTTTAGAAATCCCCTGAATCGGTGCGCGGGGGTTCATGTGCATTAAGCGATTCCGCAAGGCATCTACTTCAGCAGGCGTTACTAAGTCTGTCTTGGTAATAAAGATTTGGTCAGCAAAACCCACCTGGCGCTGTGCCTCTTCATGCTCATTAAGTTGTTGCGGGCCATGTTTGGCATCCACTAATGTGATTACTGCATCCAAAACATAATGGTCAGCAACATCATCATCCATAAAGAAGGTTTGAGCCACGGGGCCTGGATTGGCTACGCCAGTCGTCTCAATCACCACACGCTCAAAGCTGATTTTTTTATCTTTGCGTTGTTCCCAAAGCGTATTTAGCGCTTCGACTAAGTCACCGCGAATTGTGCAGCAGATACAACCATTGCTCATTTGCACAATGTTTTCTTGATTATCTTGAACCAAGATGTCGTTATCGATATTCTCTTCGCCGAACTCGTTCTCAATCACGGCAATTTTTTTGCCGTGCTGTTCAGTCAGGATGTGTTTGAGCAAAGTTGTTTTGCCGCTGCCCAAAAAGCCTGTGAGAATTGTTACCGGAATTAACGCCATCATTGATCCTATCAAAATCTATAAATACATTCCCCAAATGGGAAACATGACATCTTACCGAGTTCCTCAGCCTTTGACAGCCTTTGCTCGAGGATGCGCCTTGTCATATGCCTGTGCTAGGTGCTGAAAGTCTAAAGAGGTATAAATCTGGGTACTGGCAATACTGGCATGTCCCAGCATCTCCTGCACGGCGCGTAGATCCTGGGAGGACTGCAAAACATGGCTAGCGAAGCTATGACGCATCATATGCGGATGAACATGGGTGGGTAGCCCCGCTCGCATAGCTAGGGTGCGTAAGCGCGCCTGAACGGTGCGGGGAGACAAGCGCGCGCCCGTGGCCGATATAAATAAGGCGGCTGAAAGCTGAGATTGCCCCGACAGCGTCGCCTGCTCACGAACATCGCGCCAGACTCTCAAGGATTGCATGGCGGGGCCACCAACAGGTACGGAGCGACGTTTCCCGCCCTTACCCAAAACAGTCACTTCCGCAGCATCCCAATCTAACCACCCAGCAGATTCGTGCTGACGATCTTTGCTCTGCATCACATCAATACCCAGAAGCTCCGATAAGCGCAGGCCAGAGGAATATAGCAAATCGATAATCGCGGCGTCACGCACCGTTTCTAAATCTGGCTTCGCTTCTGCCTCTTTGACCGCTTGATTTACTAAAGATAGGGCTTGCTCAACCGAGAGCGCTTTAGGCAAAGACTTCAAACGCTTGGGGGCCTTTACATCATCTACTGGATTGGCAACTAGGTTTGCCATTGCGCGTCCTGCTTGCGCATCACGACGCACATCTTTCTCGGTCAACCAGTCATACCAACCTCGCCAAGCAGAAAGGGCTCTAGCAATGGTGCGAGATGACTTTCCTTTCGAGTGCAGGCGTCCCGCCCAGCGACGCACATGGGCATTTGTTACCCTCAAAAGCTCTACAGAATCTTCAGATGCAAATGCTTGGAGCTCGCTCAAGTCCATTCGATACGCTTTGAGCGTATGGGGTGAGAGTTGCCTTAATACATGCAACTCATGCAAATATTCTTGTGCGAGGGGGTGAAGGTCAGTTAGGGCTTGGCTCATAAGCCTGGATACGGTCCAAAGCTGCAGCGGTTAACTCGGCAATCTGACGCAAATAAAAGGCGCCCATGTCGGCCGTAAAGCGAGTCTCATCTTTGCTTGCCAACAGCAGCACAGCTGGTGACTGAACGGTTCCAACACTTTTACCTAACGGCAAACCAATCGCCACCATGCTTTGCCATTCAGAATCGATGGTGACTTGGGTGGCTAATAAATCCACGCTGGCAGAGGCCAGCTCTTTAGCTGATCCACACAGAGGCGTGTCGATCCATGGACCAAATGCAGCATTTGGCGACAGGAGTTGTGCTGACTCGACCTCAAATACTTCTGCCAAACCTGCAGTCACCGCAGACTCCACATCCGCCTTGCTATTGGCTCCCATCAAGCGCAATAACCAGGACACTAGGCTTTGCTGAGTTTTGTCATTGCGGCTACCAAAGTGCAACATCTCACTCAAGCGGCGATTGAGCTCCTGATTCTGAGTGCGCAATAAAGTCATCTGACGCTCTTGCAATGAGATTGCCCGGTCTTCATGTGGATGCTTCAAACGAATTTCATTCAAGAGATTGGCGTAACGCTCAAAGAAACCTGGGGTTACACGCAACCACTCCGCCACTAACTCTTCTTGTTCAGCTTGCTTGGGATCAATTGCGCTCATCTATTTCTTTCTTGTTTAAATTTGATTAGCTCAGCTTTTTATGGAGCAACTCATTGACTTGGCCTGGATTGGCCTTACCTTGCGATGCCTTCATGATCTGGCCCACCAAAGCATTGAATGCTTTTTCTTTGCCAGAGCGGAACTCTGCAACAGACTTCTCGTTAGCGGCCAAGACCTTGTCAATCATGGCCTCTAGCTCACCGCTATCGCTAATCTGTTTTAAGCCTTTGGCATCAATCACCTGATCAACTGTGCTGATAGCTTTACCAGCCACAGCCTCTTCCCACAGAATCGCAAAGATATCTTTAGCAATCTTGTTAGAAATAGTGCCGTCAGCTACGCGAGTGAGTAGTGGCGCCAAATGTTCCGCTTTTAAAGGGGCGTTGGCAGTAGCGATGCCCGCACGATTAAGCGATGATGCAAGCTCTCCCGCAATCAGGTTGGCCGCTGCTTTTGCCAAGGACTTACCAACAATAGCCAATAACGCTTCAAAGACTTTTGCCGTATCTCGATCTTGCGTCAGCAATTGTGCATCGTAAGCACTTAATCCAAATTCACTTTGCCACTGTTCACGAAGCTGTGCCGGAAGTACTGGCATTTTGCTGCGTACTGCGGCAATCCAGGCATCATCAATCACAACTGGCAATAGATCAGGATCAGGGAAGTAGCGGTAGTCGTTTGCATCTTCTTTGCTCCGCATGCTGCGGGTTTCCTGACGATCAGGATCATACAAGCGGGTTTCCTGAACAACCGTGCCGCCATCTTCAATTAATTCAATTTGCCTGCGCACTTCATATTGAATGGCCTCCTCCAAAAAACGGAAGGAGTTCAAATTCTTGATTTCGCAACGAGTGCCAAATTCCACTTGGCCCATGGGACGCACAGAAACGTTGGCATCGCAACGGAAAGAACCCTCTTGCATATTGCCGTCACACACTCCAAGCCAGACCACAAGGGTATGCAATGCTTTCGCATAAGCCACTGCTTCAGCGGCGCTGCGCATCACTGGCTCGGTCACAATTTCTAATAATGGTGTGCCAGCACGATTTAAATCGATGCCACTAGATGGTTCGCCATGCGGGCCTAGGAAGCCTTCTTCATGAACGGACTTACCAGCATCCTCCTCCATGTGCGCGCGCGTGAGCTCAACCACCCTCACTTGATCGCCGACTAAGATTTCTAAATGGCCGCCTACGACTACAGGGAGCTCCATCTGACTAATCTGATATCCCTTAGGCAAATCAGGATAGAAATAATTCTTACGCGCAAAAATACTCGCTGGAGAAATTTTTGCGCCCACAGCCAATCCAAAACGGATGGCATGCTCAACCGCTTGGCGATTGAGCACAGGCAATACACCAGGCAAAGCTAAGTCGACCGCACAAGCTTGGGTATTCGGGCCTGCCCCAAAGCGCGTACTGGCACCGCTAAAAATTTTTGATTGCGTTTGTAATTGTGCGTGGGTCTCTAGACCAATAACGACTTCCCATTGCATCATGCCACCTCGCTTGCTTGACGCAAATGCCAGTCACTATTTTGCTGATATTGATGTGCCACTTGCAATAAGCGCGCTTCAGAAAAATAATTACCAATCAACTGCATGCCAATTGGCAAATTGCTTATATTAAAACCACAGGGAACGCTCATTGCTGGCAGTCCCGCTAAGTTTGTAGAGAGCGTATAGATATCTTCTAAATACATCTGTACAGGATCTTTCGATTTTTCGCCTAGTCGCCATGCGACATCAGGGGCAACGGGACCTAAGATCACATCGCATTTTGCAAATGCAGCCTGAAAGTCAGCTGCAATAATGCGACGAATTTTTTGTGCTTGCAGATAATAGGCATCGTAGTAACCATGGCACAGTACATATGTGCCAATCAAAATACGGCGCTTTACTTCAGCACCAAAACCTTCGGTGCGCGACTTTTTGTACATGTCCGACAAATCACGATATTCGTTGGCACGATGTCCGTAGCGCACACCATCAAAGCGACTCAAATTACTAGAGGCTTCAGCGGGTGCCAAGACGTAATACACCGGTATAGACAGTTTTGTTTTGGGCAGACTCACTTCAACTAGCTCTGCACCTAAATCTTGCAGTGCTTTTGCTGCAGTGTGGACAGCGTTAGCCACTTCTTGCGCGAGGCCTTCTGCAAAAAATTCTGTTGGCAACCCAATGCGCAATCCTTCTAAGGGCTTTGCTGCATTGGTATTGCCCTCTTTCCAAGCTTGCGTGAGGTAACGACCATAGTCTTCCCCTGAATCGGCCAAAGAAGTCGAATCACGAGGATCGTGGGAAGACATCGCCGTGAGCAACAAAGCGCAATCTTCTGCGGTTTTACCTATTGGGCCAGCCTGATCCAAAGAAGAGGCATAGGCAATCATCCCGTAACGGGATACGCGCCCATAACTTGGCTTAATGCCAGTTAAGCCACAAAAAGCCGCCGGCTGACGTATTGAGCCACCGGTATCGGTACCAGTTGCAATTGGAGCCAATCCCGCCGCTACGGCAGCTGCTGAACCGCCTGAGGAGCCGCCGGCTACATATTCAGAATTCCAGGGGTTGAGTACGGGGCCATAAGCTGAATTCTCATTCGAGGAACCCATGGCGAACTCGTCCATATTGGTCTTGCCCAGACAAACCATTCCAGCGCCATTTGGATTTTCTTCGCTAGGAATTCCTAGGTTGGCCACCACGGTAGCGTCAAATGGGCTGAGGTAACCCTCGAGCATTTTGGAGGCTGCAGTCGACTTCCAGCCGCGCGTCACAAAGACATCTTTATGGGCAACCGGGATGCCCGTCAATTTTCCGCTTTGACCAGCTGCTAATATGGCATCTGCTTTATAAGATTGCTCTAAGCTTAAGTGAGCGCTTACATCGAGGTATGCATTCCAGTGCTTTCCCGCCTCAATACGATCTAAAAAGTATTGGGTCAGCTCGGTACTGGAGACCTCTTTAGCAGCCAATGCTTTAGCCATTAAGGCGATAGGAGTTTGGTGCCAGCTCATTCAATCACCCTGGGAACTAAGAAATAACCGTCCTGCTCAGCAGGGGCAGATTGCATATTCTGGGCGCGCTCGTCAGACTCCGTGACGGCATCTGGGCGCAAAGGTTGCGCCAAGTCACGCAAAAAGAGAATGGGGTGAGCCAAGGGGGCAAGGCCACTGGTATCGACAGCCTGCATCTCCTCAACTAGGGCAAAAACAGCCTGTAATTGGGGTAAAACTGCCTCGGCTTCTGCCTGACTTAACTCAAGACTGGAAAGGTGCGCAATGCGCTGGACATCATCAAGTTTCATGGGGCGCTAGAGTATCATTCCTATATATATTTT
>Ga0208916_10001389_pt1 | contig 10425 bp, 9 predicted proteins | sample DEB19_08_DNA_5_FD_184523 | JGI IMG/M metagenome (GOLD analysis project Ga0208916, IMG submission 184523) | Aqueous microbial communities from the Delaware River and Bay under freshwater to marine salinity gradient to study organic matter... | ecosystem: Environmental > Aquatic > Marine > Coastal... | reverse complement strand
GAAGCCGTCGCTCACTATTTCAAAGCGTTGGGGCGTCTAGCTCCAGGACTCATCTCCGGCGATGACCCACGGACCATCCTGAAATCACATGGCTATTTACAGGCGCTGAAAAAGCTCAACATGTTGCCCGAAAATGTTGAAAAGTCGCCTGTGGCGTGGATGCGATCTCCGACGAATTTGGGTGGTGGTCGCGCCGGATTGGTCCAACTTCTTAAGCAGATTCCAAAACTTGACTGCATTTTTTGCAGCACCGACATGATCGCCATGGGCGTCTTGATCGAGGCCAAAAGTCGCGGCCTGCGAGTGCCAGAAGACCTTGCCGTATTTGGCTTTGGTGACCTGCCGTTTTCGGCAGATACGGACCCACCGCTGTCGACGGTCCGTGTCGATGGCGCCGCCATCGGACAACGGGCCGCACAAGCACTCATCGATAGAATCGAAGGTCGACCTGTCGCGCGGCCCATCTTGGACATGGGTTTTAACTTGATCCGTCGCCTCAGCGCCTAAAAGTTGCAGCCAGCATGGCTGCTGGAAAAATGAATGTCTGATTTTTTGAGCCAAGCCCGCGCACTGCTCGGCGATACCCATGTTCTCACCAGCGACCTCGCTGGCTATGCCACCGATTGGCGTGGCAAGTTCACGGGTGTGCCCTTGGCGGTTTGCCGGCCGGCCGACACGCAGCAGGTGGCTGCGCTGGTGACGCTGTGCGCGGCCCACAGCGTGTGCATCGTTCCACAAGGCGGCAACACCAGCATGTGTGGTGGGGCCACGCCAGACAGCAGCGGCCAGCAAATCATCTTGAGCTTGTCTCGATTGAATCGGGTGCGCGACATCTCACCGCTCAACAACACCATGACGGTGGAAGCCGGCTGCGTATTGCAAACATTGCAAGAACTCGCGGCCCAACACGAGCGCTTGTTTCCCCTGTCCCTAGGCGCAGAAGGCTCCTGCCAGATTGGCGGCAACATCGCCACCAATGCCGGCGGCGTGCAGGTGCTGCGCTTCGGCAATACCCGCGACTTGGTCTTGGGCCTAGAAGTGGTGTTGCCCGATGGTCAGGTGTTGAACCTGCTAAAAGCCTTGCGCAAAGACAATACCGGCTACGACCTGAAACACCTGTTCATTGGCTCGGAAGGAACGCTGGGCGTCATCACAGCGGCAGTGCTGAAACTATTCCCTGCACCGCGGTCCAGAGCCGTGGCTTTCGCGGCGTTTCAAACGCCCCAGCAGGCGTTGGAACTACTCGGACTGATGCGCGGTGCCATGGGCGACCGGTTCACCGCTTTTGAATTGATGAGTGACGCCAGCGTGGCCATGGTCAAACGGTATTTCCCGGCCACGCCAGCACTGTTTGCAGAACACCACCCATGGCATGTCTTGATGCAAGCCAGCGATGGTGGTGAGCAGTCGGCCCTCGACAGCGCCTTTCAGGCCGCACTGGAAATGGCGTTAGAGCACGGCGTCATCGACGATGTGTTGATCGCCACCTCTGAAGCGCAAGCCAAGGAGCTGTGGATGGTGCGCGAAAACATCAGCGAAGCACAGCAGCTTGACGGAGCCAATATCAAGCACGACATCGCCGTCCCGGTCTCCAGCGTCCCGGCCTTCATAGAAGAAGTTCTGCCGCTGCTGCACGCCGCTTATGCAGGTGTTCGCCCCGTTGTGTACGGCCATCTGGGCGACGGCAACCTGCACTTCAACGTCTCAAGCCCAGCCGGCATGAGCACCCCACATTGGCAAGCAGAAACCGACCGAGTCAACGTCATCGTGCTCGACGTCGTGGCCCGCATGCAGGGCTCCTTCAGCGCCGAACATGGGCTGGGACAACTCAAAAATCATGAAATGGCGATGTACAAAACACCGCTTGAAATTGACGTGATGCGCCGCGTTAAAAACGCTCTCGACCCAAAGCTGCTAATGAACCCCGGCAAGTTGCTGCCGAACTGAATCACTCGGCCTTGATGTCGGCCGCTTTGGCGACTTTCTTCCAGCGCTCAATTTCAGCAGCAATGAAGATCGCGAACTCAGCCGACTTCATGGGTGCAGGTTCCGCACCTTCACGCAGAAAAAATTCCTTCATCTGCGGCGATTCGATGATCTTGTTGATCTCGGCGTTGAGCCGGTCGACGATGGGCTGCGGTGTGCCGGCGGCCGCTAGGACACCCCACCAGAGTTCAGACGCGCTGCCTTTGTAGCCCGATTGCTCAAGTGACGGCAACTCGGGAGCCACCGGTGATCGCGTCGCGGTCGTCACGGCCAGCGCGCGGACTCGGCCGCTTTTGACCTGAGAGAGGATGGAAGGTGCGCTGGCCACGAGAATATCAATCTGACCGCCGAGCAAGTCATTCGTCGCCGGGCCCATGCCCTTGTAAGGAACGTGAACGATCTTGATACCCGCGGCATCTGAAAACAGCTCCGTCGAAAAATGATTGATGCTGCCAGAACCCGATGTGCCGTAGTTCAGCTTGCCCGGATTGGCTTTGGCATAGGCCACGAGATCGCCAATGGTCTTGAAAGGGGATGCCACCGGCACCGTCACCAACAGTGGACCTTTGGCCAGCATGGCCACGGGTTTGAAGCTTTTCACAGCGTCGTATTGCAGGTTGCTGCGAATAGCCGCGCCGGTGGTGAAGGTCGACGACAAAACGACCAGCGAGTACCCGTCAGGCGGCGACTTGGCCACAAAGGCATTGGCGATCACACCGCCTCCGGCCGCTTTGTTTTCCACCAGCACTGGCTGTCCTAAGGCCTCCTGCAACAGCTTGCCGATGGCACGGGCGAATGTGTCGTTGGATCCGCCGGGGGCGCTGCCCACCACCAACGTGATCGGTTTGGCGGGCCAAGCCGACGTTTGACCATGACTCAGAAGGGGTACGCAAAGCACCACCAAAGCCATCAGGGCATGTCGTTTCATCAGCATCATGTCTACCTTTTATGTGTCATCGGAGTATCGCAAAACACATGCAGTGGGTCGAATCTGAAAATATTCATCTATAGAGGGTTCATTTTTTAGTCTGGAAGTGGCAGACTTGCCGCCTATGAGAAGCAAGCTATTTGTCCCAGGGTCTAGGCCCGAACTGTTTTCCAAAGCCCTCGCCAGTGAGGCCGATGCCTTGTCTTTCGATCTGGAGGATTCCGTGGCGCCCGCACGCAAAGAAGAAGCGCGCGTGGCACTGCGCGATTTTTTTCGATCAGGTGCGCTCGCTGGCTGCAGCAAGACCATCATTGTCCGCATCAATGCATCTGACACGCCATTTTTTGCAGCCGACATTCAGGCCATGGCGCAGTCTGGCGTTCACATGCTGAACTTGCCAAAGCCGCGAGATGCCAGCGATGTTCGCCAAACATCACAGGCCATCGGCAAGGCGCAGATCGACAACAAGGTGAGCGGAACCATCGGTCTGCTGCTGAACATTGAAACGCCAACCGGGTTGCGCACCGCGCACGAACTGGCACTGGCCGATCCACGGGTCGTCGGCCTGCAACTCGGGCTCGGCGATTTATTTGAACCGCTCGGCATCGCTCGCAGAGACACCGCAGCCATTCAGCAAGCGATGTTTGCAGTGCGTATGGCGGCGGGTGAAGCTGGCGTGTTTGCCTACGATGCAGCGTTTGCTGACATCGCCGATGAAGCCGGTTTTATAGCTGAGGCACAACAAGCGCGCAGACTCGGCTTCCTTGGCAAGAGCTGCATTCATCCCAAGCAAGTCGCGCTGGCAAACGCCGCCTTCCGCCCAAGTGACGATGAGATTGCACACGCCCAGCGCGTCGTGGCAGCGGCTCACAGCGCAAGCACACAAAATATCGGCGCTTACGTCGTTGACGGCAAGATGATCGATGCACCCTTTTTACGGCGTGCCGAAGCTATTCTTGTCATTGCCGCCCGGCTCGGCCTCACGGTTTAAAACATCTTTAAAAGACAGCCATGAATCCATCAAAGGCATCAGCCTTGCCTGCGCGAACCGGCAGCACCGGACCCCTGAGCGGCTTGCGCGTCTTGGACTTGAGCGCCTACATTGCCGGGCCCTATGGCTGCGCCTTGTTAGCCGATCAAGGTGCAGAAGTCATCAAAATCGAACCGCCCATGGGTGACAACTTACGCAAATATCCATCCACGCTGGAGAAGGAAAGTCGGGCCTTTCTAGGCGTGAATCGCAGCAAGCTCGGCGTCGTGCTGGACCTCAAAAAAGCAGAAGATCTAGACGCCCTCATGGCATTGGTGCGCACCGCCGACGTGTTGGTGCACAACTTTCGTCCCAGCGTGGCACCTCGCCTAGGCATCAGCTACGAGCAACTCAAGTTGATCAACCCGCGCCTGATTTATTGCGCTGTCAGCGGCTATGGTGAGACCGGCCCACTGAGTGAAAAAGCCGGTTACGACCAAGTGCTCCAGTCCATGACCGGCATCTGCACGCTGCAGGGCAAGGCCGATGGCCCGCCAGAAATCGTTTACGGATCGGTGGTCGACTATTACGCGGCGGCATTGGTGGCTGCAGGCGTTTCGTCGGCGCTGTATGAGCGCGAGCGCAGCGGCGTTGGCCAGCATGTGGGCGTCTCGTTGCTGCGCAGCGCATTGGCCATGCAGTCGGCGCGACTGATCTGGGCTGAAGACGAGCCGCGTGACATCGGGCGCGACATGCGATCTGGCGGCATCACGGGCCTGCACCCGACGCGTGAAGGTCATCTCTACATCTCTGCCAACACGCCGCATTTTTGGCGTGCCTTGTGCGTCAAAATCGGCCTGCCCGAGCTGGCCCAAGACGAACGCTATGACAGCGTGCGCAAACGCGCACAACACCAAAGCCACATATTGCCGCTTCTACACAAGGCGCTTGCAGTGCGCAGTGCACTCGAATGGGAAACACACTTTGGGGAAGAGGTTCCCTGTGCCGCTGCGCGATCTGTCGAAGATATGTTTGACAATCCGCAGGTCTTGGCACAAGGCCTGATGACCGACTATGAACACCCCGTTGTCGGGCGTTACCGCGGCTTCACAGCACCGGTTGAATTCAGTCGAACACCCGGACCCACACCTTTCGCCGCACCAACATTGGGCCAACACTCCAACCTCATACGCGCTGAGGCACAGCGCCACGCCAACATCATCAAACCGGGTGGTTGTGATTCGCACATTCACATTTACGATGCGCGCTTCGCGCCGCTAGCCGGACGGCAGTTGCTCAGCGGCACCACGGTGCAAGACTACCAACGTGACATACAACACGTGCTGGGCACACAGCGCACGGTGATCGTCACGCCGACGGTTTATGGCACGGACAACCGCGCCACGCTGGACGCTATCGCGCAGCTGGGCATTGCCCACGCGCGCGGTGTGGCGGTGCTGCACCCCAACGTCAGCGATGAAGAACTGCATACGCTGCACGCCGGTGGCATTCGGGGCATCCGCTTTACCTTGTTTGACCCCGCCACATCCGTCACGTCGTTCGACATGATCGAGCCGTTGGCAGAGCGTGTTCACGCGCTGGGATGGCATGTGCAGCTGCATTTGCGGGCCGAACAGATCGTGTCGCACGCCGCCTTGATTGAACGCCTGCCCTGCGTGCTGGTGTTCGACCACATGGCGCGCTTGCCGACACCAGACGGTGGCCTGCACCAAGCCGCCTTCGACATCGTCAAACAACGGCTAGACCGCCGCAACACCTGGGTCAAACTGTCAGGCGCTTACTTGGACGCACGCGGCCCGCACTACGAAGGCAGCTTCACCGCCGCACAGGCCTTGGTCCAAGCTGCGCCCGACCGCATGGTGTGGGGCAGTGACTGGCCACACCCGACCGAAAAACAGCAACGCCCCGATGACGTGGCCTTGTTTGCACTGCTCTCACATTGGGTGCCTGATGCAGCCGTTCGGCAGCAGATTTTGGTCGATAACCCCAATGCGCTTTACGGCTTTAACGCGCTATAAATACAAGCAAGGAGACAACATGAAGTCAACACAACCATCCCGCAGAGATGCCTTGGTGGCCCTTGCCGCCGCAGGCCTGGCCGCACCGTTTTCAGCGCAGGCGCAGGCCTATCCGTCAAAACCAATTCGGGTCGTCGTGCCCTACTCTGCCGGCGGTGGCGCTGACAATTCAGCGCGCCTTTTCTCGCAGGCCATGAGCCAGATCCTAGGTCAAAATTTTGTCGCTGAAAACCGACCCGGCGCCAGCGGCATCGTGGCGGCCACGCTGGTCACCCAAGCGCCGCCCGACGGCTACACCGTGCTGTTTGATGCGTTTGCGTCAGCGGTGAACGCCGTGTCACGCAAGCTCCCCTACAGCTTCACCAAAGACCTGATTCCGGTCAGCCAGGCGGTAGACGCGCCCAGTGTGATGGTGGTGTCCAGTGCGTCACCCTTCACCTCCGTCAAGGGCTTTGTAGAGCATGCCAAGGCCAACCCCGGGAAAATTTCGTACGCTTCTTATGGTGCGGGTGGGGCGGCCCATTTGGCCGGAGAACTGCTGAAAAATCAGACCGGCATCGACATGGTGCACGTGCCGTACAAAGGCGGCGCACCCGCCATGACCGACCTCATCGGCGGTCAGGTCAACACCTACTTCGCCAACAGCTCGTCCGCGCTGGGTCACATCAAATCAGGCCGACTCAGGCCACTCGCCGTGACGTCTGCAGAGCGCGTTCCGGCGCTACCGGATGTTCCCACCTTCACCGAGCTCGGCTACAAAGACTTTGTCATCATCGAATGGAACGGCTTTTTTCTGCCGGGCGGCACACCCGCAGCCATCGTTGAAAAACTCTCGCAGGCCTGCCAGCAAGCGGCGCAATCACCGGACGTTCGCCAGCGCTTAGCCGCCGTGGGGCTGACGCCGGTCGGCAACTCGCCCGAGGCTTTCCAGAAATTTCTGGCCGGCCAGATGAAGAAGTGGGCTGATTTGATTGCCGCCAACAAAATTGTGCTGGGGGACTGATGACATGACCGCTTATTGAAAGATGTGGCTCAGAGCTTGCGAATTCGCTTGACGTCAATTTTGAGCGAGTTCCAGTCTTTGTCGACCTCGCCAAAAATTTCAACGCGGTCTGTAGCGGAGATGGTTTGACCTGCCCATCGGCGATTGTCAATCTCTACTTCTATGGTGCCACTGGCATCCTTGAAGATGTAGTTTTCACCACCGATGTGGCTTTGAATCGTGCCTTGCAAAGTAACCTTGGCATCATCTTTCAAGGATTTTGCGTGCTCGACAGTGAACACATTTAACGGACCGGTGAAGCCACCCGGTCCGTTACTGGCACCGGCGGCGTAGCCGCCAGAAGCTTGCGCAAAGGCTGCGCCCGCCAACAAAACACCAGCAAAAAAGGCGGCGATGATTTTCATAAAGTGGTCCTAAGAATTTACATAAAAACGGCATTGAAAAAGACCGCCTGCGGGAATGACAGTAACACGTAACGACTGGTTTTTCTCAGCTCATCATCAGTGTGCCCATGGAGACTCGTGCCGTCAGCCTCGCTTCAAATAGACCTTCACGAAACTGCTTTTGAGCTCATCGCCCTTATCGGGAAGTTGATCACTTTTAGAGTCATTGGCCAAAGTCAAAAGCGCGTCCAGATGACGCCGAATAGTCTGAATTTCTGCATCGTTGGCCTCAGCCTCAACAACTTTTAATTTCTCACTGATCGGTGTGTAAAGCTCAATCACCTTGCTTGAATTTTTGGCATTGGCAGCATCCAGTGCCAGTTCCATCGCATCATGTAAATCAACCAATGCGATCGCCAGCATGGAGAAACCATTGCGCTTGAACATCACCTGAAAAACAGGCCGGATTTTTTTGAGATCAAGATGCGCCGTGTGCAGATCGCCGGTGCGCACCAGTCCTTCGACTCTCTGAAGCATGTCTTCAACGCGCACCCAGTCCGCGTTGAACTGGGCCTGAAACTGCGCATACGCCGGCAACAGCTTGTGATAGTTGGCCACAGCTTTTTCACGCTCATTTTTCCGCGTGAAAAAAGTGCCTGTTTGTAGAAGTTATTCATGGCATTGAAGTCGACAGCAGCGCGGCACCAGCCACATAGGCCAAGAGTCGCCAAAGACCGCCTAGCCAGAAAAATGCAAGCTCTAGACGAACAACACCAAGCAGCGCTCGAAGCAGTCGATCCACGGTATTTAAATTGCGCATGATGCATCTCTGAAAATTGTTAAACACGACAAAAGACAGATCCACGTCTTAATCACAAACCACAATTGGAGTGTTTGAGTCCGCACAGCCTTCAGAATTGATGTGCATCACAATTTATTGTAAAAACTCTGTGTGCTACTCAATGCATTTGATCAGCTTGGATAACCAGCATAATTTCCCAAGTTGTAGGCGCCCAAAAGTTTACTTTTTCACGTCAGGAAATCTCATGCTGTTGACACGCGCACGATCGTTCTTACCCTTGCTTCTTGGTCTTTTATGGATGGGTTCAGCCATGGCTATCGAGGAACCAAAATACAAAGTTTTGTTTAACGACGGTTCGATGGAGGTTAGGCGCTACGAGCCTTTACTGATGGCGGAGGTACTCGTAGAGGGGGATATGGACGAAGCATCCACCAAAGGTTTTAGACTCATTGCGGACTATATTTTTGGCAACAACCAGACCCCGGACAACACAGTTTCTGCAAAAATTGCAATGACAGCCCCGGTCACCGTCGTACCAGAATCATCCAAAATTTCGATGACGGCTCCCGTGACGGTCGCGCCTCAATCAGTTCAACCAGACGTGGGAAACACCAGCACGTGGCGGGTGAACTTTGTCATGCCCAGCCAGTATTCGCTGAGCACCATACCTAAGCCCAAAAATAAGGCCGTGAGCCTGCGGGAGGTGCCTGAAAAATATTTCGTCGTACTGAAATATTCGGGCTTCAACACGGCCTCAAAAGTCCAACGATTGAGCGATGAAGCACTTGTCTGGACCCGTACAAAAGGGCTCAAAACCCTTGGACTTCCACAGCTCGCTAGATATGACCCGCCATGGACGCTGCCCATGTTTCGACGCAACGAAATCATGGTGGAAATCCCTTCATGGCCTGCGCCTTAATTGAGTATTTCAGTTCGAAATCATAGGTTGAAACTCTGACCGATTTCTGGCACATCCACCGTCCATTTTTTCTCAGTCCGCAGCAGTTGAGCGAAGTTACTGGCAGCCGCTGCCTCGCCATGAACCACGAAGGTGCGCGTCGGTGGTTTCACAAAACCGCCCGCCCAGTTCATCAATGCTTGCTGATCCGCATGCGCTGAAAAGCCGCCCAGCGTATGAATAGAAGCCCGGACTTTGACCTCTTCGCCAAAAATACGCACGACCTTTTCCCCGTCCACCAAGCGCCGGCCTAGCGTTCCACCAGCCTGATAACCGGTGATCAACACACTGCACTCTGGTCGTGCCAAGTTATGCCGAAGGTGGTGCTTGATGCGGCCAGCATCACACATACCACTGGCAGAAATGATGATCGCGCCTGACCGTATCTGGTTCAGCGCCATTGACTCGGCAACGTCAGCCACAAAATGAAGCTTCGGTATATTTTTTCCCTTTGCTTGCCACTCTGTGATGCGGTGAGCCTCTGCATCGAACAATTCAAAATGCTTTTGCGTGATCTTGGTCACGGCCGAAGCCATCGGCGAATCAACATAAATATTAAGATTTTTGAGCCGCCCTTGCTCGGTGAGTTGGTGCAAGTGGTAAATCAGCTCTTGGGTACGTCCAACCGCGAAGGCCGGAACAATGACATTGCCTTTGCGTCGGTGCAAGGTCTGCTCAATGACTTCGGCCAGCTCATCAAGCGTGGCAGGCATGTCTTTGTGGTTGCGGTCACCGTAAGTGGATTCAATCAGCAAAACATCGGCCTCTTCAATCCGACTGGGATCTCGCAGAATCGGCCGCCCTGGCTGCCCAACGTCACCCGACGCCACCAGCTTGCAGGTCTGCTGACCTTCGGTGAGCCATATCTCAATCATGGCGGAGCCCAAGATGTGACCTGCATCGCGATAGCAGCAAGCCACCGAAGGATGCGGTGAAAAGCGCTCGTCGTAATCGATAGGCTCGAGTTGTTTCAGGCAGTCTTTGGCATCCTGCACGGTGTAGATAGGCGGCAGTGCATTCGGACGCTTACGACGCTGCGAACGCTCAGCCTCCGACTCTTGAATATGACCGCTGTCGGGCAACATCACCCCCAACAAATCGACCGTGGCGCGGGTGCTGTAAATGGGTCCGCTGAATCCCTGAAGCGCCAATTTTGGCAACAAACCGCTGTGGTCAATATGGGCATGGGTCAGCAGCACAAAGTCAATCGAGCGCGGATCGAAAGCAAAAGGCTGATGGTTGCGAACAGTGGCGTCACGCCCACCTTGCACCATGCCGCAATCAATCAAAAATCGACAACTGTCCAACTCGACGAGATAACAGGAACCGGTCACTTCACGTGCCGCGCCTAAAAAA
>Ga0208916_10001387_pt1 | contig 10427 bp, 13 predicted proteins | sample DEB19_08_DNA_5_FD_184523 | JGI IMG/M metagenome (GOLD analysis project Ga0208916, IMG submission 184523) | Aqueous microbial communities from the Delaware River and Bay under freshwater to marine salinity gradient to study organic matter... | ecosystem: Environmental > Aquatic > Marine >... | reverse complement strand
GCCACCAGCGCGGCGCCCGGGACGTGAACCCCTTCTCGGTCAGCGACCGGATCCGCCCCGAGACGTGCACCCGCCCAACCCGTGACACCAGATCCGGGCCGAGGGTGAGCACCTGCCCACCGGACAGGGACAGGCCCAGCCATGTGATCTGCTCGAACGTGCCGTCGTCGTGCTCGACCTTCACGAACGGATCGGTCACGGTGCCGTGCGCGGTCATCCGCAGTTCCCACGCGTACCGTGCCCACGGGACCAGGTCGCCGTCGTTGGCGACCTCGAACTCGTCGCCGGACACCGGGTCACCGCTGGACCAGATGCGGGCGGCCTGCGTGTAGTCGTAGATCGTCGGATCCGACGCGACCCACTGGATATCGATGCCGGGGGCGCCGTTGTGGGTGCCGGTCTCGTCGGCGATCGGGACGAACCGGGACGGCCGGACGAACGCGCACATTTCGCCGTCGCCGAGCAGGTCGGCCCATGCCAGCGGCAGTTCGTCCGATGGCATCGGCCGGTTCCGCATCGATGAGCGCAGCGCCTTGTAGCCGGACCAATCGCGGGCGTTGGCGTGCCCGGCGTCCAGCCAAGCGTTGACCGTGTAGGCGGCGTCCTGCGGTGTCCACAGACCACCCCAGGTCCCACCGGCTTGGCGCTGGGTGGATGGCATGTTGAGCGCCGGCTGCCCGAACCCTTCGATGCCCTCAGCGATGTAGACGTCCGAGTCTGCGCCACCGATCGTGATGCCCTGCCAGGTCAACGCTTCGGGCAGCAACGTCATCCGACACCCCACATGAGCTCGTCGGCCACGGACCGGGCGGTGGCGCCTTGGGCGATGACCGTGACGTTGCCGCGAGGCGCCCGGCGCTGGCGGGGCGTCAGCACCTCCTCGCCGTCACGGAGCAGGGCGAGACCTTCGGACTTGCCGGACGGTGCCCGGTAGATGCCGCCGTCGTGAAACTTGGGGATGTTCGGGGTGCTCAACGTGTAGCCGCCGACCTTCCCGAACGGGGTGTCCACCGATGGGAGCGTGAACGCCAGGTCGTTCCACTTGCCGATGATCCAGTTGATGGCGCCCTTGAACGCATCCTTCAGCCCGTCGAACATGCCGGCGGATGCGGCGGCGATGTTGCCCGGCATCTCCTTGACCCGATCGATCAGCCACTGAGCACCCCAGGCGAACGCCGTCTTGATCGCTTCCCAGGCCAGGCCGGGCACCTTCTGAATCCCCTCCCACGCCGACCGCCACATGGCGTCGATCGTCTCGAGGGTCACGGAGATCGCCAGGCGCACCAGCTCGATGCCGTACTTGACGAGGCCCTGAATGGCGTTCCAGACGCCCGACGCGGTCTCCTTGATGCCTTCCCACACGCCGGCCCAGTCGCCGTGGATCAGCGCAGTAACCGTGTGGATGATCCCCTGGATGGCGGTCATCACGCCGCCGATGTACTGCTGGATCGGACCCCACACGCGGCGGGTGAAGTCGAGGATGTTGTCCCCGAAGTTGGCCCACAAGGTCTGCACGACATCGATCACGCCAGCGATGACGGTGGACATGGTTTGGGCGTACTTCTGGATGCCCTCGAACAGCTTCCGAGCGGTCGCGATGACGGTGGGGCCGTTGGCCTTCCACCAGATGCCGAGGTCGGCGAACACCTTGTTCATCGACGGGCCGATGCGCTGCGAGAACGGTTCGATCCGGTCGAACAGGGCGCCGATGACCGGCATGAGCTTGTTCACGACCGGGAGCACGCCTTGACCGATCGAGGTCTTCAGGTTGTCCCAGCGGGCAGCGAAGATGCGCTGCTGGTTGGCGACCCCCGATGAGGTGCGGGCGAAGTCGCCCTGGGCGTTCTTGGTGCGCTCGAGGACGAGCGCGTACGCGGCCTGGGCCTTCTGGGCAGGTGACAGCACCGACTTGCCGTCGGAGATCCCGAGAGCCAGCGCCTTGGCCTTCAGCGAGGCGTCGTCGAGGGCAACGCCGTAGCGCTTCAGCGGCTCCGTCTCACCCGACAGGCCGGAGCGCAGGGCGAGGATCGCATCGTCCACGCTGGTGTTGTTGAACGACGCCAGGTCGGAGGCGAGCCCGGTGAGGGTCGTCGACATCGTCAAGGCATCGCTGTTTCCGATCCCGAACGAGGTCAGGAGGTTGCCGTAGGTGCCGATCGCGTCGGTGGCCTGCGTCTTGGACTGGCCGAACGCCTTGGCTGCCTTGCCGGCCCAGGCGTCGACCTGGGCCTGACCTTCGGCGCCGAAGATGGCATCGACCTTGGAGCGGGCTTCGTTCAGGTTCGACGCGGCGTCGACCACGGACTTCAGGGCCATGGCCCCGCCGACGACGACCGCTGCGCCGCCGAGCGCTGCGGTCTTGAACATCGCCTTGTAGTTCCGGCCGGTCCGCTTGATCGATCCGGCGAACGCGTCTTCGGTCTTGCGGGCCGCACCAGCACCAGCACCCGACAGCTCGGATTCGATGTTTCCCTTGATCCCGCGACCCGAGGGCACGAGGTTGATGTACGCCGTAGCCAATTCTGTCGCCATCGGCGTGCACCTCCTGAGTCAGTCGGGTTGCTGGGTGGCCTGCTCTTGGAGCGCGGCGTACAGCTCTTGGGGTGTCCGCCGGGACCTGCCCTTGGTGGCGGGTGCCTCGTGGCCCATGAGTGCCCCGAGGACGGGGGTGGGCTGGTCGCCGCGCTTCTTCGGGTCCGCGTCCCGGTACAGCAGGGCATGCAAGGCGTCGACGACCATGGCGGCCAGTTGGACGTCGAGCGGAATCCCGTTCGGGCCACCGGCATGCGAGCGGGCATAGGCCGAGTCCCACGGCAGCGAAGCCATCAGGGCACGGAACCGGCACCACGGCAGCCGGTCGGTGGTGAGATCGGCCCACAGGTGCAGGCCGTAGAAGCGGAGGAAGTCGGCCTCCAGTGCGTCGGGGTGCTCCCCCAGCGCAGCTAGGAGGCCCCGTCTTCCCCCTCGTCGACACCCTGCTCGGCCTTCAGCGCATCGTCACGCTGGGCAGCGAGGGCGGCCATGTAGGCGTGCAGGCGGCCGGCGGTGCCACCGAGGGCGGCGAACCCGTCGTAGTCGTCGATCATCGTGCGAGCGAGGCGCACGAGGGCGTCAGGGCCGACCTCGTCGGCGTCCTTGCCCATCAGCTCGAAGAACGTCGTCGAGTCCTCGTCGGACATCAGATCGGGCGGGATGATGTAGAAGGTCCGGCCCTGCACCTCGAACGGGATCTTCTCGGATTCCTGTTCGGCGACGAACTCGTCGTAGGACAGGGGTGGGCGCGGGTCAGCCATGGTGAGCGGGCCTTTCGTCTGGAGCGGGCTGGTGAACGACCAGCCCGGGGCGCCCGCTCAAGGAACCCCGGGCGGGTCGACTCAGGAGACGACCGCGGCGGGGTCGGTGGTGATCTCCGTGTAGAGCAGCCCGGCCGAGGACGGGTAGACGTTGATGGTCAGCTCGAACATCACCATGTCCTCGTCGCCAGCCTTGATCTCCGCGACCTCGACGACCTCGCCTCGGGCGATGTGCAGGCGGCGCTTGTAGGAGCCGTCCATCTGGGACAGCACGAACGCCTTCTCGAGCGGTTCGGGGACGTAGATCGCACGGGTCGTGAGCCCGGTCGTGGTCGACTGGGTGGAGCCGGGGTTGATGAGCGGGAACGCGTTCTCGTTGGACTCGAGCGTGGTCACCTTGAACGACCGCTTGTGCTTCGATCGGGTCGTGCGGATGAGCACGCCACCGGTGGCGTAGTGGTCCTTGGTGTCCTGCTCGCGCTGCTCGGTGAAGCCGTCTTCGGTGACGAACCCGAGATCCTTGAACGCGACGTTCAGGGCGGTGGTGGTGTCGGTGGGTGCGGTGGTTCCGATGGCGCCTGCGTGGACGGTGGAGTCGACCCAGATGCGCGGGTTTGCGGTGGTGCCCATGGTCAGGCTCCTTCGGTGTTGTGGGAGGCTGAGCGGGGCTTGGTGTCAGGCAGGCGGGCGAACCCGTCGGCGAGAAGGCGGGCGGCCACGTCGTCGGGGGCTTCGACGGTGGCGTCGAGCTTCGACTTCAGTTCGGTGGCAGCGAGGGGGTGGGCGATCGTGATCTTCACGGGTGCTCCTAGGAGGGGGGTGCGCCACGGAGGGCGATGGTGAACGTCTGCGACACACGCGGTGTGTCCGACAAGGGGTCGGGAAGATCGGCGGGGCCGGACACCTCTTCGACCCGGCCGACCGGGACGCTCTCGACGACGGTGGAGGTCGCGGCGCCGATGAGCCCGCGGTTGATCTGGGCGAGGTCCATGGCCGCTTCGGACGTCGGCGCCCACGACTCGACGGTGATCTGCGCCCGCTCGTGGACCTTGCCGGTACGGGCACCACCGGTGCGGCGCACGGTCGTGAACTGGGTGGGCCGGTTGTTCGGGACCGCGTCGAACGCGTCGGCGTCGATGGCCTGGTCGACGTAGCCAGCATTGAGCAGGGTCACGGTGACGAGCACCGCATCGGGGAACAGGACGAGCGGGTACTGGCTCACCGGCCGGCGTCCAGCGCAGAGGTGAGGGTGCGGCGCACCGCTTCCTCGTGCATCGCCGCTGGGGTTGCGGTGCGGATCGATGCGCGGGCACGGGTGCGGCCCTTGGACACCTCGGCTTCCATGCCAGCACCGGCCCGGGCGGCGATCGCTTCGGCGCGGCGGCGCAGGTCGGCTTCGACCTCGTCGGAGGTGAGTAGGTCTCGCACGCCCTTGCGGTTGAGGACGATCTTCACGTCGCGCATCAGCCCTCCACCTTCCGCACCTGGGCTTCGATGCCGTCGAGACCGGAACCGAACGGGTCAGCCCAGATGGACGGTTCGCCGTCGAGCTCGTAGGTGGCGCCGCGGATCACGACCCGGTCGGTGGAGCCGAGGATCGTCCCGGCCGGGAGGTAGAGGCGTGCGCCGACGAGGACAGCGGTGCGGCCGTCGTTGTCCTCGGAGGTGGACTGGGGGGCGAACAGGCAGCCGTCGACGTCGGTTTCGGTGGCGTTGCCCCAGTCGGGGTCGACGATGTACCGGCCGTACCGGTTCTCGATGAACGCTGCGGTGAGAACGGTGACGGTCTCGCCGGGGATGCCGAGCATCAGCCCGGTTGGACCTGGATCGAGGCGAACCCGCGGACGGTGCACAGGTTGTCGAGCACCGCCTGGGTGGACGGGTTGAGCGCCATGGCCGGGGACTGTGCTTCGGCGGCGTCACCGGACCGGGAGAACGGGCCGACGGTGATCTGCGTCGTGGGTGCTTGTGCACCGTTGGTGGCAGCGGAGTAGGTCATGGCGACCACCGCGGCGATGATCTGGCCGGGTACCGGGTCCCAGCCGTGTTCGACGCCGGTCAGGTCGAGCTCGTGGCAGGACCAGTACGAGTCGCGGCCGTCGACCCTGCGGATCAGCTTCGCCGGGCGCCCATCGCCGCCAGACTCAAACCGGTAGTCCGTGCCGGCAGTGAGTAGTACCCCGTCGACGGTGACCGTGGCGATCGCGGTGACGGGGCGCTGCGGGAGGTAGCCGATGCCCTCGTACGGTCGGACAGTGAGGGTGGCGGTGGTGGTGGCCTCGATGGTCTGGCCGTGTGCCCCGGCGAGCACCGCGGATGAGGCGAGGTCGAGCAGGCGCGAGATCCGCGTCGTCTCGTCCCCGTCCGGCACGGTGGTGCCGGTGATCGCCTCGTAGTCCGCGATGGTCGCCAGGGCCATGGTGGATCAGCCTCAGACGTTCAGGCCGGTGACGAGCCCGTGGTGGCTCTCGGCGCCGTAGGCGAGGCCCACCTCGCCGTAGAGCTGCACGTCGTCGCTGGCGCCGGTCTTGGCGAGCGGCTCAGCGAAGAAGTGACCCTTGCCGGGCACCTCGAGGAACACCGGGGCGCACTCGCCGAGGGTGACCACGGCGATCGCGTCCTGCGGCATGAACCGGTCCAGCATCACGTTGACCGTGCCGAAGTCGGTCACGATCGAGTCGACGGCGACGCCGGCGACGGTGCGGCTGGTCTCGGTGAACTTGCCGTAGGCGTCGGCGTAGGCCTTCGACACGGCACGCTTCTGCGACGAGTTGACCACCAGCGTGGCCTGGGACTGGTCGGAGATGCCGCCGTTGTCCCAGGTGAGCTGGAGGATGTCGTCGACGTGGGACGTGGCGAGCGTGGTCGTCCACGGCACGCGGTAGGCGACCGTGGCGGTGCCGATCGTGATGGCCGAGCCGCCGGAGGTGGCGGCCACCTTGAAGGCGTTGGTCGACTTCGACACGACGTAGTAGATCCGGCCGACGTAGATCGTGGTCGAAGCACCGACGTCGGTGAAGATGATCTGGTCGCCGTTGGACAGGCCCGTGGAGGTCTCCGTCACGGTGTCGGTCGCAGCCGACAGGCCCGTGATGGTGGAGGTTGCCTTGGCCTGGAGGTTGGTCGTGATTGCCGCCAGGAGACCGCGGGTCTTGCGAGCCGTGGAGTTGTCGGACGGCTTCTGGTACGAGCCGAGCAGGAAGCTGTACTCGATGTCGCGGGCCATCGCGATGAGCTCCTGCTTGACCTGCCAGTCCAGCTCGTCGGTGACCGGGTTCATCAGGTCGTTGTTGGTGCCGGCCTTGAGGCCGACGGCGGCGAGCTTCGAGTAGGAGGCTGCGACCTTCGACTGCTGGACCTGCACGACGTTGGTGACGTTGCCGCGCACTCGGCCGGTGGCCGTGGGTGCGGTGGCGCCTTCCAAGGCGACGTTCTGGCCGGCGGCGCGAAGGTCGCTGGTCTGCCACTCGAACTCGGTCGAGGTGGCCTGCTTGCCGCCGCTCAGCCCGCCGATGGCGGAGAAGAACGGGGTCTCACCGCGGCTGACCGAGATCAGTTCGCCGGTGTAGTTGGGGAGGTTGTAGGTGGTTCCGAGGGCGGAGATTCCGGCCATGGTTGGTGCTCCTTGTGGAGAGGTGGTGGCCTCCGGGTCTCAGGGTGAGACGGGGAGGTGTCAGCCGGTCGCGAGTGCGGCCAGCTTCCGGTTGTTGAGCGCGATGGCCAGGTCGGTGTTGCCGGCCTTGCGGGCGGCGGCGATCTGCTCATCGAGCGTCGGATCGGTGGGCGTGGCGCCCTGGGGGCCACCGTCAGCGGAGCCAGGCGTCGGGGCCGGGGTCGCCTTGTGGCGGGCGGCGAGCTCGGCGACCTTGACGGGGTCGACCTTGCCGTCCGTGTCGAGCACGCTCGACAGGTTCAGGTCCCCGACCTTGTCGGCGGGGACGCCTGCTGCTTCGAGCTTGGCGGCGGCCAGCTCGAGTCCGAAGCCTTCGGTGGCCGCCTTGCGGCCGCGGTCCTCGGCTTCCTTGATCGCCTTCTCCGTGTCGGAGAGGTTGGCGTTCTTGATCTTCTCTAGCTCGGTGCTGGCGGTGGTGGCGCGGCCCTCGTGCTTGCGGGCCTTGTCCTTCCAGTACGCCGCTTGTTCCTCGGGCTTCATGTCGGCCACGGGGGTGTCGGCGGGGAACCCCGGCTCGGCCGGGGCGGGAGGTGCGGCGGGTGCCGGGGGCGTGGCCGGAGGGGCAGCAGGCGGCGGGGAGGCCGGATCTGCTGGGGGTGTCGCTGGGTCCGGCGGGTCGCCATCGGCACCGCCACGGACCACGACGAACGAACCGTCGGGGTGGAAGTAGCGGGCCATGCGGGGCGAGCGTCGGAGCTGGGCGAGTACGGCCGTGTCGGCGGTGGTGGGCATTGCGGGTCCTCCCCGTGTCGGGTCGGTAGGTCCAGTCCCCTGTCGGGACCGGGAGAAGTTGGTCAGGCAGCGAGCCGGTGGGTGCCGGTCTCGAGGATTCGCCGCCGTTCGGCGGCGGCCTCGGCCCGGGTTTCCCATTCCTGCTCACGGGTCGACAGGCGCTCGAGTCGTGCCGGGTCGGTCTCGGTGAGCTGCTCGAGGCGGGCCTGTTCGGATCGCTTGCGAGCGTTGCGCTCTTGCTTGGACAGTGAGCGGCGGGCGTCGCGCTTGTCGTAGAGGTCTTCGGCGTGGGCGTCGAACCCGGCGTCGTCTCGGATGCGGTCGTTGTGATCCCCGACCGCTGCGACGGGGACCGGTACGCACCGGCAGTGGGGATGGCCGAACGTGGCCTGCCCTGCGTTGTCGAACACGACGCCGGCGAGCTTCATGCACCACTGGCAGCACTTCGACGAGAGGCGCCGTTGCCAGTCGGTCAGGTCGGTCATCTGGGACATCGATGCCCGGGCTGTGCGGAACACGGCGTCATCACCGAGGGCGTCCGCTTGGGACAGACCGCCGGCGACGGCGTCTGTGTACGGCATGCCGCTGGCGAGGTTGCGGGCGAGCCGGTCGAACGGGTCGTAGAGACGGGAGGCGGCGTCGGCGACGATCAGCGGAGACGGTGCGGCGGGCGGGGTGCCGGTGGCGGCGTACAGGTAGGTGCCGGTGGTGTTCTGGGCGGCGGTGGCGGCGGCACGGACGATCGGCTGTCCGAGGTCGTGGAACCGGTCGGCGTCGAGCTCGTCGTAGGTGTCGAGCGAGCCATAGAGGCGGACGAGCGCACGCTGGGTGCGGTCTGCGATCCGTTCGAGGGTCAGCGTGTACCGGGCGGCGATCGTCGCCTGGTTCACGGGGCCAGGGCCTCGGCGGTGAGTGCAGCGGCGTCGTTCTCGAGGACCCAGCGGCGGGCCTCGGCCTGGTCGACGTCGGGGAGGGTGGCGAACACCACCTCGGCCGGTGCGCCCAGATCCTTCTTCGTGGTGGCGAGCGCAGCCTGTTCGGTGGCGGTGCGCTGCTCGAACTCGCCCCACACGGTGGAGATCCCGCCGTCTGCGGCCCGTTCGTCGTTCTCGGCCTTGAGCGCGAGTTGCATGATCTCCGACCAGGCCTCGTCGACCTGATCGGCGAGCGAGATGCACACGGTGCGATGCGAGCCGTCGATGCGGGCGAGGGCGTCGGCGGCGATGTTGACCATGTCGCCGAGCAGGAACGCGTACGGCGGCGTCGACGTTGACGAGGCGATCACCTTGACGTCTTCCTGCACGGCCTTGAGGACCGGCGAGAAGTCCGCTTGGGCGAACTCGCCCACCTTGACGTTCTCGTCCTCGAAGGTCCACAGGCGGGCAGCGGAGGCCTTCTGGAGCGCAGCCTTGTCGGGGGTGCCGTCTTGGTTCGTGGGGTAGTCCCAGCCGGTCGCCCAACGCTGCCGGAACGACTGGTTTTCCATCATCACGAGGCGGGACATGACGGTCTGGTTGATGCGCTTCTGGTCGGTGAGCACCTTCCAGAACTGGGGGCGGCCACCACCGAACCGGGATGCCTTCAGCGTGGAGTTGACCCGGATCTCGACGACCGGCACGACGCCGAGCGGATTCGGAACCGGCCAGGCCTCCCCGTCAGGCTGGCGGACCACCCAGGACGCACGGAACGCCTCGGTGCCCATGGCGCCGGCGTAGGCGGCCTCTGAACGCTTCTGCGCTGCCCGGTACTTGTAGAGCCCCGACGGGAGGTAGACGGTGGCACAGACGTAGCCGTCGTCGTCGACCCACCGCTTCAGCGCAGCGGCACGGGTGCGGCGTGAGCCGGCGGCGTAGGCGACGATGACCGACGACGGGTCCTCCATCGTGATCTGTGCCTTGCCGTCGGCGTCGGGCCAGACGATGGCGAACGACTGGCCGGTCTTGACGGCGTCGAGGTTGGCGAGCGGAGCGTCGGAGGTCAGGTGGTTGCGTCGAAAGATCGCCCACAGGTCCGCATCCGACGACGTCGACGACGTGGAGAACCGGAACCCCTCGATCCGCAGCTTCGACGCCGGCAGGTCGACAACAGGGGCAAGGAAGTTGGTGACGGCCATCTTCGCCATCACGGCGAACGCTGCGCGGGCTTCACGGTCCGAGGACGCTGCGGTGTTCAGCGGCGGGTCGGGGATCGGGTGGTTGCCGTCGTACCAGGCCTCAGCCTCAGCCACGGCTACTGCCCGCTTGTCGAGTGCTTCGGAGAGCACCTTCAACCAGTCGAGGGGATCCACAGGAGCACCCCCTTTCCGGCGGGCTAGACGAACGCGGCCTTGCCGCTGCGCTTCTTCAGGGCACCAGAGGCGATGGCGTCACCGGCGGCCTCGTGGGCGAGGATCCCGGCCATGCGGAGGTCGATCTTGAGCGGCGACTTCGGGGCCTTCTTCTGGATGGTCCAGAGGAACCGGCCGTCCTCGTCACGGATCATCGTCGACCGCTTCTGGGCGTTCAGGTGGTGGGCGGTGAGCACCGGGTGACCGTCGTGGGTGCCGGTGCCGGCGGCGATGAGCTGGTCGAACGCCTGCACCGAGTAGGCCATCGGCTTGATGCGGTTGGTCCACCACTTCTTCACCGGTCCGAACTGGCCGGCCCACCGGTCCACCTCGTCTTCCCAGTACGGCGGGTCGCAGTAGGCGGCGGTGACCTTCCACCGGTCGAACGCCATCTCCATGGCTG
>Ga0208916_10001386_pt1 | contig 10434 bp, 18 predicted proteins | sample DEB19_08_DNA_5_FD_184523 | JGI IMG/M metagenome (GOLD analysis project Ga0208916, IMG submission 184523) | Aqueous microbial communities from the Delaware River and Bay under freshwater to marine salinity gradient to study organic matter... | ecosystem: Environmental > Aquatic > Marine >... | reverse complement strand
TTTAGTAAAGTGTCTTTTATGTCTATCCATTTCATCTTCTCCTTCATTTGTAAGTTATATCTAAAAAATTATATTTAGTTTAATTTTGCTCGGTTCGGAATAAAAAATGAATTTTTCTATATATCTTTAAATAGTTTATCAAGTTCAGACATCCAACCATTTTTATGTATTATTTGATAACAAGTTATATGTTTTTCTCTCAGTTCTCTTTTATTAGAACATTGTGATACAATTTCTATACACTTTTCCTTAGTCCAAAAATTTTTTGGTTTTATAACTTCTATCATATTTTTTTGTACCTCATCTAACCATCCATTTATCTTTGCGGCATGGTATGCACCTCTGTATTTTTTCAAAAACTCGTTTTTTGTTTTACATTGTGATCCTACTTCTATACACTTTTCCTTAGTCCATATTGTTGTATTACCACCCAAAGATCCAGGTTTATCTTTATTTAAAATTATCCAATTATTTGATTTATATTCTTCTATAAATTTACCCTCCAATACAGATGCCAGACTACTATCAATATAATCCGTTAGTTGTTTTAATACTGGTTTAATACCGGTTTCCTTTTCATGTTTTAATACAACACTTTTATACTTCTCCAAGTAATGTGATTTATTTCTTTTTTCTAAATTATATGTCAAACCAACATAAACATAATTATCATCAAACTCATAAGAATATATACATCTTTTAAAGCTATTACCTATTGGTTTCATATTTTTCCAAATTTCATCTAACCAGTTATTTCTTCTGCTTGATGTATATGCACCAGGATACTTTTCCTTAAACTCTTTCTTTGATTGACATTTACTACCTACTTTTAAACAAAGTTCTTTTGTCCAATAACCTTTAATATATCTCATAAATATATATATTAAAAATAACCAGGAAACATTACTTCATTTTTTAATTTAAGCTTAGTTGCAAATATAATAATAAAATTTAATATATACACTATGAAATACATTAAATCGAAGGAAGAATTAATAAACGAGAAGATAGAGATAAGTTGGAAAGAGCTTATTATAGGACTAGGTATTATTTATGGAATAAACCATTATTTTGGTGAAGAAAGATTACCTCATATGAGTGGTAAAGAGATAGATAAGACTATTTATGATATAAACAATGCACCTTCTAAAGAGGAAGATATATTTATTAAAAAAATAAGAGAGGATTTAATTTCAGATATTGAAGAAACAAATAATCTAGATTCAATAAAGAAGAAAAGAGTTATATCAGTTATTAAGAATATAAAATTTGTTTGTGTTGATACTCGAACGATGCAAATAATTGGTGAAGATAAAGGTGTTATGGCTTGTTACTTTAGACACTTCAACGAAAAGATGCAACAAGTTAGTGCTATTATAGTTGATAGAAAGAGACTTAGTTCATTAGGAGCTAGTTCAATAATTATTCATGAACTTAGACACTTAGTTGATGATGTTTTGGCAGGTGAATCATTTGATAGTGAGGATTATAGTGAGTTTGCCAATATAGTGGATATTTTAGATAAAGATATAGTATTAGGAACTCCTATTGGTAAAAAAAGATTAAAACAGAAGATAGATTTTTACTCTAAAAACTTAGTTGAATTGGCAATAGGTGGAAAAGTAGAAGATATTAAAAGTGAAAAAGGTAGAAAAGAAGTAAAGGATGTAGAAGAGGAATTTAGAAATAACTTTCTTGGAATGTTTGATGATGAAAAAACTACTAAGTATTTAACTTCTCCTGCAGAGGTTTATGTTAGATTTCATGGTTTAAAAAGATGGATGATCAAGAATGGTTACTTAAAAGATATGAATGATATAATAACACAAGAAAAAATTATTCAGATTTTAAGTGATAAGAAACTACTTATAGAACATAATAAGTATGACTTAGATTTCTTTGAATTTTTATTTTATTTAGATGTTGATTTTACTGGTAAAGAGCCACATGATTTGAAAAAGGTAAATTCAATAGTGGCAAATTACACAGATTATCTAAATAAACCTACCGTTTAAATATATCAAACCAGTTACGTTTAAGTAACTGGTTTAATTTTTTATCTCTTTTTTCAATTACTTGTTTTTGTTCACAATCTTGACACAAAAATGTTTTTTCATGATACGAAGTGTTATAATTCTTTTTTACATCTATTATAATAGTTGTAAAACGATAACAACCTTCACAACTTCCTTGATAACTAACCATTTATAGAATATATTTTTTTATCATATCTGGACCACCAAATTGTTCAATCTTTCTAATTGCAGAAGAAGAAATATGTTCAAACTCTTGGTCACACGTAATATAAACTACATTTATATCTTTTTTAAAGTCATTTATAAATCTCATTTGATTTACTTCATAATCTAAATCAACCCCATTTCTTAAACCTCTGATTATAACTACATTGAAACCTTCTTTCTCATAATCTTCTACAAGTTCATGTAAGAATTTACTATAAGTAATCACACTTCGATTTATTTTTTGAGAAATAATCTTGGCTTTATTATCTTGTTCAAATAAGTAATCATCTTGTGTGGTTGTACAACCAGTTTCGGAAAATACAATCTTGGGTACTCTATTGACCTTATCTGGATTGATTCCGATTGCAGTAATTACATTTCCTTTTCCAAAAATACGTTCTGCTTTCTCTAAAATGTTTATGTGTCCAACGTGAATTGGATTAAACGACCCACAAAAAAGTGCTATTGTTTTCATTTTATTTCAATTTTATATATTTCTAATATTGATGGAAATTCTTTCATTCCATATCTTGAGTGAAAGTCAAAGTGACATTTTTTACATAATGTAATACCATTATTGGTATCAAAAATTAAAGATATGTCAACCGAAACTCCTATTATATGATGTGCATTTAAGACTCCACTTTCACTACACAATTTACATTTATATTGGTCTCTATTAAATATTGATTTTCTCCATAGTTGGTACTCATCACTATTTCTAAGTCTTCTTATGTGTGATGTTATACCACCTTTCCAACCTGGACAATTTTCACCAACCTGTTTTTTTCTAGCTTCTCTTATTTTTTCAATTGTTGTCTCATTACGTTTTTGTCCAGTGTTAGACTTTTTTATCTTATCTATAGTTTCTTTACTATGATTTTTACCTAACATGTTAGATGGTTTACCTTTATTTGACTTTGATATTTTTTCTCTTACTTCTAATCTTTTTGCAGGATTATTTTCTCCAACTATACTAGGTACTTTTATTCCATATTTTGGATTGAGTTCACCTTTTAGACCAAATATAGGATTTTTATCACCTTTTTTTCCACAACTTCTACAAAAGTGTTCATTGACGTCCACATTAAGATCTTGTAATCTTTTTAGTACTATCTCATTACATCCGTCACATATTACTTTTATTTTGTGTCTTCTTAGGGAAGATTTTTTCAAAAGTGACCAATGAACATTGTATTCTAATCCTAATTCAATGTCTTTGTTTAAAATTTTTTCTAAATAAAGACATTTTTTTATATTTAACGATTTTATAGATATGAACTCATATTCTTGAATATACATAAGATATTTTTATTTTTATATATTAAAAATATGATGTCCTCTATGAAAAGGTTTATACAAAGATAATAAATTTTTTAATAACTATTCTAAACTTGCTAAATATCTTTCTGCATCTAATGCCGCCATACAACCAGTACCTGCCGCAGTAATTGCTTGTCTATAAACATGATCCGCTACGTCACCTGCGGCAAATACTCCAGGTATATTTGTTTGTGTAGATCCTGGTTTAGTTAAAATATAACCTGTACTATCTAATTCAAGTTCAGTAAATATATCTGTATTAGGTTTGTGACCAATTGCTAAAAAGAATCCAGTTGTTGGTATCTCACTAACTTCTTCTGTTATTATATTTTTAACTCTGATTTTATTAACTACTTGACCATCACCAATAACTTCTTCTGTTATTGTATTCATAAGTATTTCAATGTTCTCAGTATTCTTAACTCTGTCAACCATAATCTTAGATGCTCTAAAGTCACTTCTAACTAACATAGTTACTTTACTACAGATTTTTGATAAGTAGTGAGCTTCTTCACAAGCACTATCACCGGCCCCAACTACTACAACTTCTTGTCCTCTATAGAAGAAGCCATCACAAACAGCACAAGCACTGACACCACCACCTAATTCAAGGTATTGTTGTTCACCTTTAACACCAGAATACTTTGCAGTTGCACCTGTTGATATGATAACTGTATCACAGTGTATCTCTTTATCGTTTACAAACACTTTCTTAATTGTTCCACTAAAATCTACTTTAGTAACCCAACCCTCTCTTATATCAGCACCAAATCGTTTGGCTTGTGTTTCAAATTGTTGCATCATTTCTGGTCCAGTAACTCCATTAACAAAACCAGGATAATTTTCAACCTCATTTGTTGTAGTTAATTGTCCTCCGGGTTGTAAACCTTGATATAAAACTGGATTCATATTTGCTCTTGCCGCATAAATGCCCGCAGTATATCCAGAAGGTCCAGAACCTATAATTAAACATTTTATTTTTTCTATCATTTCTATATTTTTATTAGTTATACTTGAAAAGGTAGGACAAGTTTATTTATATATATAATATGAGAGTATGTGAATATAGAAATTGTAGTAAAATAATAATTGGAAGACCAAACAAAAAATTTTGTAATAGAAATTGTAAATCTTGTGAGAAGAAATATTTAAGAAGACAAAAAATAAAAATAAATAATGTTAACAAAGATTTGTAAAAATTGTAACACGGAAAAAAGTATTGAGTTGTTCCCAATTGGAAGAAAATATAAGTATGGTGTTAGACCTAATTGTAAATTATGTCATAATATTTTAAATAAGGAGAAATATTATGATAGTGATAGAGAGAAAGTAAAGTATCTAGAAAATAGAGAAAGTAAGTTAGAAAAAGCTAAAGAGTATAACCTCAATAATAGAGAAAAGAAGATAGAATATCTTAAAAACTATAGGGAAAAAGAGGAGAATAAGGAAAAACGTAGGAATAATTATAAAGAAAATATTAAAGATAGTTTTTTTAGATTTAACAAACTTACAAGAAATTTAGTAACCAATGCCTTCAAAAGAAAAGGATTTATAAAAAGTTCAAAAACTGAGTTTATATTGTGTTGTACTATTAATGAATTTATGTCTTATATAGAAGATAGATTTGAACCTTGGATGAATTGGGAGAATAGAGGTTTATATAATGGTGAGTTCAATTATGGTTGGGATATAGATCATATTATTCCTGTTAGTTCTGCAAAAACAGAAGAAGACTTAGTAAAGTTAAATCATTATACTAATCTAAGACCACTTTGTAGTAAGATAAATAGGGATATTAAAAGAGATTCTTGTTTTTTTACATAATTATTTCTATATTTGTGGTTATGAATACACACGTCAAATTAAGAGAGATAGGATTTACTAAGACCGCATTTCATAAGCCTTATGAATACAATGATGGTAGTCATAATAATATGGTACTTGATAATGTTACAAGAAAGTGGGATTATATTAAAAAGACTGGACAGTATGGTTGGACTGAGATACCTAAAATACATCCAAAGTCTAATTCTTTTTGGAAATTAGTTTTTAATGAAAAATATACTATTTGGATTTCTGTTAAAAATAATATAATAGATAAGGTTTGGTTAGAAGATAAAGAAATGAAAAGACCTCTTGGTTATAGATCCTCTGTATTTTCTAATCCAGAAGATCCTTTGAAAACTATTTATACATATGAAACTATAAATAGGATAACAAGTAAAAAACAGATAATCAATTTACTACCTATGAGTATTAGAAGAGATTTTATAATTAGAGATTTATTAAAATAATGAAAGATATAGTAGTAATAGACCACCTTAGTTTAATAGGTGATGAGAAAAATATAGATGAAGAAACAAGAAAATCATATCAAACTATGGCTAGACGACTTAGGGGACTTGCCAAGAGAAATATGAGAGTGCTTTTAAGAAAAACAAAAATAACTCAGAAGGTTTAGTATATTATGATTATTTAAGACAAAACATTGTACATGAAGATTTAAAAGGTCTATATAAAGAATTCTAAATATGAAGATTGAGTTTGATAAAAATCATAATGTAGTTTGTGAAGGGATTACTTTACCTTTAACAAGAGAACAAGTTATGGATTTACAAATGTATGGTTATGATCCTCAAAATACTATTGAGGAATTCTACAGAAATAGTAAAGCTTATATTAGAGATCAAAAGATTGATTTAATACTAGAAGATAATAATATATAGTATATGGAAAATGAAATAAAAGATTTAATAGTAAAGTTATTTGAGCCCACATTAAAAAAAATAGAGGAACAAACTAATTGTAATCATAGATGGAAGGATAAAAATGGTGCTGCTTATTTTAGATGTAGTAATTGTGGTTATTTAGCAGATAATTTAGAATTGGATAAACTAATAACAATACAGAAATTGACACTGAAGGGTGCTACTCCTGAAATGATTAAAAAATTTAAAGATTATATTTAAAATAAAAAGAGAGACTTTCGTCTCTCTTTTTTTATACTACATCTTGTAATAATTCAAGTGCTTCTTTCTTTGTTTTTTCTTGAAGTAGCTCCATAGCTCTTGCTAATCTTGTTAAACCAATTCCTGCACCATATCTTGGGATGAAATCTAAAGCAAAAAATTCTTCTAGTTCTTTCTCTACTCTTTCTTGTCCGAATAGTTCAAATAATTTAGCAGCATAACCACCATTTTCAATAGTGTGGAATAACTCTCTCATTCTAGCAACATCACAACTTCTTTCAGCAGATCCAATTGTTTCTTGACCGAATAAGATGATGTCAATTTTGTTGAAAGTTCCGTCACCTACTGGTAACATATTCCAAAATGGGTTTGTTCTTAATGGAAATCTTTGTAAAGAAACACAATGTCCTAATTCTTTCCACATTCTTGATTCGTGTTCGTCTTCTAGAATTTGTACTCCACCGTATTCTTCACATAAATCATCATATTTTTTTTCAACTGGTTCTCCGAATCCTAAGTAAACTAAAAGTTCGGCTTCAAGTTTTTTCAATTCTTCGATTCCACCTTTTGATTCAAATTCAAACATTGGGAAAATTGTTTCGTGTCTTCCAGGTATTGGATCTTTCTCAGCACGGTAAGAAGTTGTTAGACAGAATACACCGTCCCATTGTGGGTTTTTAAGAAGTTCTACTTCTAAGTGCATTTGTCCTGTTTGAGGTAAAGGCCATACTAGACCATTCCATTCATAAGTTGCAACTGAGTGCGGGTTTTCACAAGCTGCTAAGATTGATAATCTTGGTTGTGTTGGAACTTCTACGAAGTTTTTTTCCAAAAAAAATTCTCTTAGTTTCTGAACTAGAGAATTGTACATTAAAGTGTTTTGCATAAAGAATTTTTTTTTTGAACCGAAAGTTAATTCAGTCCATAATTATTTAATTTTTGTTCTTGATATATATAAAAAAAATCCACTTTTGTTTAAGTGGATTTTGATTTTTATGTCAATAAATTAATTTTTAAATCTCTTCGATTTTCTATTGAATCATGTTCTGCTTTTTGAACAAACCAATCTCTAACTATATCTTCATCTGTTCTTTGATAATCCAGCCAACAATTCTCTTTTGTACTATACTTCATAAATGTACTAAGTTCTTCACTAGTATATTTCTTTAGTTTCATATCTTTAATACGATTACCTTCTAATGTGATAATTATTCCACTATCGGTTATATCTAAAATACCTAACCAAAAGTTAAATCTTTCTTGAAAAATCATACCTTTTTTAAATAGTCCATTATAAACTATTTCATTTGTCTCATTGGTTATTTTTGAATAATCTGCCATTATATTCCAATTGATTTAAGTTTATCTTCTCTAATTTCTTTCTGTATATCTGATATATCAATAACATTTTTTAAAAGTTCAACAAGTTCGTCTCTTAGATCAATTCGTTTTTTTAAAAGAGCTTCTCCACCTAATTCATTGTAGAAAGAAACTTCATCCATTACACTATCACCACTTAAAGTAAACATTTTATAAAATACATTATCAAATGTACCTACACGTCTAGATAGTTTGGCATGGTTAAAACTTTGTTTAATTTTAACAATTTGTTTTCTGACTTTAACAATTTTATCAATGTCTTTTCTTCGACCAAGTATTCGGTCTATTAGTGTTCTACTAACTTCGGTATGTTCCATATTTCCTATTATTTCTTCCATAATAACAAATATACAAAATAAAAATTAAACTCCAATAGAATTTAGTTTTTCATTTCGAAAATAAGAAACAAGTTTTTCTGAAAGTAATTCAAACGCTGCTATTTCAAAGTCTTCAAGTCTTGATACTTTATATCTTAGTGAACTACCAGAATTTTTCTTTGTAAGTAGTTCTTGGTAAATTTGTACTAATTCTTCTTCTGTTGGGTCTTTATCTTCTTTAAAGCCAGAAAAGTCTAGTTGTGAGATATGTGTACTTTTGTGATATAAATCTTGTGTTAGTTCTGGTGAGATTTTATCTGTAACTCTAGTAAATTTATTCCTCGAATGTTCATAAAAAATTGCGGTTAAAGTGTTTTTAAATGATTCTTTTTGGTAAGTAATCTTGCAATTGATTAGTGTAGAGTTTGCCATCGTAGGAATTTATTTTTCATTATATATTCAATAATGAAATCCCTTTTCCTTTAAATTTTAGCAAAAATAAAGGTATATAATACTTGCGACCGTTACAATCCTCTCTTATTGATACTCCAAAGTTAGTAAAATCTCCTTCAATTATTGTTTTGTGACCTGGTGAACTTATCCAAGCATTTAAAACAGATTGTGGTGAATTATAGTTACAAGCTAAAACTTCTGCTACATGATCTGCGTGTAATGTTTTTATTATATTCTCTGATCTATTATAAAAGTAGTTATGGTTCATAGTATCATTTAAAATCATATATTCATTATGTTGTGAACAGATATAGGAAATATGTTGATTTGATTTTAATGTATCTAAGTTAATACTATTTCTATAAACATTAGTAACGTGCATTACATCACGTTCTTCTTGACTAAAATTATATGTATATTGTGGATAGAATTTATCATCTTGTTTAGAACAAGATATAAGTAATAATGAAATAAGAAGTAGAAGTATTTTTACTTTCATTATTTATATATTAAAAGAGGATTATTCCTCTTTTAATATATTTTTTAGTGTTTCTTCTCTTTTAGTTGCTAATTCCCAAGCTATGTAGTCTTCTTCTGACATTAATTCAGATTCTTTAAACATTGAGCTTCTTTTTCTATCAGTATAATCATATAGGTATTCACAGTCATATTGATTTTCTGTATCTGGTTCATCCAAATTGGCTTCAATATAACGTTCGATAATCATTTTACCATAAGATTTATGATAGATGGGTTTTCTAAGTTCAAATTTATTTCTCATAAATACAAAGTTACATTTAATTTTTAATATATACAAAAAAGTAATTTTTATAATGCAGTTTCTAAAAAAGTTTAAGATATTTGAATCAACACAAGAACTACCTGAATTTGGTACAAAATGGATCAATGAAAAAGGTGAAAAAATATTTATATTAAAGTCTTTAAATCCTGGTTTTATTTCTTATTATAGAATTGATAAACCAGAACATAAGTGGCATATAAAACCTACAGAGTTTTATACTGAGTATAAACCATTAGAAAAACATATTTATAGAGATGATATTGAGTTTGATTTTGATAAAGCAACTTATTTATCAGATGAAAGAGCTATCATTGCTGCATATTTTATAACTAAAGAGAATGAGAAGTCTATTGAAATTCTAAATATAAAAGAATTTGCTGCAGATACTGCTACTTTTATGGATAATGCTAGACCTTATTCAGTTACTTTTCACAAAGGTACTTTACCAACATCACAAATTGAAATTTTAGGAGAAGTTCCTGAAAGAGAAGGATTTTTCTATGTTAAAGTTCCTTATTGGTTATATAAAGAAAATCCAAATTTGAATATTAAAAGAATTAAAGGTGATTTTCACCATATGAAAAGATTAGATCTTAGAGATATTAGCTTACGTAATAGTGAATTAATGTCAAACTTTAAAGATCCTAATGTAATTAAATACTTTGCTGCATCAGATAAGGATGCAAGAACTCAACAACAAGTAATAAATTACGGAAGACGTTAAACACCTAAATCTTTTAACTTTTGATCTCTAATTTCCGATACAAATAAACTATTAAATGTTCCGTATTCAGACCATACTAAATCTTTTTTTGTATGAATTTTATTTTCGGTTTTTATAACACTATAGAATACTTTAACCCAAGGTCTTAATGGATGATCACTAAAATCATCAATTTCATTAATTATAATTCGGTTTTGATAATGAAAAAGATTAGTTAGATAAT
>Ga0208916_10001384_pt1 | contig 10445 bp, 10 predicted proteins | sample DEB19_08_DNA_5_FD_184523 | JGI IMG/M metagenome (GOLD analysis project Ga0208916, IMG submission 184523) | Aqueous microbial communities from the Delaware River and Bay under freshwater to marine salinity gradient to study organic matter... | ecosystem: Environmental > Aquatic > Marine >... | reverse complement strand
AACCCTCAAGCCATACAAATCGAGGCTCCGGCGACGCGCAAGCGCTTGTCGGTGGCGGAGCGTGAGCGTCAAATTGTGGATGGCGCGATCCAGTTTTTTGCACGCCACGGTTTTGATGCGCAGTTGCGGGACTTGGCCAAAAGCATCGGTGTCACCCATACCTTGCTGTACCACTATTTCCCCGACAAGCAGGCCTTGATAGATCGCGTTTATGTCGAGGTTTTCGAAGGCTGCTGGAAGCCCGAGTGGGAAAAGTGGTTGGACGACCCAAAGCTCAGCTGCGAGGACAAATTCACCCGCTTCTACATGGACTACGCTGCGACTGTTTTGACGCACGACTTTGTGCGCATCTTGATTTTTTCGGGCCTGACCGACCAGACCATCACCAACCGGTTTTTTGAACTGTTGCGTGAGCGACTTTTCCCGCGACTGATACGTGAGACCCGACGCTTACGCGGCCACAAGAGCCGCGCCCAGCCCACCGTCGCTGAACATGAATTGCTGATGGGTTTGCACGGCAGTATTTTTTACATTGGCTTGCGCCGCTGGGTCTACAACCAGGCCGTTCACAGTCAGTCAACGCATGTTTTTGACCCTGAGGTCATTCGCAATCAAGTGCGCGGCTATTTGCAGGCGAGCCTGCTTTTGACCGACGCTTCTGCTACTCAACGCAAATCTTGAAGGAGTCTCCGCCATGGCACTGACGCTGAATCATTTTTCCATCCGCACGCTTGACATGGAGACGACGCGTCGTTTTTATGTCGACGTGCTGGGCTTGACGGTCGGTCCGCGTCCTAATTTTCCGTTTCCGGGCCTCTGGCTTTACCGCGGCGACCACGCCGAGGTCGGCAACGCCGTGGTGCATGTGATTGGCATGGACGCCAACGACCCCGTCGGTTTGAAAAATTACCTCGGTGATCGTGACGTCTCGTCGCTCAGTGGCAGCGGTTCGGTCGACCATATCGCCTTTTTTGCAGATGGATTGAGCGCCATGCTGGCGCACTTGAAAACGCAAGGCATCAAGGCGCGCGAGCGGACGGTGCCGTCGATTGGTTTGCATCAGATTTTCTTGGATGATCCCAACGGCGTGGTGATCGAGCTGAACTATCCGGCGACTGAAAAGCAGGCCGTGGACGCTGCGGCCTGAATGTCCAAAATTCTTATCATTGGCGGTTCTTTGGGTGGACTGCTGGCCGCCAACGTGCTGCACCGTGAAGGCCATGACGTTTGCGTGCTCGAAAAAGTTCGGGGTTCGATGGACGGTCGGGGTGCTGGCATCGTCACGCATGACGCCTTGTTTGCTGGCTTGCGGCGCGCTGGTTTGGATGGCACTGAGGCGCTCGGTGTTCAGGTGCAGCAGCGTGTGGCGCTGGATGTTGACGGTCAAGATGTGGCCTCGCTGGAAATGCCACAGATATTGACCTCTTGGAGTCGACTTTACGAAGCGCTGCATCAGTTGTTGCCGGCCGAGCGTTATGTGCAAGGTGTGACGGTTCAGAGGGTTGACAACACCGCGGCAGGCGCTGTGGTGCATGGGTTAACGGTCGACGGCGCCAAGACTTGGTCTGCTGACCTCGTGGTGGCCAGCGACGGCATTCGCTCCGTCGTGCGGCAACAGTTCGCGCCGCAGGTGCAGCCGCAATACGCTGGTTACGTGGCGTGGCGAGGTGTATGCGATGAATCAGTGCTGTCCGAGCGCACGCTGAAAAGCGTTTTTGAAAAGTTCGGATTTGGCTTGCCGGCGGGTGAGCAAATCATTGGCTACCCGGTGGCCGGGCAGGGCAACGACACGCGCCCGGGCCACCGCGCCTACAACTTCGTCTGGTATCGCGCGGCGACTGAGGCTGGGCTGGCGGGTCTGTTGACAGACGCCGATGGCGCGAACTACCAAGGCGGTATTCCGCCGAACAAGGTGGATTGGCGGCACATCGCTGACATGCGTCAAGCGGCTCGTGCGCTGCTGGCGCCGCAGTTCGCCGAGATGATTGAGAAGACTGCGCAACCCTTTTTGCAACCGATCTACGACGTTTACTCTGAGCAAGTTGCATTTGGCCGGGTTGGCTTGATGGGCGACGCTTCTTTCGTCGCTCGTCCGCACATCGGCATGGGCGTGACCAAGGCGGCAGAGGATGCGGTGGCACTGGCCGACGCGATTGGCGCGCATGGTGCCACGCCGCAAGCCTTGCTGGCCTACGAAAAAAACCGCTTGCCAGAAGGTCAGTCCGCCGTTGCAAGGGCGCGCTGGCTGGGCGCTTATATGCAGGCACAAACCAACTCGCTCAGCGTGCAGCAGGCCGCTCGCAGTGCGCGTGGCGTGGTGACTGAAACCGCCATTGATTTAGGCCGCTATGGCCACCTGAGTTCCTTTCCCGGGGTGGCAACGCATTGCCCCGATATTGCCGCGGTCACCTCGACCATTCTTTGATTCTTTGACACCTTCTTAGGAGACATTCGTGAGCCATCAAAATTCCAATAACGTCATCGCGGCTAACCGCCGTCAGCTGCTTCAACTGGGTGCCGCCGGCGCAGCGCTGGGCACGGCGCCTTTCTTGTTCAACATTGCCAGTGCGCAGACTGCGACCATCAAGGTCGGATTCCCCGTGCCCTTGACGGGTGCTTACTCTTCTGAAGCGCAAGACCAAGTGCGCGCCGCAGAAATTGCGATCAAGGAGTTCAATGACGCAGGCGGTTTCAATGGCCGCATGGCTGAACTGCTGGTGCGAGACACCAAGCTCAACCCCGGTGAAGCGGCGACCCGAACACTGGAGTTGATTGAGAAAGACAAAGCCGCCTTCATCGTTGGCTCGTTGTCGGCGGCCACGCAGCTGTCTATCAACGCGGTGACCCGCGAACGCAAGGTCATCTTCAACTCGATCAGCCAGTCGGATGCGATCAATGAAGTCAAAGACTGGAGCCCGTACACCTTTCATGAGGCGCTGAACCCGCACATGACGGCTGGCGCTGTGGCGCGATATGCCTTCCCCAAATATGGCAAACGGGTGGTTTACCTGACGGCTGATTACGCCTACGGTCACGAGATGGTTCGCGGTTTTGAGCGGGCCGGCAAGACGCTGGGCGCGACCACACTGGCGGATATTCGGCACCCCATCGGCGCCGCTGATTACTCGTCATTCCTGCCGCGCATTCAGGCGCTGAACCCGGACGTGCTGGTGATGTGCAACTTTGGCCGCGATTTGGTGAACTCGGTCAAGCAAGCGACGGATTTTGGTTTGAAAGAAAAAACCCGCATCGTCGCGCCGATCTTGCTTTACACCGCACGCCAGGCCGCTGGTGCTGACGCCTTTGACGGCGTTGTCGGTGGCACCTCTTATTACTGGGGCATGGAAGACGGCGTGCCGGCAGCCAAGGCCTTCAACGACAAGTTCCGTAAAGCCCACGGCGGTGCAGTGCCGTCTGATTACGGTGCGTTGGGTTATGCCGGTATTCGCAGTGTCTTGCAGGGTGTGCTGAACGCAAAGTCCACTGATTCTCTGAAGGTCAGCGAGGCCATGGGTCAGCTGAAATACAACTGGTACAAGGGCGACCAGTACTTCCGAAAGTGTGACCATCAATCGGTTCAGTCGGTCATCATTGTGGAGTCGAAGTCCAAGGGCATGAAGGACAAAAACGATGTCTTCAAGATCGTTGGCATGGAAAATCCCAACGAAGCCAACCTGCGCAGTTGCATGGAACTTGGCCACAAGGCCTGACGGCCAAAGGAGAGCGTCCCGTGCTTGATCTCACCCTTTCCTTGTTCATGCTGCAGTTGGTGACGGGCATCGCCCTCGGGGCGATTTACGCCCTGTTGGCGATTGGCCTGTCGCTGATCTTCGGTATGTTGACCGTGGTGAATTTTGCCCACGGGGCGTTCTTCATGGTGGGCGCTTTTCTCGGCGTTTATTTTTTGGGGCTGACCGGAAATTTCTGGCTCAGCTTGGTTGTCGCACCGCTGGTGGTGGGCGTCATTGGTCTGGTGGCTGAACGCTTTCTGGTTCGGCCTTTGTATGGGCGAGGCATTGACTATCCGCTGCTGCTGACGTTCGGCCTGTCGTATGTGTTGATCGACGTGGTGCGCGCCGTGTTTGGCATTGAAGGTTTGCAGTCGTCCACGCCGGCGTCATTGCGCGGTGCGGTGGATCTTGGTTTTGGTCATTTCCCTTTGTACCGCTTGTTCTTGATTGGCGCGACGGCGGTGGTGGTGCTGGCGCTCTGGTTGTTCTTAGAAAAGACGCGTTATGGCTTGATCATTCGAGCCGGATCGCGTGACTCGGAGATCGTTCGCGTGCTCGGTGTTGATATTGCCAAGGTTTGGTGGCTGGTGTTTGGTTTGGGCACCGCTATTGCGGGGCTGTCGGGCGTGCTGGCAGCACCGACTCGAGCGGTGAACCCAGAGATGGGGATTCCCGTGTTGGCCGAGTCCTTTGTGGTGACGGTTGTGGGCGGCATGGGTTCCTTGCCAGGTGCGGTGGTGGCCGGGCTCTTGGTGGGGATTGTCTTCAGCATGACCGCCTTGCTCGCACCGGCTTACGCTGAGATGTCGATATTTGTGTTGATGGCCTTGGTGCTGTTGGTGCGACCGCAAGGATTTTTTGGCAAAGCCGGAGCGCTCGGATGACTCTGCATTCTCTCGTCAATGGCATCGCCCGCCACCGTGTGGCTTCTGCGCTTTTGTTCTTGTTGATATTTCCGTTGCTGATGCCGTATGAAGCCTTGGCCATCAACATCTTGATTTTTGGCTTGTTCGCGGTCGGTTTTAACCTGGTCTTTGGTTATACCGGCATGCTGTCTTTCGGCCATGCGTCATTTTTTGGTGTCGGCAGTTACTTGACCGGCATCGCCATGGTGCACTTCGGTGTGCATTGGATTCCTGCGATCTTCGTCGGCGTGGCCTCGTCCTTGCTCGCGGGTCTGTTCGTTGGCTACGTAGCGATACGCACGCGGGGCATTTATTTTTCGATGGTGACGCTGGCCTTGGGTCAAGTCATTTATTACTTGTTCTACAAAGCCGAACACTGGACGGGTGGCGAGAACGGCCTGCGCGGTATCAAGGCCGAGGTGATCGATATTTTTGGCTGGCGCATCGACTTTCTCAACCCGCTCACCAAGTACTACATCATTTGGCTGTTTGTCGCTTTCACCTTGTGGCTGGTGTCGCGTATCTTGGCGTCGCCTTTTGGTTCGGTGATTGAGTCGATCCGCGAAAACGAAAAACGCACGGTCGCTTGCGGCTACGACGTGCCGCGCGCCAAGCTGCTGATCTTTGTGATTTCGGCTGGCGTCTGCGGCTTGGCCGGCGGCTTGCGGGCGCTTCATTTATCTGTTGTGCCGGTGGACTCGCTGCATTACCTGCAATCGGGGCAGGTCGTGATGATGTCTTTGCTGGGCGGCATGGGCAGCTTTTTTGGGCCCTTTGTCGGTGCGGGTGTTTTTCTTTACCTTGAAGATATCGCAACCAACGTGACCCGCTATTGGATGGGCGTCGTTGGTGTGCTTTTCATCGCCCTGATTTTGTTTTTTCCGCGCGGTATTTGGGGCAGCCTGATGCACCAACTCAAACAACGCGGCATGCTGCAGGGAGAGCGTGAATGAGCCAGCCACCGCTGATTGAAGTGCGCGACGTGAGTCTGCACTATGGGCGATTCAAAGCGCTTTCAAATGTTTCCGTCAGCTTTGCACCGAACCAACTGACGGCCATCATTGGCCCGAATGGCGCCGGCAAGAGCACATTTTTCAATGTCTTGAGTGGTGCCTTGCCGCCGACCAGTGGTCAGGTGCTGTTTGAAGGGCAGGACATCACGCCTTTGAAAGCGCATGACTATGCGCGACGCGGCATCGCGAAAAGTTTTCAGATCACCAATGTCTTCAAGCAACTCAGCGTGCATGAAAACGTCCGCGTCGCGGCGCAGATGCTCTATGCGCGCTACGAGCTTTTCAAGCCGCGGGCTTCGTTCAAACAGGCCATTGAGGAGGCTGACGCCTTGCTCAGTCGTGTGGGTCTGCTGGCCTTGCGCAACAAGACGGTGGCTGACTTGGCGCATGGTCAGCAGCGCTCACTTGAAATCGCCATGGCACTGGCGGCCAAGCCCAAGCTCTTGTTGATGGACGAGCCAACCGCCGGCATGTCGCCGGAAGAAACCTCGGCCATGATGCAATTGATCACTGAGCTGGCCAAGGAGCGCACCGTCGTTCTGGTGGAGCACAAAATGAAATTAGTGATGGGTATTTGCGAGCGCTTGATCGTGCTGCATCACGGTGAATTTTTGGCGCAGGGCACGGCCGACGACATCCGCAACAACGACGAAGTTCGCCGTGTTTATTTGGGTCAGGGTTGAATATGACGACTACGCCTTTGCTTGACGTGCAAAATTTGAATGCTTGGTACGACCGCAGTCATGTGGTGCAGAACGTGTCGTTTCACGTGAACGCGGGTGAGATCGTCACTCTGATGGGGCGCAATGGCGCCGGTAAAACCACCACTCTGCGGACCGTGATGGGACTGCTCACGCGGTGCACGGGACGGGTTCTGTTTGACGGCCAGGAACTGCTGGCGCAACCGGCGCATGCGCGCTTTCATGTGGGGCTCGCTTACGTGCCAGAAGATCGGCGTATCGTGCCGTCTTTGACGGTGCGTGAGAATCTGCAGCTGGGCCTGCTGGCCAGTCACAAGAAGGTGGACATTGAGGCCCGCATTGACGTTATTGCGGAAACATTCCCGCGTCTGAAGGAGCGTTTGTCGCAAGAAGCGACCTCGATGTCTGGCGGGGAGCAACAAATGTTGGCCATTGCGCGGGCCATGATGGCTGAGCCGCGGATGATTCTGCTCGACGAACCCTCCGAAGGCATCATGCCGGTTCTGGTCGACGAAATGTTTGAGCTGTTTGCGCGCATGAAGGCCTCCGGCGTCACGCTGCTGCTGGTCGAACAAAACGTTTCACGTGCGTTGGCGGTGTCTGACCGCGCCTACATCCTTGACCAAGGCTTGGTCGTCCACGAGGGCAGCGCTGAGGCCTTGCTGGCTGACGAGGAAATTCAGAATAAATACTGTGCGGTTTGACGCCTCTTGCCGTCAGCCGTCTCAGTGCTGCATGAGGGTGTGAGCAGTGTGTGCTGCTCAAAAAAAAACCGCCTCAAGTGAATTGAGGCGGTTTTTTTCAGTCAGTGCATTGAGCCTGACGGTGACTCACAAGGCTTTCAGGCTTTCAAGCCAGCCGCATGGCGCAGCAAGGCCGCTTTGTCCGTGCGTTCCCAAGTGAACTCGGGCTCATCACGGCCGAAGTGACCGTAAGCGGCGGTCTTTTCGTAGATCGGACGCAACAGATCCAGCATCTGAATGATGCCTTTCGGGCGCAGGTCAAAGTGTTCGTTGACCAAGGCGGCGATTTTTTCGTCCGAAATAACGCCCGTGCCTTCGGTGTTCACTGTGATGTTCATCGGGCGCGCCACACCAATCGCGTAAGCCACTTGAATCTGGCACTTGGTGGCCAGTCCGGCCGCGACGATGTTTTTGGCGACATAGCGGGCAGCGTAGGCCGCAGAGCGGTCTACCTTTGTGGGGTCTTTGCCGGAGAATGCGCCGCCGCCGTGCGGGCAGGCGCCGCCGTAGGTGTCGACAATGATTTTTCTACCGGTCAAACCGCAGTCGCCCTGAGGACCGCCAATGACGAAACGTCCGGTCGGGTTGACCAAAAAGGTGGTGTTCTTGAGCCATTCAATGGGCAGCACCGGCTTGATGATTTCTTCGATCACTGCTTCGATAAACGCCGGCTTCATCTTGTGGCCATCGCTCATCTCAGGGCTGTGCTGGCTCGACAGCACGACGGTGTCGATGCTGTGCGGCTTGCCATCGACGTAGCGCATGGTGACCTGGCTTTTGGCGTCAGGCCGCAAGAATGGCAGGCGGCCGTCTTTGCGCAACTGGGCTTGGCGTTCGACCAGGCGGTGTGCGTAATAAATCGGTGCGGGCATGAGTTCGGTGGTCTCGCTGCAAGCGTAGCCAAACATCAGGCCTTGGTCGCCAGCGCCGGTGTTCAGGTGGTCGTCACTGGCGTGGTCGACGCCTTGGGCGATGTCATTGCTTTGCTTGTCGTAGGCGACCAGCACGGCGCAGCCTTTGTAGTCAATACCGTATTCGGTGTTGTCGTAGCCAATGCGCTTGATGGTGTCGCGGGCGACCTGGATGTAGTCAACATGCGCGTTGGTGGTGATCTCACCGGCCAGCACGACGAGGCCGGTGTTGCACAGCGTCTCTGCGGCAACGCGGGACAGCGGGTCTTGTTTGAAAATTGCGTCGAGAATAGCGTCTGAAATTTGGTCAGACACCTTGTCCGGATGACCCTCAGAGACAGATTCGGATGTGAAAAGAAAATCGTTCGCCATTGCGTACACTCCATTAGATTAGTCGGCGCGTTGCCGGCTGGAATGCCTCGGCGAACGCTTTAGCAGAGATGTTTAACGTCGCCCTGCAAGTTGTTCTGTAACTCGGCGACCTGTGCAGTATAAAGATAAAGCGGCCTTGATGTATTTGTTGTTTCGTTTCTTCTCCCATTGGCCCTTGCGGGTCTTGCATGCCTTGGGTGCCGCCATCGGTTGGGCCGTGTGGTGGCTGAGTCCGCGTTACCGCGCCACTTTTCGGGCGAATGTGGCGCAAGCAGGCTTGCCGTTTGAGGCGGCCAGACCGGCCATCGCCGAAACGGGTCGCTTTGTCGCGGAACTGCCCAAGCTGTGGATGCGCCCGCACGATCAATCCTGTCTGGAGCTGGTGCAAGTGCAAGGCCAAGCCCATGCTGAAGCCGCTTTTGCGGCGGGTCATGGCGTGATATTTTTTGCACCCCACGCCGGTAGTTTTGAGTTGGCGCCGCAAGCGCTGGCCGAACTGTTTGGGCCGGTGACTGCGATGTACCGGCCTGCGCGGCAAGCATGGTTGGCGCGCCTGATGCAGTCCAGCCGCCTGCGCCCCGGTCTGCTGGCGGTGCCGGCTAATTTGAGCGGTATTCGGCAAATGCACCGGGCCCTCAAAGCCAACGGCGCGGTGGCTTTGTTGACCGACCAAGTGCCGCCTGAAGGGCTGGGTGTGTGGGCCTCATTTTTTGGCAAGCCGGCTTACACCATGACCTTGGCGGCCCGGTTGGCGCTGCAAAGTGGCGCGGTCATGTTGCCGGTGCGCACCTTGCGCTTGCCGCGGGGGCAAGGCTATTCACTGGAGATTTTGCCGCCCGTCGCCGGTCTGAACACCTCGCCACCGCCTGACTTGCCGCAGGCGGTGAGCCTCGTCAACCAAGCCATCGAGGCGCTGATCTTGAGCCAGCCAGGTCAGTATTTGTGGGGTTATGCGCGTTACAAAACGCCGCGTCGAGAAGCGCCCACACCTGTGCTGCCCAACTCTGCAGCGCCTTGCGGTGACAATCGGCAGACAGAAAAAAATAAAAAGTGAGTATGAACGTCGGGTTATTTATCAGCACCCTGGCCACCCGTGCCGGCATAGCTTTCATGCGGCTACTCGCCCACTTTCCGTTGCCGGTTTTACGCGCTCTTGGGGCGGGGCTCGGTTACTTGTTGTACTGGGTGGCTGTGCCACGTCGGCGAGTGGTGCTGACCAATTTGGCACTGTGCTTCCCCGAACTCAGCGCCGCCCAACGTGATGCGATGGCGCGCCAATCCTTTGTTTATTTTGCACAAACATTCATAGACCGCAGCTGGCTTTGGCATGGCCGGCCCGAGGTGTTGGCCAGGCGGCTGCATTTGCATGGCGCTCTGCATGAGTTTGACGGCCATGCGCCGACGATTGTTTTCAGCCCGCATTTTTACGGCCTGGACGCTGGCGCCACCGCCATCAACATGAACATTGACCGGGATTTCACCTCGATTTACTCGGAGCAGAGCAACCCCTTGCTAGACCAGTGGATCAAGGCCGGACGCCTGCGCTTTGGCCGCGTCAGGTTGTTTTTGCGCAGTGAGGGCGTCAAGTCCAATGTCAGCGCCCTGCGCTCAGGCGAGGTGCTGTATTTGTTGCCGGACATGGACTTCAGCTTTGAGGGCACGGTGTTCGTGCCGTTTTTTGGCGTACCAACGGCCACCGTGCCATCGATTCCACGATTTGCCCGGTTGGGCCGCGCCAAGGTGATTTCAGTGGTGCCGCGGCTCACGCCCGAGGGTTATGACGTCGAAGTGATGCCGGCTTGGGAGAACTATCCCACCGGCGATATTGAAGCCGACACCGCCCTGGTGAATCAGCATCTTGAGGGCTTCATCAGGACCATGCCGGCCCAGTATTACTGGGTTCACAAACGCTTCAAGACCCGTCCTGAAGGTTCGCCTTCGGTGTACTGACTGCGCCGGGGTTGGGCAGGCCTTCAGGATGGGCCCAGTTCCACAAATGGAGCGCGACTTCATCGACGCCCTTGCGCTTGAGGGCTGAAAAGAGTTTCACGTCGCCGCCGCCCGCTCGC
>Ga0208916_10001383_pt1 | contig 10445 bp, 7 predicted proteins | sample DEB19_08_DNA_5_FD_184523 | JGI IMG/M metagenome (GOLD analysis project Ga0208916, IMG submission 184523) | Aqueous microbial communities from the Delaware River and Bay under freshwater to marine salinity gradient to study organic matter... | ecosystem: Environmental > Aquatic > Marine > Coastal... | reverse complement strand
GAACGTGACTATTTCATGTTTGCGGACGACGCTAAAGAATACGGCCTGATTGACGAGGTTATCGCTAAGCGGCCTTAAAAAGCAGCTCGTATTACGCTCTGCAGCGGCGTTTTCTGTCACGGGAAACGCCGTTTTTGTTTGGTTATCATTGGATAACATTTCTTCAGATACAGTCCGATGACGGACAGGCGAAAAGGCAACAGCAATGGCCGAGAAAAAAGGCTCCTCCAGCGAAAAAACGCTCTACTGCTCCTTCTGTGGCAAAAGCCAGCACGAAGTGAAGAAACTCATCGCAGGCCCGTCGGTATTCGTCTGTGATGAATGCATTGACCTCTGCAATGAAATCATCCGCGATGAGTTGCCGGCAGGAACCGAGTCTGGCGAGGCGCGCAGTGATTTGCCGACCCCCGCCGAAATCAAGGCGACGCTGGACGGTTACGTCATCGGTCAAGAGCCGGCCAAGCGCATTTTGGCGGTGGCGGTTTACAACCACTACAAACGCCTGCGCCACAAAGACAAGGCCAAGAAGGACGATGTCGAGCTCACCAAGAGCAACATCTTGCTGGTCGGCCCGACCGGCTCCGGCAAAACTTTGCTGGCTCAAACGCTCGCGCGCACCCTGAATGTTCCATTTGTGATGGCAGATGCCACCACCTTGACCGAAGCCGGCTATGTGGGCGAAGACGTTGAAAACATCATTCAGAAACTGCTGCAAAGCTGTAACTATGAAGTTGAACGCGCACAGCAGGGCATCGTTTACATCGATGAGATCGACAAGATCACGCGCAAGTCTGACAACCCGTCTATCACCCGTGACGTGTCGGGTGAGGGCGTGCAGCAGGCGCTGCTCAAGCTGATTGAAGGCACGATGGCGTCGGTGCCACCGCAAGGCGGCCGCAAGCACCCGAACCAGGATTTCCTGCAGGTAGACACCACCAACATTCTGTTCATTTGCGGCGGTGCTTTTTCGGGGCTCGAGAAAGTCATTGAAAGCAGAACCGAAACCTCGGGCATTGGTTTTGGCGCTTCCGTGAAAAGCAAAAAGTCCCGCAGCCTGACCGAAGCCTTCAAGGATGTTGAGCCTGAGGATTTGATCAAGTTTGGCCTGATCCCTGAGCTGGTTGGCCGTATGCCGGTGGTTGCCACACTGGCCGAGCTCACTGAAGATGCGCTGGTGCAGATTCTGACCGAGCCTAAAAACGCGGTCGCCAAGCAGTTCAGTAAATTGCTGTCGATGGAGGGCGTTGAGCTTGAGATTCGCCCGTCTGCGTTGAAGGCCATTGCTCGCAAGGCCTTGGCTCGCAAGACCGGTGCGCGCGGCCTGCGCTCTATTTTGGAGCAATCGCTGATTGACACCATGTACGAGTTGCCCAACATCAGCAATGTGGAAAAGGTTGTGGTTGACGAATCGACGATTGATGAGAACAAGCCGCCTTTGCTGGTTTACCGCGAGGCCGCCAAAAAGGCTTGAAATGTCGGTACAACCCCCCAAGTCTTGAAGATGTGTCCTGCTACCAGATGAGAATCCTCTCTGGTCGCTAACGTGAAAGGTTTATATGTCCGGTCAAACTCCATTGCCACCGCTCCCGATTGATTTGCCGCTGCTGCCTTTGCGCGATGTGGTGGTTTTTCCGCACATGGTCATTCCGCTGTTTGTCGGTCGGCCCAAGAGTATCAAGGCGCTTGAGTCCGCCATGGAGTCGGAGCGCCGCATCATGCTGGTGGCTCAAAAAGCCGCAGCCAAGGATGAGCCGTCTGCTGAAGATATGTTTGACGTGGGTTGCGTGGCGACCATTCTCCAAATGCTCAAACTGCCTGATGGCACGGTCAAAGTGCTGGTTGAAGGCCAGCAACGCGCCAAGGTGAACAAGATTGAAGATGGCGAGAACCACTTCACCAGCAATGTCACGCCAGTCGAGCCCGAAGTGGCGATGCCTGGCGACAAGACCAGCGAAGTGGAAGCCCTGCGCCGCGCCGTGATGCAGCAGTTTGACCACTACGTCAAACTTAACAAGAAAATTCCACCAGAGATCCTGACCTCTATCTCCAGCATTGATGATGCGGGTCGCTTGGCCGACACCATTGCCGCCCACTTGCCACTCAAGCTGGACGCCAAGCAGGTCATCCTTGATCTGAGCAACATCAAAGCGCGTCTCGAAAACCTCTATGAGCAGGTCGAGCGTGAGGTTGACATCCTCAACGTCGATAAAAAAATCCGTGGCCGCGTGAAGCGCCAGATGGAAAAAAATCAGCGTGACTTTTACCTGAACGAACAAGTCAAGGCGATTCAGAAGGAGCTTGGCGAAGGCGAAGACGGTGCTGATATCGACGAGATCGAAAAGAAAATCAAAGCGGCCAAAATGCCGCAAGAGGCCCGCAAGAAAGCTGAGAGCGAACTGAAAAAGCTCAAACTCATGTCACCGATGTCGGCTGAAGCGACGGTGGTGCGCAGCTACATTGATGTGCTGACAGGACTGCCTTGGAGCAAGAAAACCAAGATCAAGCACGACCTGAAAAACGCTGAAGATGTGCTGAACGAAGACCACTTCGGCTTGGAAAAAGTCAAAGACCGCATCGTTGAGTACCTCGCGGTGCAGCAGCGCGTCGACAAACTGAAAGCGCCGATTTTGTGCCTCGTCGGCCCACCGGGTGTTGGTAAGACATCGCTCGGCCAATCGATTGCCAAAGCCACGGGTCGCAAATACGTGCGCATGGCGCTGGGTGGTATGCGTGACGAAGCCGAGATTCGCGGCCACCGCCGCACCTACATTGGCGCCTTGCCTGGCAAGGTGTTGCAAAGCCTGACCAAGGCCGGTACGCGAAATCCACTGTTCTTGCTCGATGAAATCGACAAGCTTGGCACTGACTTCCGCGGTGACCCTTCGAGCGCCTTGCTTGAAGTGCTGGACCCAGAGCAGAACCACACCTTCGGTGATCACTACGTTGAAGTCGACTTCGACCTGAGCGATGTGATGTTTGTCGCAACCTCTAATTCGATGAATATTCCATCGGCCTTGTTGGACCGCATGGAAGTGATTCGCCTCTCGGGCTACACCGAAGACGAAAAAACCAGCATCGCCATGCGTTATTTGCTGCCGAAGCAATTGAAGAACAACGGTGTCAAAGAAAGCGAGCTTGATATTTCCGAGTCTGCGGTTCGTGACATCGTGCGTTACTACACCCGTGAAGCGGGTGTCCGTTCTCTTGAGCGTGAACTGTCGAAAATTTGCCGCAAGACCGTCAAGGGTATTCAGCTCAAAACGATGCAGCCTAAAGTGCTGGTCACACCAGACAACCTGAATGATTTTCTGGGTGTGCGCAAGTTCAGCTACGGACGTGCCGAAGAGCAAAACCAGATTGGTCAAGTCGTCGGTTTGGCTTGGACTGAAGTCGGCGGCGACCTGCTGACGATTGAAGCCGCCATCATGCCGGGCAAAGGCGTTATCACGCGCACCGGTTCGCTGGGTGATGTGATGAAGGAGTCGGTTGAAGCTGCGCGCACGGTGGTGCGAAGCCGCTCACGCATGCTGGGTATCCGTGACGACATGTTTGAAAAGCGCGACATTCACATTCACGTGCCTGATGGCGCAACGCCTAAAGACGGACCGAGCGCCGGTGCCGCGATGACCACGGCCTTTGTGTCGGCGCTGACGGGCATTCCGGTGCGTGGTGACGTGGCTATGACGGGTGAGATCACGCTGCGCGGTGAAGTGACGGCCATTGGGGGGCTCAAGGAAAAGCTGTTGGCCGCTTTGCGCGGTGGCATCAAGACCGTGTTGATCCCCGAAGAAAATGCCAAAGACCTGCAAGAAATTCCAGACAACGTGAAGAGCGGTCTGGAGATCATTCCGGTCAAGTGGATCGACCAAGTTTTGGCTGTTGCACTTGAGCGCATGCCGGTGCCTTTGTCTGACGAAGAAGTCGCACTGGCAGCGGCTGCTATTGCTGCCTCTGCGGCTGCAGTGACCGCGCAAGCAGGTGCCATCAAGCACTGATTGGATTCAAGCCAAAGTTTTTTTACGCGCCTTCCGGAGCCGTGAAAAATCCAAGCTATAATTCGATCTGTTATCGCGGGAGTAGCTCAGTTGGTAGAGCGCAACCTTGCCAAGGTTGAGGTCGAGAGTTCGAGACTCTTCTCCCGCTCCAAATTAAAAGGGCAGCACTTCAAAATGCTGTCCTTTTTTATTAGGAAAATGGCGCGATAGCAAATCGGTTATGCACTGGATTGCAAATCCAGTTAGCCCGGTTCGACTCCGGGTCGCGCCTCCACTCCATCGCGGGAGTAGCTCAGTTGGTAGAGCGCAACCTTGCCAAGGTTGAGGTCGAGAGTTCGAGACTCTTCTCCCGCTCCAATTTAAAAGACAACATTTAAAAATGTTGTCTTTTTTTTGCGCGCGTTATCTACAGTGCATAGCAAATTGATATGGATGTGGGCAAATTAAGCATTGGACTGGATGGGTCTATTTCCCCTAAGCTCTGCATGCGTCAGCTTGATGGTTGTTGCCATAAACAATGGAATTCATGAGAAAACTTTTTCGCTTGATGTGGCTTGCTGTGATCTTACTTTTTGCCGGCATGGCCGCTGCTCAAGACTATCCCAACAAAAGCCTGCGTTTGATCGTGCCTGCATCTCCGGGCGGCGGCGCTGACTTTTTGGCTCGCATTGTGGGGATCAAGTTGTCTGAGGCCATGGGGCAGTCGGTTGTCGTTGACAACCGCGCAGGTGCTTCAGGCACGATCGCGGCGGACATCACCGCGAAGTCTGCAGGTGATGGGTACACCCTGTTGATGGGGCAGTCGACCAGTATTGTCATTGCGCCACAGATCTATCAAAAACTCAATTACGACACCCTGCGAGATCTGAAACCCGTGACGCTTGTCGCTGAAGTCCCGAACGTGTTGGTGGTTCATCCGAGTGTGCCGGCCAATTCTGTCAAGGAGTTGATCGCTCTGGCCAAGGCTAAGCCGGGCTTGTTAAACTTCGGCTCCTCCGGCAATGGCGCGCCCACGCATCTGGCTGGCGAGATGTTCAAAACCGCAACCGGAACCCGCATGGTTCATGTGCCTTACAAAGGTGCAGGACCGGCAACAAATGCACTGATAGCCGGGGAAATTCAAGTGATGTTTGCCCCTATCGTCTCTGTACTCCCGCATGTGAAGGCGGGGCGCCTGCGCGCCTTGGGTGTCACGTCTGCTGCACGTTCTGCTGCGGCACCGGAACTACCAACATTGTCGGAGTCGGGTCTGACTGGCTATGAGATCAGCTCATGGTTTGGCCTCTTTGTGGCGTCTAGCACCTCCGACGCAGTGGTCGATAAGTTGTACCGCGAAACATCGCGTGTGTTGAAGTCTCAGGACGTTATTGATCGATTTTCGAAAGAAGGCGCAGAGCCTGTGGGCAGCACGCCTGCGCATTTCAATACCTATGTCCGCCAAGAGTATGTAAAGTACACCAAGGTGATCAAGGACAACGGAATCAAAGCCGACTGATTCGTAGAAAATAACCCCCAACAGAAACTTCAGAAAGTAATTGATGAGCACGCCTGACATGATGACACCGAAGAATCGCAGCCAGCAAACCATGGCTCACAACATGACGCTGTTGTCCCATCACGAACTCGATGGGTTCGGCGGAATGGGCGAGGGCATTGCGATGCAACTAGCCGATGACGGCCGCCGCATTCTCTGGATGGCGCATGAGTCTGCGCCCAAAAACTTCACAGGTGTCGATGTCACCGATCCTAAAAATCCGCGCGTGATTGTGCAGACCGAACTCCCGCACATGAAGGTGCGCTCAAATTCACTGGATGTGGTCGGCAATCTGATGGTTGTGGCTAACCAGACCAAAGACGTGAACATGAAGCCGGCTGGCTTCGATGTCTACGACATCTCCACACCAGAGCAACCCAAGTTGATTTCTCACTTCGACTGCTCTGGTCCGTACTCGCGTGGTGTGCACGCGGTTTGGTTTGTGGATGGCAAGACGGTGCACATCTCCTCCGGTGCCCATGACTTTCAGCCGCACAACCCGAAAGACGATCAGATCTACCGAATTGTGGATATTTCCAATCCGAGTAAACCTGTTGAGACAGGGCGCTGGTGGTATCCGGGCACGCGTGTTGGTGACACCGTCCCACAACCAGCGCGGCTACCTGCACAATTCGACACCGGCTTTCGCGCGCACAACACCAATGTGTTTCCCCAGCGGCCAGACCGTGCTTACGTCGGTTACATCGATGGTGGCGCGATCGTCTTGGATATTTCGAACCCAGCTGATATCAAGATGGTGTCACACTGGAATCACTCGCCGCCCTTCAATGGTTTCACGCACACGGTGCTGCCATTGTTTGATCGCGGGCTGTGGGTCGTCAGTGACGAGTGCGTCCAGGACGATGGCAAAGACTGGCCCAAGTTGGTGTGGATGGTTGACGCCCGTTCTGATGCGAACCCGGTGCCTATCTCGACGTTCCCAGCGCCACCTTACGACGCCTTCGCTAAGCGCGGTGGCCGTTTTGGTGCGCACAACCTGCATGAAAACTTGCCGCTGCCGGTGTCCTTCAAATCGGACACCTTGATCATCGGAACATTTTTTAACGCAGGTGTTCGTGTCTATGACACGACCAACCCTTACCAGGTCGAAGAGGTCGCTTATTTCGTCCCCGGTACACCAAGATTGGCTCCAGCCGGTGCCATTCAGCTCAATGACGTGTTTGTTGACGACCGTCGCTTGGTGTACACGATGGACCGTTTTGGCGGCGGACTGTACATCTTGGAAATGAACATCTGAACACCGAAGGTCAGCACATGAAGCGGGATCCGCTGGCCGGGAAAATTCCGGTCACTCTCATCACCGGATTTTTGGGCAGCGGCAAGACCACTTTGATCAGTCGCTTGCTCCGGCACCCCGACATGGATCGGGTGGCCGTGGTCATCAACGAGATTGGCGAGATTGGTATCGACAACGACCTCGTCAAGATGTCGTCTGAAAATGTCAGTTTGTTGGCTAACGGTTGTTTGTGCTGCTCGGTGCGGACGGACCTTCAGGAAACTTTGCGCGAGCTGTTTGGTGAGCGCCGCGCGGGTCAAATTCCGGACTTCGATCGGGTCATGATTGAAACCACCGGGCTGGCTGATCCAGCCCCCGTGATTCAGACCTTGGCGAGCGACACCATGCTCGGTGCAAACTACCGGCTTGATGGCGTGGTGACGCTGGTGGATGCTGCCAATGGCTTGATGCAATTGGCCGACAACCCAGAGCCAGAACAGCAGATCGCGTTGGCGGATCGTATCTTCATCACCAAGTGCGATTTGGCTTCCGAAGAGGTCATTTCTGATTTGATGGCAGCCATCAGCACCATCAACCCGCGCGCAGAGATTCGGCGCTGCAGCATGGGTGACCTGCACCCTAGCGATTTGATCGGCATCGGTCTGACCAGCGCACGCGCGGGGGATGACACCTTGCACTTTCTGGGCGAGCTCAAGCCGCAAGCCGACAGCCATAAACCGCGTGAGTCTTACCTCGGCGACCGGCTTCCAGCGCGGCATGATCCCGCGGTCAAAACCTTGTCCTTGCGTTTTGAGCAGCCCTTTACTTGGGCCTCATTTTCGGCTGCCATGGAGTTGGTTATTTCTCTCCGAGGCAAGGATTTATTGCGGGTCAAGGGGATTGTGAATGTCGATGGCAACCCGGTCGTCGTTCAAGGCGTGGGTCATGTCTTTCATCCGCCCCTGCCGCTAGACCGCTGGCCCAGCAAAGACACCGGTTCGCGGCTGGTCTTCATCACCCGCAATATTGAAGCGGCCACCCTGCGCGCTTTGTTCAGTGCGGTGGAGTTGATGCAGGCTTAATCCCTGATGCATTTCTAAGGATAAGTACGGTTGTTGAAAGTTGGAAGGCTCGATAAACTGAGGCGGTAAAGGTAACCCAACAAACCGGAGCCCCCAGTGATGCAAAAAGACCAGAAACGATCCAGTTTTCATCCATTTTTGCGCTCGCTGGTTTGCGCACTTTTCACGGTCGTTGCACTTCCCGTCATGGCACAGGGGTACCCGAACAAGCCTATCAAGGCCATCGTCCCCTATGCTGCGGGGGGCTTTTCTGATCAAACTTCGCGCATCATTGCCGAAGCACTTTCGCGAACGCTGAAGCAGCCTATCGTCATTGAAAATCGTCCCGGTGGTGGCGGACGTATCGGGTCAGACGCGGTCAGCAAGATGAATCCGGATGGATATCAACTGCTATTGACCACCAATGGCACCCACACCTATATGGCTGTCACGGAAAAATCGCTTTCCTATGACCCCATCACAGATTTCACACCCATCTCTCTGATTGGAACGTATGGCCTGTTGATGGTGGTGAACCCTGCAGTACCGGCCACCACGGTGAAGGAATTCATCAGCTACGCCAAGAGCAATCCCGGCAAATTGAACTACGCTAGTTCTGGACCTGGCAGTGGCTTGCATTTCGCGGGTGAAGTCTTTAAATCGATGGCCGGCATCGATATGATGCACGTCCCCTACAAGGGCTCAGGTCCCGGGATGCAAGATGTCTTGGCGGGCGCTTGTCAGGTCATCTTTGCTGGCGAGGCCAAGCCCTTGGTTGATGCCGGTCGACTGCGGTTGCTGGGGACGACAAGCGCCATGCGTGACCCGCGCTACCCTGACACGCCAACGATCAGTGAAGGTGGTCTGACAGGTTACGACCTGACCTATTGGGTGGGGCTGTTTGGGCCTAAAGGCTTGCCGTCCGACATCCAGTCAAAACTCAATGCAGCGGTCAAAACTGCCATGTCTGAGCCCGCTGTTCGGAAAAAGTTGGCCGATATGGGCATGGTGCTGGTGGCGAGTACACCCGAGGCCATGGTTCAGCAGATTCAAACAGAAACTGCGAAGCTGAGAACCATCGCGGCCGCTATCCCTGGTGGTATTGAATGAACCCGTCGATCAAGTGGTCGACGCACTGGCCTCAACACCCGTCCATTGGCCGTCGACATAGATCAGAGCCGGCTCGTCGGGTGACTGCCGACCCGCGACGACCTGGCCAATGATCAGTGCGTGAGAACCCGTCTCAATCGTTTGCAGTAGTTCGCAGTCGAGACTGATCACCGCACTCTTCAGCACCGGCGCACCAGTGGTGAGGATGCACCATTCTTCGTCGGCAAAACGATCTTCACCCGACAGCGTTGTCTGGCCTGAAAAAACTTTGGCCAAAGACACATGCTGCTGCGCCAAGGTGTTCACTGAGAACGACTTGTTTTCAACTATCTTGGCGTAGGTGAATGATGCGCGGTTGACCGCACAGACAATGCTGCTTGGGTCCATGGACAGCGACATCACCGCTGTTGCCGTCAGGCCCGTCCTGTGAGGGGCAGACCCGGTGGCAATGATCGTCACCGCCGCAGGGTGCCGTCGCATCAACTGCCTGAATTCATCGCTGGTGAAGGTCATATTCTTCCTTAGACCTCGACGGTTGCAGTTTGTTTTTGGCCACTGCGAATGGCGGCATTGACCCGTGGCATCACTTCATGGGCCATCAACTCCATGGACCGACGACCGATTTTGGGATCGACCAAATCCATGCCGGCGTACACAATTTCGCCAAAGTCTCCGGCCTGCTCGCGCAAGGCCAAGATTTGATCCACCACCTGGTTCACCGTGCCGGCAATCACCAAGTCATCCATCAGTCGATCCAAGGTGACCAAGCTGTCGTCTTCATCTTCATGCTTTTTGAAGATGACATGGCGATTCGACATGCGCATCTTGGTCAGCATTTGTTTGTAGTAGTAGCGGTACGGGCTGTTTGAGTCCTTGCGTCCGTAGGACTCGACTTGGCTGTCATCGTCGGTGACAAAGATGGTCCGTGCGATGCGCCAGTCTGAGGTGTCCGCAACTTTGCCGGCCAGTTGTTTGCCTTGTGCGTAGTTGTTCCAGTGGCTTGGCAACCAGTGCGGCAGCAAAAAATTAGCTGACATGGGGTGAAAGTCACGCTGTCCCATGGCAATCACGCCTTTGGAATGCGGCGCCACGACGGTTCCAACAATCTCGGGGTACGGGCGTTGGTAGGGCTTGAGCATGACCCCACGACCAATTTCTGGTGCGGCAGTCGTTGCTGTGGTGACTTTGAACCGGTTGTTCGGGAAATCAATGTTGTAGGGTGGCTCGCGCTCCCAGATGGCCAAGATCACGTCGATAGCTTCTGCAAAAAGACGATTCCGGTCTTGGTCCAAAATTCCCAGCGCTTCAGCGTCTGACGCCAAGGCGCCCGGACTGATTCCGAAAATGAATCGTCCCTTGGCAAGATGGTCAAACATCGCTGCCTGGGCCGCCAAGAGCGTGGGGTGAGAGTGTGAAAGATTTGACGTCCCAGACCCTAGCTTGATGGTCTTGGTATTGAAGATCAACGTGGCCAGGAACAGCAGGCTATTGGTGACATTTTCTGCCTG
>Ga0208916_10001381_pt1 | contig 10464 bp, 14 predicted proteins | sample DEB19_08_DNA_5_FD_184523 | JGI IMG/M metagenome (GOLD analysis project Ga0208916, IMG submission 184523) | Aqueous microbial communities from the Delaware River and Bay under freshwater to marine salinity gradient to study organic matter... | ecosystem: Environmental > Aquatic > Marine >... | reverse complement strand
GGACAGTGAATTGAAGCCCACAAGAGGCGCACGTGACCGATAACGTCATCAAGTTCTTCCCCGCCGACGCATACAAAGACCCTGACGCCGTTCTGGAACAGGCCATCGGTGAATTCAGCGACGTGCTGATCCTGGGCTGGTCGAAAGACGTCCATATGGATGTGCGCGCCACCAAGGGGCTAGAGGACGGTGGCGACATGATTTGGCTCATCGAGAAGTTCAAATTCAACATGCTGGCTGGCGCGTATCAGTCAGACGACGACTGACCCCGAACAAGGGCTTACAGTAGGGGCGCGGCAAACCTGAAGCCCTGCGGCAATCGCCAATACCCTCTCAGATCGCAGTTAGGCCGCACACAATCACACACGAGGTAGGAAATGGGAACGATCCACGTTGCATTCGGCGGCGCCATGGGGGCGGGTGCCCCCGTCTATCCCCCGGCCCCCCGCAAGTCGGAGGCGGTCACGTCTTCCGTTTCTTCCGCCAGCACCACAAACACGGCAAACGGCGGGGAATACGCGCGCATCGTATCCGTGGATGCCAACGTGTATCTGGCTGTTGGGTCTTCCCCCACGGCCCTCGCTTCCGGTGCTGATATGCATGTGTGCCTATCCGGCCATACGCTTGACCTCGGCCCACTGAAGGACGGCGACAAGGTTGCCGTGATCAACATCTGATGACTGCCTTCTCGCAGGACCTGTTTGATGCCATCTGCGAGAGGCTGGCGAACGGCGAAAGCTTGCGGGCAATCTGCGGTGACGCCGACATGCCAAGCCAAGCGTCTGTGTTCCGCTGGTTGAGCGGGAACGACGCGCTGAGTGAGCAATACGCGCGCGCAAGAGAGGCGCAGGCTGACACCATCTTCGATGAGATTCTTGCTATCGCAGACACCCCGATGATCGGCGAGAAGCGCAAGATCAAGGAGGATGGCTCTGTGGAGGTGACCGAGGGTGACATGATCGAGCACCGCCGCCTTCAAGTTGACGCGCGCAAGTGGATGGCCGGGAAGCTTCGGCCCAAGGCTTACGGCGACAAGCTGGACCTCAACCACAGCGGCGGCGTGACCGTGACGCTTGAGAGCGATGCCGACCGCCTATAAGCGCAACCCCGGCCAGGAGCGCGCACGAAAGGAATTGCTGACCGCTGGAAAGCGGTTTTGCCTTGTCTATGGCGGCTCGCGGTCGGGCAAGACGTTTGAGCTTACGGGAACCGTTGTGGAGCGGGCGCTGTTTGCCCCTGGCTCGCGGCATCTGATATGCAGGCAAGAGGGAACTGCGGCAAAGCGGGCTATTGTCAAGGCGACATGGCCTGAAATGATGGCGGCGCGGTTCCCCGGCGTTCCTTATGAGTGGAAGGAACAATACGGCTATTTCCTTTTGGGGAATGGGTCCGAAGTCTGGATCAGCGGCTTGAACGACGACAAGGCGCTGGAAAAGGTTCTAGGGAACGAATACGCGACCATCTACATCAACGAAGCGTCCGAGGTTAAGTATTCGGCTTATACGCTTCTCCGTTCGCGCCTGGCGCAGGTCGTCAAGACGATTAGGGGCGATAGGTTGTCGCAGCGGTTCTACGTGGACCTCAACCCCACGACCCGCCGGCATTGGACCTATCGTCTCTGGATTGACGGCGTGGAGCCAGAAACGCAGCAGGCGGTGGATGTGGGCCAATACGGCTGCGTTGTGGTCAACCCGCTGGACAATGCCGAAAACCTGTCGAGCGAGTATCTTGACGACCTCCGAAATCTTCCCGAGCGGGCGCGCAAGCGGTTCTTTGACGGATCGTATGTCGAGGATGTCGAGGACGCGCTTTGGCGCAGGGCGACAATCAAGCGGGTGCAGAGGCTTCCGGAGCTTGTGCGGGTGGTTGTTGCGGTTGACCCCGCGACCACGACAGCAATGGGATCGGATGAAACCGGGATCATCGCTGCTGGGATAGACGCGGCGGGGAACGGCTACGTCCTGTCTGATGAAAGCGGCAGATACAGGCCGGAAGATTGGGCGAGGCGGGCCATCGCCACTTTCGACAGCTTCAACGCCGACAGGATCGTTGCCGAGACCAACCAGGGCGGCGACATGGTGGAGAACACCATCCGCGCGATCAGGGATGCGGTGCCTTACAAGGGCGTGACTGCAACCCGTGGCAAGGCTGTCAGGGCCGAGCCTGTGGCGGCTCTGTATGAGCGGGGCAAGATATTCCACGCGGGCGAGTTCCCGGCGCTTGAGGACCAGATGTGCAGCTTCACGACCGGCTTTGACCGCAAGGCGGCGGGTTACTCCCCGGATCGTGTCGATGCGCTTGTGTGGGCAATGACAGAGCTATTCCCCGGCATGACCGAAAGGCCGGTGCAGGCCGAACAATTCAAGATCAGGGCCGCGCGAGGCGGATGGATGAGCGCATGAAGCATGACGACATTCTAGCCGCCGCGCGGGAGCGAATGGCCGAAGCGTATTCCTCCGACGAGGAAAACCGGGGCGAGGCGGCGCAGGACTTGCGGTTTGTCATTGGCAAGGGGCAATGGCCGGAAGATGTGCGCCGGGCGAGGGAATCCGAGGGCAAGCCTTGCCTGACGATCAACGGGCTTCCGCAGTATCTCCGGCAGGTCACGGCGCAAATCCGGGGCATGAATCCCGCCATCAAGGTTTCGCCATCGGATCAGGTTGCGTCGAGCGATGTGGCGGAGATTTACGAGGGGATCATTCGGCACATTGAAGCCAAGTGCGATGCGCAAAGCGTTTACGAAAGCGCGGCGGAATCGGCAGCAGCTTGCGGGATTGGTCATTGGCGGGTGCGGACGGATTACTGCCACGAATACACGTTTGACCAAGAAATCCTGATTGAACCGATCTACAATTCGTTTTCCGTGTTTACTGACCCCTTGGCAAAGCACCCGACACGGAAGGATGCGCGCTATCGCTTCATTGCCGAGGAAATGGCGAAGGAGGAATTCGCGCGGCTCTACCCCGACGCGACCCCGGCTGACCTGACCACGGATCACCGCATTCCAGGATATGAATACTGGACCACGGCTGACACCGTGACAGTCGCGGAATACTTCTGGATTGAAAACCGCAAGGTCAAGCTCGGGCTGTTGCCGGACGGTCGGATTGTCGAGAACCCGAAGCCCCCGCTGCAATACGTAAAGGAGCGCATGGCCGATGTTCCCCAGGTTAAATGGGCCAAGGTGACGGCGCATGACGTTCTGGAGGGGCCAGTTGATATTCCGGGAAAATACATCCCGGTTTTCACCGTGACGGGCGAGGAAATCCACATCGGGGAGGAGCGTTATCGTTCTTCTGTGGTGCGGTATGCCAAAGACCCGCAGATGCTTTACAACTACGCGCGGTCAGCGAATGCCGAGGTTGTGGCGCTGCAACCGAAGGCCCCTTACATCATCACGGCCAAGCAGGTCGCTGGGCTTGAAACCTTCTGGAACGAGGCGAACAACTCCAATCGCCCGTATCTGCCTTACAACCCGGACCCGGAAGCCCCGCCGCCGCAACGCTCGCAACCGCCCGTATCGTCGTCAGGTCTTATGGCTGAGGTCAGCCTGGCGGCTGAGGACATGAAGCGCACAACCGGCATTTACGATGCCGCTTTGGGGGCAAGGTCAAACGAAACTTCCGGGATCGCCATTCAGGAACGGAAGATGGAGGCGCAGAACTCCAATTCCATCTATGCCGACAACCTCGTGAAGGCCATTCGCCATTGCGGGCGAGTGATCGTTGACATGATCCCGCATGTTTATGACACGCGCCGGGTGGTGCAGATCGTCGGTTCTGATGACCAGGAGGAACAGGTTGTCATCAATGACCTGATGATGTCCGAAACCGGGCCGGTGATGGTCAACGACCTCCGGCAAGGCCGGTATGACGTGAATATCTCTGTTGGGCCGTCCTACTCGACCCGCAGGCAGGAAGCATCGCAAGGAATGATGGAATTCCTTCGCGTCGTTCCGCAGGCGGGTGCTGTGACGGCTGACCTTGTGGCGGGCGCGCAGGAGTGGCCGGATTCCGACAAGTTCGCGGAGCGGCTTAGAAAGACCCTCCCGCCCGGCCTCGTGGAACAGGAAGACCCCAAGGCGCAACAGCAGGCGATGATGGCACAGCAGGCACAGGCGGCGGAACAGGCTCGCCAGGAAGAGCTTGGCCGGATCATGCAGGAAATCGAGATGAAGAAGGCAAACGCCGAAGCAATCGAGGCGGAAGCCAAGGCCGATAGGGCCTCTTATGAGGCCGAGGAAGCCAAAATCAAGTTGGCTGCCCTTCAGGGTGGTCTCCAAGTCGGGATGGTCCCGCAAATCTGAGCAGGAAAAAATGACGGAAGAAGTGCAATCTGCCCCCGGTGAGGCGGAAGAAACTCTCATTGTCGAAACCGAAGCGACTGAAGGGCAGGAACAAGACCCGCCCGCCGAAGGCTCTGAGCCGGAGGACAAGACCGACGAAAAGTCGGAAAGCCAGAAGCGGCGGGAACGTCGCAAGGCATATGAACAACGGCTTCTGAAGGAAGCGGACGAGGCAAAGCGCGAGGCGGAAGAAACCCGCAAGCGTCTTGGCCGTATCAAGTCCGCATATGAGGGCGATGCCGCCCCCAGGGAATCCGACTTCTCCGATGTGATCGAATACGCTGCGGCGTCCGCCCTGTTCAAACAGCGGCAAGCTGACGCACGGCGCGAGGAATCGGCGATTGAGGACAAGGCGAAGGAATACGACCAGCGCGCGGAACAGCTAAAGCAAGAGCGTGTCCGCGAATTGGTCGAGGCGCTAGAGGACCAGAAGGCCGAGGCCCGCACAAAATACGCGGATTTCGACAAGGTGTTCAATAGCGCGTTCATTCCGCAGCATGTCGCGGACGTTGTGCTTGAAAGCGACGTTTCGGCAGACATTGCCTATTTCCTTGGGCAAAGGCCCGCGCTTGCCCGCGAAATTTCCCAGATGCCCCCGCTGGCAATGGCCCGGCAAATCGGACGCATCGAGGCGTCCCTTTCCGCGCCAAAGCCTAAAACCGTCACCGACGCGCCTGCACCGATCAACCCGGTGCGCGGTCAATCGTCTGCAACTCGCGATCCGGAAAAAATGTCCTACGAGGAATACCGGGCGGCGAGGGCGGCAGGCAAAATCAAATAGGAGCCTGAGCTATGGCAAACTCGCTTATTACGCCGAGCATCATCGCCAAGGAAGCGCTGATGCAACTCGAAAACAACCTCGTGATGTCCAACCAGGTGCATCGCGAATACAAGAAGGAATTCACTGGCGGGCAAGGCTCGTCCGTGTCTATCCGCAAGCCGGTGAAGTTCTACACGGCAGACGGCGCGACCCGCGTTAACCAGGATGTCGAAGAGAAATCGACCAGCATCACGGTTGACCAGCGCAAGCATGTGTCGTGGAAGTTCTCGACCCAAGACCTGACGCTCTCCGTGGAGGAGTATTCGGAGCGCTACATCAAGCCTGCGGCGATCACTCTGGCGAACACGATGGACGCTGCCGGACACGCCCTTTACAAGAGCGTCTGGAACTCGGTCGGCACCCCCGGCACGACCCCGGCCTCGTTCGCCTCTGTTGCCCTTGCGGCGCAGCGTCTGGACGAAATGGCGGTCATGTCTGACAGCCGGACCATGATGCTCAACCCCGCCGCGCACTATGCGGTGGCCGGAAACCAGTTGACGCTGGATTCCATCGGCACCATGGGCAAGTCGGCCTATGAAGACGCGAAAGTTGGCCGGATTGCCAAGTTCGCGACCTTCTCGACGCAGAACGTGTCCAACCACACGGTCGGCGTTGCAACCGGCACCCCGCTTGTCAACGGCGGGTCGCAAAACGTCACCTATGCGAACGCGGTCGGGTCCAACTGGTCGCAATCGCTCATTACTGATGGGTGGACGAACTCGACTACCGGCATTCTCAAAGCCGGTGACGTGTTCACCATTGCGGGCGTGTATGCCGTCAACCCGGTTCCGGGCGAAGGCACCACGGGCAAGAAGGTCATGCCCTACCTGCAACAGTTCACCGTGCTCGCCGACGCCGATTCCGGCGCTTCGACCGGCCCGGCGACCCTGACCATTTCGCCCCCGATCATCACGTCCGGCCCGCAACAGACTGTTTCTGCGGCCCCGGCTGATAACGCGGCGATCACGGTCCTTGGCACTGGTGCCACGGCCTACCCCCAGAACCTTGGCTTCCACAAGAACGCCTTTGCTATGGTCACTGTCCCGCTGGAAATGCCCGATGGTGCGGCGTTCAAGGCGCGCGAGAGCCACAACGGACTGAGCATCCGCGTTGTCAAGGATTACGACATCGCGAACGACGAGGACATCATCCGTATGGATATCCTCTACGGGTGGAAGGCGATCTATCCCGATCTGGCCTGCCGCCTTTGGGGCTAATGACAATCGGAGGGGCTGTAATGGCCCCTCCTTTTCCTTTGGGGGCGTGACATGGCAACGGTCAATGACATTGTGACGCGGGCTTACCGTAAAATCGGCATTGTCGCGCATGATGAGGCGATGACTTCCGACCAGGGGGCTTCCGGGCTTTCCGCCTTCAACGAGATGATTTCGGCGTGGGCGCTGGACGGTATCACGATCACCTATTCCGACCTTGCCCTGACAGACACATTCCCCCTGGCGGATAAATACCGCGAAGGGGTGATTTACCTTCTTGCGTCGAGGATTGCGCCCGAATTCGCAATGCCGGTGGGCTTTGACCCTTCGGACTTCTTCCGCAAGATTCAGGCGTCCTACATGGCGATTTCTGCGGCAACCATTCCTTCCCCGCTTCTGAATACCCCGTCGCAGCGTAGCGTAACGGAAGAGTTCTGATGTTTCTGCAATTCTCCGGTCCCTCTGCCAGCGATAGCGACAACCGGCAAGCCAACACGGCGCGGCTGATCAACTGCTATCGTGAGCCTGTCGGGGGCAGGGCGGGGCATAGCATCAAGGCGGTGCCTGGGACCACCTCATTTGCCTCCGTCACCGGCGTCTTTGTCCGCGCCTTGGGGGAGGTAGGGGGCAACCTCTACGCGGCCTGTGGCAGCGTCCTGTGGAAGGTCACGCCGGGGGCTGTCGTTACCAACCTCGGGGCGATTGCTGACAGTGCCAATGCTTCGATTGCCGGGAATAACGGCGACGTGACCGTGTGCATCGGGGGGGGCTATTACCTCTGGGACGGCACGACGCTTTCCACCCCAACGGCGGGGGCGTTTTCGTCCTTTGGGTCGCTGGATTACCTGTCCAACTACACCGTTCTGAGTGAGTTGAACGGGCGGCGGTTCCAGTGGTCGGACGTGGCCGATGCTTCCACGCTTCCGGGGCTTAACTTCTCCTCCGCAGATGGCAGGGACGACGCGATATTGAGAGTAATGGGGATCAACGGGCAACTCGTGATCTTCAAGGAAACCTCGCACGAAATCTGGTATGTCACCGGGGCTGGCGGGGGTATGTCACCGGGGCTGGCGGGGCGAGCGCCTTTGAGCGCATTGCCGGTGGCGTGATTGATACCGGCCTGAAGGACTTCGGGCTTGTCGTGAAGATCGACGGGGCGGCGTTCTTTGTCGGGGATGACAACCGGGCGCACATCCTGGGCCTTGGGCCTGTCTCCATTCCCGCTGTTGAAACGGCGATTGCGACGAAAAACCCGACGAAATGCATTTACTTCGAGGATGAGGGGCATTCGTTCTGCGGGATCATCTTTGAGGATTGCCCGGCGTGGATTTACGACATGTCCACGCAGGAATGGTTTGAGCGGGCACAGACTGAAACGCTCGACCCGTGGCAGATTTCCGCGTCAACCAAGATGGGCGATACGTGGTATCTGGGCCGGGACGGGGGGAACATCTATAGCCTTGGGCAAACCTACACCGACGCCGATGGGGCCTTGGTGCGGGTGATGATTTCCGACACGCTCGAAGGTGACGGGCGGTTTGTCCCGCTCCGGGAATTGGAAGTCTTTCCTCGGATCGGGTTTGACAACGCGGCGATCGACCTTCGGCTTTCCAAAGATGGCGGCCATTCGTGGACCGACCCCAAGCAGAAATCTTGGACCATTGGGGATTACGACAAGCGGATCATCTGGCGGGGCCTTGGCGCTGCCAGGCGGTGGACGGCTGAGGTCAAGATTTCCGAGCCGCACAACATCCCGATGAATTCGCAAATCAGGGTGCAGACATGACCGCCCGCAAGCTGCAATTCAACCAGCAGATCGTCATGCCGGACGGGAAGCCGACCCGCGACATGGTGGAGATTATCCAGCGGATCGTGAATGACCTAGACGCGGCGAATGCCAAGCTTGCGGCGATTGCGGCCCTTGCCGATCCTGCAGGCGGGGCAACGGTAGACACGGAAGCCCGCGCGGCGATTGCGGCAATATTGGACGCTGCCGGGTGAGGATCACCGTTGACGAGGCGCGCGAGTATTTCGCGCACCCTTCGCAACAGGTCTACGGGATCACGCCGGACACGCTGCCGGATGAGTCTTTCGAGTATTGGGCCGATGGTCCGGTTTGCGGAGTGGCCCATTTGGCACCGTTCCCGAATGTCTGGATGGTCCACATCGCCTGCAAGCCCGAGGGATGGGGCAAGGCAACGGGGCATACACGCAAGCTGTTGCATGAGTTTTGGAACGACCGGAAACCGGCCCGGATCATCGGCTGGACTCCGGCAAAGTTTCGCCACGCGGTCGCGATGAATCGGCGGCTTGGCTTCGTGGAAGACGGAAGGCTTCCCCTGCCTGACGGGGACGTAATCATGTTCGGATGGAGGCCATAGGATGGCTATTGGCGGGATTATCGGATCGGTAGCGGGTGGGCTTATCCAGTCGTCTTCCGCCAAGAAGGCGGCAAAGGCGCAAGAGGCGGCTGCAAACCGGGACATTGAATTTCAGAAGGAAACCCGCGATCTGATCCGGGCTGACCTCAAGCCGTTTTACGGCGCGGGAACGAATGCCCTTGCAGCGTATCAGTATGAGCTTGGGCTTTCCGGGACGGCACCGACATTTGGCGGCAATCAACTGACAGTCGAGGAAATCGCGGCGGGGGCGAGTCCTGGCGGGTCGAGCGGCGGCGTGGGGGCTGCTGCAAACGGCCAAATGCCGCGCGGTCTTGATAGAAGCGACCGCGAAAACTGGCGTCTGGAGAACAGGGGGAACCTCACGCAAACGGCGGCGGCTGCCCCGTCCTTCAAGGTGGGCGACAAGACCTTTGCCACGCGCGAGGAGGCGCAAGCCTACGCCGACGCCAATTCAACGCCCGGTTTCCAGTATCAGGGATACCAGCTTTCCCCGGATTACCTCTACCAGATTGACGAAGGCGCTAAGGGCATCAACGCCCTTGCCGGGGCGCAAGGCGGGCTGCTGTCTGGCAAGACGCTTGAAGCCCTCACCACCATGCGCCAGGGCATCGCGGCGCAAGGCAGGAACAACTACCTAAACCGCCTCGCGGGCCTGACCGACACCGGCCAATCGGCGGCTGCCATGCAGGGGACCGCTTCGAGTAACGCGGCGGCGGGGGTTTCCAACGCGCTTTCGGGGATCGGCAACGCGCAGGCGGCGGGGGCTATCGGGCAGGGCAACGCCTTCTCCGGGATGTTCTCGGACGTGTCGAAATGGCTTGGCTACCAGAACGGCGGGAGCGGTTACGGCGGCAAGACCTATACAAACGTCTATCCGGGGTAGTCATGTTCAACGACCGTCTTGCAGCATCCGAGAGCGGTGGGCGTTACGACATTCGCAACCCCTACGGCTATGTCGGGAAGTATCAGTTCGGGCAGGCGCGGCTTGACGACTACATGCGCGCGACGGGCGAGCGGTTCACGCTTGACGATTTCCAGGCCAACCCTGACCTGCAAGAGCGGGTGCAGGCTTGGCACATCTCCGACATTGACAGCGCGATTGACAAGGCGGGTTTCGGGCAGGGGGTCACGGTCGGCGGCAGGACGATTGACCGCGACGGGCTGCGGGCCATCGCCCATTTGGGCGGCATCGGCGGGATGCTGAAATACGTCTCCACGGATGGCGCTTACAATCCTTCCGACCAGTTGGGCACGAGCCTTTCCGACTACGGGGCCAAGTTCTCCGGTGGGGGTTCTGGCGTTGCCACTCCGCAACCGGGGCAACCGCAGTATCCCGGACAGCAACCCGACACCCGCAACGCTCTGGCGGCTGAACAAACCCCGAACGCCTTCATGCTCAACCCGGAGGCGTTCATGAGGCAGCGGAACGCGCTGGCGTTCGCCCCCATCACCTTTGAGAAGAGGAATTCCCTCTATGGCACTTAATGCGGGCATCATCCTTCAGGGCCAGGCCCCGAACGTCTTTGACAGCTTCACGCAGGGGCAGGCAGCCGGGCGACAGAACGCCCTGGCGGACCTTTACAAGAACCAAGGCGGGGCGATCATGGCGGGCGATCCCAACGCGCTGAATGCTTTGGCGCAGTTTGACCCGCAAGCGGCCATGGGCGTCCAGCAGCAGCAATT
>Ga0208916_10001378_pt1 | contig 10474 bp, 14 predicted proteins | sample DEB19_08_DNA_5_FD_184523 | JGI IMG/M metagenome (GOLD analysis project Ga0208916, IMG submission 184523) | Aqueous microbial communities from the Delaware River and Bay under freshwater to marine salinity gradient to study organic matter... | ecosystem: Environmental > Aquatic > Marine >... | reverse complement strand
TCGCTGAAATTGGTCTTGCGTCTTGCCAAGATTGTCTTGCATATCCTCAATGTTTTTGCCGAAAGAATCTAACTCTTTGTTAGCCTGCTCGAAAACGTCTTGATTGCGGAAAAGTTTCAGCAGTTGCATATACATCTTGCCGCCGAAAATATCTTTTAACGCCTTTTCAGTCTCACCACCATTCTCGCCAATCGTTGCAACTGCTTTTCCTATCATCATGAATTGATCTATCGTGCTTTGACCTGCTAGGTCTGCCATTGTCAGTCCCAATGCACCGAATGTTTTTTGCAATTCCTCGCTGCCGTGTGATGCATCATAGATGTTATCTGTCATCGTTGACAGTAGCCTTCCTGACTCGATAGCTGCGCCTGACAGTGCCAAGGCGCGATCTAGCTTGATTATCTCGCTCGTAGTCGCTCCAACTTGTAAAGCTGTGTCCTGAGCTTCTCCTGCGAAGTCTGCCAACTGGTCGATTCCTGTTGCTAGTTTCAGCCCTAAGTCTAACAAGGATTTGCTTGCCATCGCCCCCGCGCCAATCGCCATTCCTTTTCCGACAGATTTGAACATGCCGCCGATGCTGCCGAATCCTTTCTTTACGTCTTTTCCATCAAAACCGACGCGAACTGTTGTTCCGATTGCCATAAGTCAAATTGTTTTTCTAGTTGTTCAAATTTCTTGTTAGTGTCCTCGCATTCAATTGCGTTAGTGTATCGCAAGTATGCTCCATTTCTGTTAGATTCGCAATACATGATTTGTAAAAACCGTGATAAATCCATATCCCATATAAAGTGATTCGATGATACGCCGTGCCGTATCGCGAAGTATTCTGCGACTGCTAAGAGACACGGCTCATCTCCTTTCCCGAGTTGTTAGATTCCATTGTTGCCGTTGCAATTCGTTTTGCTGATTCGATTACTACGTTCATCACTCCATCGATTTCCTCCGCATGTTCTGCCGCGAATAATGCAAGCAATCCTTCCCGTTCGTCTTTAGATTTTGCGACATACTCAGCAAGCTCTTTTCCTGTTAGATACATGACATAGACAATTTCCAAGATGTCAATCGCTTCCACTTCTCTATCTGATTTTGAGAAATTGGCATTGTCTAACCTACGCAAAACAACTGTTAGCCCGATGCCTAACGGTCGCAATGTTCTTTCGCCTAACGTCACGACTCCTAGCCATGAACCTAACAATTCTGTGTTTCTATCTTTCATCCGTTCAATCTGTTAATAAGTTCTTGCCGCTGGTGTTTTGGTAAAGCGATGTCGATCAATGCGTTTGCATCGCCATTGCTCATGTAAATCTCTTTCGATGCCTTATTGTGCAATGCGTAAAGCTCAACGCGATTATAAACAAACGCCAATGCGTAGCTTTCCTCGCTTTCTGGAAACATGGAAATATGACATTTTGCAGTCTCTTCATTTCTAACATTTCCGATGTTATACATCTGCTGTGCCAATTCCAGCCAATCGCTGATTGTCATTTTCCCGCGCCCACTTCTAACGAAATTCGATAGAAATTGCATAGGGTGATTTTCTGGAACTCTAGAAATGTCGCTCCATGCGTTGTTCATGTCGGACGTGATGTATTTTCCGCAAACGCTATGGCTTTCGAAGTGATAGCGAGAATACGTATGCCCGTTCTCATGCGCAATCAAGCTGCATGGCTTGCTTTCTGTTAGGGGAATTCCTAACGACATTAAGACACACGCGAGATTCAAATCTCCTGTGCTGAATTTGTTTTCATTTTTCATAGTTGTTAGACTTTAGCTGCCTGTGTATGTCACGGTTGTATCAACTCCAGGGAGATAGATTCCTGTTAGGTCGCCCGTTTCAAATCCATTGTTAGATCGTGCGAGAGTTGCGCCCGTGATGATAATTGATGCGTTGGTTACTGGTGTTACTTTTAATAGGTCTGTAAAGACGTTTAGAGAATCAACCGAGCTGTTAGCCAATACTAACAAGTCAGCGATGCCAGGCACCATGCCTGCGCCTTTTACGGCAATCACGCCGCTCGCTGTGATGTCGATCTTCTCGTTATAAATGCCGATACCTACATCTTGCCCGACGTGGTTAGGAGCCATTGCTGTTTCGGATGTGCCGCCGTAGGATAGGCTCGCGATGAATAATCCAGTTGAGCTAGCTTCGCTTGCTAGCCCGAATTTTGCCGTCGAATAAATTGTTGCGCTCATTGTATTATTTTTTGTTAGATTTTGCACCCTGTTAGGGTAAAAGAAATTTTGCTTGCTCTGACCTCGTCGTCAGCTTCGGTATTCATGTCAAATTCTCGCACTTGGAAAATTTTACTTGTTAGATTTTCATCATCAGACCATCCGACAAATGAATCATTGTCGGCAAGAATGTTATAAAGTTGTGCTTCTAGCGTGTCCTTTTGTGCGACTGTCGTTCCCTCTTCACTGCATGGAATTGTTATGATTGATGCGGTTATTCCATGCTCATAAACTCCGCGTAATACTTCATGTTCATCTGTCCCAGTGCATGTGATATCGATATAAGCTGGCTTCAGCAAATCGTCGTCACCGTCGATGTATACTGGCAATGCTAGCAATGCCGCATAGTCTAACAAATCCGCTTGGAATGCGATGTATGCTTTGATCGCTTTTAGTATGAGAGTAGATGTCATTTCAGTTTTGCCAGTTTTGCAGTCCCCGCTTTTTCATACCATTTGATGGTTTTTTTAAGTCCAGTTTTTACCGCTTTTTGTTTCTGATTTTCGCGCAAAACGTAGCTTGATGCAGATTGTTTTGTGTCGTTATTAAGTGTCGCGTCACAATCGAAAATCTTTTTTTTCACTACTGAATTTCCAAGCGAGGAATACTTTTGCGCATAGCCAAGAAAGTTTTTGCCGATGCTTATTTTCTGCATCCCTTCTTGCCTTTTTGCGATGTCCATTCCTGCACCGATCCATGCGCCTTTTGCCATGCCAGCCCTAACAGATTTGATTTTCACTGCTTCATGCAATGCTGATTCTGTCGCTGTTTTCTTTTCCGAGTCTGGCAAGATACGTGTTCGTTTTCCTTTTTTCGTTCGGTTCTGGTCTATCCATGTGATGACCATTTGCGCATTGGTTAAAGTGGCTTTTTTCCCGTCTGGAACTCGGTTTATGACTTTTAGAGCGTCATTCCAAATTGCCAAGATTTGAACTTGCTGCGCTTTCTTACCACGTCCAAATGCTTGCGTTGCGACTGATAAATCACGGGCGATTTGCACTCCCCATCGGAAAGTGCTTTGTGCTGTCGAATCACCAAACGCCTTGGATGCTTTCTTGAGATTCTTTTCTAACAATTTATGATCTAATTCAGCTTTCATGATTTAGAAATTGTTTCGAGTTTCAACGTCACGAATGATGCACCGCTAGTTACTTCTGTTAGTCTGAAAAGTATTCCACGCGCTAACACTTTTTTCCCTACGTAGCTTTTTGATTCTAAAGGATAAGCGGTGGTAAATTCGTTAGAATCTACTACCGCTTGGAATAATGCCGATGGGATAAATCCAGTATTGCCGTATGTGTCTGCCGATGTGATTTCAGATAAAACTGCGCTTATAGTAGCTCCTGAACTAATAGCTAAGGATTCCCCGCCTATCGTGGAACGAGCTGCGGAAAATGCGTTAGATACAAAATTCTGGAGGTCACTTGGCACTTTTATTTTTAGTTAGGCGAGGGAGTTTTTACGCTCCTCCGCCAAGTCATTAACACTATACACAAAAAATGTTAGCCAAGCATGATTGCTGCATGGGCTGGTTTTGGCGCTACCCATCCCCATAGCGCATGCAAGCGATAAAGAACCATGCCGTCACCGGGATAGACGCGAAGGTCGAAACTGATGCCCGTGCGAGGATCAGTGATGATCTCATTGTCAGTTGCCAAGTCACCTTGAGATGGGAAGATTGGCAGGCGAGTGGCAAGCACGAGAGCGTCAGAGCTGAATGCGATGTTTCGCGAACTGGTAGCGTTGACCGTAACCGCAGCGTTATCAGCAACAGCGGCAACCAAGCCCGGCGACTGAATGACAACCACGTTTGCGGCAAGAGCGGTAGCGACAACATACTTGAAGTTGCCGATGGTGATGATGTCACCTGCAAGAATCGTGCCAGTGCCAGTATCGAGAGTTAGCGAAGTGCTGCCGACTGCGTAACCCGCGCCATTGTTAATGAGATAGCCCGAACCAGTGCCAGCAGTTGCGTCGTTGATTTGTGCCGATTCGCGAATGCTGAAACCGTGCATATTGAGCAATTCACCATCACGCAACGTCATAGTATTCCCAGCTTCATTTGCCTTTGTAAGTTGCCCAAGAGTGCGGAGTGCCGCGCCAGCCGACGTATTAATAACAAGCGAACGACTAGAAGTTGGAGCGCCGTTGTCATCAAGGATTTTGCGAACCTGTGCCGAGTCGGCAAGAGTGGAAGCAAATGGAGTAGTTCCAGCCGTCCCGTAAGCACGAGACGCGCCTTGAGCAAGAGCGTCACATACATCGTTTTCCATTTCATTAACCAAGACGCGAAATGCTTGCGCGATTTGCCCTTGCTGAATGGTTAGGAATCCTGGCCCCTGATCCATCGAATATTCTTCCTCTCCAGTCCAAGAAAACGCAGCGTATTTGTTTTTACTGAGAGTTAATGTAGCGTTAGCGATGGTTTGATCAACCGCGCTAGGCACTGCCATAGATGGAGTGTATGAGCTAGTTGTATTGGTCGGTGTCTGAGCGATACGAAGCGTTTGATTGCTTGCCAACCGGTCAGCTTTAGCGTCACGAGATACGCCGGGCAATGCGCCGACAAGCTCGCGAGAAACCACGTCAAGCGCGGCATAAACATTAGGAATTAAGTTAGTTAGAGTATTCGCCATAATATTAGTTTTCGGTTACTGTCCCGCCCTTAGCGCGGAAAAGTTGTTTTTCTGATTCTGTTAGTTTGTTTAATTCTTCGACTGACATTATTAGGCAATCGGATAGATTTGTTTTTTCGTCATCGCCTTTCGTTGATTCCGACTCAATAGAAATTTTTCTTGGTCGCGCCATTTTATTGGGTGATTTTGCCGCCATTTGCGCAGAAATCTGATTTCTGTTTGGCGTTAAGCTGATTGAATTCTGCTCGTGTTTTTACGTTAGAGTTTTCGCTTGACTGAATATCAACTGGATCATGACCATGCTCAGCAAGGATCGAAACTGCTTTTTGCGTTGCTGATTCGTTAGCCTCAATGACTTTGTTTTCAAGTTCTGCAATCGTTGCTTGCGATGCTTCAAATCTAACTGTTAGATTTTCAAGCGAAGAAAGAGCGTTTGCTTTTTCTGCTTGCAAAGTTGCTAATGCTTCAACGTGTGAAGCTGAAATTGATTGTGATTCTGTTAGCTCGTTTTGCAGCGCGGTGAGATCTGTTTCAAGCGAAACAATCTTGCTTTGTGCTGCTTCCAAGTCGTGTTTATTTGCGAAGAGATTCTTCATGCGCGTAATTCTGTTAGATTTCTGTTAGATTGTCAAACTTTTTTTGTTAGATTTTTGTTAGATTGTCGATTAGCCCTAAATCTAACGCTTTTTGTCCACTATACCACCCCGCGCGAAACACTTCTGCATCAACTTCGCGCTGTGAAATAATAAAATTACCGAATGCTTGCCCGTGCTGGTCTAGCGTCTCTTGTAAAAATGCAAGTTGCTCCTCATTAGGCTCAAGATAAAATGTCGATTTCAGAGTTGCGCCTTCGTTTGTTAGGGCTTTTTCTTCAATCCCCATGCGCTCATCCATAGCGGTGAAGTCAGTCCATGTCATGATTGTCCCAATGTTCCCCACCATTGCCGTCTCTGTCGCTGTAATGCTATCACAAGCCGCTGCCAGCATGTAAGCCGCCGAACATGCGCAAGACGTTACAAACGCCGCCGTAGGTGCTTCCAGCGATGCTATCCAGCGAGATAGTTCAATCGCGCCGTTTGCTGACCCACCGCCGCTATTTATTCTCAAAACGATTGCACTTGCCCCCGCCATTATCACGCCTTCGATCTCTTTTTTGATCGTGTCGTAAGTCGTTACGATTCCAGCTTTTTCATAAATCGCAGGAACGTCATTTGTTAGGAGTCCTTGAATGTGGATAACCCCGATGCCGTCAACGATTGCCGCTGCTGGTCGTAGTTGGAAAAAGTCCTCGCGCTCAACATCGTCTAATGATGCGCTGATTGCTTGCGATATTTGCTTATAGTCACAAGCGAAAACTTGCTTTGTAGCTAGGTGATTAAGTAGTTGATTCTTCATTTTGTTAGATTTCTACCGCTTGGATTTACTGTTAAATATCCTTCGTTTGCCATGATTTTATTCTGTTGGTGTTGTTGGTTCTGGTGTGGTCGCCGTCGCCGTTGACATGTCGTTAGGTGTGAGCATTACCATCTCACGATCTTCGATGACTACTCCTTCATATTTCTCCGCAACTTCTCGCGCAATGAGTTTCCGCAAAGCAATCTCCTCGGCACGTTCGCGGTAGAATTCGTCAATCGGTTTTCCGTTAGATGATTGCACCTCGGTCATGTTTATGCTGCCTAGTCGATAACCTTCACGCATCGCTTGTTGCTCGCGTCCGTCATCGACTGTTAGAATTGGAGGAGTTGAAAATACCCATGAAAAAGGAGCGTCCACGGTTGGTATTCTGCCAGATTTTTGCAAGACAGAATACGCATAAACGATCATTCGCTTTGCTGCGTATCGCAATGTTTTTTGACGGCTAACAATAGCGCGTCTTGCTCGCAATACGTCGGCTCGTTCTGCTGTTCCCTGCCCTGCCGCTTTCCAGACCATGGAATAGCTCCACTTGATGCCAACAAGTGCGGCGCGAATCATGCGATCATGAAACGACTCCCATATCTCGCCCGGGTTCTCGTGCCTCAATTGCTCCATTTTCGATCCGCTATTCGCTTTGAAATATCGGATTTGTCCTTGCTCGTAAGTCTCTGTAAAAAGACCGTTATTAGGGCATGTATCAGTTTGCATTCCTTCCATTGCTGGATCATCTAAGTCTGCACCGCCAGTTTCGTTATGCTCTATCAATCCGATAGAGGAAATAATCATCTGCCTAACACGTTCGTATTCCGACGACTGCAAACAGTGTTTCAAATCTTCTAACGCATGGGTAAATGCAGGCAACCCGCGCATTTGCTCTTGATAACAATCTTCCATCAAATGAATCATCGCGTATGCAGGAACGTCATAAAAGTCCATGATGTCGTCTCCAGTGGAAACCCTGTAAGCAAGCGGACGGTGGCGGTCGCCGTAGATTATACCGTCATTGATAACCCTTCCTTTATAGTCCCCACTATCGAGTTGCATGCGATCTACCGCGCCGCCTTTGGTCATTACGCAATGCCCAGGGATTTGCTGGATTTGCGGGAATTCTCCGCTTGGATCAGTTGTTAGAAGTAAGAAAGAATCTCCGTCCCTATCCATCCCAATGCTAGCATTTGTTAGAATGGATTGCCAATCTCGCCCACCACCGCGAACTTCGCAGTTAGGAAACCACACATTGCGGAAATACTCGGCAACATATTCTCCATCTGCTTTATCGACTTTTCCCGTATAGCTAGGTAGCCATGCTTCGCCGATGCTGAAATCTGCTTTCTGCAAAATGGCGGCACGTGGTACCCCCATGTTCACAAATAAACGCCGCGACAATCCACAAAGAACATTGCGATCGTGCAGAGGAATCAGTTTATTTATATCTGCGTTAGGTGACCGCAATACTGGACCTCGGCGCGGTGATTGCGTTGCTGCGTGTGCAAATTTTAGAGCGTTTCCGTATTGATCGACTAACATAATTTATTGATACCCTCCGCTGTAAAGTGTTCGGCGTGATGTGTAAAAATTATTGTTGTCGATGCGCCACAGCACTTGATCTAGCAATGATAAACGCTCGGTTTTCGTCATTGTTGGTTGCTTAGAAAACGACTGACCGTTGACAGTTGCGCTTGTGATTTCCCCGCCGCCGTCAGCTGCTATTTCTTGCGCTAGTCGAGAGTATTCAGCACGTAAATTTGCAATCGCTCCCGCATCGTAACGTATAGCTTTCGCAATGCTTAATGTGGTCGAAGCAATTCCCATGCGCAAAATCTAACAGAAATCTAACAGATTCGCAAGAGAAAATTGTTAGTCTAACGATTCCGCTTCTACATGATTCGCAAATACTCCTTTTAAGTCTCCAACCGCAACGCCATAATACTGGCAATCTAACAAGTGATTTTGCTTTTTGATCTGCTTCCAGTAATGCGTAATTTCTCCTGTCTTAGCATTGACAGAATCGACTTTAATCTCACTTTCCATGTGTGATTTGTAAGCCGTTGAAACGTCATCGGGCGTTACGATTTGCCCGTGCTGCCGTAGTCGTTGCATCATGTCTTTATATACCGTGGTGCTGACAAAAAAGTATTTTGCAATTTTCCCGTTTCGGCATTTCTTGAAATTGTATCGACTGTATGTTTTCTGAATTGGATTTCCTTCACGATCTTTGTGCGGGAAAAATTCTCGCTGGTCGCCGCGTATTCCAATCCATCCGTTGCGCTCGCAGATGTCCAACGATTCGTCAAAGTTCCACGAACTATCGACGTAAACAGAATTGTTAGGCACTCCTAGAACCGCTTGAACATCTCTTATATTTCGCTCGTCGTGTAAATATCCCTCACTTAAAACGTGCAATTTACCATCGCTCGTTCCCGCTTGTGCAATGTGCCAAAAATGATCTTGCCCCCTATCGCATGTAATAAATCTAGCAATTTCGTTAGGCAGTTTATCTGCGCTCATGTCGCATTTTTCATAGCCGCCGCCGATGATTTCAACTCTCTCTTGGATATATTCGTCATCCCAGAACTCAGCCATGTCTTTTTGTTTATATTGCCTGTAAGGATCGACAACGCCGCGCTTTAATGCTTCTAACGCTCTTGTCCTGCGTTCCCACATATCTCCCCATTCTACCCACCATATCGCCAATCGGTTGAACGTGCAATATACCGTTCCTTCCTCAGTCCCTTTTCTTGTTAGAATGTATTGCGCCGAGTTTGATAGTGACCTGCGATTTCTGCTAGTGTCTGAAATTTCATGTTCACAATTCGCGCATTTAAGCCGTGCAGTTTGCTTTGTTGTTAGATAGTCGATCTCTCCTTGTTCGTTTTTTGTTAGATCAACAACTATTCCACTATCTGAAAATGGCTGCAAAATATCGCAGTTAGGGCAGGCAAAATGAAAATGATACTCATCGCCTTTCTGACATTCTTTGTAAAATTCTGATTGCTTCTTGCCGCCTTGAGAAATCAAATAACCCTTGCGATTCCATCTATCATGGTGCCTAGCAAAAAACTCTTTAATCAGACCTTCCGTCCATGTCCACGTTTCATCTCCGAAAAGATAGCGGCACGAAACCTCCTGAAAGTTTGACATGTTCGCCCCGCCAAAACTCATCGCCATGTGTGGAAAAATAATGTCATGCTTACGGCTCGCGTGTCGATCTTCTGACCATAAACCATCTAACGCTTTACACGCTTTCAATGATGGATTCAGTCGCGTCTCAACAAATATCTTCGCCTTGTCGTTAGATTGGCAAGCGTAAAGACTTCTGCCCGGATCTTCAGCAACGATGTAGGAATGCAAAGCCTCGATTGCTGTTGATTTCCCTGCTCCAGTTGGTGCGACTACGATGACTTTTTTTATCTCAGGATTTCCCATTGCATCTAACGGAAAACGCCACCAAGGAAATTGATTTACATCAAAGAATGGCGCACGCTCGCTACCCATTACCTTGACGTTTTTCATGCACCACTCGGAAACGCTCAGTGATGTCGGCGGTCTGATTGCGCGGCGAAACTCGTTACTCATGACTAGCTTCCTCCTGCGCCGTTCTGCGTTTTTCGATGTTAGTCCATAGCTCCGATTGATCGTCTGCCAACTCTTCCAAGATAGACCTAACGCAATCGGTTAGGATGTTCTTCATCTGCGCAGGTGCATGTCCCTCTAGCTGCCCTGGCATATCGTTAGGGATTCGCATTACGGCAGTTCTAACAGCTACGCCAATTTTAGAATCGCGCTCAACTACCGTCGAGAGTGGTATTGAATCCATTTTGGCTTCTGCTAGTTTTGCTTCTGCCAGTTGCGCGTCAAAATACATTTTCTTTGCTTTGGACTCTTCCAACGATGGAACATCTGCGTTGACTGGAATCTCTTTCCCCGTGATGCCTTGCAAGTATCTAATGTAATCCGTGGCTGATTGAGGTATCGCATATTTTCTATTTGCGTTTTTTGTTAGAATCCCTTTTTTTGTTAGTTCGCCAATTCTTTTTGGCGTGATATTAAGGATGGTTTTAAGGTCTTCCGCGCCTACGTCCGTGCTTTTTGAAACAGTTCTGACTATATCTTTCACAAGCGAAAACCTAACAGTTTTTTTGCAACTTGCAAATGCAAAATTGTTGCATTAAGACATAGCGAGAGACTTG
>Ga0208916_10001377_pt1 | contig 10475 bp, 6 predicted proteins | sample DEB19_08_DNA_5_FD_184523 | JGI IMG/M metagenome (GOLD analysis project Ga0208916, IMG submission 184523) | Aqueous microbial communities from the Delaware River and Bay under freshwater to marine salinity gradient to study organic matter... | ecosystem: Environmental > Aquatic > Marine > Coastal... | reverse complement strand
ACAACCGTTGGCCAACAGACTGACATTTTCAGAGGACATCTTGACAAGGTCGTTGTCGATGCCAATCTCGCCAATCTCGTTGATGACCACGGCGACCCGATCCATGTCGGGATGCTGGAGCAAGCGACTGATCAAAGTGGTCTTGCCGCTGCCCAAAAAACCGGTGATGAGAGTGACCGGAATTTTTCCGGCCAGCGGATCACGCTTCATTGGCTGACTTTCGGTGTTCAGATGTTCATTTCGAGGATGTAGAGTCCGCCGCCGAAACGGTCGATGGTGTAGACCAAACGGCGGTCATCGACAAACACGTCATTGAGCTGAATGGCTCCGGCTGGGGCAAGTCTGGGTGTGCCGGGTACGAAATAAGCGACTTCTTCGACTTGATACGGGTTGGTCGTGTCATACACACGAACACCGGCGTTGAAAAATGTTCCGATGATCAAGGTCTCCGATTTAAAAGAGACGGGCAGCGGCAAATTTTCATGCAGGTTGTGCGCACCGAAACGCCCACCGCGTTTGGCGAAAGCATCGTAAGGAGGGGCCGGGAACGTCGAGATGGGCACCGGGTTCGCATCGGAACGAGCGTCAACCATCCAGACCAATTTAGGCCAATCTTTCCCATCGTCTTGCACGCACTCGTCGCTGACAACCCATAACCCACGATCAAACAATGGCAGCACCGTGTGCGTGAAACCATTGAACGGCGGCGAGTGATTCCAGTGAGAGACCATCTTGATGTCGGCTGGGTTCGAAATATCCAAAACGACAGCGCCACCATCGATGTAACCCACGTAAGCACGGTCTGGCCGCTGCGGAAAAACATTGGTGTTGTGAGCCCGAAAGCCGGTGTCGAATTGCGCAGGCAGACGCGGTGGTTGTGGCGCCGTATCCCCCACGCGCGTACCCGGATACCACCAGCGTCCAGTCTCAACCGGTTGGCTCGGGTTGGAAATATCCACAATCCGATAGATCTGATCGTCTTTCGGGTTGTGCGGCTGAAAGTCATGTGCGCCAGAAGAGATGTGAACGGTCTTGCCGTCCACAAACCAAACCGCATGGACGCCACGAGAATACGGACCAGAACAATCGAAGTGAGAAATCAACTTGGGTTGCTCGGGCGTGGAAATGTCATACACATCAAAGCCCGCCGGCTTCATATTCACTTCTTTGGTCTGATTGGCGACCACCATCAGGTTGCCAACAACATCCAGTGAATTCGAACGCACTTTCATGTGCGGCATGTCGGTTTGTACGATCACGCGCGGATTTTTGGGGTCGGTGACATCCACACCCGTGAAATTTTTGGGTGCGGACTCATGTGCCATCCAGAGGATGCGCCGGCCATCGTCGGCTTGCTGCATGGCAATGCCCTCGCCCATGCCGCCAAACCCATCGAGTTCGTGATGGGACAACAGCGTCATGTTGTGGGCCATGGTTTGCTGGCTGCGATTCTTCGGTGTCATCATGTCAGGCGTGCTCATCGATTGCTTTCTGAAGTGTTGCTTTGGGGTTTATTTTGCGCCGATCAGTCGGCTTTGATTCCGTTGTCCTTGATCACCTTGGCGTATTTGACATACTCTTGGCGGACATAGCTGTTGAAATTCGCAGGGGTGCTACCGACGGGCTCTGCGCCTTCTTTGGAAAATCGATCAATGACGTCTTGCGTCTTCAACAGCCGCGCCGTTTCACGGTACAGCTTTTCGACCACTGCATCGGGAGTGCTCGATGGTACAAAAAGCCCGAACCAAGAACTGATGTCGTAGCCTGTCAATCCGGACTCAGCCAATGTCGGCAGTTCGGGCACCGCAGCAGAGCGAGCGGCAGAGGTCACGGCCAAGGCGCGCAAACGGCCCGACTTCACGTGCGGAAGCACTGAGACGATCGGTGCAAACATCACCTGAATCTCACCGGCGATCAAGGCATTGGCAGCCGGCCCCGCGCCTTTGTATGGCACGTGAACCAAGCGGGTTGCCGTTGCGGTTTTGAACATCTCGCCGGCCAAATGGGTCGGCGCGCCATTGCCCGAAGATCCGAAATTCAACATGCCCGGTTTGGCCTTGGCCAACGCGATCAAGTCCTTGACGGAATTGGCCGGCACGCTCGGATGAACCACCAAGACGTTAGGAACTTCAGCCACCAAGGTCACGGGCTTGAGATCTCGCAGCGTGTCGTAGTTGAGTTTTTGATAGATCTGTGGCGCGATGACGATGCTGGTTGATTGCCCCATCAACACGGTGTAGCCATCGCCGGCAGACTTGGCGGTCAGGTCTGCCGCGATGGTGCCCGAAGCACCGGCCCGGTTGTCAATGACCACCGGCTGACCCATGGCCTCCGACAACTTGAGTCCCACGATGCGTGCCAAAAAATCAGCGCCACCTCCCGGAGCTGCGGGCACCATCAAACGAATGCTTTTGCTGGGGTAGTCTTGGGCCGCAGCCACAACCGCAAAAGGCAAGGCGGTGGCCAGCCATATCAAGCGAACCAGCTTCGACATGAATTCCATTTTTTGTCTCTTGTGTTCACAGTCTGAAACCATGACATTTAATATTTGTTCGGCGCGCTCACCATCACATTGATGCATGTAGAGCTTAGGCAGCTAGAGCCGCTCCGTCCAATGCTGAATTTGTCCGCACCTATATCAATTTGCTATGTGCGCCAGATGGTAAGGACGAATCGGCATAGGGGGCCTCCAAACGGAGGCGCCCCTGCCACACCACCCGGCATGCGGGTCCGCACCGGGCGGTTCGAGAGTTTGAGGTCATGAGAGCCTCGGCACCCCCAGCCTGTCAAAGTACGCAATGGTCAGCACTGAGTTCAGAGCCTTGGCGCTGTTGCGCCACCAACAACGGCTGTTACCAGCCACCGTTCGGGCCGCAGACTCCGTGGCCCCCAATGCTTTGAGTTCCCGATAGATCGTTCGCGGTCTTTTCCAGTGTTTGAGCTGAATGGCTCTGAGCCTGTGACGCAGCCATTCGTCCAGCTCACGCCAGACTCCCGGTGTTTGCGCCAGCCCGAAGTACCCCTTCCAGCCAAGCACATAGCGCCTGAGCTTTTCTACTGTTTGAGCCATGCTGCGACCACCCGAGCGACGCGTGAGTTGCCGGATCCGAGCCTTGAAGTTGCCCAAGGGCTTCTTCGCCACTGTAAATTTCACTTCCCGTCCCTTGGCCACCCATAGCGCGTACCCCAGGAATTTGCGCCCGAAGGCGCTGGCCACCGCACTCTTGGCTTCATTGATCTGAAGCTTCAAACTGGCGTACAGTTTCCTGAGCAACGCCATCACCCGCTCGCCCGCTTTCTTGCTGCCCACATAGACGTTGCAGTCATCGGCGTAGCGCGCAAAGCTGTAGCCTCGCGCCTCCAACGCCTTGTCCACTTCATCGAGCAGCACATTGGCCAGCAGCGGACTCAGTGGCCCGCCTTGCGGCGTGCCCATCTGACGCTCCAGCACAACCCCACCATCCATGATCCCTGCGTTCAAATACGCCCGAATCAGCCGGATCACGCCAGCGTCGTCGATGCGTCTGTTGAGCCTGTCGATCAGGATGTCGTGGTTGACCCGGTCAAAGAATTTGGCCAGATCGACATCCACCACCACGCGTTTGCCCGATTGCACATACGCCCGAGCGGCTTTCACCGCGTCGTGCGCACGCCTGCCGGGTCTGAAGCCGTGGCTGTGTTCGCTAAAGCTCGGATCGATCAGGGGTTGCAGCACTTGCAGCAGTGCCTGCTGAATCAGCCGATCTATCACCGTAGGGATACCCAGCTCACGCTGGGTTCCGTCCGGCTTCGGGATCATCACCTTGCGTACCGGACTGGGCCGGTACCGTCCTGCCAGCAGCGCCTGGCGGATGCCCGGCCAGCTCGTGCGCAGCAGCTCGGCGGTTTGCTCGATATCGAGACCGTCCACCCCGGCTGCGCCTTTGTTGGCCTTGACCCGCTTGAAGGCCGCTTGCAAGTTCTCTCTTGTCAGCGCCGCCGCCAGCAGGCCACCCGTGCCTGCTGGCGGCTTTGCCGACCCTGTGTCTGGGTGCTCAGGCAGCGGGCCGCAGACTTCGTCGCTGATGTGATCACGCACGGCTTCACCGTGCGCTACGCACACCCGCCCGGATCGCTCCGGCATCTGACGCATGGCCTTTGACATCTGCTCTGTCCTCAGTCACTCACTCTCGTTCGGCCCTTCGCTGTCGCCTTCTGGCCTGAACGGCCCCGGCCCCAACTACTACGACCTCTGCTGACTTCTCGCTCCGGCATAGCCGCCGGGCTTTCACCCACAAGGCGAGATCTCCCCAGGTAAGAACGCACTCCTTCATCACACAGCCGCCAGATCTACGCCGCCTGATCCTTGACCACAAAAGCTTCACGGTTTCTTGACCGCTCGCCTTGATCGGCAGCGCCTTCTATCTGGTTCTTGTTCATCGGCTCATGATTTATGCTCCGCGCTTCCTTCCCACAATCGGTCACCCTCATGCAGTTGCGCTTCACTTCGCTCACTGTGGTCAGCTTGCAGGAGGACTTGCACCTCCAGGAGTGCGCCCATGCTGGGCGCACAAAAAAAAGGACAGCACTGAAAAGTGCTGTCCTTTAAATCTGGAGCGGGAGAAGAGTCTCGAACTCTCGACCTCAACCTTGGCAAGGTTGCGCTCTACCAACTGAGCTACTCCCGCAATGGAGTGGAGGCGCGACCCGGAGTCGAACCGGGCTAACTGGATTTGCAATCCAGTGCATAACCGATTTGCTATCGCGCCGCTTGAACAACAAATTGTTGTACGCCTTCCGAATAGAAAAGGACAGCATTTTGAAGTGCTGCCCTTTTAATTTGGAGCGGGAGAAGAGTCTCGAACTCTCGACCTCAACCTTGGCAAGGTTGCGCTCTACCAACTGAGCTACTCCCGCGTTTCAGATCGAATTATAGCTTGGATTTTTCACTGCTTTGAGAGCAGAGCAAAAAACTTTCTAATGATTCGATCAATGCTTGATCGCACCCGCTTGCGCGGTCACGGCGGCAGCCGATGCAGCGATGGCTGCAGCAGCTGAAGCGACCTCTTCGTCGGACAACGGCACCGGCATGCGCTCGAGGGCCACAGCCAACACCTGGTCAATCCATTTGACTGGAATGATCTCTAGACCACTCTTCACATTGTCTGGAATTTCTTGCAGGTCTTTGGCATTTTCTTCGGGAATCAACACGGTCTTGATGCCGCCGCGCAATGCAGCCAACAATTTTTCCTTGAGCCCACCGATGGCAGTCACTTCACCCCGCAGCGTGATCTCGCCAGTCATGGCCACATCACCGCGCACCGGAATGCCCGTCAACGCCGACACAAAGGCGGTGGTCATCGCCGCACCGGCGCTCGGACCATCTTTCGGTGTGGCGCCATCCGGCACGTGAATGTGAATGTCACGCTTTTCAAACATGTCATCACGAATGCCCAACATGCGTGAGCGGCTACGCACCACCGTGCGTGCAGCCTCAACCGATTCTTTCATCACGTCACCCAGCGAACCGGTGCGTGTGATCACGCCCTTGCCAGGCATGATGGCGGCTTCAATCGTCAGCAGGTCGCCACCGACTTCCGTCCACGCCAAGCCGACGACTTGGCCAATCTGGTTTTGCTCTTCAGCACGCCCGTAGCTGAACTTGCGCACGCCCAGAAAGTCATTCAGATTGTCGGGCGTGACCAGCACTTTGGCCTGCATGGTTTTGAGCTGAATACCCTTGACGGTCTTGCGGCAAATTTTCGACAGTTCACGCTCAAGCGAACGCACGCCCGCTTCACGGGTGTAGTAGCGCACGATGTCGCGCACGGCTGGCTCAGAGATGTCGAGCTCACTCTCTTTGACGCCGTTGTTCTTCAATTGCTTGGGCAACAGATAACGCATGGCGATACTGGTTTTTTCGTCTTCGGTGTAGCCCGACAGGCGAATCACTTCCATGCGGTCCAACAAGGCCGATGGAATGTTCATCGAGTTGGAGGTCGCGACGAACATCACGTCACTCAGGTCGAAGTCGACTTCGACGTAGTGATCGCCGAAGGTGTGGTTCTGCTCAGGGTCTAACACTTCGAGTAAGGCGCTCGAAGGATCACCGCGGAAGTCCGTGCCAAGCTTGTCGATTTCGTCAAGCAAGAAGAGTGGATTGCGCGTCCCCGCCTTGGTCAAGCTCTGCAACACCTTGCCAGGCAAGGCGCCAATGTAGGTGCGGCGGTGACCCCGAATCTCGGCTTCATCACGCATACCACCCAACGCCATGCGCACGTATTTACGGCCCGTGGCTTTGGCAATGGACTGGCCAAGCGATGTCTTGCCGACACCGGGCGGACCGACGAGGCACAAGATCGGCGCTTTCAGTTTGTCAACGCGTTGTTGCACCGCAAGGTACTCAACGATGCGGTCTTTGACTTTTTCCAAGCCGAAGTGGTCTTCGTTCAGAACGTCTTCAGCGTTTTTGAGGTCGTGCTTGATCTTGGTTTTCTTGCTCCAAGGCAGGCCCGTCAATACATCAATGTAGCTGCGCACCACGGTCGCTTCAGCCGACATCGGTGACATGAGCTTGAGCTTTTTCAACTCGCTCTCAGCCTTTTTCCGCGCTTCCTGCGGCATCTTAGCCGTCTTGATCTTCTTTTCGATCTCGTCAATGTCAGCGCCGTCTTCGCCTTCGCCAAGTTCCTTTTGGATCGCCTTGACTTGTTCGTTCAGGTAAAAATCACGCTGATTTTTTTCCATCTGGCGCTTCACGCGGCCACGAATTTTCTTGTCAACGTTGAGGATGTCGACCTCACGCTCGACCTGCTCGTAGAGATTCTCGAGTCGCGCTTTGATGTTGCTCAAGTCAAGGATGACCTGCTTGGCATCCAGCTTCAGCGGCAAGTGAGCCGCAATGGTGTCGGCCAAGCGGCCGGCGTCATCAATGCTGGAGATCGAGGTCAGGATCTCTGGCGGAATTTTCTTGTTCAGTTTGACGTAGTGGTCAAACTGCTGCATCACGGCACGGCGCAGCGCTTCGACTTCGCTGGTCTTGTCGCCAGGCAAAGCCACTTCGGGCTCAACCGGCGTGACATTGCTCGTGAAGTGATTCTCGCCATCCACAATAGAGTTGACCGTGGCGCGCTGCTGGCCTTCGACCAGCACCTTCACTGTGCCGTCTGGCAGTTTGAGCATTTGAAGAATGGTTGCAACGCAACCGACGTCAAACATGTCTTCAGCGGACGGCTCATCTTTAGCTGCGGCTTTTTGTGCCACCAGCATGATGCGACGCTCGGATTCCATGGCGGACTCGAGCGCTTTGATACTTTTGGGCCGACCGACAAACAGCGGAATGACCATGTGCGGGAAAACCACCACGTCACGCAATGGCAACAGCGGCAAATCAATCGGGAGCGGCGGCAATGAAGTTTGACCGGACATATAAACCTTTCACGTTAGCCGCCGGAGAGATTTCTCATCCGGCAGCAGGATACCTCTGAAAGACTTGGGGCGTTAAGCCGATATTTCAAGCCTTTTTGGCGGTCTCTCGGTAGACCAGCAATGGCGGCTTGTTCTCTTCAATCGTTGATTCATCCACCACCACTTTTTCGACGTTGCTGATATTGGGCAACTCGTACATGGTGTCGATCAGCGATTGCTCCAAGATGGAGCGCAAGCCCCGCGCGCCAGTCTTGCGGGCCAGCGCCTTGCGGGCAATCGCCTTCAACGCCGACGGACGAATCTCCAGCTCAACGCCTTCCATCGACAGCAGCTTGCTGAACTGTTTGGCGACTGCGTTTTTAGGCTCCGTCAAAATCTTCACCAGTGCGTCTTCCGTCAGCTCAGCCAGCGTAGCGACGACCGGCATACGGCCGACCAGCTCAGGGATCAAACCAAACTTGATCAAATCTTCAGGTTCAACGTCCTTGAAGGCTTCGGTCAAGCTGCGGGTTTTCTTGCTTTTGACGGAAGCGCCAAAACCAATGCCCGAGGTTTCGGTTCGGCTTTCAATGACTTTCTCAAGCCCTGAAAAAGCACCGCCGCAAATGAACAGAATATTGGTGGTGTCGACCTGCAGGAAATCTTGATTCGGGTGTTTGCGGCCGCCCTGCGGCGGCACTGACGCCATCGTGCCTTCGATCAGCTTGAGCAGCGCCTGCTGCACGCCCTCACCCGACACGTCACGGGTGATGGACGGGTTGTCAGACTTGCGCGTGATTTTGTCGATCTCGTCGATGTAAACGATGCCCTGTTGCGCCCGCTCAACTTCATAGTTGCAACTTTGCAGCAGCTTCTGAATGATGTTCTCAACGTCTTCACCGACATACCCGGCTTCCGTCAAGGTGGTGGCATCCGCCATCACAAAGGGAACGTTCAAGGTGCGGGCCAAGGTTTGCGCCAGCAAAGTTTTGCCAGAGCCGGTGGGGCCGACCAGCAAGATGTTGCTCTTGGTCAGCTCAACATCGTCCTTCTTGGCTTTGTCTTTGTGCCGCAGACGTTTGTAGTGGTTGTAAACCGCCACCGCCAAAATACGCTTGGCAGGTTCTTGCCCGATGACGTAACCGTCCAGCGTCGCCTTGATTTCAGACGGCGTCGGCAAATCGCTGCGCGCATCACCAGATTCAGTGCCGGCGGGCAACTCGTCACGGATGATTTCATTGCAAAGGTCAATGCATTCGTCGCAGACAAATACAGACGGGCCTGCGATGAGCTTCTTCACTTCATGCTGACTTTTGCCACAGAAGGAGCAGTAAAGCGTTTTCTCGCTGGTGGTGCCTTTTTTCTCGGCCATTGCTGTTGCCTTTTCGCGTGTCCGGAGAGGGACTGTATCTGAAGAAATGTTATCCAATGATAACCAAACAAAAACGGCGTTTTCTGTTTCAGAAAACGCCGCTGCAGAGCCTAGCGCCAGCTGCTTTTTAAGGGCGTTTGGCGATGACTTCGTCGATCAAACCGTACTCTTTAGCGTCATCCGCAAACATGAAATAGTCACGTTCGGTGTCACGCTCAATGCGCTCAACCGTCTGCCCCGTGTTGCTCGCCAAAATACGATTCAGTTGGTCGCGGGTTTTCAAGATGTCGCGGGCGTGAATTTCAATGTCAGTCGCCTGGCCTTGCGCACCGCCCGAAGGCTGGTGAATCATGACGCGTGAGTTCGGCAAAGAAAAACGCTTGCCCTTGGTGCCCGCCGACAACAAAAATGCACCCATGCTGGCCGCCATACCAACGCACAGCGTCGACACATCGGGCTTGATGAATTGCATGGTGTCGTAAATCGCCATGCCGGCGGTGACCGAGCCACCCGGCGAGTTGATGTAGAACGAGATGTCTTTGTCTGGATTTTCGCTTTCCAGAAACAACAACTGCGCCACCACCAAGTTGGCCGTCTGGTCATTCACCGGACCGACCAAGAAAATCACGCGCTCTTTGAGCAGGCGCGAGTAAATATCGTAAGAGCGTTCGCCGCGGCCCGACTGCTCAATGACCATCGGCACCATGCCAAGACCTTGAGCGCCTGTGTAAGAACCGCCGTAGCTGTAATTTGCAACCATTGTGTTTTTCTCCTGAGATATTTGTACTGTACCTAAAATCAATCTGGGGCTTGTGCCGTCAAGCACAAGCCCCAGATTCGACAAAGACTCGCGTCCTAGGTCAGTTTTGTGCCATCAACTCGTCGAATGAAACGGCTTTTTCAGTGATCTTGGCCTTGGCCAACACAAAATCAGTGACATTGTTTTCAATGACAACGGCTTCCACTTCGGCCATGCGGCTGTTGTCGCTCAAGTACCAGCGCACCACATCTTCCGGTTTTTCGTAGCTGCCGGCCAACTCTTCGATGTGCGCCTTGAGCTGCTCAGGCTTGGCCTGCAACTCATTGGTGCGAACCAATTCAGCGACCACCAGACCCAAACGCACGCGCTTTTCAGCTTGTGGGCGGAAGATGTCATCAGGAATCGGCGCTTTGTCAGCGTCTTTGATACCGCGCTGCTTGAGGTCGGCACGTGCGGCTTCGATCATGCGATCGAGTTCAGCCTGAACGCTGGACTTTGGCAAGTCGAGTTCAGCATTGGCCAGCAAAGCGTCCATGACGGCGTTTTTGTTGCGTGCCAGCAAGCGGAATTTGACTTCACGCTCGAGGTTTTTGCGAATATCGACACGCAGACCGTCAACCGTTTCGTCGGCAATGCCAAGTGACTTGGCCAAGGCCTCGTTGATTTCTGGCAGGTGGGCGGCTTCGATTTTCTTGACCGTGACCATGAAGTCAGCCTGCTTGCCGGCCACGTCTTTACCGTGGTAATCGGCCGGGAAGCTCAACGGAAAAGTCTTGCTTTCGCCAGACTTCATGCCGCGCACGGCATCTTCAAATTCTTTCAGCATCTGGCCTTCACCGACCAAGAACTGGAAGGCTTCGGCTTTGCCGCCGGGGAAGGTTTCGCCTTCGATCTTGCCTTCGAAATCAATCGTCACGCGGTCGTTGTCTTGCGCGGCGGCGTCCATCGCGCGCTGGG
>Ga0208916_10001376_pt1 | contig 10477 bp, 9 predicted proteins | sample DEB19_08_DNA_5_FD_184523 | JGI IMG/M metagenome (GOLD analysis project Ga0208916, IMG submission 184523) | Aqueous microbial communities from the Delaware River and Bay under freshwater to marine salinity gradient to study organic matter... | ecosystem: Environmental > Aquatic > Marine > Coastal... | reverse complement strand
TTTTCAAGCTGAACGGCGGCAAACCAAGTGCGGTTTTGGCGCGTCCAGTCGCGTATCAATAAATTGCCGCTGAGTGAGCCAGCCAATTGCTGGGCCACTTCGCGGGCTTGGTGCAGATCGCGCAGCTTGATGCGGATGCCGGTCGGGCCTTCCAGCCTGAAAATTCTGGCCGCGTCGTCTTGGTGCATCAGCACCAGCGCCGAGTCGTATTCGAAATGGCCAGAGTCAAACGTGCCGACCACCGTCATCTGTTTGAGCCTGGGCACCACGCCCGCCGGCGTCACCTGCCCGCTGGGGGCGATCAAGGTGACGCTGTCGCCTTGGCGCACGCCCATAGCCCGCGCCAACTCAGCACCCAACACCACGCCAAATTCGCCGCTGACCAAACGGGGAAATACGCTGTCTTTGAGCTGCAGCGCCAAGTCAGTGACGCCGCCCTCTAGCGCCGGGTCAATGCCGCGCACAAGCGCGCCCTTCATGTCTTCACCCCGCGCCAGCAGCGCTTGCGTCGCGATAAAAGGAGCTGCACCAATGACCTGCGGGTTTTGGCGGACTTCGGCCAAGGTTGTCGCCAAGTCGGACAAGGCCGCGCCGCCCGGGGCAAACACTTCGATGTGAGAAATAACACCCAGCATGCGGTCGCGGACTTCTTTTTGGAAGCCGTTCATGACGCTGAGCACGATGATGAGCGCCGCCACACCGAGCGCAATGCCCAGCATGGAGACGCCGGAAATAAAGGAGATGAAGCCGTTACGCCGCGTGGATCGGCCAGCGCGCGTGTAACGCCAGCCTAATATCAACTCATAGGGAATCTGCATGCGAGTGATTGTGGCATCCCGGACAATAGCGACATGTCTACCATTTCCCCGACCAGCATTTCGGCCGCCGTGTTGCCCGTAACGAAAGTACCGCATCTGCTGCTGCCCTTTGCGTACTGCGCTGATGCCAGCTGGCTGGCCACGCTGAAGGCGCTGACAGCGGCCCAGACCCGCCACTTCGCCAAGCTGCTGCAAGGTATGCAACTGCTGCACACAGACAGTTGCGACGCGCTGTCGATGTCACCGCCCCATGAGCGGGCGCTGGCCCAGCTTCACGGACTGACAGGCGAGAAGCTACTGGATGGCCTGATTCCTTGGGCCGCTTGGGAACGTGAGCACAGCGAACCCAGCAACGACACACGCGCCCGCCACTGGGCCTATGTGACGCCCTGCCACTGGCTGATGGGCCACGAGCAAGCCACTCTGACCGACCCCAACGACTTGGCGCTGAGCGAAGCCGATTCACGCGCCCTGATGGCCGCCATGCAGGTGTATTTCGACGCTGACGGTATTCGCCTGCATTACCTTGCGCCGCAGCGCTGGCTGGCAGATGGTAAGGTCTTCAAGAACTTGCCGACCGCCTCGCTGGACCGCGTGTTGGGCCGCAGCGTCAACCCGTGGTTGCCCGCTGGCAGCAGCGGGAAAACGCTGCGCCGTCTGCAAAACGAAATGCAGATGCTGCTCTACACGCACCCGATCAACGACGTGCGCAGCAGCCAGCGGCAACTGCCTGTCAACTCGATCTGGTTCAGCGGCACCGGCGATTTACCTGAACAACACACACCAGATCAGCAGCTACTCAGCGCTCCCCGCACGCTGGCCGACGCCGTCCTGCGCGATGACTGGCAAGCCTACGCTGCCGCTTGGGGCGCGCTTGACGCCGTTGAAGCAAAAGAACTTCTGACCCGCCAATCTGCAGGCGAAGTCGTTCGCTTAACGCTGTGCGGCGAACGCACTGCCAAAACATTCGAAAGCGCGCCCCGCAGCCTGCTGCTCCGCGTCAAGCAATTACTGAAACCCAAGCCCTTGCTGGGCCTGCTGGAGACCTTATGAAAATCACTGTCAGAGATGCGCCACCGCGCAGCGTTTGGGCGCTGCAACAAGCCGGCGTGCACCCGCTGCTGGCGCAGTTGTATGCCGCACGCGGCGTGCTCAGCCCGGATGAACTCGACGACGGTTTGGCTCGGCTGCTGCCGCCCAGTGCGCTGCACGGCGCTGCCGAAGCCGCTGTGCTGCTGGCCGATACCATGGCGGCGGGTCGCAAGATTTGCATCGTCGCCGACTACGACTGCGACGGCGCGACCGCTTGCGCTGTCGGCGTGCGTGGCCTTCGGCTGCTCGGTGCGCCGCTGAATTTTTCCAATGTGAGTTACTTGGTGCCCGACCGCGTGGTCGACGGTTATGGCTTGACAGCGGCGATCTCTGAGCGCGTCAAGGCCGCAGGCGCTGACCTGTTGGTGACCGTTGACAACGGCATCGCCAGCCTTGAAGGCGTGGCGCGGGCCAAGGCGCTGGGCATGCAAGTGCTGGTGACTGACCACCACCTGCCAGCGCTGCTGGACGGTGAGATCGTGCTGCCCGACGCCGACGTCATCGTCAACCCGAACCAGCCCGCTTGCACGTTTGAGAGCAAGTCCATCGCCGGCGTAGGCGTGATGTTTTATGTGCTGCTCGCACTGCGCGCCGAGCTGCGCCAGCGCGGTGTGTTTGACGCCGCCAGCCAACCCAAACTCGACGCTCTGCTGCCGCTGGTGGCCCTCGGCACCGTGGCTGACGTGGTGAAGCTCGACCCGAACAATCGCCGACTCGTGGCGCAAGGCCTCAAGCGCATTCGTGCCGGTGCGCTGCAAGCCGGCGTCAAAGGTTTATTTGTGGCGGCTGGCCGACAAGCCAACGTCGCCACGGCTTTTGACTTCGGCTTTGCACTCGGCCCGCGCATCAATGCGGCCGGACGCCTGTCCGACATGACGCTGGGCATTGAATGCCTGCTGACGGACGACTTAGGCCGCGGCGAAGAGCTCGCCAAAATGCTCGACGCCATCAACCGTGAGCGCCGAGACATTGAAGCCGGTATGCGCGAGCAGGCCGAGCTGGCGGCGGACGCCATGATTGACGAAGACGAAGCGCCGCCACCAGCGATCGCAATTTTTGACCCTGATTTTCATGAAGGCGTGGTCGGCATCGTGGCCTCGCGCATCAAAGACAAAATGCACCGCCCGACCTTTGTCTTTGCGGCCAGCCAAGCCCCCGGCAAAGAACACGAACTCAAAGGTTCAGGCCGTTCAATACCCGGTTTTCACTTGCGCGACGCCTTGGACTTGGTAGCCAAACGCCATCCGGGTGTGCTGCTGCGTTTTGGCGGTCATGCCATGGCGGCCGGCTGCACCATCGACGAAGAAAATTTCGACATCTTTGAGCAAGCCTTGCAAGAAGTCGCCCATGAATGGCTGGACGCCGGCACACTCACACGCCGACTCGACACCGATGGCCCGCTGGCACCTGAGTACCGGCGCACAGACGTCGTCGACACATTGCACACGGCCGTTTGGGGACAAGGTTTTGCCGCGCCCACCTTCAGCGAAGAACTCGAAGTGGTGTCGCAGCGGCTGGTCGGTGAAAAACACCTCGCACTCAAACTCAAACATCACGGTCAGCCTGTCGACGGCATCTGGTTCGGCCGCACTGAGTCGCTGCCGGCCAGGGTGACGCTGGCGTTTCGCTTGGATGCCGACGAATGGCAAGGCGTGCGGCGGGTGCGTTTCTTGGTCGAAGGCGCTGAGCTATGACGCGCACGGATGTGCCTGAAGTGACCAATAAGCCTAGAATAAAAACGTGATCTCAAAAAACATCCTCAATGCGGACTTGCATTGCCACTCTATCGTCTCTGACGGCACGCTCACCCCTGAAGCGCTGGCCGAGCGCGCCAAGCTCAACGGCGTTGAGCTCTGGGCTTTAACCGACCACGACGAAGTCGGCGGTCAGCACCGAGCCGCAGCAGCCGCTAAAGCGCAAGGCATGCACTACCTGACCGGCACTGAAATCTCAGTCACCTTTGCGGGCGAAACCGTGCACATCGTTGGACTGGGTTTTGACCCAGATGACGCAGCTTTGAAGCAAGGTTTACACAACACCCGTGGTGGTAGGCGCGAACGCGCGATGGAGATGTCCGACGGTTTGGCCAAGGTCGGCATCCAAGGCGCTTATGAAGGCGCCTTGAAATTTGTTGGCAATCCCGAACTCATTTCACGCACGCACTTTGCGCGCTTTCTGGTTGAGTCCGGTGTTTGCAAAGAAACCGCCGAGGTCTTTCGTAAATACCTCACCGAAGGCAAACCCGGCTATGTGCCACACCGCTGGGCAACGCTGCAAAATGCCGTGACCTGGATCACCCAAGCGCGCGGAATTGCGGTCATCGCACACCCGGCCCGCTACAAATTCACACCCAATGAAGAGTACGCGCTCTTCACAGAATTTAAAGCCCATGGCGGCTTGGCCGTTGAAGTCGTGACCGGCAGCCACACCGTGCAAGAGGCTGTGAAGTATGCAGAGACGGCCCAAGAGCATGGCTTGGCAGCGTCACGCGGCAGTGACTTCCACAGCCCCGACGAAAGCCGTATCGACCTCGGCACCCTGCCCTTTTTGCCGGGCCAACTGACGCCTGTCTGGTCCTTACTGGAAGACCGCATTCAGTGATTCGTCCGCCTTCGGCTGTTTGGGGTATCGCGCTGGTCATCTCAGCGATGGCTTGTTTCGCCACCCTAGACACCACCACCAAAGCCATCAGCGCCAGCGTACCTTTGTTGATGGCGCTGTGGTTTCGCTATTTCTTTCAGGCCGTGGCCACCACGGCCGTGGTCTTGCCAACCCGCGGTTGGCGCTCTTTGCGAACGGCTCATCCGAAATTTCAGCTGCTGCGCGGTTTGCTGTTGCTGACCAGCAGTTTGTTTGCTTTTTTGAGCCTCAAACACATGCCGGTGGCCGAGTTCACCTCGATCGTTGGCATCGTTCCGCTGGCCATCACCTTGCTGGCCGCAACCGCGCTGGGTGAAAGTGTTTCGCGGCTGCGCTGGTCGCTGATTGCGGGCGGTTTTATCGGCACGCTCATCATCATTCGGCCGGGCAGTGCGCACTTTGGCTGGTCCGCGCTTTTTCCATTGGTGGTGGTGGTCACCAATTCATGGTTTCAGGTGCTCACCAGCAAACTGGCCCGCACCGAAGACCCCATCACCATGCATTTTTATACCGGCTGGGTCGGTGCCTTGGCCGCTTCACTGGCACTGCCCTTTGTCTGGACTGCCCTGCCGTCGTGGTGGTTGTGGGCCGCCTTGATGTTGATGGGACTGGCAGCCACCGTCGGCCACTTTTTGCTGATCTTGGCTTACACGCGCACCACAGCCTCCAACCTGACACCATTTTTCTACACCCAGATCGGCTTCGCCATGTTGGGTGGCTGGCTGGCTTTTTCCCATGTGCCCGATGGCTGGTCGATGATCGGCATCGGCATGATCGCGCTGTGCGGTGCACTTGGCGCTTGGCTGACGGCGCGCGAAAGCCAAGCCCTGAAACAGGTCAAGCTGCAGCCGGTCGAATCCTGAGCTGAGCCCCAAGCTGAGCTGCGGGCGCCTGAGACAATCACCGCATGGCCCAATATTTTGAAATTCATCCTGACAACCCACAACCACGCCTCCTCAAGCAGGCCGTTGCGCTGCTGGCGCGCGGCGGTGTGGCGGCCGTACCGACTGACTCCAGCTACGCGCTGGTCTGCCACTTAGACGACAAAGCCGCCGCCGACAGCTTGCGCCGCATTCGCGGGGTGGACGACAAGCACCACCTGACCATTCTCTGCCGCGACCTGAGTGAGCTGGCCAATTACGCGCGCGTTGACAACAAGCAGTTCCGGCTGATCAAGGCTGCCACGCCCGGCCCCTACACCTTCATTTTGGAAGCCAGCAAAGAAGTGCCGCGCCGACTCAGCCACCCATCACGGAAAACCATCGGTCTGCGCGTGCCCGACCACAAAACCTTGCAAGCCCTGCTTGAACTGCACGGCTCGCCACTGCTGGCGACAACACTGATTCCGCGCGGCGAGACCGAGCCCCTGAATGACGCCGAAGAGATCAGGCGCCAGTTTGAGCATGAACTGGCCGCCGTGGTCGACGCTGGCGCCTGCCCGCTTGAAGCCACCACCGTGATCGACCTGACCGCCATGAACGACGGCGGTGACGCTGTCATCGTGCGCCAAGGCCGCGGGGACTTGGCCGTGCTCGGCCTGTAAACCAGCGCATCGTCTGAGACAATCGTGCCATGGACTTTGCCAACATCATTCAGACCATCTCGATTTATGCGATTCCAGTGGTTTTCGCCATCACGGTGCACGAGGCGGCCCACGGCTATGTGGCCCGCTACTTCGGTGACAACACCGCTTGGTCGCTGGGTCGGGTGACGCTGAACCCGATCAAGCACATCGACCCGATCGGCACCATCGTGATGCCGCTGATGCTTTACATCGCCACGTCAGGGACTTTTTTGTTCGGTTACGCCAAGCCAGTACCGGTGCGATTCGGCAATCTGCGCAAGCCCAAGCAACACATGGTGTGGGTCGCGCTGGCAGGCCCCGGTGCTAATTTTATTCAAGCCTTGCTGTGGGGCGCTGTGTTTTACATGGCAACCAACGCAGGCATCACAGAGCGCTTTATTCTGGAAATGTGCCGTGCCGGCATGCTGGTGAACGTCGTCATGTTCGTCTTCAATCTGTTCCCGCTACCGCCTCTCGACGGTGGCCGAATTTTGGTTGGCCTGCTGCCATGGCGACAAGCCCACTTGGTGTCGCGCGTTGAGCCCTGGGGTTTCTTTATTGTCATGGGCTTGGTGCTCACAGGCGTGATCAGCTCATTCTGGATGCAGCCGCTGATGGCCTTCACCTTCAACACACTGCAAACCCTGCTGGCACCGCTGGTTTTTTTACTGCGCTGAAGGCTCCTCCTCAGCCCAAGCTCCGGCATTCCTTTTTCGCAATCCTTGCATCTTTTTTGAAGTCTGAGTTCTCATGAGTCCACTGCGCGTCCTGACCGGCATCACCACTTCGGGCACGCCCCATCTGGGCAACTACGTGGGCGCCATTCGCCCAGCCGTCAGGGCCAGCTTGGCGCCCGGTGCTGAGAGTTTTTACTTCTTGGCCGACTACCACGCCCTCATCAAAGTCGGCGAGCCTGCACGTATCCAACGCTCCACGCTTGAAATCGCCGCCACTTGGCTGGCTGCAGGGCTCGACCCAGAACGGGTAACGTTTTATCGCCAGTCCGACATCCCTGAAATCCCTGAACTCTGCTGGCTGCTGACCTGTGTCACCGGCAAAGGCGTGCTGAACCGCGCCCACGCTTACAAAGCCTCGGTCGACAAAAATACGGCCAGCGGCCACGACGCCGACACCGATGTCACCGCCGGCCTCTTCATGTACCCGGTGCTGATGGCCGCTGATATTTTGTTGTTCAAGGCGCACAAGGTGCCGGTTGGGCGTGACCAGATTCAGCACATTGAAATGGCCAGAGACATTGCCCAGAGCTTCAACCATCTGTATGGTGAGCATTTGGTCTTGCCCGAAGCCTTGATCGAAGCCTCGGTGGCCACGCTGCCGGGTCTGGACGGCCGCAAGATGAGCAAGAGCTATGACAACACGATTGCGCTGTTTGCGCCGCGTGAGCAGCTGCGCAAGCAAATCGCAGGCATCGTCACCGACTCCAAAGCCCCTGGCGAATCCAAGACTTGCGAAGGCTCGGCCTTGTTCGAGATTTACCAAGCCTTTGCCAGTACCGAAGAAACGGCCGCCTTGCGCAAGGCCTACGCTGAAGGCATCGCTTGGGGCGATGCCAAGAAAATGCTTTTTGAGCGCATCGACCGCGAAATCGCACCGATGCGTGACAGCTACGAAGCGCTGATCAACGATCCTGGCAAGCTAGAAGACATCTTGCAAGCCGGTGCGGTCAAGGCGCGGCGTCTGGCGACCCCCTTCATGGAAACGTTGCGTCAAAACGTCGGCCTGCGCAATCTTCGCAGCAGCACTGAAGCCCGCAGCGTCAAGCCGACCAAAGCCAACTTGCCGACACTCAAGCAATACCGTGAAAAAGACGGGCTTTTCTACTTCAAACTGGTCGACGCGCGGGGTCGTTTGCTGTTACAAAGTCTGAGCTTTGAGTCACCGCGGGAAGCCGCGGCAGCCATTGCACAATTGCAAACGCAAGGCACTCAAGCCCTATCAGGACTCCAAGACAAGCTAGCGCTACTCCAAGGTGTTAGCTCAGAAGAGCTATCCTCTGCGCTGTTACAAATAATATAATTGCTGAGATATATTACCCAAATAGCCAATAATTATGAAAAAAGTACAGCCAGTAAGTAGTTCCACCTTTTTTTTATAAATGTCAACTGTTAACATTTGCCATTGCTTTCAATCCGGTTATAAACGCATCTGAATAAATTCCTATGACAACTGATCCACTTAAGCCCATGAGCATTTTTGTCGTCGACGACCATCCCCTCATGCGGGAAGCAGTTGTGATGTTGATTCGCCGCTTGAACAGCAAAGCCAACATCGTTGAGCTTGACCGAGTTGCTGCTGTCACACCTGCGATGGAAAAGCATGGAACGCCAGAACTCATTTGTCTTGATCTCAAGCTCCCCGACACCCATGGCGTATCCGGTGTGCGCGAACTCAAACAGCTCTACCCCGACGTCCCTTTGGTCGTGCTGTCAGCCGCTTCATCCCTTGACTACGAGGACCTGTCAATTGAAGCCGGAGCTGATGCGTATGTTCAAAAATCCGCCGGTGCGACTGAGATTTCGAATGCGCTGCGGGTTTTCCTAGTCGAAGACCAAGACGGCGAACCGGGCGCCGTTCCTGAAAAATTGTCCAAGCGTCAAAAACAGTTGCTGGTCATGCTAGACCGAGGATTAAGCAACCGCGACATTGCCGAAGAACTGCAAATCAGTGAACACACCGTCAAGGTGCATTTGTGGCGCCTGTTTCGCCGGCTCAACGTGAAAAGCCGCTCACAAGCCAGTCATTTGGCGCGGACCAAAGGCCTGCTCTAAAGCGCAAACTATGGCCAGCAAAAACCCCGTCCAGCGAAAGCCATGACGGGGTTTTTTATTGGCGCATTGGAAAGTGGATTCAAGCGCGTGCAGCGACTACCGTCCGACGCACAAACCAACGCTGGGACGCCCAGACACAGGCCCAGCCCACGGCAGCACAAATCCAGGCGGTCCACAGTGTATGGCTGGGCGGGTGAGCACCGCGCAAGGTCTGCGCCAAACCCATCAGCGCACCCAAGCCGAGAATCGTCCACAACAAACGGTGACCCCAGCGCTGCGCCGCGTCCGACACTGCGATCAAACCGACCCAAGCCAAACTCAGAAAGGCCAAAGCACCCGACACGTGACCGCCCGGAAAGCAGTTGCCGGAACCACCATCCAAAACGCCCCAAGCCCAGTACGACAGCGGCTGCGCCAAGCCACCAAACTCCTGCCACTCCCAAGGGCAACTGGTAGCACTGAAACGTTTCAAACTGCTGATGACAACCAAACTCAAGGTCACGCCCACAATAGCCGACCACCGCTGTCTCCGACTGAACTCGCGCACCGAGCCGAGTGGCCAGAACACCATCAGCCAAGCCAGTCCGTAGAGTAGCAACATGGCATTTTTGAGCTGCGTATGCAGCACCTCAGCCAAAAAGGGATTGTTGCGCAACGGAAAACCCTGCGCCGTCCCAATAGTGGCCATTACCCAGCGGTCTAGCCCGAGGGCATCCCAAGCGACGGTCAAAGTCAACGCCCACCAGAACAGCGGGTGTTGGCTGGGCGCATACCAAGGATGTGCCGAAACAGGGGAAGTTTTCATGAGAATTGAGCAAAATTTGAAAACTTAAAAACTGCGCGACTCGTAACAGTTCGCCAATGAAGCAATCTGCCCATACAGCCGGAATTGTGACCACAGAGGGGTCTGCTGTCCAGCTTGACTTTATTGGTAAAACCAATGTTTAAATACACGCAAATTTTCATGGTTATTCATCATCGAATTTGTTAGCATTTCATCCTTTTTCTAGCGAGTACAGGGCACATCCGTATGTCTTTGAAATGGTTAAATTGGTTGCGTCCAGGGGCTTCGATGCAAGGCCGTCACCCTTGGCTTGTCAGCGCTTTACTGGCGCTGGCACTTAGCACGCTGGGCAATGCGCCCTTTTGGTGGGCCTTGGCTCAACTGCCAGAGGTCAACAGCCTGCGCGCCTATGCTGGGCTGATCGGCATCTGGGCAGCATTGACCATGCTCATGTGGGTCTTTGTGAATGTGGTGGTGTGGCCTTGGTGGCGTAAACCCGCGGGTGTCTTGCTGCTGGTCATGGCCATGACCGCCAGTTATTTCATGGCCATGTACGGCGTTGTCATTGACCCGACCATGCTAGCCAACGCCACACAAACCAACCCCGCCGAAGTGCGCGACCTGTTGTCGCTCACCTTGTTGTTGACCTTGGTGCTCGGGGCGGGCGTGCCGGGGCTTTGGTGGAGTCGTTTGCAGCCAAGTGCTTGCCTTGGCTGGCAACGCTGGTCGCATCAGCTGGGCGCCGTGGTGGTGGGTTCGGTGCTGAGCGGCCTCTTATTGTTGCTGGTGT
>Ga0208916_10001374_pt1 | contig 10484 bp, 18 predicted proteins | sample DEB19_08_DNA_5_FD_184523 | JGI IMG/M metagenome (GOLD analysis project Ga0208916, IMG submission 184523) | Aqueous microbial communities from the Delaware River and Bay under freshwater to marine salinity gradient to study organic matter... | ecosystem: Environmental > Aquatic > Marine >... | reverse complement strand
GGATGGTAGGGATTAAAACCTCCCACGACCTATCCGATATATTTTCCGCCTCTTCCGCCCAAACGCGGGTTACGCCCTGAAGCCCTTTGATTTCAGTGATGTTATGTTTTAGCCCTTTAAAGATAAACTCCGTCCCGTTGCTACGGTGTCGGATGGTGCTTTGCAGGACTTCGTATTCGTGGTCTAAGCCTTCGTTGGCAATCGTTGCCGCCAAAAGCCTATGAACGCTGTCTTGGATGGAAACCTGATATTCACGGGTGCAAAGGATTAAATGCTTTTCCTGCATTCCTTGAATAAGCAACGCGCGGGCGTAGCTTTCTGACTTTGCCGAACCCCGTCCGCCATAATAAACCTTGTATCGGCTAGGCGTGAAAAGGTCTTTATACGCCTTCGGGATTTTCAGGTGAGCCATCGGCAAAATCAACGCTTATCTGAGGGGTGACGGTTAAAGGGATTGCGTCGATGAATTCCACCTTTGTGACCTTGTGTTCGATCGGCCCACCGTTCGCGCCTGTGACTTCTTGCTCAACTTTATCGCGCCAATCATCCTTAAAACGGTTTTTCATATTGAAAATGTAAGTTGTCGCATTGAAATTTGGCATTGCCCCAAACGTTGCAATTCTGCCGTTTTTCTCCCACCAAACCTGTGAATATGTAATTGCTTCTTTTACGGCTTCTAAAAATTCTGGAAACTCTTTTTCGTAGTTATCAAAGCTGGCGCGTGAAATTCCAAGCTCTACTGCCATTTCAGCCTTGCTTGCGCCCGTCTTTCCAATTTCAACGACACGTTCGCAAAATTCTTTTTTGTATTTTGATGGTGCGCCTGCTGGCATTTTTCCCTTGAATCCCCCCATCCGGCACCCGCTGTTGTGTAAGGAGAGTTTGTGTGCGCGAAGCGGGGCCGGGGCAGGGAGTGTACTCACTTGGATACTACAACGGGCGCGGTGTGTATGTCAAGCACTCTGCCTTCGCGGATGAGGATGTCGAGGATTTGGGTGTCGGTGAGGGTCATAGGATGGTTATACCATATCGCAGCGCAAAATAAAACCCCGCCTTTTGAGGGGCGGGGCTTGGAGCTACCCGCAGGATTTGAACCCGCAACCTACACCTTACAAAGGGGTTGCTCTGCCATTGAGCTAGGATAGCGTGTTTTATACCCTACCCCTTCTCGTTCCCCAAGTCAACCACCCCGCCGCAGCGCGTGCCGACTAGTTTCCAGTCGTGGGCGAAGGTATGGGGTGCGTGGGTTAAAACTCCGGGATTTCATCACCAACGCTAAAATCGAACGGATCATTCCCCAATTTTGTTTCAGGCTGTTTCTGGTTTTTTACGCTTGGCTGATTTACAAGCGTATATTCGTTTTCGATAATATTTGCAATTTCATCCAACGTCCAGACAACCACATCCTCGCCATGGTCACGTTTCAAATCGTTCATGAGCGATGCGTCCTTGGGGTGCCTGACAACCACCAGCGTTTTGCCGCTAGGAAGCCCTACAGACCAGCCGAAAGGTGCATCCATAGGTTTGTACCCCTGCGCTATGGCATCGCGTTCCAGAGCCGCATAGCCGCGAATGGTGCCATTGACCAGATCGGGCAGCGTGAAAACATCATTTTCCGAAATAGCTTTAGCCAATTTGTCCATCTGGTTTTTCCATTTCTGCGCCATGTCAAAGCTGACCAGCTTTTCGAGGCGCGACACACCCCATCGTGATTCCACTTCGCAAGCGACCGTATCCAGCTTGTCCAGCCACTGGTTTATGTAATACTCATTCGGCGTTGCTGCATCACTCATTGGCCAGCCTTTTTTATTTTCCTTAATTAATTTTCTCATTTTAAATTTGTTTCCTGCGTTTTTCAAACCAAGGGGTAGCATAGCATCCGCGCTTTAAGCGGAAGCGCGAAGCTACCCCCTTTAGGGGGTTCCGATTTCCAATATCTGAAAACATTGAACTTCTTGCACCTCAAAAAAACACACCCACTTCTATTATCTGATTTAATTGAACAATTTCACTTCCGATTAGATTTCTAATATACCACTTCCGATTACTTCCGATTACTTCTACTATCTGATTTAATTGAACAATTTCACTTCCGATTAGATTTCCAAATTTTCACTCGTTTTTCGAACCGAAATTGCGTTCTTTTTAGGCCCTGTTCCATTGATTATAGAAAAAGAATGGGCTACCCCTTCAGCAATAAACGGGGTTGCTTTTGGTACTTTTTCCACGGCATCTTTTACCATATCACGCAGGGCGCGGTCACTAAAACGCAGCTTGGAAAACGATTTTATGTAATCAATAATGTCTGTTACTTGAGAAACATTCTCATCTTTACTGTCCATCATTTCAACAATCAGGGTTAAAATTTCGGCGGTTCTATCTTCCATTTCATCGGCAAATTCTGCCTGTATTTTGTCTGTATTTATGTGTTCCATGACGCCTACTTTATCGCCTTCCGGATACAGGCCGACCCCGTTCATGATCGAAACGGACGTAAATTTAAACCATGTAGCGAAGTCTGCCGGGGCGGTTATGTTGGTTTTGGCATCATCAAAGCGGGCGAACCATTTGCGTTTTTCAGGCGGTACACCCATCTTTTCGGCCTCGTTTTTGGTCATGGTGGAAAGGGTAAACATACGCCTGACAACCCCTATCTGGGCACCACCACCACGGGCGGAGTCAGCTTCACCAGCCATTTCGGAAGCCCCTTTTCTGGTATGGTGCACTAGCAAAACAGAGCAGTTTGCGCGGAAAGCTATTTCCCGATAGAGCCGAACAACATCCTTTATTTGTTCATTTGAATTTTCGGTAACACTGTGGGTTTCCGCGAATGGGTCAATGACCAGAATATCTATTTTTCTATTTATAACTTCTTGTAATAACCCTTCATAATCAGGGGTGTAGACAACGGCATCATCCTTTATTTGGGCTATGGATATGGCTTTGTTTTCGCCGCTATCTATATAGAAACGCCCGCCAAAATCACCCTTGTTTATATTGTTGTGCAGCATAATAGCGCGGATGCGGCGGTATAGTTCGTCTTGTCCTTCCTCGTTATTGTAGACCCATACATTCAGGTTTTTTTGGACGGGTTTCCATTCGCCCCAAGGCACGGATGAGGCCGCCGACATAGCAAGCTGCATGGTAAATATAGACTTACCAGCACCCGGAGGCGCGACAAGCATGGTGACGTATTTACGGCCTAAAATGGTGCCGTAAAGAAATTCACGGGGCGGTATATTGTCTAAATCTATATCGTCAATAGACGTTGCCTTAAGGCCGGAAGGTTTTTCATCCGCGTTAATTGGTAGGGTTATTTCTATGTTTGAAACTTCGGCAATCGTTTTAACAGGCGGTCTTTGGGCGACGATCTGCTCAATATCCGCCCAGCCATAACGCTTCATCCCGCCGTTTATAAAAAGACGCAGCTTTGACTTTATTTTCTGGGATATGAATTTTGACCCGCGTCCGTCTTTATCAAGACTTTCCGAACGGGGGGCTACTTTCTTGCTATAAACAGGCCAGACATCATCAAAGACTTCCTGCGGGGTAGGCCAGCATCCGTTTTCTTGCACAAAATGCAGGATAGAAGCGCATATCATTTTATAGGCGTATGTTTCGCGCCCATCTTCCACGGTTTCTTCTATTCCCAGCGGGCCTGATCGAACGCGTGTAATTTCGTTTTGTGCGTCCTCTATGATGGTGCCGAGTTGTTCATAATCTTTAACAGGATAGGCCGCCATAAAAGTATCTATATCTATGGGCCTGTCATGAATTTCTATATATTCGGTTTGTTCGACAATCCGGCCCTTTTTAAGTTTATCACTGGATGGGTAATTTACGGTTCCTGCAAGGCGCATGGGCTGGCACGGCTTGGCAACCTTGGGATCACCGCCCAAGGCTTGCATAACGCCTGTAAGCGCGTCTGTAAGGGTGTCTGCGTCCGTGATTGGCTCTAACAGCCTCCACCATAGCTGAATGCGCCTGTGCGGATAGCGGGCCGTTACAACGGCGCGGTTCGGCGGGGCTATAGCGTAAAGCTGTTTTAATATTTCCGCGTCATGTTCGTTGTCAATGTCGCACCAAATGACATTGGAGGCATAAAAATCATCCCCCCCGCATCGACCGACCGGAAAACAATCGGGGTCTAATAATGAGGGTACGACATAAACGCTAACCGCGGCGTTTTTTTGGGACGCTATGCCAGATACATTTACTATTTCATCCAATGGGTAGTTTTCGGCTGCAACAAGTTGATTGATTTCAAACCGCCCGTCTTTGTATTCATGCGCGCCGCCGAAAAGAAAATTTAAGTGCTTTTCTATGGTTTCTTTATCGGGCGCGAAGGTTGCAGGCGATTTTTCTGGCATCATTTAATTTCCCCGAAAATAGTGTTTGACATTGAAAACGATAAGGCATATAAAAACGATAGTCAACGAATTTAAACGAGTTTAAACGAATGAAGAAAATCAAACTAGAAAACATCTCCATGTCTTTAAATGAGCAAGAAACAATAAGTTTGAATGAAGCTAAAGAAAAAAGTGGAATCAAGAACACGTCTGATCTTGTTCGCTTTTTGCTTAAGGCATACACAAGCAAAACATTTATTCCCCCCTCAATGAGGACATAAAATGTTAGATACTAATTTTATAATTAAAAACAAAAATACATTAGATAAGAAAGCAGGATGTGGAATTTATTTTCTTATAGAAAATGATGAGGTTGTTTATGTTGGGCAAAGCGTTTATGCGCCAACAAGATTACGTACACATTTAAATTCTAATAAAACTAAAAATTATGATTCTTGGTTTTTTGAGCCTTGTGAAGAACATTGGTTAAATAAAAGAGAAACAGAATATATTCAAAAATTAAAACCAAAATATAATCAGTTTAAAAATAAAAAGGGAAAATTTAGAGTGCCTGATTCTTCATATTTTAAATGGCTTGAACATCTTGAATCCTGCAATAATAACGCTTTTTCCGCCCACGGCATAGACCATACCTCGCCTTCGGCCATCAATATGTGGGCGATCGCGCCTTGTGCGTTTGTGGCGAAGTACCTTTTGGGGCGCAAACTTAAATTCAGCAACGCCGCCCGTGCGGGTACGCTGGTAGAAGAGGCGGTTGTGAAGGTGCTTACGGCAGGCCATACCCAAGATGACGCCACCAAGGACGCTGTGGGCGAATACAACAAGGCGTGCGCGTTTGGGGCCAGTGATGCCGACTTAAAACGCGGAGCCGCCATCCCCGGCATGATTGAGAATGCTATAGCAGAATTGAAACAATACGGCGAGCCTGAAATGGGAACCGACCTTGTGTACGGCAAGAAACAGAAAAAAGTGGAAATGTTGTGTAAGGGCGATGGCTGGGAATTGCCTGTAATTGGGTATCTTGATTTTTACTATCCCAAGCATGGGCTGGTGGTTGATTTGAAAACCACGATGCAGGCCCCTTCCAATATGTCGGACGAGCATATCCGGCAAGGCGGGTTTTATCGCGGGGCTATGGGCAATCAGGCTGTACGCTTTTTGTATGTAACAGGAAAAAAAGCTGTCTGGCATGAGGTGCCGGATCATGTGCCTGTTTTGGGTGAGATAAAGACGATTTTAAATCGGCAGGAAAAGTTTTTGTCGCTAGGCGATGCGGAAAAGCTGCGCGGGTTTGTGCCTGTTAATCAGGGTGCGTATTTTTGGAATGGCGATGAGGATTTGAGAAGAGAGATTTACGGCATTTAGCCGTGATTGCGTGGGAACTGCGCTACAGCCAATGAACGCTTAAATCTAAAGGAGAAAAGCACAATGGGACTAAATCTTGGAAGTTCGGGCGAATACAAGCCTTACTGCAAATACAATGCAAAATCAGGCCGTTGGTATGTTAAAAAAGAAGATGCTGAACAAGAGGTAACAAATCCTACGTTTGTGGCCGATTTTGACAACATCAAAACAGGCTGGTTTTTGTTTCTGGAAGGACAGGCCCCGAATATCGTTTACGATGCGGATTTGTCCACCCCTGCCCCGAAACCATCCGATGCCCACAAACGCGGGTTTGAGCTTGAATTGTTCAGCCAGAATTTGTTTGGAGGTGTAGTGGTCATGTCGGCAGCGTCCATGCACACCTGCAACGCGGTGAACGAACTTTATGAGCAATACGAAAAAGAACGTGATGCGAATAAAGGGATGCTGCCTGTGGTTCAGGCTGTAGGGGCAACACCTATGAAGGATAAATTCGGGACAAACTACCGCCCGGATTTGAAAATCTTGAAATGGGTTGCGCGTCCGGTTGAGTTTGGTTTGGAAAGCGCAACGCCCGTTGCGTCTGCTGCCACGGCCCCGCAAGCGGCACCTGTTCAATCAAGCGCATCTGAATTTTAACAAAGGAGCAGGCGGGGCTGCGAACCCCGCCTGTAACACATCATGGATTTTATCAAACAAGACGGAAAAATTTTAATTGAGCAACCTTGCAAATATTGCGGCGGTGTTTTTGCAACGCTGCATGAAGGCAAAGGCCCACACGCTGCCGAGGTCAAATGCAAAGAATGCAGGCGGCACGTTAAATGGGCAAGCCGCACCGATCTGGAAATATTGGAATGCTACAAATCGGAAAGCCCGGTTGATGCGCTTATGGTCAAAATACTTAATGCCAAATCAGAATTAGAACAAGCTGAATTAAACGATGACTGGGTTGAAAGAAAGGTTGCCACTAAGAAAGTAGCTAGACTGGAAGAAGAGTTTTCTAAAATAAAGGATAATTCTGCTTTTACGGGGTACGGCACATGACCCCCGAACAAATCCGAAACCTGATGCACATAGCGGCGGCAAATGATGATTTAAAACATTATGAGAGATTTGAAAAACAACTAGGAGAGAAAAAATGAACCAACATCAAAGAAAATATGCCATTTCAAGAGTTTCAGAAATAAAAAATTATAAAATAAAAAAATTGCAAGAAGATTGCGAAACAAAGGCCGTGTATCTTACAGAAAAAGAAAGGTTTGAGGCATTTAAAAAAGGTCAATTTAAAATAAGAAAAGACGCTTCAAAAATATCAAATTACACTGACGTAGTATCTATTGTTTGTTTTGATGCAGAAAAAGAGCGAACTTTTGATGAAGCAAAATTTAAAAAAGAGTGCTCAAAGATAGAAAAAGAAGCAAGTAGGGTTTCTGATGAAATAATGCTTGGAGATGCACAAGAGGCTATGCGTCTTTTAGAAAAGTTTGAATCATGAAAACCATCCTTGGCATCGACAACGGCTTACTGGGCTGCATGGCATTTTACAACGGCGAGGAATTGATGTTGTACGATATGCCTACGCTGGAAATCAAAAACCGCCGTGTTCTGGATATGCAAGCCATAGCCCGGCTAATCAAGCAAGACCCGCCTTGGCACGTTTACATTGAGAAACTAACACCTATGCCAAAAATATCAGGGCTTGGCTCGTTTTCCATGGGACATAGTGAAGGCTTCATGCTTGGCCTAATGACAGGCTTTAACTTGCCCTATACGTTAATTCGCCCGAATGATTGGAAGAAGCAAATGGGTTGCCCTGCGGACAAAGACGGGGCTAGGGCTAGGGCTTCACAGTTGCTACCGCAATTCGCGCACAACTGGCCTTTGAAGAAGCACGATGGCAGAGCAGAGGCTTCGTTAATAGCTTTATACGGTTTTGGAAAGGAAGCCAAATGACCCCCGCGCAAACGATATTGAAGATGATCGAAGCGATAGAATGGGAACGCGACCATGCTTAACTTCCTCATCATCCTCTGCGGCATTGGTGCGGTTGCCTGCTTTGTGGCCGCGTTGTGGGTGCGTGGGAAAGCGGATAATGATGGAAGGGTGGATATGTGGGTATGACTTATAAACGCAAAGAAATAATCGGCGATTGTACGCTTTATTTTGGTGATTGCCTTGCGGTCATGCCTACGCTTGGGAAGGTTGAACATATAATATCAGACCCCCCGTACGAGAAAGAAGCACATAAAAAAGACAGACGAACCCAAAAATCGGTAAAAACCGGCATTAATGTGTCTTTGGATTTTGACATGATTACAGAAGAAATTAGGGATTTTATAACGGAATGGTCTGTAAATAACTGCAATGGTTGGGCTATGTATTTTTGTCAAGCAGAGGCTGTTGGAAATTGGCGCGATTCCATAGAAAAATTTGAAGGTAAATATAAGCGACCAATGATATGGGTTAAACCAGATTCAACTCCACAGTTAAATGGCCAAATGCCTGCGATTGGTTACGAAAGTATAGTTTTGCAATCATGCTTTAAAGGTCATTGTTCTTGGAATGGCGGCGGCAAACGTGGCGTTTTTACACATCTCACAAATAACAAAGATAGGGAGGGAACCCATCCTACAGAAAAGCCCATTAGTCTTATGATAGAGCTTGTAAAACTTTTCACAAATCAAGATAACATGGTATTTGACCCCTTCATGGGCAGTGGCACAACCGGAGTTGCTTGCGTAAAACTAGGCCGTAAATTCATAGGCATCGAACTGAATGAAAAATACTTTGACATAGCCTGCAAGCGTATTGAGGAAGCCTACAGGCAGCCGGATATGTTTATAGAGCCGCCAAAGAAAATAATCCAAGAAACTTTACTTTAAATTAACATTTCCCCGCTACCTTACTCCCAACAAAGGAGATCTAAAATGAAAAAAGATTACATTAACGGATTTGGTTGCTGTTTCGCGTGGTTTGTGGCCGCGCTGTTCGGGGTGTTTGTTTGGTGGTGCTACCCGTCACCCAAGCCTATAGAGCAAGGCTACAGCGCAGAATACCGCGCAAGGCTGGATGATTTGATTGCCGGGATAACGCCCTTATCCGTGGCAGATCTGGGGGATATGGAATGAGCCTAGAATCAAACCCATATTACTATAAAAACACGGATAAAATAATCGTCATAAATCCGTATAGACCCTATTGACTTGTTTTTTAAAACCTGTAATATGATACTTAGTTGCATAAGGAGGAACAAATGCAAGCACACATTTCAAGAGACGCATTAAGTGATGCGATTAAAAAGCTAAAAGAAGGCGTTGAGGCTTTAAAAAAAGCAGATGGCGAAAATATTTTTGGCAAGCCTTACGATTATACTGCCCATATTATTGATATTTCGTCTTTTATCTCTGACCTTGAAGGCATTCTTTTCAAGCATGACCAATACATAAATTCCGGGGAAGCGTTTCAAGACGAGCGCGAAGGTGAATTGCTGAAAGCAGCGGATTGGAGCCATGATGATTGACCGCGTATGGAAAGAACGTGCGGAAATTGAACAATTCCGCAACATCGAACGATTGGCGAATTACCAGATGGTTCTGGCAGGGCGTGAACAAACACCAATATTTTTCAAAGGGAAATAAAATGCCGAAAATTACAGGATGCTATAGTTTCAGGTTAGAAGCCGATAACGACAATGTGCCGATTATGACGCCTATATGGATTGGTTGGGATTTTAAAGGTTTCAGGATTAGAAAATGCGAAATATTCAAGTATTAGCAGCGCGGACTCTGGAAAGCGAAAACCTACCACCAATCTGGGCTTATTTTTTAGGTCTTGTGGATGTTGCAAACGATGCGTAGCCAGATTTCAATAACAGACAAACAGGGCAAGGAAACGCAATTCCTTGTTGAAGATGATATGCGTAAAAAACTACAAGACCTCGCCGCTATGTGGGGCTGCACGTTAAAGGTTATCAGAGAGGATAAGTAATGACCCCGGAACAGTTAAGGAAAAAACGCCTAAAGTTAAATATGACGCAAGAACAGCTTGCCGCCGCTATAAGCCTTAAGGTTCTTGATGGTATTAAAGAGCCTATTTCCCGTCAGTACATCACGTCTATGGAAACAGGTCGAAAAAAAATACCGTTGTTTGTAAAAAAGTATTTTAAGCTGTTGACGGATGAAACTAGGTAGCATATAAAGGTTGGGAACGATATTAAATGAAAACCACCATCCATACCAAACACCACGGCATTAACGACAAGTTGAACCTCACGGTTGATTTCAACGGTCATGCGGACGATGCCAAAGCTGTGAGAATGGCTACGATGAAGGAATTGAAAAAGCGTAAACCCAACATCATGGGTTACGTGCAACGGATTGAAGTTAGGAAGGATTGAGGATGAATGAAGTGCGTTTTAGTGGGCCTGCAAGAAAACTTGGAAGAGAACTTGCTCTCGGCTTTTTAGATATAGCCGTACTGTGTGTGTTCATTTTGTTTTGCGTATCGCTTTTACTGCAAGCCATAACGCCAACTGATGATTGTGACCGTGGTCGCTTTGATAGGTGCGGGATGCGCGTTTTGACTGACGAGAAAACAGGTACGCAATACCTTGAAACTTCAAAGGGCGGCATAATTGAGCGCAACCATAACCCCCGCGCGATAGGAGAATAAAATGACCAAAGGACTTGAAAAACTGGAAGGCTTGGAGGCCAGAGACATTGTGACGGTGAAGTTTGTGGCGGATGGAATTAG
>Ga0208916_10001373_pt1 | contig 10491 bp, 10 predicted proteins | sample DEB19_08_DNA_5_FD_184523 | JGI IMG/M metagenome (GOLD analysis project Ga0208916, IMG submission 184523) | Aqueous microbial communities from the Delaware River and Bay under freshwater to marine salinity gradient to study organic matter... | ecosystem: Environmental > Aquatic > Marine >... | reverse complement strand
CGCTGCATGAATTTTCTGTGCGTCACCACTGGCGGTGGCCTCAGCCACGGCTTTCGAAGCCGCGACCACCATGCGGTCGAACTCGCCCAAGGCACCCGCCGCTTTTTCGCGGTCAGCGGTTTTGCGCTGAAACGCATCGTCAATCGGTTTGCGGAAAGCATCCCAAAGTTTTTGCTCTTGCTTGCGCTCGATCGGCACTTGCTGGGCTTCTTGCTGCCAGCGCTGCTGCACGGCTTTGACGGCGTCAATGCGCAGTTGTGGCTCAGCACCCAAGGCTTGCGCCTCTTCGATCATGGCGCGACGACGGGCCAAGCTGTCGTTGCGGGCGGTGGTCAGCGGCGCATCGGCTGCGTCCATCGCCGCTTTCCAGACCGGCTGGATGTCGGCAAAGGTTTTTTCGCTCAGGTGACCAGCTTCGCGCCATTTCGTGACAAAGCCATTCAAGCTACGGATGTGGTGCTTCCAGTCGGTGTTGGTCTTGTTGGCCTCGGCCCAAGCCAGCACTTCGTCGATCAAGACCCGGCGCTGGGCTTTGGTGGCTTCAGTCTGCTCTTTGGTTTTTTCCAGCCAAGCTTCGACCACTTTGTGGGATTCGTTGCAAGCGTCGTCAAAACGCTTCCACAGCGCGTGGTTGGGCGTGCCGCCTTGGTCACTGGTTTTCCATTGCTCACGCATGGCGCGCAAGGCTTCTTGTTGCTTACGACCGCCCATCGGCTTAGCCACCAATTTTTCGGCCTTTTCAACCAAGTCTTCGCGAATCTGGTCGGCGCGCCAACGCTGCCAACCTTCCAGTTCACCCGCAGCGGTCAACGCGGCATGCGAAGCCACCTCGAGCGCGCTGTCAATATGACGGATGTTTTCTTTCAAGGCGTTGCGCAAATCTGCGGCGGCCTTGGGCGTGGACTTGCCATGGCCTTCAGCCACTTCAGTCTCGAGCTTGGTCAACGCCTCTTGCACGGCGGCGGCAGCCTTGGCCCGCAAGTCAGCCAGCACGGCGGGGTCCAACTTGACCTTGGGCGCACGGGCCGGTTTGTCGCCAGCCGGCGCGCTTGCAGCGGTGGTGATGCCGCGCGCCGAGCGCAATTCGTCCGCCCACACAGGCACGGCTGGCAGCGGTGCTGCAGGGTCTTCAGAAGCCGCCACGGCGATCGACAAAGCGCCCTGAAAAGCCTCCCACATAGCCAGAAACTGAGCCCGAGAGGTCTCCAACATGGGCGGGAACTTCGCGTCAACGCTGGCCCAGACCGGGTCTTGGGTGAGCTCGTTCGCCTGCTCTTGCCAATGCGCGACATCGGCACGCAAAGTCTCCCACACCGTCTGCGCATCGCGCCACGGTTTGGTCGACAGAATTTCGGTGCGCTGGGCAATCAAGACGGCCGCTTCGCGCTGCACCTGAGCCCGGTGCTGCAAGTCTTCAATCGTCTTGACGCGATCGGCGAGTTGCACTTTCAGGCTGGCCAAGGGTTCGCGTGACAGCGGTGCACCGGCCTTGGCGGCGTCACGCTGCCATGCCAGCGCATCGGCCAAATTGAGTTTTGGCAAAGCGAGTAACGCCTGCGCTTTGTCGGCCCATTCGGCAGCAACTGCCTCTTGGCCCTTGGCGCGCTTGGCCTCGTCGAGCTTTTCTTTCAGGAGCTTGGCAGCGCCTTTGTCACGGTTCGACAGTTCTTTGTAGACATCGGCCAGCTGCTCGGCGCTTGGGTTGGTGGCCAACCATTCACGGATGCGGGCAGCCCGTTCGCCAGACGTCGGTGCGTTAAAGGCACCGCCGGTCAGCGCGTCCAGTGACGGGATGTCAGCCCCTTTGGCCTGAGACGATTTGGCGACGGAAGGTTCTGATTTTGGAGAGTTGGACATGTTGGGTGCTTGATAAAAAGGAGTAGAGCGCGGCGCTGACTGGCTCGTCAAATGTCAATTCAGCAGCAGGCGTATGGGGAAGACCTGAGGGTCAAAGCCTGCGCAAATTAAGGCTTCAAAAATAAAGCTTTGACGTTATTTTCGCTGTTTTTTGAAGCGCCCCCGAAAACAGCCGGGATTGCGCCGCCCAGTCGTTCAAAAATCAGATGCCATTGGACTGCGGTTTTTCCTTGATTCTCCTGAAAGTCCAGCTTGATTGGCACCTTCTCGATGCGAGTGAAATGCCTCACTCACTGCGGTTTTAAACAGTTTAGGTAAAAACCAAAGAGCATAAAGAACTGATTCTTTATGATTGACAGGTTATTTAACAAACCCATAGAATCCGCCCGACCCTGCCTAAAACACAGCGTCCAACTTAAAGCTGCCGCCGACAGCCCGCCCAACAAGACACCTCCTTAAGCGAAACCGCTTGGCTTGTTGGTGACCCAATCCTAGCAACTGGCCCCAAGCCAGAAGCGTCGAAAGGAGTTCCATGACAGTGCTATTGAAGTCGAGCCTGCAACTGTGCTTAGTGAATGCACGCAGCAGTGCCCGCAATGTCGTCAGAGATATTGCCGAAGGTTTTTTCAACATCAGCCACAACAGCTTCGCCATGCTGGGTTTGGCTTTGGTCTTTGTGATGATCACCCTGAGCGCCAGACCCGATTTGCGTGAAGCCGGCGAAAGCCGCTTGATGGCGCTGCTTCTCGCCCGTCAAGAAGCCAGCATCGGCTTCACCGAACCGGGTGCGGTCGACCGCGCCACCGCGGCCAACCCCAAAGACCTGCCGACAAAACAAGCGGCAGTGGCGTATTGGTTGAGCAAAAAATATGGCGTGGCCCCAGAGCCCTTGAGTGTTTTGGTGGCTCAAGCCTTCGAAATTGGCGAAAAGTCCAAGTTGGATCCGACCCTGATTCTGGCCATCATGGCCATTGAGTCGGGCTTCAACCCCTTTGCCCAAAGTCCGGTGGGTGCCCAAGGTCTGATGCAGGTGATGACCGGCATTCACCACGCCAAATACGCCCATTTCGGCGGCAAGTTCGCCGCCTTTGACCCGGTGACCAACCTGCGCGTCGGTGTCAAGGTGCTGGAGGAATGCATCTCCCGGGCCGGCTCGGTTGAAGGGGGCCTGAAGTTTTATGTGGGTGCCGCCAACTTGGACGACGATAGTGGCTATGCCGGCAAAGTCATGGCCGAGCACGCCCGTCTTCAAGCCGTGGTCAGCGGCAAACGCCAGCCGTTTGAGAGCCAGACAGCGCCGGTGGGTATCCCCGTGGTATTTCCCTTGGCGCCCATCGCCCCGACACGCGCAGTGCCTAGCAGCCAGAGCGTGGCCATGCTCGGTAGCTGAACTCAAGCCCCCCACACCGTCGGCTACACTCACTGCGTGCGCAACTGGCGATAGGCCCGGCCGGCTGAAAAGCGGCTTGGGTTGACGTGGGACACCACTGGGAAGCGCACCGCTCTGCGGTTATTTGACCAAGAGCGTTCAGCCGTTCGCCTGGGCAGACTTTGCACCTCGTTCTTTTTGAACCATGAGGGCAAAGACCACCGTCTCTAGGACTGCCATGTACCACCGCAATATTCTGGTTGAACAAACTGACCCCGAACTCTGGGCTGCCATTCAGGCTGAAAACGCCCGTCAAGAACACCACATTGAGCTGATCGCCAGCGAAAACTACGCCTCGCCCGCCGTCATGGCCGCGCAAGGCTCGCAGCTCACCAACAAATACGCCGAAGGCTACCCAGGCCGCCGCTACTACGGCGGTTGCGAACACGTCGACGTTGCCGAGCAACTGGCGATTGACCGCATCAAACTGATTTTTGGCGCAGACGCTGCCAACGTGCAACCGCATTGCGGCGCTTCCGCCAACGAAGCGGTTTTCCTGGCCTTTCTCAAGCCTGGCGACACCATCATGGGCATGAGCCTGGCGGAAGGCGGTCACCTGACCCACGGCATGCCGCTCAACATCAGCGGCAAATGGTTCAACGTCGTCAGCTACGGCCTCAACGCCAAAGAAGAAATCGACTACGACGCGATGGAGCGCAAGGCCCATGAGTCCAAGCCCAAACTGATCATTGCTGGCGCATCCGCCTATTCGCTGGGCATCGACTTTGCCCGCTTCGCCAAAGTCGCCAAAGACGTTGGCGCTATTTTCATGGTCGACATGGCCCACTACGCGGGCTTGATCGCCGCTGGCGTTTACCCGAACCCAGTGCCTTACGCTGACGTCGTGACATCAACCACCCACAAGAGCCTGCGCGGCCCGCGTGGCGGCATCATCTTGATGAAGGCTGAGCACGAAAAAGCCATCAACAGCGCCATCTTCCCCGGCCTGCAAGGCGGACCGTTGATGCACGTGATTGCGGCCAAGGCCGTGGCCTTCAAAGAAGCCTTGGCGCCAGAGTTCAAGGTCTACCAGCAGCAAGTCATCACCAACGCCAGCATCGTTGCAGAAACGCTGATCGAGCGCGGCTTGCGCATCGTCAGCGGCCGCACCGAAAGCCACGTCATGTTGGTCGATTTGCGCGCCAAAGGCATCACCGGCAAAGAAGCCGAAGCGGTGCTGGGCAACGCCCACATGACGATCAACAAAAACGCCATCCCGAACGACCCTGAAAAGCCAATGGTCACCAGCGGCGTGCGCATCGGCACACCGGCCATGACCACGCGCGGCTTCAAAGACGAAGAAGCCCGCATGACGGCGAATCTGATCGCTGACGTGCTGGACAACCCGCGGGATGCGGCCAACATCGACGCGGTTCGCGCCAAGGTCCACGCCTTGACCAGCCGCTTTCCGGTCTACGGCTAAAACGCCGCTAGGACAGCGCCGTGAAGTGCCCGTTCTGCAGTAATTTGGAAACCCAGGTCGTCGAGACCCGGGTCTCTGAAGACGCCGACTTTATTCGCCGTCGCCGCCAATGCGGCGCCTGTGAAAAACGCTTCACGACGTATGAGCGTCCGGATGTTCACTTTCCGGCCATTGTCAAAAAAGATGGCCGGCGCATTGAGTACAAACGGACGAAAATTCTGGAGTCTATGAACTTGGCGCTGCGCAAGCGTCCAGTGAGTACCGAGCAGGTGGATTCAGCCGTTGAACGGATTGAAGAACAGCTTCTGAACTTGGGGCTGCGCGAAGTGCCATCAACACGACTGGGAGAGTTGGTCATGCACGAGCTCAAGCGGCTCGACAAAGTTGCCTATGTTCGCTTTGCCAGCGTCTACCGGCGCTTTGAGGACATTGACGAGTTCAAAACGCTGGTGGACGAGGTTCGGCGCTGATCGTCGTTCATCGCCAGCAGTCAGCCACGCTGAGATCACTGCCGGCCAAGCCCTTCAAACCGGTCTGGTTGAGTGTCAAGCTTGCACACTTGTCGCCGGCCATTGCGCCTACAGGCTCTGCCTGAAGTTCATAAGAATTCGCTGTTGCAGCCTCCAGCCTGAGCAGGTAGCGCAGCTCTGAGCCTGCGGGTTCTGTGCCCGCCGGAATGCCTTGCAATCGCAGTGGCAGTTCAGGTGGTTTGCCCGGCGCATCGGCCGAGCCGTCGTAGCGCCCATAGGCGCTGTAATAACGCGCCATGAAATGCTGTGCCTCAAGCAAGGCAGCAGCGGCCTCAGCCCGGTGCCCACGCTGCACATGCTGCCGGTAACTCGGGTAGGCGAGCGCCGAGACGATGCCCATGATGGCCAAGACCACCATCAACTCGATCAGACTGAAGCCAGTCGCCGCGTTGCGCGGGCCGGGCCTGTGAGACTCGCCGCGGACTGAAAAAGCGCAAACATCATGCATAGCGTCAGTCCTGTCAGTGAATCGGTGGATTGAGGATGCGTCGCCAAGTGCGGTCGGCCATCAACCCGCTTGGCGCACCAGGTCCTTCGGTCGGTTCCACCATCGCGGAACGCTGAATAGCCAGCCCGCTTTGAAGCCAAACGACTGAGCCCGTGATCGTGAAACCCCGGCCGTCTGCCCTGTAGTCCGAGCTAAAACCGCGCGCCGTGATGACGTAAATGCTCCCGTCGGTCACCGCCTGCTTTTCCACCACGCACACAGGCAGTTGGCTTGGTTTGAAAGCGCTGTTAGAAGACACCACAAATGCTTCGGGTACGGTCGTCCGCGAAGCCGCTGTCCCCCCTGAGCCCGTCCACGAGATGCGTTGCCGCCAAGCCGGCGACCCCGAATAGTCGACTAGATTCGACTCCTTCAGCGTGGCGACACGCGATCCATCAGACTGCGTCAACTGCACTTCGCAGTAACGCAAAGCCGCCTCGGCATATTGCTGCGCCAAGACATGCATTCGAAAGTTGTTGCTGACGCGCTCATTGGAGCTGGCATTGCGCAGCGTCGCGGCCGACGCCATCGCAATCACACCCAGCATGATCAACACAATGATGAGGGACACCCCGCTTTGTACGATGACGTGGCGACTTTTCATGATGGTCAAAACGGCATTTTGTTGCGCAACGCCGTGGTGCCCACATAAGCCCGGCGCAAGTGACCGTCGGCAGACTCTTTGGAGACTTGCTCGCAGTCAAGGTAAAACTTGAGCGCGGCATCTTCCGCCGTGATCACCGCGTCAGCGCTGCGGATGAGCAAACACACACGAACGCTCAGCACCAAGTTGAAGTCTTGCACGGCCGAGGCGTTCACGTAGCGCACCAGCTTGCGTGGATCGGTGCTGTCGGCTTCGCCGTACCAAAACTGCAAACGCTCGACGTTGTGAACCAGCGGCGCAGCATAGCCGCTCGGGCCGGTGCATTGCAAAGCGTCGCTGTTGGCGCGGTAGCGGTTGTAGGTGATGCCCGCTTCGCCATTTTGAAAACTGTTGCCAAGGCAATCGGAAGGCTTGCCCTCAGTGACCAGCGTGTTGTACAGATCGGCCTCGTAGGCGATCTCGATGGCGGGCGAGTTGACGCTGCCGCCGCACACCGCTGGCGTGTTGACCGGCGCTGATTGAAATCCCTGGTCGCATCCAAACACCGGCCGCCCGTTGTAGGTTTTGGTCAGCGCCGAGGTTTCCGCCTGTTGGCTGACAGGCCGCGCATAACCGGCCATCAGCAGGTCACTCGACAGAATACCCAAACCAATCTGCGCGTCTTCGTCCATCTGCGCAAAAGCCGACTGCAGCCGGCCACTCTGCCCCGAGCTGAGATAAGTCGCGAGCACGGCGCCGACCACCACCAAGCCAATGACCAGCGCCACCAACATGTCGATCAAAGCTACGCCGCTTTGGCTGGGTTTGAGGCGCATCACAGGTTGATCCTGAAATAACTGCAGCGGATGCTGGGATCGCTGACCGCCAGTCCGCCGGGACATTCATTGGCCCGCGCCGGCGCTTCGTCTTGAGCAGCGACCCGCGGGTCGCGCCAAGCAATCCACACATCGGCAGCCACCGCATCGCTCTGGCGCAAAACAAACACAGAGCCCTCGGGCAATGCCCTGCGCGTCTGATAACGCCACTGCGCCAGATCTAGATCAGCCAACTTGCGCGTGCTGCAAACGCTTCCAGCTGTGTTGCAGCGCAGTACGGGCGGACTGACAGTACCCGCCTGCCCGGCAAAGCTGGTGGCGTAGTCATAGTCGTCAGCCCAAAAACCTTCGGCCGTCGTACTGCCGGAGGCCGGCCGGCCTTTGTTTGCGCGCATGCGCTCGCCAATATCACTCGCCAAGAGCGTCGCCACCGCACGGTACTGGCTCATCTTGGTGTAACGCAAGGCGGCTGCGTTGAGACTGGCCAACGCCAACAATGCCACGGCGGACAGCGCGATCGACACCAGCACCTCGATCAACAAAAAACCCGCTTGGTCACTTGTCTTCAGCCGCCGCAACGGTGTGTTTTTCAACTGCATGAACCCGCTCCGGCCGCCCCGATCCGCGCACGCCCTTGCAAGGAGATGCACAGCGCGCGAATGCTGTCAGGCGGCGCACCGCCTGACGGCGTGAAGACAATGGTTTGAGCGGCGGATTTAGCCGAACCCGTGGCTTGGTAGGTGATGCTGTGGCCCGTTGACACATTGCTGACAATGGACGCCAAGGCCGGCAGCGTGGCCTGAACCCGCAACAAGGCCTCTGCTGGGCCGTCCGCGTTCTCGCCATCAACTTGCGCACTGCCATTGCTGTCGACAAAGACGATCCAGCCTTTAGCCCAGGCCGCAGCCTCCCGGGTGCAAAACATCGCATTAGACGACTGACAGACCAGCACGGGCCGGGCACGTTTGAGGGCTTCTGAACGGGCATAACGCAAGTCGCCGAGCAAGGCTTCAGCGGCCAGCAACACCGACCGTTTGGCCCACAAGCTGCGAAAACTAGGCACCGCCAGGGACGTCGCCACCGCCATCATCGCCAGCACGAGCATCAGCTCCACCAAGGTCAGACCGCTTTCACGATGTTTCATACTCTAAATAATAACTACACTTCCAAATTTAAAATCTAATTTGTAGCTCTTTTTTATCCATACAGCCAATGTTTGCCAAACGGTAAACTCGCCCTCGTGATCAATCTCGCCCTTCAGCTTGCTCAGCAAGCGCAAAACCAGACCTCGCCAAACCCGGCCGTGGGCTGCGTCTTAGTCTCAGGCGATGGCGTCGTGATCGGCCAAGGCCAGACCCAAGCGGCCGGCAGTGCCCACGCCGAAGTGATGGCCTTGCGCGACGCCGCCAGCCGAGGTCATTCGGCGGTCGGCGCCACCGCTTATGTCACCCTAGAGCCGTGCTCGCACCAAGGCCGAACCGGCCCCTGCTGCGATGCCTTGATAGCCGCCGGCATTGCCAAAGTCGTCGCATCCATCGCCGACCCGAACCCGCTGGTCTCAGGCCAAGGCTTTGAACGGTTGCAGGCCGCCGGCATCAACGTCGAGGTCGGCCCCGGCGCTGAGGCTTCACGAGAATTGAACATCGGGTTTTTCAGCCGCATGCTGCGTCAAACCCCTTGGGTGCGAATGAAGATGGCAGCGTCTTTAGACGGCACCACCGCACTGGCCAACGGCCAAAGTCAGTGGATCACCTCACTAGAAGCGCGCACCGACGGCCATGCTTGGCGCGCCCGCGCGTCGGCGGTACTCACCGGCATTGGCACCGTGCTGCAAGACAATCCCAGCTTGGATGTGCGGCTGGTCGACACGCCCCGCCAACCGCACCGCATCGTCATCGATAGCCAACTTCAAACGCCGCTTGATGCGCAGATTTTCAAACCCGACGGACAGGTGTGGATTTACACCGCCAGCAGCGATGCAGCCAAAACACAAGCCCTGCAAAGCCGCGGTGCCAACGTCACCTGCCTGCCGGACGCAGGCGGCAAGGTCGACTTGGCCGCCGTCATGCGTGACCTCGGCCAGCGCCAAATCAATGAGCTGCATGTCGAGGCCGGCTTCAAACTCAATGGCTCGCTGGTGCGTGAAGGCTTGGTCGATGAATTTCTGCTCTACCTCGCGCCCAAACTGCTGGGCCCCGGCCAAGGCATGCTGAACTTGCCAGCGCTGCAAGCCCTGTCGGGGGCCGTACAACTGGAATTCATCTCCGCAGACCGGGTCGGACCCGATCTGCGGCTGGTCGCCCGAGTTGAAGGACGCGGTCGTTTTTAGCTTTTTTAATCCAATGATTTAGGGCCTTCGCACCTTGGCGGCGCGATACTGGCCATTTCCCTGCGAAAATACCGTATGTTTACCGGAATCATCACCGGCGTGGGGCGCATCGTCGCTATCCATAGCCTGGGCAGCTCTTTGGACCATGGCAAGCGACTCACCATCGAAACGCCATCGGCTTACTTGAACGACGTCGGCCTCGGCGACAGCATCGCGCTCAACGGCGCCTGCATGACCGCCACCACGTTAGACGCTGCCCACAACCAATTCACCATCGACATCTCAGCCGAATCGCTGAGTAAGACCTGCGGCCTCGCCGAGCTCGGTCCGATCAATCTTGAAAAAGCCCTGCGCGCCAACGATCGGCTGGGCGGTCACATCGTCTCGGGTCATGTGGACGGCATCGGCCTCGTCACGCATTTCGCGCAGATCGGCGAAAGCTGGGAGCTGCGAATTCAAGCGCCCGCCGGCATCAGCAAATACTTAGCCTACAAAGGCTCGATCACGGTCAACGGCGTCAGCCTGACCGTCAACCGCGTGAACGACCTCGCCGGCCCCGGCGACCAGAGCGCAGGTTGCGAGATCAGCATCAATCTCATCCCCCACACCGTCGACAACACGGCGCTGGGACATCTCAAGCAGAACGCCCAGGTGAACCTCGAAATCGACCTGATCGCGCGTTACGTGGAGCGCATGCTCCAAGACACCAGAAAGCCTTGAACATGACCGTTGCCATTTCTACAGTTGAAGAGATCGTTGCAGACATGGCTGCCGGCAAGATCGTTATCTTGATCGACGAAGAAGACCGCGAAAACGAAGGTGACTTGGTCTTGGCGGCCGACCACGTCACCCCCGAAGCCATCAACTTCATGGCGCGCTTTGGCCGCGGCCTGATCTGCCTGACGCTGACCAAAGAACGCTGCGAGCGGCTGCAACTGCCGCCCATGGCGCTGCGCAATGGTGACAAAAAAGGCACGGCCTTCACCGTCTCGATTGAAGCCGCCGAAGGCGTCACCA
>Ga0208916_10001372_pt1 | contig 10510 bp, 11 predicted proteins | sample DEB19_08_DNA_5_FD_184523 | JGI IMG/M metagenome (GOLD analysis project Ga0208916, IMG submission 184523) | Aqueous microbial communities from the Delaware River and Bay under freshwater to marine salinity gradient to study organic matter... | ecosystem: Environmental > Aquatic > Marine >... | reverse complement strand
ATGAGGTGGTCGGCTTGGGTACGGTGAATCGTCCACGGCGGGCTCTGAATACCCAGACGCGGCAGCAGCCACTGCTCGATGCCGGTCATGAACGAGCCCATGTACAAGCCTTTTTTGAACCATGCCTTGAAGTTGCGTGATTGGTTCAGTTCTTTGGCCAACCAGCTCTTGGCGTAGGCCGCAGGGTAGGCGCTGAGTTCGTCATGTTGGCGACCATTCGTCACCGCGGCGTAAGCTGCTTCTGCCGCCAACATGCCTGTTTTGATGGCCGCGTGGCTGCCCTTGATACGGGCTGCATTCAGGTAACCGGCTTCGCAGCCAACCAAGGCACCGCCCGGGAAAACCGTTTTTGGCAAACTCAAGGCGCCGCCGGCGGTGATGGCGCGCGCACCGTAGCTGATGCGCTTGCCGCCTTCGAGGTACTGGCGAATCGCGGGGTGTGTTTTCCAACGCTGCATTTCTTCAAACGGGCTGAGGTAAGGGTTGCTGTAGTCCAAGCCGGTGACCAACCCGAGCGTGACCTTGTTGTCCTCCAAGTGGTAGAGAAAGCCGCCGCCATAGGTGTCGGACTGCATCGGCCAACCGGCGGTGTGCACGACCAGACCGGCTTTGTGTTTGGCCGGGTCAATCTCCCACAACTCTTTGATGCCGAGTGCGTAGGCTTGCGGGTCTTTGCCGGCGTCCAGCTTGAAGCGGCTGATCAACTGGCGACCCAAGTGGCCGCGTGCGCCTTCGGCAAACACCGTGTACTTGCCGTGCAGCTCCATGCCGATCTGGAAGTTCTCGCCGGGCTCACCGGTTTTGCTCACGCCCAGATTGCCGGTGGCCACGCCTTTGACCGAGCCGTCTTCGTTGTAAAGCACTTCCGCGGCCGCAAAGCCGGGGAAAATTTCAACCCCGAGGTTTTCAGCTTGCTGCGCCAACCAGCGCACCACATTGCCTAGGCTGACGATGTAGTTGCCTTTGTTGTGCATGCAGTCGGGGACTAAAAACCCCGGCGTTTTGGTGCTGCCTTGCTCGCTTAAAAACAGCACTTCGTCAGCCGTGACGGGCTGGTTCAACGGCGCGCCCAGCGCCTTCCAGTCAGGGATCAATTCGTTCAATGCGATCGGGTCCATCACCGCGCCCGACAGAATGTGCGCGCCGGGCTCTGAGCCTTTTTCCAGCACGACAACAGAAATCTCTGTGCCTTTTTCAGCCGCCAGTTGCTTCAGGCGAATCGCCGTGGCCAAGCCGCCGGGACCACCACCGACCACCACCACGTCATAGTCCATGGCTTCACGCGGACCGAATTGGGCCAGGATGTCTTCGTTGTTCATGCGGTGGGGGCTCCGTGATAATTAAGAATTGCAGCGTCGGATTTTATTCTGCTTGGAGTCGTCATGGCCTGTGGGTTTGAAGTGTTGTGTGCTTTGCTGCATCGCCGTGCATGCTGACCGGCGTTCTCGCCGGTTTGGGCGCGGGTGCGCTCTGGGGTTTGGTCTTTGTGATGCCGCGCATGGTGACGGGTTATTCGGCGGTCGACTTGGCCGCCGGACGCTTCGCCGCCTATGGCGTGTTGGCAGCTGTGATCATGCTGCTGAGCTGGCGCAGTCGGCGCTGGCCAACTTGGCGGCAAGCCAGCGCGGCCATGGTTTTGAGCTTGCTGGGGTTTTCTGGTTACTACCTGCTGCTGGTCTTGGCCATCCAAGATGCTGGTACCCAAGTGCCCACGCTGATCATCGGCACCATCCCGTTGTGGGTCATGTTGTTGGGCAAACCCGCCGCCTTGCGCTGGCGAAGTTTGTTGCCGGGTTTGGTTTTGACCGCAGCCGGACTGGCGCTGATGATGGGCGCAGTGCAGGCCAGCATCACGGCGCAGGGCGGGGATTTATGGCGGGGTGTGGCGCTGGCGACGCTGGCCATGTTCAGCTGGACGGCCTTCACGCTGCTCAACTCGGCCTGGCTCAAACGCCATCCAGATGTCAAGGCCACCGACTGGGCCAACTGGTTGGGCATTGCCACCGGCGTCGGTGCCTTGCTGATGTGGTTGAGCAATGGCTCTGACGTGCAAGTGTTAGCCGCGCAAGATGACCGCAGCTTGTTTTTGTGGCTTTGCATCGGGACAGGTTTTGGCTCCGCCTGGCTCGCGACTATCTGGTGGAACGTTGCCAGCCAGCGCCTGAGCGCCAGTTTGTGTGGGCAACTCATCGTCAGCGAAACCATCTTTGCGCTGCTGTATTCTTTCGCCTGGGACGGGCAATGGCCGTCGCCCGCACAATCCGCCGCGTGTGTGTTGTTCACGCTCGGCATCCTGGTTTCAATCAAGGCACACGCATGAAGATCGAGATTCCCGAGAAGAAAAAATTCGTCTATGACATGCTCATCCCGATCCGCTGGGGCGACATGGACGTGATGGGCCATGTCAACAACTGCTCGTACTTTCGGTATCTGGAGATTATTCGGGTTGATTGGACGCGCAGCATTGGCGCGATGCCTGACCCCAAAGGCGACGGCTCGGTCATCGTCAACGCCTTTTGCAACTTCTACAAGCAGCTGGAATACCCGGGCGACGTACTGGTCAAAATGTACGTGAGCGATGTGGCGCGCACGACCTTTGAAACTTGGGCGACGATGGAGCGGGCAGACCAGCCCGGCGTCATTTACGCGGCCGGTGGCGCCACCGTTATTTGGGTCGACTCGCCAGCGCAAAAAGCCAAGAGCCTGCCGGAGCACATTCGAAAAATAGTCTCAGGCCTGGACTGAGCTAACTGAGCTGTCTGAAAAGCGGCCTCGTAGGTAGGCAATTATTTTGTCGGAGTCGTAAAGCCATTGGCTGCTGCCGGCAGCGTCGGTGATCTTCAAGCAAGGTACTTTGGCGAGCCCGCCGCCTTGCTTAAGCGCCTCCCGATTGCTCCCTTGGGGTTGCGCGTCAAGGCGCTGAATCGGCAGCGACAGTCGGTGTATTTCTTGCCGAACTTTCATGCAAAAAGGGCAGGTCTTGTACTGGTACAGCGCCAAGCTCTCGCACTGCTTGTCGACGACGGCTTGCGCGGCCTGTGCGCGTACCAGTCCGGCGGGCCGGCTCAAGCGTTCTTTGAGCAAGACGACCGGGCCCAAGACCACGCGCAGGGTTTTGAAAAAGGAGCGGATTAAAAATTTCATGCGTGATGTTAAACGCTGGGTGATGGTGGCTCAGTCCTGCGCGTTCTGGCGGCTGGACCAAACCTTTTGCTGGTGATGGTGCAAGGCCGCCACTTCAGAGCGCAGCGCTCGAATTTCTTTCATCAGTTCACGTTCGATGTCCCGCTCTTCGTTGCCCACAAAGACGGCTGCAACCGACGCTGTGACCAGTGACAATACCGCCAGTCCCAGTAGCACCACCAGCACTGCAAATGCTCTGGAGCTGTGCGTGCTCGGCACGATATCGCCGTAGCCCACAGTGGCTGCAGTGGTGAAGGCCAGCCAAAGCCCGTCGCTGAGCGTTTCGACTTTGGGCTCAATGATCCAAAAGCCGATGCCGCCCATTAGCAATATCGTCAGCGACAGGCCGATGGAGTAGGCCAAGCCGCGGCGAGTCAGGAACCGCAAACGCAATTTTGTGTAACGCATGCTTGGACTATAGACCGGCAAAAGGGGTTTCGATCGACTCAGCCGGCCAACAATTTATGCACCAAGTCTGCCGTGGTCGAGGCTTTGTATTTGCGCATCAGCCGTGCGCGGTAAACCTCCACTGTGCGGTGGCTGATGCTCAGTGCACGGCCAATTTCTTTGGACGTCAGGCCGCCCATCAAATTCGCAGCCACTTCGCGCTCGCGGGCGGTGAGCTCTGAGGTCACCGGTCTGCGTGAGCTGAGGTCTTCAAACGTCCAGATGCCGGCTTCGTGCGGCGCGTCTCGGTTCAGTGTCCTGCCTGTCACGTGGCACCAAAACCGCTCGTCTTGAAAGCGTCCGCCCATGCGTTTCATGATGCGGTCGTCGGCATACACGCCGCTGGCATTCAGGATTGGAATCAAGCGTGCGCCAATGCGTTCGTACTCGGCGGCGCTCGGGTACAGCACCTTGAAGGACTGGCCCACCAACTGATCTCGCGCAGCACCAAACATCTCGCAGATGTGCTGATTGCAGTCGACAATGGCCCGGTTTCGGGACAACACCAGGCCCACCGGTGCCAGGTCAAAAGCCAGTTGGTAATCCACGTCCATGGGGCAAACCTTTAGGGAAAACTACGTAATGCATTACGTAGTATCGTAGTGGCTCTGCTGACTCAACCGGAGACCCTTTTGAACAAGATATTTCCCTCGGCCGATGCCGCCCTGAAGGGCGTTGTCAAGGACGGCCAACTGCTGGCGGTAGGTGGTTTTGGCCTGTGCGGCATTCCTGAAGCGCTGATCGAGGCGCTCAAAGACAGCCAAGTTAAAAACCTCACCGTGATTTCGAACAATGCGGGTGTTGACGACTTTGGCCTCGGTAAATTGCTCGGCACGCGGCAGATCAAAAAAATGATTTCCAGCTATGTTGGCGAGAACAAAGAGTTCGAGCGCCAGTACCTCGCTGGCGAGTTGGAGCTGGAGTTCACACCGCAGGGCACTTTGGCTGAAAAGCTGCGTGCTGGCGGTGCCGGTGTCCCGGCTTTTTTCACCAAAACTGGCGTCGGCACTTTGGTGGCTGAAGGCAAAGAGCTGCGCGAGTTCGATGGCGAGAACTACATCATGGAACGCTCTTTGGTTCCCGATGTCTCGTTTGTCAAAGCGCACACCGCAGACAAGTCGGGCAACCTGCGTTTTCGCTTGACGGCACGCAACTTCAACCCGGCTGTGGCCATGGCTGGCAAGCTGTGTATTGTCGAAGTCGAAGAGATTGTGGAAGTCGGCGAACTGGCTCCTGATGACATTCACTTGGCGGGCATTTACGTGCACCGCATCGTGCTCAATGCCAACCCTGAAAAGCGCATTGAAAAACGCACGGTGACCGTGCCTAGCAGCAACCCAACAGGAGCCTGACATGGCGTGGACCCAAGACCAGATGGCAGCCCGTGCTGCCCAAGAACTCGAAGACGGTTTTTACGTCAACCTCGGCATCGGCATTCCGACGCTGGTGGCCAATTTTGTGCCGACTGACATTGAGGTTTGGCTGCAGTCTGAAAACGGCATGCTTGGCATTGGTGCGTTCCCGACGGACGACAAGGTCGACGCTGACCTGATCAACGCTGGTAAGCAAACCGTCACCACCATTGCGGGTTCGTCGATCTTCGGTAGCCACGATAGCTTTGCCATGATCCGTGGCGGCAAGATCAACCTCTCGATCCTCGGCGCCATGCAGGTCAGCGAGCAGGGCGACTTGGCGAACTGGATGATCCCCGGCAAGATGGTCAAAGGCATGGGCGGCGCCATGGATTTGGTGGCCGGCGTCAAGCGCGTGATCGTGTTGATGGAGCACGTCGCCAAAAAGAAAGACGGCACCGAAGACATGAAGATCTTGACCCAATGCACCTTGCCGCTGACAGGGCTCGGCGTGGTCGACCGCATCATCACCGATCTGGCCGTCATGGACGTCACCCCGCAGGGCTTGAAAGTGCTTGAGATGGCACCCGGCGTGACGCTGGAATTTTTGCAGTCTAAGACGGGCGTGACGTTGATTTGAGTTGACTTTTCAGTCGCCCAAAAAAAAAGCCCTCATCAGCTTTAATGAGGGCTTTTTTGCGTTTGGAGCGGATAGAGGGAATCGAACCCTCGTGGCTTGCTTGGGAAGCAAGAACTCTGCCATTGAGCTATACCCGCTTAGGGGCTTATTTTAGCTGCCTTCTCAAAGCGTCAAAACAATATTGCCAATGTCTTGTCCGGCCTCGACCGCTTCATGCGCATGTGCAATGTCTGCCAGTGCAAAAGACCGGCTGATGGCGTGTTGCAGACGGTTGGCTTGGAGCAAGTCGCCAAGTTGCTTCAGCGCGGCAATCCGGTCAGCGGTTTGCAAGTCGTAGACCAAGAAAAATTTCAGCTCTAGCGAGTTAGACAGCATGGTCCTGAAGTTGATTGGCAGGTCCGTGGCCACGTTAGAGCCATAGCAGACCACCCGCCCATGCGGCGCGAGTCCGCCGGCTGTCAGCAGCGCCGAGGTACTGGAAAAATCCATGTCGATGATGACGTCAACGCCTTTGCCGTTTGTCAGCGTTTTCAGACGTTCGGCCACCGCCTCGGTCTTGTAGAAAATCACATCGCGCACGCCAGCGGCTTGGGCGTGCTTGGCTTTTTCAGGTGAGCCGACGGTGCCAATCACATGCGCGCCGGCCAGCGACAACAGCTGTGCAACATAGTGACCGACCGCTGACGAGGCAGCAATCACCAGTACTTTTTTGCCGGCCACATCACCACTCAGGCGAACGGCCTGAATTGCTGTCAACGCCGGAATGCCGAGGCAGGCACCGGCGGCAAAGTTGATGGCGTCAGGCAGGTGAGCCGCTTGTGCGGAGGGCAAGACGACGAATTCGCTGGCGGTGCCCATGGGCCTTTGCCATTGCGCGTTCCAAGTCCACACGCGTTCGCCGATGCGGCTGGTGGAAACGCCAGCGCCAACTTGGTCAATGACGCCGGCACCATCGCTGTGCGGCACGATGCGCTCGTCCGACAGTGGCCTGGCGCGGCGTGATTTGACGTCCGACGGATTCACCCCCGACGTCGCCATGCGAATGCGTACTTCTCCGGGGCCAGCGACTGGATCAGGCAAATCGCCGAGTATGAGAACGTCGCGGGCTTCCCCATTTTTGCAATACCAAGCTGCGCGCATGTAGATCCTCTAAAGATTTTGAGTGGGCTCTCAGAGTTGTCTCAATGACGGCTCAAAGAGCAACCCGGCATGAATGTCGGCGACTGAACAGGCGCCGCTCAGCTGCATGGTACGCGTGAACTCGTCGCGCAGTATCGCCAAGGCCCGATGCGCGCCTTCTTCGCCGGCGGCTACCGCGCCATACAAGGTGGAGCGTCCCACCAACACGCCAGCCGCGCCGAGTGCGATGGCTTTGAAAACATCCGAGCCGCGCCGCACGCCGCCATCTAGAAAAACGGGCATGCGACCATTGACGGCTTGCACGACGGAGGGCAGAGCGTCGAGCGTAGCCACCGCGCCGTCGAGTTGACGACCGCCGTGGTTGGACACCACCAGCGCATCGCAACCCATGTCGGCCAGTCGACTCGCATCGTCGGGGCGCAAGATGCCTTTGACGATCAGTTTGCGCGGCCATTGGTCACGGATTTTTTGCAAGCTGCTCCAGTCGAAGGCAGGGTCGTAGCTGCGGCCAACTGACGACGCTATGGCTGTGGCGTTTTTGGCCTGCATGTCGAGTCCGATCATGTTTTCCATGACCGGCATGCCAAAGCGCACGATGTCCGAGAGCCATCTTGGATGGCACGAAAAGTCCAGCAAATTCTTGGCAGTGAAGCGAAACGGCACCGAGAAGTGATTGCGGAAATCGCGTTCGCGTTTGCCGCCCACCGGCAAGTCGACCGTGATCATCAGCGCTTCGTAGTCAGCCGCCAGCGCGCGCGCAATCAAACCATCTAAAAAAGGTTTGTTGCGCAAAATGTAAGCCTGAAACCAAAGCCGTCCGGGTGCCGCCTTGGCGACTTGCTCGATCGACGCTGTGGCCGCGCTCGACAGCGTGTAGGGGATGTTGGCCGCCACTGCAGCGCGGGCGATGGCGATGTCACCGCCGCGCCAACCGAAGCCGACAGCGCCAGTGGGCGCAATGGCCAAGGGCAGAGCGGCAGCTTTGCCCATCAACTGAACACCAGTCTCAACTTGAGACACGTCGGTCAGCACTTTGGGCAGCAATCGAATGCGCCGGAAGGCGGCTTGGTTGTCGCCCAAAGTCAACTCATCTTCAGCCCCGCCGTCGAAGAAATCGAAGATGGCTTGCGGCAGTCGGTGACGTGCTGCGCTGCGCAGGTCTTCAATGGAATAGGCTTTGGATGCAGTTGACACAGTGACTCCGGCAGCGATGAATCAGTTGGCTTCTGGCTTGATGTCGGCAGCCTTGATGACAGCTGCCCAGCGTTCGTGGTCGCGCTTTAAGAAGGCGGCGAATTCAGTGGGCGTGTCGCCGACGATGACGGCGCCCAGCTTTTCAAGCTGCGCTCTGACGTCTGGTTTGGCCAAGGCTTTGGTCATCGCGTCATGCAATTTGTTGATGATGGCCGGTGGTGTTTTGGCGGGCGCCAGCATGCCGACCCATGGCGCGGTTTCTTCAAAGCCGGGGAAGCCGACTTCAGACATGGTGGGCACGTTGGGGAACTGCGGTAGGCGTTTGGCGGTGCCTACGGCCAAAATCTGGAGGCGTTTAGAGGCGACGTTTTCAGCAATGCCGATCACCGGGTAAAACATGTAGTCGACACGGCCAGCCATCACTTCAAGCAGCGCTGGGCCATTGCCTTTGTAAGGCACATGGAGCATTTTGGCTTTGACTTGTGTTGCAAGCAGTTCTGACGCCAAGTGGCCTGAACCGCCGGTTCCAGATGATGCGAATGTCACGGCTTCAGGTTTACTGCGGGCTTGTTTGAGAAGGTCCGCCATGCTCTTGACGGAGGAGTCATACGCATTGACCGCCACCAGCGGCAGGTTGGCGGCGTTGGAGATCGGTGCGAAATCGGTCTTTGGGTTGTAGCCGGCCATCTCGCCAAGCAAGATCGGGTTGACGTTCATGCCCAGCGATGAAAACAAGAGCGTGTAGCCGTCTGCTGGTGCGTTGCGCACTTCGCGGGTGCCGATCATCGAACTCGCTCCAGCCTTGTTGTCGACAATGACAGATTGCCCCAAGGTGATAGACATGTCCCTGGCCAGTACGCGGGCGATGACGTCGGTGGGTCCGCCTGCGGCAAAGCCAACCACCAAACGCACGGGTTTTGATGGGTAAACATTTTGGGCCAAGGCTGCGCCGGTGACAGCGCTCAGCGCGGCGACCGCCAAGATTGTGAGCAGGGATTTTTTCATGTTGTCTCTTTTATAGTGTTGTCGAAAATCCAGATGTTAGTCGTGGATGCTTACTTGGAAAACTGCCGAAAAAGTATCTCGAGTGAACTGATTTAAACGATCCGGTGCGTCATTGCACCGACTTGGCTGACTTCCAAGCGCAGTTCATCGCCCGGCTGCAAATACACCGGTGGTTGCCGGAATGCACCGATGCCGGCCGGTGTTCCGGTGCCGATGATGTCGCCGGGTTCGAGCGTCATGAAGCGCGACACATAGGCAATCAAAGTGGCCACCGGAAACAGCATGTCTGAGGTGTGACCGTGCTGCATTTGTGTGCCGTTCAGCCAGCAAAAAACTTCCAGCTTTTGCGGGTCAGCAATCTCGTCGCAGGTCACCATCCACGGCCCCATGGGTGCGAAGCCGTCCATGCTTTTTGCGAAGGTGGTTTGCGCCTGCGCGATGTCGAACTGAAATTCGCGGGCACTCAGGTCATTCAAAATTGTGTACCCCGCGACCAGCGACAAGGCTTCTGTTGCCGGCACGTCTTTGCCATAGCCGCCGATCACGATCGCTAGTTCGACTTCAAAATCCATCTTGGCTACCGAGTTCGGCCGCGTCACGGGTGCACCCGGCGCCGCGATCGACGACGATACTTTGAAAATGATGCGGGGATTCTCGAACGGCGCAACGCCGGTTTCTTTCGCGTGGTCTGCGTAATTGCGGCCGACCCCGATGATTTTTCCAGGCCTCGGTACCGGCGCATACAGCTGCAGGCTGTCGAGTTTTTCAAACTGGGCATCAGGCTTGAGCAATGCGGTGCGGACATGTTCGGTCAGCGCTGCAATGGCTCCGCTGCCCGACTGCAGCCAGCGCAAGATGCCGCCCGCTGGGGCGTCTATGCCTGCTGCGGCATTGCGCTGCACGGCCTCGCTGGATGGCGTCAGTGCAGCCGCCCACGCGCTGATGTCCAGCACGCCTTGGTCGACGACCACGCCGGTCAGCACCGGGCTGTTGCCCTTGCGATAGCTGATGACTTTCATGCCGCGGCACTTTCAAAATAGCGATTGGCCATCACTTGGCAGCGTTTGATGTACCGGTGCTCATCGGGCCGGTAGTCGGGTACAGCGTTGTGCAAGGTGCCCATGTTGTCCCACATCAGCACGTCGCCGACGCTCCAACGGTGTCGGTACTGGTATTTTTCTTGCAATTGGTGCTTGAACAAAAATGCCAAAATCTCGTCGCTTTCGGCTTGAGGAAGTTCGTTGATGCGCATCGAATAACCCGGGTTCGCGTAGAGCACTTTTTTGCCGGTGATCGGGTGTGTCATGAAGATCGGGTGCGAGACCGGTGGCTTGGCCGCGCGCTGGGCATCTGTCAGTGGCGGACGTTGGCCTTTTTCTTGGCGCATTTTTTCCCAGAATTTTTCGAAGTTATGCGTGATGGTCATGCTGGCCAATTGAGTCTTGAGCGACTCAGGCAGGTCGTCATAAGCGGCATGCATGTTGCAGAACTCGGTATTGCCTAGCGGCTCGCCGTCACGGTGCGGAATCTCAATGCCGTAAAGCACGTT
>Ga0208916_10001370_pt1 | contig 10515 bp, 8 predicted proteins | sample DEB19_08_DNA_5_FD_184523 | JGI IMG/M metagenome (GOLD analysis project Ga0208916, IMG submission 184523) | Aqueous microbial communities from the Delaware River and Bay under freshwater to marine salinity gradient to study organic matter... | ecosystem: Environmental > Aquatic > Marine > Coastal... | reverse complement strand
GGGCGCCGGGGGTGGCATAGGCTTCATCGGTGACCCAGCCTTCTTCGCCGATCACCTTGCACACTGCGGGCCACACCCCTGCCTGTGTGATGAAGTAAATATAGGCGTTGGGGTCTGTCTCCCAGCCTTTGCATTTCAAAATCGATCCGGGCTGGCCGCCGCCAGACGCATTGCCGGCGCGCGGTACGGCTTCTCCGAATTTGCTGTCAGGGTATTGCGGGTACTCGTGCATGGTGCCGGTACGCTCCAAGCGCTGCTGGTCGCGCAATTTGACGCGGCAGAGGTTCAGCACGGCGTCTTGCATGGGTGCCAATACCTTTTGGCCGCGTCCTGTGGTGTTGCGCTGGTAAAGCGCGGCGAGGATGCCCAGCGCCAGATGCAGTCCTGTGCCGCTGTCGCCGATTTGCGCGCCGGTCACCATTGGCGGGCCATCATCAAAACCGGTGGTTGACGCTGAACCGCCAGCGCATTGGGCAACGTTTTCGTAGACCTTGCAGTCCTCGTAAGGTCCGGGGCCAAAGCCCTTGACTGAGGCGACGATCATGCGTGGGTTCAGCTGCTGGATATGCTCCCAAGTGATACCCATCCGGTCCATGGCGCCAGGTGCAAAATTTTCGACCAACACATCGCAGTTTTTGATGAGCTCGTCAAGAACGGCTTTGCCTTTGGCCTTTTTCGTGTCTAACGTGATGGAGCGCTTGTTGTGGTTCAGCATCGTGAAGTACAGGCTGTCCACGCCGGGAATGTCGCGCAGCTGCGCGCGCGTGGCATCGCCTTCACCGGCGCGCTCTACCTTGATCACGTCGGCACCAAACCACGCCAGCAACTGGGTGCAGGTGGGACCCGACTGGACGTGGGTGAAGTCAAGAATGCGAACGCCGTCTAACGCTTTGCTCATGGAAGTTCCTGCTGGGAAGTTGAAATAGGTTTCCCTATTATTCACTGTGCCCGTTGTGTGCTTTTGTGATCAAGTTGACGAGGGGTTGCTCGGTTTGGCAAGCTGGACTTCAAGTTCAGTGATGCGTTTGCGCAGGTTACGCTCCTCTTCAAAGCGGCTGGTCTCGTCTCGAATCACCGCCACAATGGCCGACACTGTTTTGTCGGGTGCGTAAAGCAGGGCGACTGTGAAGGCAATAGACAAGCTGTGGCCGTCTTGATGCACAGCCGGCACCCGCAACACATCGTTGCCGTAACGGGTGACACCTGTCGCCATGGTCTTGTGGTAACCCTCCCAATGGCGGTGCTGCAAGCGCTGTGGTGTGATGATGTCCAGCGATTGACCCAACGCCTCACTCTCTGTGAAACCGAAGATGCGCTGTGCTGCCGGGTTCCATAAGGTGATGGCACCGCTGGCATCGGCAATCACGATGGCGTCGCCGAGGGCCTCGACAAGTTGCTTCAAATCAGGTGCTGAGGACATGGGGTTACTCGGTTGGCTGACAAAAAAGGATTCGGAAACAAAAATTCCCGTCACTGCGAGGGCAGCACGGCAGTCCATCATCGTGCACTTCCATGATGGATGGCCGCGCTGCGCTCGCCATGACGGGAACGCTGCGTTTAAACCGCTTTGACCGTTTAAACCGCGTTGGCAGTGTGCATCGCTGCGATCTGGTCTTTGGTGTAACCGAGTTCGGCCAGCACTTCATCGGTGTGCTCGCCCAGCAGCGGTGAACCGGTGATCTCTGGCTTCAAGTCGGAGAACTTGATGGGGCTGCCGACCGTGACGTAGCTGCCACGCTCTTTGTGCGGCACATCAACGATCGAACCGCTGGCACGCAGGGATGGGTCGTTCAGCAACTCTTTCATGGACTGAACCGGTGCGCAAGGAATGTCGAACTTGCGCAGGATGTCAACAGCCTCAAACTTGGTCTTGTCTTTCAACCAAACTTCGATGGTGCCGAAGATGTCCATGATGTGCGGCTGGCGCGCCTTAGGGGTCATGTACAGCGGATCGGTCTTCCATTCTGGTTTGCCGATGGCATCGCAGATAGGTGCCCAAGCGTGGCCCTGAACGGTGAAATAGATGTACGCGTTAGGGTCGGTTTCCCAGCCTTTGCACTTCAAGATCCAGCCAGGTTGGCCGCCACCGCCGGCGTTGCCACCGCGGGGCACCACGTCAGAGAAGGTCTCGTGCGGGTACTGTGGATACTCTTCCAGGTAACCGAGTTTGTCGAGGCGCAGCTGGTCGCGCATCTTGACGCGGCACAGGTTCAGCACAGCGTCTTGCATGGCCACAGCGACTTTTTGACCCTTGCCTGTTTGCTGGCGGCCGATGTAGGCTGTCAGGATACCGATAGCCAAATGCATGCCAGTGTTGCTGTCGCCCAAGGCGGCAGACGAAATCATCGGACCTGATTGCTCACCTTTCCACCAGCCGGTGGTGGAGGCTGCGCCGCCAGCGCACTGGGCCACGTTTTCGTAGACTTTCAGGTCTTCGTAGTGGTGGCCATCGCTGAAGCCCTTGACCGAAGCCAGGATCATCTTTGGGTTGAGTTCTTGGATGCGTTCCCAAGTGAAGCCCATGCGGTCAAGTGCACCTGGGCCGAAGTTTTCGACCAAGACGTCACATTCTTTGATCAGCTTTTCCAGCACCGCTTTGCCTTCAGGCTTTTTGGTGTCGAGGGTCAGCGAGCGCTTGTTGCTGTTCAGCATGGTGAAGTACAGAGCGTCAACATCGGGGATGTCGCGCAACTGGCTACGGGTCACGTCGCCGGCGCCTGGGCGCTCAACCTTGATCACGTCAGCGCCAAACCAAGCCAGCATTTGGGTGCAGGCTGGACCGGCTTGAACGTGCGTGAAGTCGATGATCTTGATGCCGTTGAGGGGTTTATTGCTCATTTGATTTCTCCTAAAGGTCGGTTGATTATTTCTTTTTCGCAGCGCTCTGCGGATTCAGGCTGGTGATTCGCCCGCTTTCAGTGCCAGCGGTTTCGTCAATGATCGCATTGATCAGGGTTGGCCGTCCGGAGGCGATCGCCTCGTCCAAGGCCTTGGCCAGTTCGGCCGGTGTGTTGGCCAGAACGCCAACGCCACCAAAGGCCTGCATCATCATTTCATAGCGGGCATTTTTGACGAACACCGTCGGGGCCACATCACCGCCCAGCGGGTTGACGTCAGTGCCTTTGTAAATGCCGTTGTTGTTGAAGACAACGATGCAAATAGGCAGGTTGTAGCGGCAAATCGTTTCGACTTCCATGCCGCTGAAACCAAAGGCGCTGTCACCTTCGATGGCGATCACAGGCTTGCCCGTGGTCACTGCTGCGGCCACTGCAAAGCCCATGCCGATGCCCATGATGCCCCAGGTGCCAACATCGAGACGCTTGCGCGGCAGGTACATGTCGACAATGCTGCGGGTGAAGTCAAGCGTGTTTGCACCTTCGTTGACGACGACAGCTTCCGGATTGGCTTTGACCACATTGCGGATGACGTTCAGGGCGCTGTGGAAGTTCATGATGGCGGGGTTGAGCGCCAGCGTCGCGGCCATCTTGGCCATATTTTTGTCTTTTCGCTCACCAACTGCCTGCAACCATTCAGCCGGTGGCTTGGCCCAGTCAGCGCCCATGCCGCCCAGCAGTGCTGAAACGCAAGAACCGATGTCACCCACAAGCGGTGCCGCGATAGGCACGTTGCTGTCCATCTCAGTTGGCGAAATGTCGATCTGGATGAACTTCGTCGAAGACGGCGTGCCCCAAGTCTTGCCCTTGCCGTGTGACAGCAGCCAGTTCAGGCGAGCACCCACCAGCATCACAACGTCGGCTTCGGCCAGCACGTAAGAACGGGTTGCGGATGCCGACTGCTCATGGGTGTCGGGCAGCAAGCCTTTGGCCATTGACATCGGGAGGTAAGGAATGCCGGATTTTTCGACCAAGGTGCGGATATCTGCATCGGCCTGGGCATAAGCAGCGCCTTTGCCAAGAACGATCAATGGACGCTTGGCACCTTTGAGCAGGTCGAGTGCGCGCTTGACGGCATCAGCCGCAGGGATCTGGCGAGGCGCTGGGTCAATAACCTTGATAAGCGAGCGTTTGCCAGCTTCTGCGTCCATCGTCTGCGAGAACAGCTTGGCTGGCAGGTCGAGGTAAACGCCGCCGGGACGACCAGACAATGCCGAACGAATGGCGCGGGCAATGCCGACGCCGATGTCTTCAGCGTGTAGCACGCGAAAAGCGGCTTTGCACAGCGGCTTGGCAATCGCGAGTTGGTCCATTTCTTCGTAGTCACCTTGCTGCAGGTCGACGATCTCGCGCTCGCTGGAACCGCTGATCAGAATCATCGGGAAGCAATTGGTCGTGGCGTTGGTCAGCGCCGTCAAGCCGTTCAGGAAACCTGGGGCTGAGACGGTGAGGCAGATGCCGGGCTTTTGCGTCAGGAAACCAGCTGCGGCAGCGGCATTACCGGCGTGCTGTTCGTGACGAAAGGAAATCATGCGAATGCCCGCTGCCTGCGCTTTGCGCGTCAGGTCGGTGATGGGAATGCCGGGCAGGGCATAAATAGTGTCAATGTCGTTGAGTTTCAGGGCGTCGATGACCAGGTTAAACCCGTCTGTCTGTTCCGTTGCTTGCGTGTCGTTTGTCATGTGGAAATATCTTTTCGTTTGACTTTGATAAAGGTTAATTAACAACGCCGTGCAGTTTGACTCGCACGCATCTGGGCAAGCCTCATTGCACTGTCCGGTTATCATAGAAGCCGCTTTTGAATTGGCCATTGATCGCGGTCAACTTTCGCCGTATTTTGACCGTCTGAGCGAGTCAGTTCCCCGCCTCGTCCAACCCTACCCTTCCATGTCATCCGTACCAGACCACCCCGATAGAAACATTATTCGCGTTCAATTGGCGCAAAACACCGTTTTGAAGGGGATGACCGCAGCGCAGAGTGCCGAGCTTGAGCCTCATTTGCTCATCGTCGACGGCCAAAAGGGCGATTCCCTGCTGGAACAGGGCGTGCACGACATGGAGCAGTACTTCATCCTAGAGGGCATCTTGAAGCGGGTCGTCACCAATCAGGAGGCCAAAGAGATGATCCTGCGCTTTGCGGATGAGCGTGAGATGGAGACCAGTTATGCCGCTTGGCGTCTGGGAACGCCGACACCCTACAGCACGGTTTGCGTCACCAGGGTTCGGGTGGCCAAGTTACCACTCACGGACTGGGTTGCTTTTTTGGAGCGCCACCACGAGATCAAGCAGTCCTTTGAATACTCAGTGATGGAGTTAATGAGTGAAATCATGGCTCATACCATCACGCTGCATCTGTTGGATGCCCCCGGGCGTGTGAAGCGCTTTCTGCGCAAACACCCCGAACTGTTTGAGCGGATCCCGAAAAAAGAACTGGCGTCTTACCTGAACCTGTCTGCAGAAACCCTGAGTCGACTGAAGCAGCGCGGCAAGATATAAAAAAAGCCACCTTGCCACTTTCATGGTTTCGTCACTGCGAGCGCAGGGCGGCAGACCATCACCGCGCACTTCGACGATGGATGGCCGCGCTAGGCTCGCCATGACAGCGGTAGATTTCTACGTCATCACTCGATAGGGCGATCGGCCTCAAATTCGTCTTTCTTCGGTGGACGAATCTTCGCCAGCACCTTAGAAATCAGCGGCCAGAACAGCAAGATCAAGGCCAGCGAAGTGATGCTGCCCACCAAGTAGTTGGAGAACATGACGCCCACTTCGCCCTGCGAGATCAGCATCGACTGGCGGAACGCATCTTCTGCTTTGTCCCCCAACACCAGCGCCAGCACCAGTGGTGCCAGTGGGTAGTCGAGTTTTTTGAACAGGTAGCCGACCACGCCGAACAGCAGCATGAACCAGATGTCCAACATCGCGTTGTGAACGGTGTAGGCGCCGATCGCACAGATCACGATGATGACCGGTGCAATGATCGAAAACGGAATGCGCAGAATAGAGGCGAACAGAGGCACCGTCGTGAGCACCACGATCAAACCGACCAGATTGCCCAAGTACATGCTGGCGATCAAACCCCAGACAAAGTCTTTTTGTTCAACGAACAGCAGCGGGCCAGGTTGCAGACCCCAGATCAGCAAGCCGCCCAGCAGAACTGCTGCGGTCGGTGAACCCGGAATTCCGAGCGCCAGCATAGGCAGCAAGGCGCTGGTGCCTGCGGCGTGTGCGGCCGTTTCTGGGGCAATCACGCCTTCGAGTTCGCCGGTGCCGAATTTGTTGCCGGTCTTGGACATCTTCTTGGCCAAGCCGTAGCTCATGAACGAAGCTGGTGTTGCACCGCCAGGGGTGATGCCCATCCAAATGCCGACCAGCGAACTTCTGATCGAGGTCATCCAATATTTAGGCAACTTTTTCCATGTCTCGAGCACGATCTTTGAGTCGATCTTGGCGTGTTTGCCGGAGAAGGCCAGACCTTCTTCCATTGACAGCAAAATCTCGCCAATGCCGAACAAGCCAATCACGGCGATCAGGAAGTCGAAACCGCGCATCAGTTCAAGCCAGCCAAAGGTCAGGCGCAACTGACCTGTGACCGTGTCCATGCCAACCGAAGCAAGCGCAAAACCGATCGTCATTGACGCCAGAATTTTGAATGGAGAACCCTTGCCCATGCCGACGAAGCTACAGAATGTCAGCAGGTAGACGGCGAAGAATTCGGGAGGACCGAATTTCAGCGCAAACTTGGCCACCAGCGGTGCCATGAAGGTGATCATCACCACCGCCACAAAGGCGCCAACGAAGGAGGAGGTGAAGGCTGCTGTCAGCGCCTCGCCTGCTCGGCCTTGTTGTGCCATCGGGTAGCCGTCAAAAGTTGTTGCAACAGACCACGGCTCGCCAGGTATGTTGAACAAAATCGACGTTATCGCGCCACCAAACAAGGCGCCCCAGTAAATGCAGGACAACATGATGATGGCCGAAGTCGGTGTCATCGTGAAGGTCAGCGGCAGCAAAATGGCGACGCCATTGGCGCCCCCTAGTCCTGGCAGCACGCCGATCAGCACGCCTAAGACAATGCCGACAACCATCAAGAGCGTGTTCATCGGGGTCAGTACGACCGCGAACCCTTGGAATAGCGAGTTAAGTTCATCCATTATCAAAAACTCCGAGAGATCAAATTGACTGCTGCAATCAATGCGCAGTGGGCCAGCCGTCTACATGACGAAAAATTTAGTAGCCGAGGGAACTCAGCAAGTCGAACTGGCCTTTGTAGAGGGGCACTTTGAACCAGACCTCAAACATCATGAAAAACAGTGCATTGACACAGAAAGCAGCGATCACACTTTTGACCCATGAGAACTTTCCGAGGATCACCATGAACAAGGCGATGTAGATAAATGAAGCGATGTACAGGCCGATGAATTCAACGGCAAAGACGTAAACGCCGGCCGGAACGAGCACTGAAAGAACGCGCTTGATCTGCTCGCCATCGACAAAAACGTCGGTGTTTTTACCTTTCTTGCTGAACAAGGCTTGGTAAAAAATACCGGCACCGGCAATGGTCATGATCAGCCCGATGTAAAACGGGAAGTAGCCTGAGCCCGGGCCATCGCTGGTCCATCCCGCACCCAATTCACGGCTGCCATAAATAACGACGACTCCCAGCAGCATGACGACGCAGGCAACCACGGCCTCCACCACGTAGGTGGCTGGGCCTTTCACTTCGCCACTTTCATGGGCTTGGGTATCACTTGATGCCATTGGGAGTACTCCGGTAATTATTTATTTTTTAGCCAAGAAGCCAGCTTCTTGCATCAGGCCGTGATGGATCGTTTCTGCTGACGCGACCCACTTTTCAAAGTCTGCACCTGCCATGTAGGTCTGGTTGAAGGCGCCTTTTTCCATGAAGTCAATCCACTCAGGGGTCGCCCGAATTTTCTGGATTAAGTTGACATAAAAGGCTTTCTGGTCGGCCGTGACACCTGCGGGCATGAAAATGCCGCGCAGCATCTGGTAGTCCATGGGGATGCCGGATTCCTTGCAAGTTGGGATATCACTCCAAGCTTGGGTGTCGGTGATCTTGGCTTTGTAGGTCATGCGCTTGTCGTCAAACACACACAGCGCACGCAACTTGCCGGCACGCCATTGAGCAACGGCCTCGACCGGATTGTTCACGCTTGAGTCAACGTGTTTGCCGACCAGCTGAACGGCCACTTCACCACCCCCTTTGAATGGGATGTAAATGAATTTGGTACCGGTGGCTTTCTCTAGGCCGACCGTGATGATCTGATCTTCCTGCTTGGAGCCGGTCCCGCCCATTTTCATTTTCAGTGGACCTGCAGCCTTGACCGCAGCCACATACTCTTTGGCATTTTTGTAAGGCGTTTCAGCGTTGACCCACAGCACAAATTGATCGAGCGCCATCATGGCAACCGGGGTCATGTCTTTCCAATTGAACGGTACACCGGTGGCCATTGGCGTGGTGAACAGGTTGGACAAGGTGATCACAATTTTGTGTGGATCGCCTTTGGCACCTTTGATTTCCAAAAAGCCTTCAGCACCGGCGCCGCCTGACTTGTTGACGACGATGAGCGGCTGTTTCATCAGGTTGTGTTTGATGACGATGCCTTGAATCAGGCGGGCCATTTGGTCTGCGCCACCACCCGTGCCAGCGGGCACCACGAACTCCACAGGCTTGGTCGGCTCCCAGGCTGCATGCGCTGGCGCGGTTAGCAGGGCCATGGCTGACATGGCGATGGTCACGCCTGCGGCCAACTCATTCCTGATTTTTAAAAATTTGCTGTTCATCTCGTTGTCTCCTGTTAGTTCGTCATGTCGACGTGATCTACAAAAATACCTACCTTTTTAAGGCTTTCTTTTTGTTGGATGTTAGCGTTTTTCGCTAGTCCCACCAAGAGCTGTTCAAGAATTCTTGACTCCAGTCAACTTTGTACTTCTTTTGATTATTGCGAGGGTTAACACGGGTGGGAATTTATCAAATTTATGTATTTCGCCAACCTATGGCCCTCTGCAAGTTGAAGAGATGAACATTTTTAAACGTTTGAGCATCCTTCATCGGGTCGTAAAAAAGCCCCTGATGCCGAACACGGCATCAGGGGCTTTTAGAAGGCTGACTCGCGGTCAGCGAGCCTCCGTTATTTGCTTATTTGGATTCCCCGAGCGCAACCTGATCCATGAACTTCTTGCGCATTGGTTTGAGGACAAACCACGCCATGTAAGCGGCGATCGCGTTCATGGCGCAGCCGACAAAGAACACGGCTTCCCAAGTACCGGTCATCGCCATCAGGACGCTAGAGATGGGAACAAAAATGGATGCCGTGCCTTTGGCCGTGTACAGCAGGCCGGCGTTACCCGCCGCATTCTTGGTGCCAAACGTGTCGGCGCAGGTGGCAGGGAACAAGCTGTAGATTTCACCCCAAGCAAAAAAGACGATGCCTGTCAAAATCACAAACATGATCGGATCACGACCCCAGTAGTACAGCGCCAAGATGCCCACGGATTCAAGCGCAAAGGCGATGAACATCGTTTTTTCGCGCCCGATTTGGTCAGACACCCAGCCAAAGAAAGGACGTGTCAGACCATTGAGTACGCGGTCGATGGCCAGTGCAAAAGTCAGCGCAGGCAAGATCATGCCCATCACGTTAAAGGTCACGCCATCGATTTTGAAGTCTTTGGCAATCGGCCCCATTTGAGCTGTGGCCATCAAGCCGCCTGCGGCCACCAAAACGAACATGATGTACATCACCCAAAACACGGGTTTAGTGACAATTTGGGTCGGGCTAAAGTCGACCTTCGACTGCTGCACCTTGGTCTGTTTGGCGACGGAACCTGCAATGTGCGCGGGCGGGCGCAACATCATCATGGCGAGGATCATGACGATGGCACCTTGGCCGATACCGAAGTACAGAAAGGTTTGTTCGTAACCACTGTTTTGGATCATGAACGAGATGGGGATGATTGTTGCGGCTGAGCCCGCACCAAATCCAGCCGCGGTCAGGCCTGCGGCCAAGCCACGACGATCGGGGAACCACTTGAGAGCCGATCCGACGCAAGTGCCGTAAACCGCACCTGCACCAATGCCGCTGATTGCGGCAGCGATGTAAAGCAGGGTCAGGGAGTCGGCGTAGGAGTTCAAGATCCAGCCAATGCCGCAGAGAAGACCACCAAACAACACCACAGGCCGAGGCCCAAACTTGTCGACGGCCCAACCTTCTACGGGTACCAACCATGTCTCAGTCAGAATGAAAATGGTGAAGGCCACTTGGATGGCTGCTTTGCTCCAGCCGTATTTGTCTGCGATGGGGTTGACGAAGAGGGTCCAGCCGTACTGTAAATTGGCAATCATTGCCATGCAGATGATGCCCATCACCAGTTGAAACCATCGGTTGGAGACGATCGTTCCGCTCGGCTTAACTGAATTCATTACTGTTGCCATAAAATATTTTCTTTAACCTAAATGAGTCATTAATTTTTTTGCAGCTTGAGTTGCATGCATTTATTTTATAAATTTAGTACTTTATTCTTCGGTGCATTGTGGTTTGCGCGAAAAATGTTGGATTTAAATTAACGGTGTGATTTTAAAAAAAACAGGTTCAATATCACG
>Ga0208916_10001368_pt1 | contig 10524 bp, 13 predicted proteins | sample DEB19_08_DNA_5_FD_184523 | JGI IMG/M metagenome (GOLD analysis project Ga0208916, IMG submission 184523) | Aqueous microbial communities from the Delaware River and Bay under freshwater to marine salinity gradient to study organic matter... | ecosystem: Environmental > Aquatic > Marine >... | reverse complement strand
GTGGCAGAGGCAGCGCCCCTATAGCCCGACGCCATGGCAGCGCCCTGATAGCCCGTGGCAGAGGCAGCGCCCTGATAGCCCGACGCCATGGCAGCGCCCTGATCGCCCGTGGCAGAGGCAGCGCCCCGAGTACCCGTGGCAGAGGCAGCGCCCTGATCGCCCGTGGCCTGCGACCCTTCTTCAATCTTGGCGCGCTCAATGGTCATGCGCGCCGCCGTCTCGACCATCTCCTTGATGGTCACTTCCCGCACGACAGTGATGGTCCGCGCGGCCGTCTTTTCGCCGTCGACGTCCATGTCGCCCGTCAACTCGACGACGCAAAACCGGTGACCGGCCGGGGCGTAGTAGGAGAAAACGTCGAGCGGATATTGGCAGGCGTGGAAGCCGTTGCGGCACGCCTTGATCTTTCCTTCGACGCTGTAGGACTGGCCGATTTCGAACTGGAACTTCGTGCCATCAGGCGAGCACGACAGGTCCATGTCGAATCCCTTGAACGCCAGCACCTTGGTATCGCTCATCTCAGTCTCCTTGTTGCTCATTTGATGCCGGACGGGTCCGGCGTTGCCCATGAATGCCGCCCGCCACGGGCGACCTTGTCCTCGTCGCGGAATGCGCTCGCCATCTGGTTTATGATGGCAATTCCATGGCCATGCGTCTTCCGCTCGTACCGCATGGCCATGTAGTAGTCATAGAGCGCCGCACCGCGAACGGCGCGACGATTGTTGAACGCCTTCCGGCACGCCACGGAACAGAACTTCGCGTGATCCTTGGCCGGGTTGAAGGTCGATCCGCATTCCTGGCATTCCCTCATGTCGCATATCCTTGTTGACGTGCGACTAGTTGCATAGAATGCGGTAGGCGTCAAGCGCCGTCTCTAAGAAACGCCGCCATCTTGCGCGTCGGCCAGCGCTCGCCATTCTGGATACCGGCGATGATCATCTGCGCGCGGCTGCGCCTGATGCTGATCCGGCGAAAGCCCTTGGTAGGGTGCAATGTGAGGTCGATATCGGAAAGCTTCTCGTTCACCGCATCGAGCTTGCCGGATCGGGCAGTCTTCACGCCGCCTTCGCCGAAATTCCGCTGGTTCGGGTTGTGCGGAATACGATGCAATCCGGTCTGAGAAATGGGTATGGTCATGCTGCGGTCTCCTTTGTTTGCAGCTTCGCGTCAACAGCCGCCTGCATCTTCGCGAGGCGGTCGGCAGGGATGGCGAGCGCGGTGCGGCGGTCGGCGGTGCCGCTCCACCACGTCGCCAGATCGTCGGATTTCAGATGCGCGGCCAGTTCCTTGCCATAATCGGCAATGGGGTCCGCCTTTGCGCCCTTGGCCCACGTGGCGAGGTTGCGCCCAATTTCCTCGGACAGTTGCGCGCCATTGGGCACAATGTGCTCCAACTGGTCATTGCGCTTCATGGCCATGCGCTCGCCGGGCAGATCGCTCTCCCATGCCGGGATGCCCTTGCTTCCCGGAAGCAACAGGCATGACAGCGCCATCTCGAACACGAACTCGTCGCCGGCAATCGGCGTGAAGCCCATGGATATGACCTGCGTCTTGCCGTTGACGCGGACGGGCTTGCTGGTCTCCTTGGCGCGGAAGCAGGCAATGACGTTCACGTCCGTCTGCATGATCCCGCGCGTCAACAGCTTGCGGCGCGCGGCCTTGGGTTCCTGCCACGCCAGCATGTTGTACTTCTCGGCCTTCCACGTGCCGTAGTCGTCGCTGCTGAGGCGGCGCAGCTCCTGATCCTGATAGTCGAGCATGCCGCCCTCGGCCTCATGCTCATGGCTCATGCTATCGATCACGATGGTGCGGGCGCCCATGGCGCGAGCCTGGTTGATCGCGGCGAGGTAGTCGAGCGAGGCGTACGGCGCCGGGAACGGCATATGCGTGATAAGCGGCGAGCCGTCAGGCTTCTTGAACAGGTCGATATCGGCAAGCCCGCGCGGGCCTTCGGTGTTGATGAATACGATCTCGCCGGGATCAACCTGTGCGATGCCTGCGGCAAGCCGGAACGCGCTGCGGGTCTTGCCGCTGGACGATGGGCCTACGATGCCAATGAACAGCGGGATCGTGCGGCGCGTGCCGGGTTCGGTGGTGAATGTGCGTGTCAAGATTGCCCTCCATTGGCGCGCCGATCAAGCTCGCGGCGTGCGTTCCATTTGTAGTCGGCATCCATGCCGGGTTTGTTGATGACCCAGTTTAGGAACCCGGAATCAACCTCATGCCATGGTTTGCCCTTCCAATCACCTATCGGGAAAGTCGGAAGCAGGCGCGGTTCCTTGGTCCATTGCGCCATATGCTTGCCGGTTGCGCCGGCTGCGAACAGCGCGGACAGGATATGCGCCGTGGTGTACGCATCCGGTCCGGCGCGGTGTGCTGGCTGCGTCATGGTGTGGTCAGGCGCGATCTTGCCTTGATCTTCAAGCCAGTATCGCAACGCGCCATTGGAATGCGACGGTGCATCCGGCCACACGCGCAATGCCGCCTTGTAGGTGCATATGATCGGGCGGTTCGGCGTCCAGAATTTGGTCTCGAACTCCGAATTATGAGCCGCATAGGCGTCAACCGGCAGGCCGCGCGCCACGTCCTCCGGGTTGAATGCATCGTGTCCGGCGCAGTCTGCCATGCTGATATGGTGGATTGCCCGAACCTCTGGCGGCATGGATGCAACGCCGCAAAGCCACGATACTGGCGCGGGGATGACGACATCGCCAAGCACCAGATCGCAGGTTCCGACCTCGCAGATTTCAGCCGGTGGTTCAAATCCGGTGGTCTCAAAATCGACAACACGGATGACGGTCATTCCTCGTCCTCCATCTCGCGCATCAGGCGCGCGTTCATCGCCCATGAGGGTTCGTCGATCACTTCCTGATCGGGATAGCCCGGCCATGTGTCGGTTGCCATGCACTGCGCAAAGGTGGCGAGCGCTCGATCGCAGTCGCGTTCCGCGCCGGTCCGCCAGCCCTCGCTGATCTCGACAAGCCGCGACGTATGCGGCGCGTCGGGACTGATCATCAGGTTCGCGAATCGGATGCGGCCAACCATGTCGGGCATGATCTTGCCGATGCCGCGCCGATACCACGCATTTTGCCAGTGCCAGCCCATGTTGCTGATATGCGCGCGCGCCTTGTCGCCGTGCACGTATGCCGTGATCTTGGGGTCGATGATCACGCCAAGCGATGGGCACCACACATCCATCATGCCGGCGCACCAGGCATCGCCCTCGCGCCAGAAGAATGGCACCTCGGTCTGGTATTCCGCGCCACCAAGTGCCTTGCCGATGCGCTCGCGGATGATAGCGGCCATGGCCTCGGCGGCATCGAAATCCGGCTGCTTGATCGGAACGAGGCCGCCATCGACGGCAGCGTCACGCCACTCGCGCGCCTCCTTGGTGCGGTAGTCGTCATAGGGCGATACCACATAGCCCTTGCCCTTGCCGAGCGCGAGCTGGTGCGTCACGTCGCCAAGGCGCATGGCCGCAGTCGGCGCGCGATCCTTGCCGATGTAGTCGGCGGGCGTCTCGGTGAGCAACGTCTTGATGCCGCTCGATGTGAGCGCTAGCGTCGGGGTAGCACCCGCGAAATAGTCGGTGGCAGACATGTCGGGATAGATGCCGGGTTCGGTGATGGCGGGCGTGAACGTGGTAAGTTCGGTGGTTGCGTCGGTCACTGCGGTACCTCCTTGTTGATACACGCGACAAACGCACGGGCGCGCGGCAATGTCAAGTGTTGACATGCGCGGCTACGTATGCGCACATGTGCGGCGCAAAAGTCAGCAAGGAGTGCATGATGGAACGGTTTACCGTTGTCCAGGATGCTGCGGCAATCATCGTCCGCAAGTCCGTTTTCAAGCAGGTCGCAGTCTACAAGCGTGGCGATGGCGTCTATATCGCGGCGGGCGGCGGGTATGTCCGCATCTACGCCAACGGCAGCACCGGCATGCCGGATGTTCGCTGGGATGATATCGACGTGCCCGGCATGAGCGCCGACGATCTCGTCAAGGATGCGTTCGGCAAGCTGTCATTCGGAGGCAAGGCATGACATTCAACCTTACGGCGCAGGCCGGTGATTTCTCGCGCGCCATCCATCTTGCGACTGCGGTCGCCGGGTCCGGTAAGATGGTGCCTATCCTTAAGGCTTGTCGCATCGTTGTCGGCAAGCAGGGTGGCACGGTATCCGCTACCAATGGAGACCATGGCGCGTCCATATCGTTCCCTGCTTCTGGTAAGGGCGAGTGTTTCATGGACATGGCGCTCATCTCGGCCAAGGCATCGTTGCTCAAGCCGGGTCAGGATGTGACGGTAGCCGGCGACAAGGATGGCAAGTTCGTCACCGTGTCGCAGGGCCGCACCCGCTGGCGCGTGCCGCTGGTGGATGGCGATGGGTTCCCCGGTCGGATGACAGAGGCGGTGACGGCCAAGCCGGTGACGGTTGATCGTGCGGCGCTGTGGGCCGCTATCAGCGCAGCGGAGGCGTGCGTCGATGCTGGGGATAACCGCATCATCGGGCGCGGCGTCTACCTCGATAGCTCGAGCGGGTTCATCGCGGTCGCGGCATCGGGTCGCGCGCTCTATGGGCGCGTGGCAGGTGACACGCCACTGCCTGTGAGCGTCGTGGTTCCTAACGGCAGCATCGGCGCGATGATCGGCATGTTCCGGTCCGGCGCGACCGTTGACGTGAGCGTCACCGATCAAGCTATGTCGGTCTCGGCGGATGGCGTGCTCTATCGCACCAAGCTGATCGAGGGCACGTATGTCAACTGGCAAGCGGTCGCGGAGATGAACCGCAAGGGGCATGACGGACAGGTCACACTACCGCGACAGGCGGCGATTGACATGGTGTCCCGCGCGGCGGCGATATCGTTTGTGGGTGCCAAGGGCGCGCAACTCAGCGTGCGCATAACCATTACGGCAGACGAGGTGCAGGCGCTCGCCAGCAATCGCGACGGCGAGGAGGGATACGACGCCATACCGGCGACGGGCGATCCTGGAACGTTCGCACTGGGCACTGACCTGTTGCTGAATGCGCTGTCCGGCCTCGACGGCAGCGACGTGACGCTGCGGTACAGCACCAAGGATGACGGGCCTGTGATGATCGGTACGGATGACGACTTCCGGTTGATCATGAACATGCGGGCGAAGTGATGGCGAGCTATGACGAGTTCCTGGCCGCCAAGGCCATATCAGATCCCCATACCGGCATCGATGACCCCGGCGACATGCGGGCGGATTTCAAGCCGCATCAGGCCGACATATGCCGATGGGCATTGCGGCGCGGGCGCGCGGCGGTGTTCGCCGGCACTGGCCTCGGCAAGACGCTCATCGAGCTGGAATGGGCCGACAAGGTGGCGCGCCACACGAATAAGCCCGTCCTGATCTATGCGCCGCTTGCTGTGGCGGCGCAGCATGGTCGCGAGGCTGAGAAGTTCGGCATCGAAGCGCGCATCGTGCGGCGGCACGATGATATGTTCGTCGGCGTCAATATCGCCAACTATGCCAAGATGGACCATTTCGACCATGCCGCGCTCGGTGGCATTGCCTTGGACGAAAGCAGCATTCTGAAACACCATGACGGCAAGACGCGCGGGCGGCTTATCGAAGAATGTCGGCAGGTACCATTCCGGTTGGCAGCTACCGCCACCCCGGCGCCGAACGATTTCATGGAGCTTGGCAATCACGCCGAGTTCATCGGGGCCATGTCCTACACCGACATGCTCGCCATGTTCTTCTCGCACGATGGCGGTGAGACGCAGAAGTGGCGGCTCAAAGGGCACGCCGAAGATGCGTTCTGGAAGTGGATGTGTTCATGGTCGGTGATGCTGCGAAAGCCTGCCGATCTCGGCTATCCGAACGATGGATACGACTTGCCGCCACTCCACCAGGTACAGCACACGGTCAAGGCGTCTCTTGAGGCTGCGGCGGCGGATGGGGATTTCTTCCCGATCCTCGCATCGTCCATGAGCGAGCGCATCCATGCCCGCAAGGCCACGGTGGATGATCGCGTGGCGCTGGCGGCAAGCATCACGGCGGAATTGCCGCAAGACGAGCCTGTGATGTGGTGGGCAAATCTGAACGCGGAGGCCGACGCACTGTGCCGCGCCGTGCCGGGCATGGTGCAGGTTGCCGGGTCGGAGCGCGACGAGGCGAAGGAGGAGAAAATCCTCGACTTCGTGGATGGCCGCATCAAGCGGATGGTCAGCAAGGGCTCTATCATGGGCTACGGCATGAACTTCCAGCATTGCGCCCATACCGGACTAGTCGGGCTCAACGACAGCTTCGAGCAGGTCTATCAGATCGTCCGGCGCTTCTGGCGATTCGGGCAGACCCGCCCAGTCACGGCGCATTTCGTGGCGAGCGAAATGGAGGGTGCCGTGGTGGCAAACCTCAAGCGCAAGGAGGAAGATGCGGAGCGCATGGCATCCGCCATGGTACGGCACATGGCGGACCTGAGCGCCGTCGAAGTGCGTGGCGCGACACGAGATCGTGCCGACTATAATCCAGAGGTCATGATGCAATTGCCGGAGTGGATTGCATCAGCAAGGAGTGAGAATAATGCTTGAGGGCGTGAAGTGCTTCGATCAAGTCGTTACCGACAGGTACGGCATATACCACGGCGATGCGTGCGAACTGATTCGCGCCGTTCCGGGAGATAGCATTGGGTTCGGCGTGCACTCGCCACCGTTCGAGGGGCTCTACAAATTCAGCAACTCGGAACGCGACATATCCAACAATGAAGGCGGCACATTCTATGAGCACTATGGTTTCCTGATCGCGGAACTCTTCCGCGTGACGAAGCCGGGGCGGTTGCATGCCGTGCATTGCATGCAACTTCCGACGAGCAAGACGCGCGACGGGTTTATCGGCATGCGCGATTTTCGCGGCGAGATCATCCGCGCGTACATCGCCGCCGGCTGGATTTTCCATTCCGAAATCTGCATCTGGAAAGACCCGGTAGTGGCGCAGCAGCGCACAAAATCCATCCGCCTGCTCCATATGCAGATCGTCAAGGATAGCGCCATCAGCGGGCAGGGGCTGGCCGACTATGTGGTGGTATTCCGCAAGCCGGGCGATAATGCTGAGCCGGTGAGCGGCGGGTTTGACCGATACATCGGCGACCCAAAAGATGAGCCGGACAGGTCCAAGTACACCATGCCGATGGATGCGCGGAACTGGTACAGCATTGAGGTCTGGCAGCGCTATGCATCTCCGGTGTGGACCGACATCCGCCAGTCGCGGACGCTGCAATATCGCGCGGCGCGGGATGAGAAGGACGAGCAGCACATTTCGCCGCTGCAACTAGACGTGATCGAACGGTGCATCGATCTGTGGAGCAATCCAGGCGACACGGTTCTCACGCCATTCATGGGCATCGGTAGCGAGGTCTATTGCGCAGTCGAGATGAACCGGTTCGGCATCGGGTTTGAACTCAAGCCGACATACTACGCGCAAGCCGTGCGCAACATCGCATCAGCCAGCCCGTTCGCAGCTGATGACCTCATGACGGGAGTGGATGAATAATGGCCGGGTCACTCAACAAGGCGACGATCATCGGGCATCTCGGGTCTGACCCGGAAGTGCGGTCTCTGGCATCAGGCGCGAAGGTGGTGAATTTCTCCGTCGCCACATCCGAGACGTGGCGCGATAAGGCCAGCGGCGAAAAGAAAGAGAGGACCGAGTGGCACCGCGTCGTCATATGGTCCGAAGGGCTCGCCAAGGTCGCGGAAACCTATCTCAAGAAGGGCAGCAAGGTCTATCTTGAAGGTCAATTGCAGACCCGCAAGTGGAAGGACCAGTCCGGCGCCGACAAGTATACCACTGAGATCGTGCTGAATGGGTTCGGTGCCAGCCTGATCATGCTTGACGGGCGCGATACTAGTGGTGACGGCCGTGCGGGCGGAGGTGTTGGCGGAACGTCATCAGGCTCCGCTGGCTCTGGCGCCGCATCTCGCCCCGGTGGAGACCGGCCGGGGCAGGGTGCGGCTGGGGAGGGGTCTGGCGGCATTGACGATGACATTCCCTTTGCCATGGAGTGGCGGGGGTGAGTATCCAACTGCGCTCATACCAGTCTGATTTCATAGGTGGCATACGTGCCGCCTATGGCGCGGGGGCGGCGTCGGTGCTCGGCGTCATGCCTACCGGGGCCGGCAAGACCGTCTGCTTCTCCTACATGGCCGGCGCGGCGGTGGATCGCGGCAACCGCGTCGGGATCGTCGCGCATCGGGCTGAGATACTTGACCAGATCGGGCGCACGCTGCGTCAGTTCGGGGTGCATCATGGCTACATCGCGCCGGGGTTCGCGCCAGATCCCATGGCGCCCGTGCAGGTGTGTAGCGTGCAGGCCATGGCGCGCAAGATCGAGCGGTACGTGGATAGGCCGTTCGATTTCCTAATCGTGGACGAGGCGCACCATGCGGCGGCCGGCACTGGCTGGCATGCCGTGATCAACGCGCATCGGTCGCGGCGCGTGCTCGGGGTGACGGCGACGCCACGGCGGTTGAGTGGCGAGCCGCTCAGCATCGCGTTTGACCGCATGGTCATGGGTCCGACGCCGCGCCAGCTGACTGAGCTAGGCGCGCTCACGCCGTATAGGCTATTCGCGCCATTCCGCCCCGACATGGCCGGCGTGTCGCGGCGGGCTGGCGATTTCGTGCGGTCCGAAGTCAGCGACCTGATGGATAAACCGACGATCACGGGTGACGCCGTGGCGCATTACCGGCGCATCGCGGCCGGCAAGCGCGCCATCGTGTTCTGCGTCTCGGTATCCCATGCGGAGCACGTCGCCGCGCAATTCGAGGCGGCGGGCATCCCGTCCGCGTCACTTGACGGCGGCATGTCGCGCGAGGAACGGCGCTCAATCCTGCGGCGGTTTGAGGCTGGTGACGTGCCTGTACTGACCTCATGCGACATCGTGAGCGAGGGGTTTGACGTGCCGGCCATCGAGGTAGCAATCCTGTTGCGCCCCACCGACAGCCTCGCGCTGTACCTGCAACAGGTAGGGCGGGCGCTGCGACCGTTCCCCGGCAAGGGCGCGGCCATCATCCTCGATCATGCCGGCAACAGCGTGTCACGGATGTATGGTGGGCGTGGGCATGGGTTCCCGGACGACGATCGGCAATGGTCGCTGGACGGTGAGCGTGGCGTGAAGGCAGGCAGTGGTGAGCGGAGCATTCCGACTGTGATCTGCGGCACGTGCTTCGCCGTGTTTCGCCCCGCGCCATGCTGCCCGGAGTGCGGGGCGAGGCGCGATGCGCAAGGACGCGAAATCAAGCAGGTGGAAGGCGTGCTCGAGGAGGTTGATCCTGACCTGGTGCGGCAGGCACGCCGCGAGGAACAGGACCAGATCAATGAGCGCGTGCGCATAGCGCGCGGGTTGCCAGCTCTATGCCGACTGGCAATTGAGTTGGGCAGGGATGAGAAATGGGTATTCGTCACGCACAGGGTGCGCGGCAATCCGGGTCTGATGTTTGCGCAAGTGGTGCAGGCCATGCGCGCCGCGAAAAAGGAGCGACAGAATGAGCAAGCGTAGGGGCGACTGGATTCAGACCTTCACCGGCAAGGCGGTCTATCCGCTGGACGTGCGGGCTGGCGACGTCGATATCGTGGACGTGGCGCATGCGCTCGGGATGCTCTGCCGATACGGCGGTCACGCGCGGTTTTTCTATTCTGTCGCGGAGCATTGCGTGCTGCTGTCCCATGCTGTGCCGTCGCATCTGGCCTATGCCGCGCTGATGCACGATGCGGCGGAAGCGTACCTGGTTGACGTGCCGCGCCCGATCAAGGGCGAGCTTGGCCGGTATCGCGAGATCGAGGTGGATATCATGGTTGCGGTTTGCGCAGCTTATGGCGTGTCGCCGGCAGAGTTGCGCGAGGTATCTGACTATGACACGCGCATCCTGACCGATGAGCGGCGGCAGGTGATGGGTCCGGCGCCGAAGGCATGGCACGATACGGGCGATGCGCTTGGCGTGCAGATCGCCGGGCTAGATCCGGCCAGCGCCAAGGCGGCATTCCTGCGGCGGTTTTACGAGCTGCGGCCATGATCGCCATCGTGTGCGGCGGGCGCGACTATGCCAATGAGGCGCGGCTGCGGACGGTGATGGATGCGGCGGTCACGCGACGCGGGCTGGATACCATCATCGAAGGCGAGGCCACAGGCGCCGACACGCTGGCACGCCAGTGGGCGGAGGCGCGGGGCGATATCGGCATAATCGCCGTGGCGGCGGATTGGGGCGGTCAGGGCAAGTCTGCCGGCGCTATCCGCAACAAGCTGATGCTGGATATCCTTGTCGGCGGCGATGACAAGCGGCGGGCGCGGTGCGTGATCGCATTCCCCGGAGGGCGCGGAACTGGCAACATGGTGTTGCAGGCGCGCGGGGCAGGGGTGGAGGTGTTTGAGGTCAAATGAAAGGGAATTATATATTTGACTCCCCGATAATTCCGGGGTAGATATCTACTTATGGAGCGGATAAGACGAACGCTCACAAGGAGATAGCGATGAGCAATCAAGCCACGGGCAATTCCGCCCA
>Ga0208916_10001367_pt1 | contig 10527 bp, 12 predicted proteins | sample DEB19_08_DNA_5_FD_184523 | JGI IMG/M metagenome (GOLD analysis project Ga0208916, IMG submission 184523) | Aqueous microbial communities from the Delaware River and Bay under freshwater to marine salinity gradient to study organic matter... | ecosystem: Environmental > Aquatic > Marine >... | reverse complement strand
GTCGGGCGCTGACTGATGCCTCCCGACATCAGTGCTGGATTCTAACAGCCGCCTTGGCGTCTCTGCTGCAAGCCAGAGTTGCCACGCTGGTGACCGCTATAATCTGAGGTTGCTGGGCTTGCCCCTGGTTGCCCCCCGACATCCCGTTTTTTTTTGAGGACGCCATGAGCGCACACGACAACAATTCGGCTCACGAAGAAGAGCACACCGGTCCGGTTAAGACACCCAAGCAATTTTTGCTGATGGCGTTTTTCTCTTTTGTGATTCCCATCTTCGCCATCATTGGCTTGGTCTATTACGTGACCTCTGCCAACATGCCGGCCATGGGTGCAGGCAACATGGAAAAATCTGTCGCGGAACGGATCCTGAAAATCGGCTCGGTTGACATTCGCGATGCCAATCGCCCTTTGAAGGCTGGCTCTGAAGTCTATGCTGCGCAGTGCGTTGCTTGTCACGCCAGTGGTGCTGCAGGTGCGCCTAAGTTTGGCGACGTTGCCGCTTGGGCACCGCGCCTCAAGACAGGCTTTGAAGCGCTTTGGAATTCTGCACTCAAAGGCAAGAACGCCATGGGCCCACAAGGCGGCGGCGATTTCAACGACGTTGAAATCGGTCGTGCGGTGGTTTATCTGGCGGCCAGTGCTGGCGGCAAATTTGCTGAACCCGCAGCGCCGGCAGTCGCTTCCCCAGCCGACACAGCAGCAGCCAAGTAAGCGCCTTGTCTTGTCAAAAAAACCGGTCATTGACCGGTTTTTTTATACCCGCTGAATGCCTGCTGCTGCGCCGGGCTGCGTACATAGCCGAACCGCTTGGGCAAGTCCGTCGACATCACGTCCTCGGGCACCCACAGACCGCACTCCACCGCCTCGGCAGCATGTGTCATGTCTTGCGTATGGACCAACCCAAAACCAATGCCGGTCTCTAAGTAGAGACGGCCGTGTTGGTCGAGCATGCAGCGCTGAACACGGGCCAACTCTCCAGTGTGCGAGGCAACAGAAAAATCTGGCGCTACACGGCACACCAAGGGCGTAGCTTCCAATTCAACATACACGCGCTGCGGTCCATTTTGAAAAAACCATTGACCTGCAGTGTCCGGCTCGTAGTTGCGCTGAATGAAGTCAATCAGCTTTTCATGCTGCAGCCGCGATCCTTTGCTCAGCGTGCTGCCGCCTGCAAAAGGCCCTGCCGCTTGCGCCTGGTCGTCACGCATGTACCAGTTGCCACGTGCATCCAGCCCTAACCAACCGAAGCAGTTGGGCACGTTCGGCCATTTGGCGATGGCTGCTTTGACGATGTCATCCATGAATTTCTAAACTCCTAGCGCTGAATGGTAAGTGCTGCGCCAAATAATCGCAGACAGCCATCGGCATGGCGCACACGTGCGCCTGCGGCCAGCCCACGGCAGCGTTAACAGGGAAACCCACGTGGCCGCCTTGACCCGGTTGCCACAGGGTGACGCTGGCGCTGACGTCCCTCGAAGCGGGCAAACTCGCAGCGGGGACAAAGGGGTCATTGAGAGCGTTGAGCGCCAACGCTGGAAGAGCAATGCGCTGCAAGTGCGGCTTGGCTGAGGCGCGTCGATAGTAATCTGCGGCATCAGTGAAGCCATGCAGCGGCGCAGTGAAGATGTTGTCAAACGCATAGAGGTCTCGCGCCGCCAGCAATGCTTTGCCACTAAAGAGCTGCGGGTGCTGCGCTAATTTTTGCAGTGCCTTTGGCACCATCGTGCCCAGAAACATGCGCGTGTACGTCTGTCGGTTGAAGCCTTCGCCAATGGCCTTGCCACTGGCCGTCAGGTCCAACGGCGAGCAGACCGAGGCGATGGCGTTCACCACATCGGCAGCCGCGTTTTCAAACTCGCCCGCCCAGCGCATCAAGGCGTTGCCACCCAGTGAGATGCCGACGGCCAGTAACGGCCCCGGGTGCATCGCCTTGAAGCGACGCAGCATCCAGTCGATCTCTTCAAAGTCGCCTGAATGGTATGCGCGCGGTGCAAGATTCAATTCGCCCGAGCAACCGCGAAAGTGCGGAACTGCACAAGCCCAGCCACGGCTTTTGGCGACGTCGGCTAAGGCTTCGGCGTAATGGCTCGATGACGAGCCCTCAAGGCCGTGAAAAACAACCAGCAATGGCTGCATTGCTGCGTCGTTGCAGGGGCTGTCCATCAGCCAATCGACATCGACAAAGTCATAATCCGGCGTCGCCCAGCGTTCCCGCCTAAATTGCGGCTTGGTGGCTTTATAACGCTGGCCACGCAAAGCCGCCCAGATCGTCTGCAGGTTACCGCCCGGCAACCACCAAGGAGCGCGGTAGTCCATACGTCAGTGCAAAATTGTGGGGCTGTCGCTTAGCGGTACCTCTTGCGCGGTTCCCGGGCTGGCGTGGTGCGCAACCAGTCGCCAGCCTTGTGCGGTCTTGAGGTAGACGTTGGTGGCAATGACGTAAGCTTGCGCGGGCCCTTTGGCGGTCATCACTTCGACGCGCTCAATGACGCTGTGGATGCTGATGCCGAGAGTCTGTACGCGCCGCACATGCTCAATGTGCGCGCGTATCGTGCCGTGCGAAAACATCGCATCAAAACCACCCCGAATCGCCAGGGCGCCGACCAATCGCGGTCCGCCGGGGTGGATGCAGACGATGTCATCTTCGTCGGCCCAGCAGGCCATGAGCTTGTCGATGTCGCCGAGCCGCATGGCCTCGTAAAAGGCCGCTTCGGTCTCGTCTGCATGACCGTTGTGAGTCAAGGTGGGCTTGGCTGTTCGCATGGATGAACTTCTGTTGCGTGAGTGAGTGGTACGCCTGCCGTATTAAGCCATGCCCTTCTCCTACGGATTAGCCCAACCGCAAGAATTCTTGGCACCTGACTGACAGCACGACGGGTAAGTCGGTTGACGCGCAACGCAGCTTGGCGTGTTAGTGTGGATACTTGATGTGTTGGGGGATTTGCGTCTGTTTTATTTTCGAAAGGCTCTTCATGACCTCGCGTTTTTTCAAGTTTGTACTGTCAGCCTGGTTGGTCGTGATGCTTTCTGGTTGTGGCTACAACGAGTTCCAGCGGCTTGATGAGCAAAGCAAATCGGCTTGGGCTGAAGTGCTGAACCAGTACCAGCGGCGTGCTGACTTGGTACCGAACATCGTCGCTACCGTCAAAGGTGAGGCTGCTTTTGAACAAGACACCTTGACCCAAGTGGTGCAAGCACGCGCCAGCGCGACATCGATCAAAGTTACCCCTGAAACCCTCAACGACCCGGCCGCCTTTCAGCGGTTTGAGCAGGCTCAGTCCGGTCTGAGCTCGGCTCTGTCGCGCCTTTTGATGGTGACGGAAAACTATCCCAACCTGAAGGCTAATCAGGGCTTTCAAGATTTGCGCGTGCAACTTGAAGGCACCGAAAACCGCATTGCCGTGGCGCGCAACCGCTACATCCAGTCAGTTCAACAATACAACGTGCTGGCCCGTAGCTTTCCGAACAACCTCACCGCCATGGTTTTCAATTACCAAGTGAAGCCCAGCTTGACAGTTGAAAACGAAGCCCAGATTTCGCAGCCGCCGTCGGTTAACTTTGAGAAGAAATAAATTGCACGCGTTTTTTCTCAGCATGTGCATGCTGCTGCCCTTTTTTGCGTCGGCGCAAACGGGGCTGCAGCCGATCCCAGCGCTGAGTGCTCGCGTGATCGACACCACCGCTACGCTAGATTCGGGACAACGCCAAGCCCTTGAAAATAAGCTGCAAACTTTTGAGACCGTCAAGGGCTCGCAAATCGTCGTACTGATGGTGTCTACCACCGCGCCAGAAGACATTGTTGACTACACCCAGCGTGTCGGTGACCTCTGGAAAATTGGTCGCAAAGACATCGGCGATGGTCTGCTGATCGTGGTGGCCAAGAATGATCGGGTGGTGCGCATCGCCCCCGCCAAAACGCTTGAAGGCGCTATTCCTGACTTGGCGGCCAAGCAGATCATTGAGCGGGCCATCACACCGCGTTTTCGGGAGGGTGATTTTGCCGGTGGTCTGACAGCCGGCGTTGACATGATCACCGCTTTGATTTCTGGTGAGATGCTTCCAAAACCTTCTGCGGCTACCAGTCCTCGTTTCCGCGATGCTGGTTTTCAGTGGCTAGATGTTGCTCTGTTGCTGTTTGTGGCTATACCGTTTGCGGCTAAGTTTTTAAGCTCCTTGATTGGTCGTAAGGTCGGCGCACTGTCGACCGGAGCTGCGGTTGGCCTACTGGCTTGGCTGCTCACCGCCAGCCTCGTCGTGGGCGTGCTGGCTGGCATGGCTGGCATTGTGTTTGCCTTGGCCAGCGTACTGGCTTCTAGCGGCCGCAGCGCTGGTTGGGGCTCTGGCATGGGCGGCTTTGGTGGCGGCCGATCCTCTGGCGGCTACGGCGGTTCAGGTGGTTTTGGGGGCGGAGGCTTTGGCAGTGGTGGTGGCGGTAATTTTGGCGGCGGCGGCGCCTCCGGAAAATGGTAAGGCTTTAAGAATGGCTGCCCACATCAAGACCTTTATCAAACACCTGTGGCTTGACGCCGATGACACTAGCCGCATGGTGCCGCCTGCCGTACTTGCTAGATTGGCGAGTCGCGTGGCGTCAAGTGAGCAACGGCACAGCGGCCAAATCCGCATCTGCATTGAAGCTTCCCTGCCGCTGAGTTATCTCTGGCGCGTTGGCCGTGATCGCAGCTTGCAACAAGTGATCCACGAACGCGCACTGATGATGTTTGGCAAACTCGGCGTCTGGGACACGGCGCACAACAATGGCGTGCTGATTTATGTTCTGCTGGCCGAACATGCGATTGAGATCGTCGCCGACCGTGGGTTGGCAGCTCACATCAGCAGTTCGCGGTGGGCTGAGCTGGTGGCGCACATGGGCGACGCTTTTCAGTCTAAGTCTTATGAAGACGGCTTGATGCGTGCACTGGACGAAGTGTCTCTTGAGCTATCACGTTTTTTTCCGCGGTCATCAGTCGATAACTTGACTAACAGCAGCCTCCACTCCAACGAGTTACCCGACACGCCAACGCTGTTCTGAAATGTTTGGTCATAAAAAAACCGACCCTCACAGGTCGGTTTTTTTGCAAACACTTGAAGCACCACTCAAACCGCCAAGCGGTCAACGCTTCTGGCGGAATTTACGCAGTGCTGCAATCTGAGCAACCATGACAGTCAGCTCTGATTGCGCGCGGGCCAGATCAATATCGCTCTTGGCATTTTTCAGCGCCTCTTCAGCCGCCAGTTTCGCTTCAGTGGCCTTGGCCTCGTCGAGGTCTTTGCCGCGAATAGCCGTGTCGCTGAGCACAGTGATACGGTTAGGCTGAACTTCTAACAGGCCGCCAGCGACGAACACGAATTCTTCCGTGCCGTCTGCCTTTTCGATGCGCACTGCACCGGGGCGAATGCGCGTGATCAGCGGTGTGTGACGGGGAAAAATCCCCAGTTCGCCGGCCTCTCCGGGCAAGGCCACGAAACGGGCCTCGCCAGAAAAGATCAACTCTTCGGCGCTGACAACATCGACTTGGATGGTATTCATGGCAACCGTCCGTTAGATTTTCTTGGCTTTTTCGAAGGCTTCGTCAATCGTGCCTACCATGTAGAAAGCCTGCTCTGGCAGGTGATCGCACTCGCCAGCCACAATCATCTTGAAGCCACGGATGGTTTCTGCCAAGCTGACGTATTTGCCCGGTGCGCCAGTGAACACTTCAGCGACGTGGAACGGCTGCGACAAGAAGCGCTGGATTTTCCGGGCGCGAGCCACAGCCAATTTGTCTTCAGGTGCCAACTCGTCCATGCCCAGAATCGCGATGATGTCGCGCAATTCTTTGTAGCGCTGCAAGGTGCCCTGCACAGCGCGAGCTGTGGCGTAGTGGTCTTCGCCCACCACGTTGGGGTCGAGCTGACGGCTGGTCGAGTCCAGTGGATCGACAGCTGGGTAGATACCCAGGGAAGCGATGTCACGTGACAACACAACGGTGGAGTCCAAGTGAGCAAACGTCGTTGCAGGTGATGGATCGGTCAAGTCATCGGCAGGGACGTAAACGGCCTGGATCGACGTGATGGAACCGACTTTGGTCGACGTGATACGTTCTTGCAAACGGCCCATCTCTTCAGCCAGTGTCGGCTGGTAGCCCACTGCGGATGGCATACGGCCCAGCAGCGCGGACACTTCAGTGCCGGCCAGTGTGTAGCGGTAGATGTTGTCCACGAAGAACAGCACGTCACGGCCTTCGTCACGGAAAGATTCAGCAATGGTCAGTCCGGTCAGCGCAACGCGCAAACGGTTTCCTGGAGGCTCGTTCATCTGGCCGTACACCATGGCCACTTTGGAGTCTTCGAGCTTCTCAAGATTCACGACGCCGGAGTCGGCCATCTCGTGATAGAAGTCATTGCCTTCGCGGGTACGCTCACCCACACCCGCAAACACGGACAAACCGGAGTGTGCTTTGGCGATGTTGTTGATCAATTCCATCATGTTGACGGTCTTGCCAACGCCAGCACCGCCAAACAAACCGACTTTGCCGCCTTTGGCAAACGGGCACACCAAGTCAATCACTTTGATGCCAGTTTCCAACAGTTCTTGCGATGGCGAGAGTTCGTCATACGCAGGGGCTTTGCGGTGAATCGGTGCTGTCAGGGTTTGGTCAACCGGACCACGCTCGTCGATGGGCGCGCCAAGCACGTCCATGATGCGTCCCAGTGTGGCCTTGCCAACCGGAACGGTGATTTGCGCACCGGTGTTGTAAACCATGTTGCCGCGGCGCAGACCGTCTGACGTACCGAGCGCAATGGTGCGCACAATGCCGTCACCGAGTTGCTGCTGCACTTCGAGGGTCAGTGTCGAACCCTCCATCTTGAGTGCGTCGTAAATGCTGGGCATTTGGTTGCGCGGGAACTCGACGTCCACCACAGCGCCAATACACTGAACAATCTTGCCTTGAGCTTGAGCCATGATTGAATCCTCTTTCGTTCTTTAAATTCTGAAACGCTGCGTGGCCACGGGCCTAGACAGCTGCGGCGCCGGCGACGATTTCCGAAAGTTCTTTCGTGATCGCCGCTTGACGCGTCTTGTTGTAAATCAGCTTGAGTTCGCCAATCACGCTGCCAGCGTTATCGGTCGCGGCCTTCATGGCCACCATCCGAGCCGATTGCTCGGAAGCCATGTTTTCAGCCACGGCCTGATACACCAGCGCTTCGACATAACGCACCAGCAGATCGTCAATGACGCTCTGTGCATCAGGCTCGTAGAGATAGTCCCAACCGTGCTCGGCCTTTTCGACCGTCAAAGTGGCCAGCGGCAGCAGCTGCTCGATCACCGGCTCCTGGCGCATGGTGTTGATGAACTTGGTGTAGCAAAGATACACCGCGTTGACCTCGCCTTTGCTGTACGCGTCGAGCAAGACCTTGACCGGACCGATGAGCTTTTCCAGGTGCGCTTTGTCACCCAGCTGTGTCGCATGCGACACCACCTGAGCGCCAACACGGTTCAGGAAACCCAGACCCTTGTTGCCGATGGCCACAGCTTGCGCTGTTTGGCCGGCAGCTTGCGCGTCTTTGAGCTTGCCGGTCACGGCACGCAACACGTTGGTGTTCATGCCGCCGCACAGACCCTTGTCGGTGGAGACGACGATGAAGCCGACAACCTTGGACTCGTTGGTCTGCATGAAGGCATGCGTGTAGTCAGGATGGGCCTGACTCAAGTTCGCCGCGATATTGCGAATTTTGTCGCTGTACGGGCGCGCTGCGCGCATGCGTTCCTGCGCCTTGCGCATCTTGGAAGCGGCCACCATCTCCATGGCCTTGGTGATCTTGCGGGTGTTCTCAACCGACTTGATCTTGCCCCGTATTTCCTTGCCTGCTGCCATATGTATTCCTAAATGTTTTTGAAAGCTTGTGGCTTTTTATCTATTCAGGTGTAAATCAAGCAAAGGTTTTTTTGAACGCGGTCACAGCGGTCGTCATCTCGGCCTCGGCATCCTTGTCCATGGCCTTGGCCGCCTCAAGCTTGCTCATCAGGGCGGCATGCTTGTCTTTGAGATAGCTGTGCAGACCGGCTTCAAAAGCCAGAACCTTCTTGACGTCTACATCGTCCATGAAGCCTTTGTTCACTGCGAACAACGTTGAGGCCATGACCGACACTGACTGCGGCGAGTACTGGGCCTGCTTGAGCAATTCGGTCACGCGGGCACCGCGGTCGAGCTGCTTGCGGGTGGCTTCGTCGAGGTCAGAAGCAAACTGCGCAAAAGCGGCGAGTTCACGGTACTGAGCCAAGTCGGTACGGATACCGCCAGACAAGTTCTTGATCAATTTGGTCTGAGCAGCACCACCGACGCGCGACACCGAGATACCGGCGTTGATGGCGGGGCGAATACCGGCGTTGAACAAGCTGGTTTCCAAAAAGATCTGGCCGTCAGTGATCGAAATCACGTTGGTTGGCACGAAAGCAGAGACGTCGCCGGCTTGCGTTTCGATGATTGGCAGTGCGGTCAAAGAACCGGTTTTGCCTTTGACTTCGCCTTTGGTGAAGTCTTCAACGTATTTCTCATTCACGCGTGCTGCGCGTTCGAGCAAACGGCTGTGGAGATAAAACACATCGCCAGGGTAGGCTTCGCGGCCTGGTGGACGACGCAACAGCAAGGACACCTGACGGTAAGCCACGGCTTGTTTGGACAAGTCGTCATACACGATCAGCGCGTCTTGGCCGCGGTCGCGGAAGTACTCGCCCATCGTGCAACCAGAGTAGGCGCTGACGTATTGCATAGCGGCCGATTCGGCAGCAGAAGCCGCCACGACGATGGTGTAATCCATCGCGCCGGCTTGCTCCAGCGAGCGCACAACGTTTTTGATCGACGAGGCTTTTTGGCCAATCGCGACGTAAACGCAGGAAACGCCCTGGCCTTTTTGGTTGATGATGGCGTCAATCGCCACAGCGGTCTTGCCGGTCTGACGGTCACCAATGATCAGTTCGCGCTGACCGCGACCCACTGGAACCATCGAGTCAATCGACTTGAGACCGGTTTGCAGAGGCTGGTCGACCGATTTACGGGCGATCACACCTGGCGCGACTTTTTCGATCACGTCGGTCATCTTGGCATTGATCGGGCCTTTGCCGTCAATTGGCTGACCCAGTGCGTTGACCACGCGGCCAAGCAACTCAGGACCGACCGGAACTTCCAGAATACGACCGGTGCACTTGACAGTGTCGCCTTCGGCAATGTGTTCGTACTCGCCCAACACGACCGAGCCCACCGAGTCACGCTCAAGGTTCAAGGCCAGACCGTAGGTTGGTGTGCCATCGGCTGTAGCGGGGAACTCGAGCATCTCGCCCTGCATCACATCGGACAAGCCGTGGATGCGCACGATACCGTCGGCCACCGACACCACAGTGCCTTGGTTGCGAATGTCGCTGCTGGCACCAAGACCTTCGATTCGGCTCTTGATCAGTTCAGAAATTTCTGCTGGATTGAGTTGCATGACTCTTTCCTTCTTTCTATGTTTGTTGGCTAAAAACTTGAATCGGCGCGGGGCACCAGATCAAGCAATCAGCGCCATCTTCATGTGTTCCAGCCGGGCCTTGACTGAGGTGTCCAGCACCTCGTCACCCACGACTGCGCGAATTCCACCGATCAACGAAGCGTCGATCTCAACTGTCACACCGAGCTTGCGTCCAAAACGCTTTTCGAGCGTGGCAGCCACTTCAGCCAACGCCGGCTCGCCCATCGGGAAGGCGCTGTAAACAACAGCTTCGGTCGAGCCGCTGGCTGCATTTTTGAGCGCCCGAAACTGACGAGCGATATCGGGCAGGACGGCCAAACGACCGTTTTCGATGATGAGACCCAGAAGATTCCGGGCCGCTGCGGGCAATTCCTTGTCCCCAGTCATCACCTTGAGCACCTGAGCCGCATCCGCATTCGGATGCTCGGCGAACTGGCGCAACTGGTCGTTGTCGGCCAGCGCCGCCAACTCGTCGAGCCAGACGGCGGTATTGGCCAGATCGGCGCGCTGCGCCTTGAACAGCGCTTCCGCATAAGGACGGGCAATGGTTGCAAGTTCAGCCATAGTTCTCTGCCTGCCTTCGCTTACAGCTCGGTTTTCAAGCGACCCAACAGGTCCGCATGAACACCAGCGTTGACTTCCTTGCGGAGAATCTGCTCGGCACCTTTGACTGCCAGCAAAGCGACCTGCTCGCGCAGTTCTTCACGGGCCCGGACCATTTGTTGACCCGCTTCAGCTTGGGCTGCCGCAATGATCTTGTTGGCCTCTTCGGTCGCACGGCCCTTGGCTTCTTGAACGATGCCTTGGGCGCGACGATCAGCGTCGGCCAGACGCGCGGCCGTCTCGTTGCGCGACGTCACCAGTTCAGCTTCGACACGCTTGTTGGCGTTGGCGAGTTCTGACTTGGCTGTGTCCGCAGCGGCGAGGCCGTCAGCGATTTTCTGTGCCCGCTCGTCCAGCGCTTTTGTGATCGGAGGCCACACGAATTTCATCGTGAACCACACCAAGATCGCAAAAACGATAGCCTGCAGGAACAGGGTTG
>Ga0208916_10001366_pt1 | contig 10527 bp, 18 predicted proteins | sample DEB19_08_DNA_5_FD_184523 | JGI IMG/M metagenome (GOLD analysis project Ga0208916, IMG submission 184523) | Aqueous microbial communities from the Delaware River and Bay under freshwater to marine salinity gradient to study organic matter... | ecosystem: Environmental > Aquatic > Marine >... | reverse complement strand
TCTCCAGTCCACGGGGGTTTCCCGGTAGGTGATACCGATACCGTCACCGATGAAGTGATGGCAGAGGCGAAGGAAGCGATAGTTGAATCCACGCCACGAACGAATCATGGTGGTGATCTCTCGGAATATCTTGTCCTCCCATTCCTGCCTCATGCCCACTTCTCCATGAAGCGTCTTGCCTGAGATAAGCACCTCAGGAGCATTTACCATGTCGATGTAGGCAGACATCGACTTCTCCATCAGTCCAGCAGCGACACCGAAATCAAGATTTGCCCTGTCTCCTTGATTCGTCAGGATCAACTGCTGCTCATCGTAGGGTGGTTCACCATCGAACATCCTCTGTACCTTCTGGCGATTCACCGCGCTTCCTTCATCAGCCTTTCGCATCCTGCTATATACCTCATGTAGGGATCTAGCATTCTTGATTCTGCGGCGTGGCACTGCTCCAGACTCATCAATAGTCTCTAGGAGCATGTCTGTTCGGGAAATGGTTGCGGAGGAGTCCATCTTGGTATTTTACCTTACTTACTAACCTCTACAAGTCCGGTTCTAAGATAATGTCCTGAGTATTAGGTAATGGCTTGCGACCCGATTTCTTCGGCTGGATGATTTCCGTAGTGTCATCAGTCTTCTTGGTTTCTTCTTTCTCCTCCATGGAGCAGAGCAACTTGGAGAGTGATCCATCCTTGCAGCCATGATGCACCACTGCATCTTCGCTGACCCGACCCGTGAAGCTAACGCCAAGCAAAGTAGCCTGATCCTCGCCAACAATGTAATCACCGTCCATGTGGTAATTCACCGTGCGGAATTGATGCTGGATGAGTTTGGTATCGTGGAGTGAATGCATTGTCTCATAACCCATTGTCACATCAAATGGTGTATCCTCGTCCTGAATATCATTAGGTCCATTTGGGCGCATCTTAGATGTCCTCCATCCTATGCACCAATGAGGCATGATTGGTGGATAGATGCCAGTACCAACCATGTGTGTTCCTTGCTGGAATGGTTCGGCTTGTGGTGTGTTTGGGCGACGTATCTTGATGGTTGGAACAACGGCACCCATGAACATCTTTCTGGATTCACGGTATTCCTGATCCAAAGCATCGGCCCATCCTGGCTTCAGTGCCGTGCAATCCAGTTCCATCCAGTACCAGTGGCTCTGAATCTTATTCTCAGCCACCCAGTTAACAGCCTCACAGAAATGGGCATTCGGAGCAAATGGCCAACCATGAAATAGTTCGGCTTTAAGTTGAACAACCTTGCTACTTGAGGCGAAGTTGCTCATTTCTCCCGCCAACTGGCCTGCTTCGATAGCTGCTGATGGGGTGGTGAGAACTACGACATCGTGATTCTTGATGTTTCCGCATCGCTCGATAGAGGCGAGGAAGGATGGGATGAGGTGGCGATCACTGGCGCTCGTTGGAATGATAATAAGCATGTTGTTTTATTATTTGAAAATAGGATAGTAATTAGGCTCAATTCCTGCATTTGCAAATGAACCATCCACGAAACTTAGATTATTGCTGTGCGATGACTTGATGAACCAATCGTAATTAGTCCTCACATTCTGAAGCATCACATCACCGGCAGTTGCCCCACGTTTCTTCGCTTCATGCATCACGGTTGATAGCGAGATGGATGTAATCTCAGGTTCTCCCTCTTGGATATATTTCCAACCCCCTGGTGGCACAGTGCTAGTATCAATCGAATCAAGGGATATTTCGACTGGTGGAACTTGGTATTCTGGAATCTTCCCTACGCAGGGTAATTTGTAGTTCCCTGTAACAACATGCTGAACATCGCCACCAGTGAATACACAATCAGGGTTACTGATGCAGGTTTCTTGGATGCGTGGAACCTTGAGTCCTTCGGCTATGGAGAACGGGCTGCTTTGATTACCAATGAACAGTTCGCATCCAGCAATCGCTTCAGCTAGTTCCTTGTAGTCGTTGATCTTCAGTCTCTCGACTTCACGGAATCTATAGCAGAATGTGTCATACTCAGCATCTGTTCCCACAAACATGGCGATGCTACGGTATCTGGATGCAATGAGCCTCCAGTCCATGTTGTCATTGTTGTATCGTGGTGATCTGGCGAAGATGACCTTACCGTTGAACTTCTTGTTGGGTTTGGCGGTGAGCCATTTGGATATACCTTTTTCTGATATGACTCCATTGATCTCCATGGAGAGGTGTTGGTATTGAGCGTCAAGCAGTGTGTGGGTGTGGCGGTAGTGTGGGCGGAAGGATGAGAAGTCGAAGTCAACTGGTTCCTCTGAGCACTCGCATGATTCTATGTATTCCTGACTTTCGATGAGTGGAATGATGGTATCTGCTCTACCTGTGAGGTTTGCAGTGAATGGACGATCCACAAGACACAGGCGATGTGGACCACCAGGCACCATGCGGATTACGCCCAATGAGTAAACGAGGTCGCCAAAATCCCCCGAGTGTCGAAACCGTTTTGGTCCATCATTATGAATCATGGTGTTGTCAATGCCCTTTCTACCGTCCACCCATATACACAAACCCTTCGCCTCAATGTGTCTTTTCTGACTCCGGTTGATTGAGCCCACTCAGTAATGCACTTTTTCTCACCATTGAATTCCCATAGATGGTTTGATGCTTTGTTCCTATTTTGAGTAGTGTAAGTGGCCCATCTGCAATTCTCCTTCGAGTAACCCTTGTTATTGTCTTTTCTGTCAAGAGTTAATCCCTTTGGCCTCGGACCCATATCGTCATAGAATTTCTGAAATGAATCATACCACTCATCGCACATGTCTATCCCTCTTCCTCCATACTTCGAGTAAGCAGGATCAGTAACAAGCCTACATCTTTTTCTTGCCCCATTCCATATATTCCACTCACTGCTAGAAGTCATCCCGTGAGTTGTCTTGAATTCCTTAAATTTTCTTACGGCATCGCAGCCGCATGAGTATTGCCTATTCTTTAGGTTTCCGGCTTGAACATTGATCTCTTTTCCGCATTCGCATCGACACCTCCAAATTGCTACACTCCTCTCATTCTTTCCAACAAATCCAATAACACTCAACATTCCGAATATTGAACCGTTCAAATCCTCAATCTTCCTGCATTTACTAATGTCTGTTTCTATGATTTTTGCTGGCATGGCAGTAGCGATACCGCAGATTATCAGACATATCAACCAGCAAGTCGTAAATTTGTTTAGAGTCATATTTCACCTTGGCTCCAATACTACTATTTCATGCCCAACGACCCACCTATCAAAGATGATTGGATTAAGCATCTTGCACAGATGCTCCTGGCTGAATAAATGAATATGCTCTGGATGAAACTGACGTTCATCAAACTGACCATCATCGTAAATAGCAGGAAGCATCAGAATGATTCTTCCGCCCTCATTGAGCATCGAGATTGCCTTTGCGATGAATCTTCCAGGCTCAGGAACATGCTCAAGCACATCCATAGCTACGATGGTATCGAACTTCTCGGTTAGTTCCACATCCTCAAAGAATCCGTGATACACGATGCATCCCGAGTAATCCAAGATGAACTTGATATGCTCATAGCATGGCTCAATCCCGACACAGGAGTATCCAACCTCAGTTGCTCTACGCATGAATGCGCCGGGTGCGCAACCAATCTCAAGAAGCGTTGTTCCTTTGCAGTGCTTTAGGACAGCTTCAGTCTTCGTTATTCCCGCTTCGTTCTTGTAGCCATGAACATTGAAGCATTGATCTTGAATCTCTGAGTGTCCATCGACGCCCCAGTAGGGTTGATCATAGAACACAGGAGAAGGATCTTTCCTCTTTAGGGTTCCGTATTCGATTTGGATGTATTCTTCTGGGATATTCACAGTCCTAGATGTTGAAGGATTGGTTCCATGACTCCACTTGTCTTTGATCCTCCATTGGCGTGGAAGGCTAGTGGGAAGCGGTCCGTTTCCTTGTTCTTGATTCCTTCACTGAAGTCGAAATCATGAGTCGTCATTCCTGTAAGCGTCTGGAATAACTGACACTGAGAGTCAAGTTTCATGGTTGCTTGGCCTGGACATTGACCGAACAGGAATCTTCTCATCCAATCGTCCTGGTCATTTTTATGCTGCCACCTACCATCTGGTAACTGGTGATCATCCGGCCATGAATCAACTTCCATCTCCGTCAGGCACTCCAGATACGACGATGTTTTACCAATCGACAACCCAGAATTAAGATACCTGAAGCTGGTCCAGCGATCACAAACAGTAATTCCAATTGCCCCATAAATAGGAAACGTTGAACCCTTTGGGTTATGACACCTTGTTATCATGCCGGAATAGATTCCGACTATGCGATGATTTGAAAGCCCGTGCTTCATGTATCGTCTGGTGCATTTCATACTTTTTTTACAACAAGGTACCATGAATACGGGTGAGCAAACTCTTTAACAAAAATCTCTTCCCATGGACCTGTATGTGCAAGCACCCTGGATCGAAATGTATCCAGCCCAAAGTCCGGCTCAAAGTGAGCGTCATTTTTCCCTTGGCCAGTCAGGTCACACCAAGCCAAAAAAGTAGCTTGCGTCGGACAATTTGTAGCGATCACCCCACCCGGTTTCAAGACTCTTCGCCACTCACTGATGATTCTCACCAGATGATCGTAGCTAAAGTCCTCCAAAAGATGGTGGCTTACGATTCCGTCTAGTGATTCATCGCAGAACATGCCCAGATTATCGCAGTGACCACGCATCACCTGCTTGATTCCACCAAAATTGGTATATGGATTCGGCTGATCGAACGGGATTGCATGATCCACGGTGACATCGCCGCCTGCTCCTACTTCAAGAATCAGTTTTCCGGTGAGGAATGGAGCTAAGTCGGCTCTTGCTAGAGAGCATTCTGATACATGGGATGGTTGGGCTTCGCTCATGGTTGGGAAATGGCGTTGAGGGTTTGATCTTCTGATTCAGCAGCCAGATTCCTTGGTTTTGGTGGTGGGGCTCCACAAGAACCAATGAATTTCAGTTCAAACTTCCTACCCTTACGCTCATGATCCATGCCGCAGTAGCGACGAAACGCGGATTCTGGTGTATCACCCTGAACCATGTCGATGCTGTGACCAATGGTTCCACCCTTCCATGATCCTTTTTGTGGCCCAACCTCTTCACTGAATCGAAGATTGAGTTCACGGCGAATCATGGGTCTGCTGAATAGCCGAAGCCACTTGAACCACCCTGATCCCTTGCGCCATTCACGCTCCTCAATGATGCAGGTTGCGGTGATTACCGCCCCATCGTAATCCTGGAAACTGAAATAGGATGCCGGACACTCCTCTTTCCGCTTCATGAAGTCGAAGAATCCACCAGACTTACGATCCTCGGTAGCGAAGTGACTTCCATCTGGGTTATAGATGCTGTGCCTAACATGATCCCATTGCTTCCATGGAAGATGCTTACACCATGATTTAGTGGTTCTACTATCGTAAGTCTGTGGACCGTAGTGAACTTGGAGAAAATCGAATCCATTACCCATGTTGCTCAACCAGATGCCAAAATCCTTGGGCCAGACATTGTAGTAGTGGTTCCTTCCGAGACGCTTCACCGTAGCCTCATCCCACATGGCTTCGACCTTTACCATCAGTGGCTTGATGATGTTCGGCATCTTGATTCGGAGAGCCTTACCGAAGGCGCAGATGAGGAGGTGGTTTCTGTAGTTCTCTTCTCCATCATCATTACCGCCACCAGTGCTCCATTCAAACCCGATGCGGTTCTTCCATTTGGCGATGGTAAATGGGCCAATATTATAGTCGTTGTCCGTGAGTCTGTTCAATGTTCCCGAACTCATTATGCTTCCTCCTTCAGTTTCCTGCGTCTTTCAGCCATCACCGCCCGAGCCTTAGCTAGGTTGTTGCGTACTGCTTCAATCTTCTTGGGGGAGCGTGATTTGCCACCCTTGGATTGGAATTGGGTGATGGTTATCTTCTTTTCCTTTGCCATTGAGGTATGCATGAATGAACACTAACAACTTAGTGTTGGCAAGAACTTAATTTCCACAATTCTGCCTTACGTAGGGAACCAAAGAATCTTGTTGACTGACTCTTGATGTAGTCCAGATTCATGGTGCGCTAGATAGTGTCTGGCGTTTCTGTTGTTGTTCCTCCTGATTCCCCCGGCTCAAGATTCTTGGGTCGGGGGTTTTTTGTTACAAGATCCCTACCAATCCGAATGCTGGCGCTTTGCACCAGAGAATCGTAGGGGCGGTGGGGATTTTTGTTCACTAATGTCCACGGTTGTTTACTGTTGTTGACACTTGTTTACTCCTGTTGACGCCAATCCAGGTGATTTCGTAAACAATCCGACCTTGGAATTGTTTATTATGTCAACAATTTGTTTATGGATTGTTTATTTCGTAAACAATTTGCAAGGCTCGCAACGTCTCGCACATTTCCCTTTATCTTCATCTGTATCTTTATATTCATCTTTCTCTGTATCTTTCTCTTCTTTTTGCATTGAGGGATTAAGGTACTAGGTATCTAAGGTACATGGTACTACCAGAAATGACGTAAACAGAAGTTGTTGACACTCCATGGTGTGGTGATATTGTGATTGGTAGTTCAATCAACCAAACAAAACACCATGGCCACCGGATACTCCAAGATTTTCAAATCCATATTCGACTCCTCAATCTGGGTAGAGTCACCCACAACCCGTTACCTGTGGATGGTGATGCTGGTTATGGCTGAGAAGGACGGAATCATTGATGCATCGCTACCTGGACTTGTGATGAAGACAGGGCTTACCCGAGAACAGGTGCTTGATGGACTGAAGACACTTAGCTCCCCAGACCCAGATTCAAGGACCAAGGAATACAATGGTGTTCGCATCGCAGAAACAGAGAGTGGTGGATGGAAGATCCTGAACTTCGATGCCTACAAGGAACGCATGAGTCGTGCAGATCGGAAGGAGTATCTACGAGTCAAGCAGGCTGAGTTCCGCCAGAAGAAGAAGAATGAAGAAGCTGCTAAGACCGATGCACCAGAGGAAGATGAATACTCCAAATATTAACCCATCACCGCCAAACAACCCATGCAACTAGAACTCAATCAAGAAAGAATCCAGATACTCCTCTACGCCATGAAGCAAGTTAAGAGAGTCCCAGGACTCGAAGAAGACGCCGAGCAATTTATAACAGACTTCGATCTGTTCTTGTCTCTGCTCGAACCCATGGAGCAAGAGTTAAGATCCATGGCTAACGTTACAATACCTCAATGCCAATCCGAACAATAAGCCAAGAATATATCAACATGAACATCCCGACTAAATTCTACAAGCAAGGCAAGCATCCAACAGCAAGAACCGTTGGCGAACTCAAGGCGATCCTAACTGAACTTCCTGACGACCTTCGCATAGAAGCTGGGTTTAGCAGCGCCGTCGAACTCGTTGTCTATAACCACGGAACCGATGACCAGCATCTCGAAATAACCGAGCATGATGAAGATGATGACTAGCCCTCACCGCAAATTCCATCAAATAAGTTTGACACCCCATGATTCTTGCGATACTAAGTCACCCGTATGACAACAACACAGAAACTACACATGGAAACAGGGCATCCGGTATCTGCGGATGTGAAGCAGGTTGAGGGGGATCAAATCCGCTTCGTGAATCAGGATGGACGATGCTTGTTTGTGGTGAGCATCTGTAAGGATCAGGCCTCTATTGAGGTCAAGGCTGTTGATACCCACCGTGTCGGAGAAACGATTCACGATAACCTTTTGGTTATTGCTCCCAATAGCTGCGGATGCATCACACTCTCAACGCCCGCTTACTAACGCCATGAAGATTGGACGCAACGATCCATGCAAGTGCTCCAGCGGCAAGAAGTATAAGAAATGCTGCTTACCCAAGGAACAAGAAGCAGATCGCCAAGAATGCGCTTACTGGAAAGCCAAGATTCGCAGAGTCATGGTGGATAGACTTGCTGATCAACAGATGGCCAAGATGCCAGCACCCACTGAAACAACACAAGAATCATGAATAAATGAAGAGATCGCTCTTGAGATATTCAATTCATCCAAGGCTGGAGAAGGAAGAAAATCATTGTCGGAAAGATTCAATATTAGCATAGGGGCAGTTGCCTGTATCCTTCGAGGTGAGTGCTGGTCTCATATAACAGGACTACCAAAAAAGATCCCAGGCAACGTGTACTCACTAGAACACGCAGAAGCAGGAAACAAGAAGCCATGAAAACACTAGCAACAGAATTTGAGAAACAGGGGTGGAGCTTTAAGCAGCTTCATCGAATCGGGGATGCTGCCATCTACCAGAAGCAGAAGGATGGTGGTCCTATTAGCCTTGAGGTGATCAAGGTTGACAGGCACAATGGACGCAAGTTCCCTAATGGGACTGAGGTTGGTCCCGCTGAATTCTACCCCAGTGATTCAAGTTGGGGTCAATCTGGATTCACCTACTCAAACGCCAATGGTGGCGTAGAAGCAGCGGAACGGAAATTCAAGGAACTCGTAGAACAACAGAAGTAGTATGGCTGGAGAATACCTGAATCTAGGTGGTGTCATCACCCATATCAGTTACGCAGATGCAGATGGCTCTGCTGTCGTGAATGGTAGAACATGGAGGTGGGAGTTCCATGATTGGGTTGGGCCATCGTTTCTGAGGAAAGATGGAGAGATGAGAAAATGCCAGAATCCAAATAAAGCCGTGTGGAAAGCTTTCTATAAGTGGCACAAGCAATACGAGAAGAACAAGAAAAAAACAGAAACCATGAGCATAGAAATAGAAAACAAGCTAGACCGAATCATCCAGCTACTTGAAGAACTGCTTCAGGAGCGCCATAATCCAAGTCACCCTACGCAGGGTGAAGATACCGAGTGGCACAATCCCGAGAATGTCAGCATCGAGCAACTGGGTCAGGGGTACAGATTCTTGAAACCTTGGGAGGTGGATGGGAGGCACAGGGGCATTGCCCAACTATGGGCATTTACAAAGTGGGCTGGTGCGTGTGGAGTTTCCGCTGGAAGTCATAGCGATACCTACCGAGTTCCGATCACCACCCCAATCCCTCCAAAGCCATGAACGTGTCTTTTGATTACGATGACACATGGACCAAAGACCCCGAATCATGGCTCAGTGTTGCTACGCTTCTAAAGATGCGCGGACACCAGTGCTACTTGGTTACTGGTCGCGTTGGTTGGAGTGATGATATGGAGCGCATGGGTCTTCCATCATGGATGCCGCAAATCTACTGCGGCAGAGAACCGAAGGATCGGTATTGCAGGAAGAAAGGCATCGTGATTGATGTTTGGATTGATGATATGCCAGAATGCATTAGAGAAACAAAGATACTTGGAGGGGATTTATGAATCGCAGAAATCTATTCAAGCTGATTGGTGGCGCACTCTGCGCAGCATCAATCGAACTTACTGGCATCAAGCCTAAGCTGCCTGTAATCAACTCCGCGTATCAGGATGCTCAATATGAGGTTGTTTACATCATGCATCCAGAGGTGAGGAATGTGATAATGCCATTCATCGCGCATCAGAAGCTACCGGATGGACCAAGGTACAACTACGAGAATGGCAAATGGATTCAAGTAAACAAATACATATGAGCAAAACAGAAACACAAATCGGCGGAACGCACTACAAGGATCTGGCTATCCAGCCCGTCACCTTCATCACTGCAAACAAACTCAGCTTCTTAGAAGGATGCGTCGTGAAGCGCATGTGTCGGCATCGAAGGAAGAATGGAATTGAGGATCTACGGAAGGCGATTCATGAGATCGAACTGATGATTGAATTGGAGTATGGTAATAAACCAGTCAAGAACGTGCAGACTGGAGAGGTGATATACATTGAGCGTATTGATCTTGATCCAGATATTCGTCAGAAGATCCAGAAATCAATTGATGAACTGAAGCGATTAGATCAGGAGCCTGATTGGCATAATCCAGAGAACGTGACACAAGAGCAGCTTGGCGAAGGATACAGGTTTCTTGTTCCTTGGGAGGTGGATACAAAAATGAGGTGCTCGGTTTATATGAATCATGCAACAGGATATACTTGGGAATCCGCCAATCATGATAAGCCATACAAGGATTGGACCTACCGAGTTCCAGCATCAACCCCGATTCCACCGAAGCCATGAATGAAGTAGAAAAATGCTGGGAAGAGAAATGGAAAGACATCATCATGAATGAGGATGGCACCGTGAATCTAAAGCAGTTGAAGCTGGAGCTTCATGACTTCTCATTGGTGATGGGATGTGCCTCAGAGGCGTTCTGCTTAGTTACTGGAGGGAAGCTAAGCAAACCGAATAGTGATCCAAAGTGGGTGGAGCATTTTGCGGAGGAGCATTATAGGGAGATGTTTTCTACCTAACCAAAACCCGATTCGCCTGCTTCTGAACGCCATAGCGACTAAGGATCTTCGCCCAAGCACTCATTGCCCCACCGTTACTAGGTCCGAGTAGTCCTGTTCCTGCTTTGGCGTTGGAGGAGAAGTTCTTTCTAGTCCTGACGAAATCGACACAGATAGCAATGGCATCAGCGGTG
>Ga0208916_10001365_pt1 | contig 10528 bp, 9 predicted proteins | sample DEB19_08_DNA_5_FD_184523 | JGI IMG/M metagenome (GOLD analysis project Ga0208916, IMG submission 184523) | Aqueous microbial communities from the Delaware River and Bay under freshwater to marine salinity gradient to study organic matter... | ecosystem: Environmental > Aquatic > Marine > Coastal... | reverse complement strand
CACACGATGACCGACGTCAACGAGCTGCTGGCCAAGGTACAAGCCACCCGCAAGCAAGGGTGGTCGCTGGTCAATCAGGAGCTGGAAGAAGGGCTGGTGTCACTCGCTGCGCCTGTGACCAATCGGGAAGGCCGCACCGTGGCGGCGCTCAACATCAGCGGCCAAGCCAACCGCACCAGCGCCAAGATCATGCAAGACAGCATGTTGCCAGCACTGCTGGCTGCGGCCAAGACTATTTCAAAGCTACTGGCAGTCAAGCGCGCCTGATTCTGCTTTGGCGTTAAACTAGTCAGCTAACTGGTCAGATAACTGATCAACTAAGGGAGAATTTATGCAATCTTGGCCCGTACAGGACGCAAAGGCTCGGTTCAGCGAGTTCCTTGAAAGGTGCTTGACTGAAGGGCCGCAGATGGTCACCAAAAGAGGGGCTGAAGCTGCGGTTTTGGTTCCTGCTGACGAGTGGCGCCGATTGCGAGCCTCTGCGCAACCTTCGCTGAAGGAACTGCTGCTGTCAAATCAAGGGCGGACCGAAACGCTGGCCCCTGACAGGGGCCGGGCTCGACGGCGCGCACCCACCCTGCTGCGGTAAGCACGATGTATTTGCTTGACACGAATGTCGTCTCGGAACTTCGCAAACTAAAGCCGCACGGCGCAGTAGTGCAGTGGATTCAAGGCATCCCAGACGCAGACCTGCATATTTCGGCGGTCACGATTGGCGAAATTCAAGCCGGCATTGAGTTGACCCGAGAACAAGACGAGTCAAAGGCGACAGATCTTGAACAATGGCTCGCACTCCTCTCTAGCTCATTCAACGTGCTGCCAATGGATGCGCTGACATTCAGGGCGTGGGCTCGACTGATGCACAAAACATCCGACACGCTCTATGAAGACGCCATGATTGCGGCCACAGCGAAAGTACGCAAGCTCACGGTGGTCACTCGAAACGTGACGGACTTCAAGAGCTTTGGTGTGAGCGTGCTGAACCCGTTCACCGCGACCCCAAAGTGACGATGGAAATGACGACCAAAGCCCGTGCTACGCTTTAGCCATGTTCACGCCTTCTCAATCAGATGTCCGCACCTTCTTCTGTGCGGTCTATGCTAAATCCTTGGCTAGCGCACCCCTCGACGCCATGGAAACCATCGTCAGCCAGTGGATCGACGAGCACCCTGAATACCATCAGGACTTTGCCGATGCGGAAGCCGCCATCGCCAAAATGTATGACGTCGAAAGCGGCAAGACCAATCCCTTCTTGCATTTGTCGATGCACCTGACGATCAGCGAACAATGCTCGATTGACCAGCCACGCGGCATCCGCCAAGCCGTTGAATTACTCACCGCCCGCCGCAACTCGCTGCACACAGCCCACCACGAAACCATGGACTGCCTAGGCCAGATGGTCTGGGAAAGCCAGCGCGCCGGTCGCCCACCAGACGGCGCGGCCTACATCGACTGCGTGCAACGCCACGCCACAAGAGATTAAGCCAACGCACCGTGCGCCGCTTAATCATTGGGGTTGACACCCAGAGCATTCAATTTTTTGGCAAATGAATCCCTGCGTTTTGCAGCCTTAGCAGCGGTTTCGACGGCCGCCTGAATGGCCTTAGGCCCCTTTTTTTCAACCGCTTTGATCAATCCGAATTTGTGACACGCATCTACCTCCGCCCTTCTGAAAGAAGCGATGAGTTCGGCATGAGCAATGGATTGATTCACAAGGTCCTTATTCCCCAAAGAGTTCAGCTTCACAACAAAACGGGAATTGAAAATGATCAAAACCCAACGCTCCATGCAAAAAGCCGCTTATAGGAGCGGCTTTTTGCATGGGGTGGACCGTCAAGCCCGCCAGAGTCAACTTCAGCGGAAGCGGCTTTGTGGCACGACTTTGACGTCGCCCTGAACGGAAGAGATGTAGTTTGCCAACAGCTTGAGTTCAGCGTTGCTGTACTGCTTGGCCATGCTGGCCATGATCGGGTTGGCACGACCGACTTTGGCGTTATCGATGGTTTTGTAGCCTTTTAGCGCCACGTACAGGTAGTCAGCATGTTGACCACCAATTTTGGGATAAGCGGGGTCAATCGGCATGCTGAAATTGGCACCGTGGCAAGACGCGCAATTGGCTTTACCCAACAGAGCAGCCACCTCAACGCTAGGCGCTTTGACTTCTTTGGGTGCCAACTGGCCCTCGACCAAGCCATGACCGCTGTAATAAGCCGCGAGATCAGCCATGTTCTGGTCGGTCAAGCTTTCGGAGATACCGCGCATGGTCGGGTGCTTGCGTTCGCCTTTTTTGTAGGCGCTCAAAGCCGAAACAATGTACTTGGCATTTTGACCAGAAATCATCGGCACTTTGTAGATTTCCGGAAAGCTGGCTTGGTAGCCTTTGATACCGTGACAGCCAATACACATGGCATTGATCTTCTGGCCGGCTTGGGCGTTGCCTGTGATGTCCTGAGCTTGGGCCGTGAAACTCACGAACGAGACGGCCAGAGCGAGAATAGTGGGGAGCAGCTTAATCATTTTTGCGCGCACAATCTGTTGAAATTCATCGTAAAACTACCCCAGATTATATAGCTGCGAGTCACAGCCTCCCTGCACAATCCCCCCATCCACTTTCATTCCAACGCAACATGAAATTTCAAGGCTCCCAAAACTACGTCGCCACTGAAGACCTGATGCTGGCCGTGAACGCCTCCGCTACGCTGCGCAAGCCGCTGCTGGTCAAGGGCGAACCCGGCACCGGCAAAACCATGTTGGCGGAGGAAGTGGCCGAGGCGCTCAAGCTGCCGCTGCTGCAGTGGCACATCAAATCGACCACCAAGGCGCAACAAGGTCTGTACGAATACGATGCCGTCTCCCGCCTGCGCGACTCGCAGTTGGGCGACGAGAAGGTGAAAGACATTCACAACTACATCCTCAAGGGTGTCTTGTGGCAAGCTTTCACCGCGGACCAACCCGTGGCGCTGCTGATCGACGAAATCGACAAGGCCGACATTGAATTTCCAAATGACTTGCTGCGCGAGATCGACCGCATGGAGTTCTACTGCTACGAAACCCGCGAATTGATCAAAGCCAAACACCGGCCGCTGGTCTTCATCACCTCAAACAACGAGAAAGAACTGCCCGACGCATTTCTGCGCAGGTGCTTTTTTCACTACATCAAGTTTCCGGATGCGGAGACCATGAAAAAAATCGTCGACGTGCATTTCCCGGGACTCAAAAAGGAATTGCTGGCGGCGGCCATGAAAACCTTCTACGATGTGCGCAACCTGCCCGGCTTGAAGAAAAAACCGTCGACCAGTGAACTGTTGGACTGGCTCAAACTGCTGGTGGCAGAAGACATTTCACTCGATGTGCTGCAAAGCCAAGACAACAAAGTCTCGGTGCCACCGCTGGTGGGTGCGCTGCTGAAGAACGAGCAAGATGTGACGCTGTTTGAAAAACTGGTGTTCATGCAACGCCAAAACCGGTAGTCTGCGCCTTCTTTAGACACTTGGAGAGTTGGTCACATGAATCCCAAATCAATGCTGAAAGAAGGCCTGTCAGATGCCATCGGTTTTATCGGTGGTGCTTTGATCGGTTATTGGGCAGGTCACTTGCTTGGCCTGGACATCTTCGATCCCGGCTACAGCAACAGCAGTATTGTGGGCATCGTGCTGGTCGGCATCGGCGGCGGACTGGGCCTGCAAATAGCGCGACGCTGGCGCAACCGCCATGCTGATTGATTTTTTCTACACCTTGCGCTCGGCCAAGTTGCCGGTGTCGGTCAAGGAATACCTGACGCTGCTGGAAGCGCTGAAGGCCGGCGTGGTCGGGCCGAACAGCGGCGACGCCGATCCGTCTGGCGAAGGCGCTTACAAGATTGATGATTTTTATTACCTGAGCCGCACCGTGCTGGTGAAGGACGAAAAACACTACGACAAGTTCGACCGCGCCTTCGCCGCCTACTTCAAAGGCGTCGAGATGGTCGCCGACTTCACCAAGGACATTCCGCTCGAATGGCTGCGCAAAAACTTGGAGCTTGAGCTCAGCGCCGAAGACAAGGCAAAGATCGAGAAGATGGGCTGGGACGAGCTCATGGAAACGCTGAAAAAGCGTTTTGAAGAACAGAAGGAACGCCACGAAGGCGGCAGCAAATGGATTGGCACCGGCGGTACATCACCCTTTGGAGCGAATGGTTTCAATCCGCAAGGTATCCGGATCGGACAGGAAAAAAGCCGCAACAGAAGTGCCGTCAAAGTGTGGGACCAACGCGCCTACAAAGACTACGACGACTCGCAAGAACTCGGCACACGCAACATCAAGGTGGCGCTGCGACGTCTGCGTAAATTTGCCCGCCAAGGCAGCGCTGAAGAGCTAGACCTCGACGACACCATCAAGTCCACCGCAGCGAATGCCGGCTGGCTCGACATCAAGATGGTGCCCGAGCGTCACAACAACGTGAAGGTGCTGCTGCTGATGGATGTGGGCGGCACCATGGACGAGCACATCGCTCGCGTCGAAGAGTTGTTCTCAGCCAGTAAGTCCGAGTTCAAACACCTGGAGTTTTATTACTTTCACAACTGCGTCTATGACTTCATGTGGAAGAACAACCGCCGCCGCTTCAGTGAAAAATTTGCCACGCTGGACATCATCCGCAAGTACAACAAAGACTACAAGCTCATCTTTATCGGCGACGCCACCATGAGCCCTTACGAAATTCTTCAGCCTGGTGGCAGCGTGGAATACAACAACGCAGAAAGCGGCGCTGAATGGATACAGCGTTTGACCAGCGCCTTCCCGAAATTCGCTTGGATCAACCCCGAGCCCCAAGGTGTCTGGCAATACCGACAAAGCATCGCCGTGATGCAACAACTGGTCAGCAACCGGATGTACCCCTTGACACTCAAAGGCCTTGAAGAAGCCATGCGTCTGCTGACCAAGTGACCGTAAACTTGCCCGCGTGACATTCGACAAACTACGCCGCTTTTCTTTCTCCACTTTTGTCAGCGCCATAGCGCTGTGGACAGCACTGATCAGCCAGGCCAGCGCCAATACCAACTCATTCGACATTCGCATCGAAGCGCCGGCGAACATACGCGACTTGCTTGAGCGCCATCTGCAACTCCAGCGCTACCGCGCCGTGACCGACCTAGAAGACGCTGAACTGGCTCGGCTCATCGTGCTGGCCGACAGTGATGTGCGCAATCTGCTGGGCACTTTGGGCTATTTCAGCCCGGACGTTCAAATCAGCCGGAGTGCAGCCGACAGCCCGCCGACACAACCGACACAACCAACAGCGCCAACGACACCCACTATTCTGATCAAGGTCGAGCTTGGGGAGGCCACCCGCACAGTGCAATCCGAGCTGCGCTTCAAGGGTGATATTGCGACCTCTCTCGATGCAGATGCCGCGAGGCAGCGAGACAGCATCAAGCTCGGCTGGCGCTTGCCAACCGACCAGCCTTTCACACAAGACGGCTGGGACGCCGCCAAGACGCAAGCACTGCGGCAACTGGTGGCACGGCGTTACCCAGCAGGAAAAATTTCATACAGCCTCGCAGACATTGACCCGCCTTCACACGCAGCCACGCTCACCCTAGAACTGGACTCCGGCCCACTCTACCGCTTGGGCGCGCTCAAGGTCAGCGGCCTCGAGCGCTACGACCCGGTGCTGGTGCCGCGTCTGGCGCGCTTGAATCCCGGCGATATTTACGACCAGCGCAAACTCGTTGAAGCCCAGCAACGACTGGCCGGCAGCGGATACTTTGATTCAGCCTATGTGCTGGTCGACCCGGACAGCGACCCCAATGCCGCACCGGTCACCGTGCAGGTGCGCGAAGCCAAGCTGCAAAAAGTCGTGCTCGGCGTCGGCCTGACCACCGACACCGGACCGCGTGCCTCGATCGAACACACGCACAACCGCGTACCCGGTCTTGACTGGCGGGCTGTGACCAAGCTGCAACTGGACAAAAAACTCCCGCTGGCGCAGACCGAATGGACGTCCCTGCCCGATGCCGACAACTGGCGCTGGGTCACGCTGGCTCGCGTCTCGCGGCTGGACGACAACGAACTGGTCACCGATGCGCAAACCCTGCGCTTCGGACAAGTCCAAATTGGTGACCGTATCGACCGCTCCACTTACCTGCAATACGACCGTGCGACGGTGACCGCCAGCGGCACCGCCAGCACACTGGACGACGCACGCCTCGGCGACGGCTCAGCGCTGAGCCTGAACTACGGCTGGACCGGCCGCTACTTTGACAGCCTGCCCTTTCCCTCTCGCGGCTACGGACTCGGATTTGACGTTGGCGGCGGCACCACGATGGGATCGAACCGCCAACCCTTTGTGCGTGCGGTTGGCCGCTGGCTGGGCATCGCACCACTCGAGCGCGGCCGCATTGCCATGCGCGCAGAAGGCGGCGCGGTGGTGGTCGCCAATGATGCGGCCATGCCGGCGACCCAGCTGTTTCGCACCGGCGGCGACACCACCGTGCGCGGCTACGGGCTGCGCGACATCGGCATCGCCTTGCCCAATGGCAGCACCGGCCCCGGTCACTACATGGCCGTCGCCAGCGCCGAGTGGCAACGGCCGATTTTGAGCGGTGGCTTGCCGACCGATTGGGAAAGCACCCTCTTCGTTGACGCTGGCAATGTGGCGGACAGCGCGGCGGATCTGCAGCGCCATATCGCCGTCGGCGTGGGTGCCGGCGCAAGGTGGAAGAGCCCGATCGGTCCCCTGCAAATTGATCTGGCCTACGGCGTGAAAACCCAGCAGGTTCGACTCCACGTCAGCGTTGGCTTTGTGTTTTAAATGCTACGGACACTTCGCCTTTTTGCACGTTTTTTAGCTGGCACAGTTTTGCTACTGGGGCTGACGGCCGGCGGCATTTGGTGGTGGAGTGGCACCGAAGGCTCACTCGCCACGGCATTACGCTGGGTCAGCCAATCCATGCTGTTGCCAGCCCCGAGCAGCTTGAGCACTGAAGCTGTGAGCGGTTCCATCCGACAAGGTGGCCGCGTTGGACGCTTGATTTGGCAAGACAAGGACCTGCGCATCACAGCATCGCAGCTTGACCTGCGCTGGCAAGTGCTGACGTTGTTATCGGGCCGACTGCAGATCGACCGGCTGCATCTGGCGAGTTTGCAGCTGGACCCGATTGACACGAATGACACGCCCAAGACAGCGCCGCCATCATCGTTGCGCCTGCCCTTGGACGTCACGCTGGAAGACCTCGCTGTTGGGCGCATCGCGTGGGGCGGTCAACCCGCTGTTCAGGCCACAGAGCTGCGTGCCACCTACCGCTATGTCGGGGCGCAACACGCACTCACCTTGGCCCATGTTCAAGTCGCCGGTGGCCGCTACGAAGGCCGTGCGAGCTTGGCCGCCGATGGCGCTATGTCGCTAGACGCCAGCCTGTCGGGCGTCCTCAAGGCGGCGCTTCCCAACGGTACCCAGCCACTGCCCTTGACCCTTCACGCCACAGCCCAAGGCGCCCTGACGGCATTCACCTTGAAGGCCACGCTAGACCTCGACAGCGCAGCCAGTACAACCTCGCGCAGCGGCCTGCAACCGCAAGCCAACGTCAGCGCGCACGTCTTGCCTTGGGCCGCGCAACCACTGCCTGAAGCCGACGCCTCGTTCCGCGACCTCGACCTAGCCATGCTCTGGCCCCAAGCCCCACAAACCCAACTCACCGGTACGGCGCAGGTTGCGCCGCAAGGCCCTGCCGGCTGGTCGCTCAAGACCACGTTGAAAAACCGCCGTTCCGGTCCTTGGGATCAGCAGCGCTTGCCCCTCGATCAGCTCCAAGCCAGCGGTGAATGGCGCGGCGGAAAAGCCTTGTTGCGATCACTGGATGCGCAGCTGGGCGCGGGCCGACTGCAAGCCAGCGGCGAATGGTCTGACGACACGAATTTAAAAACTACGGGCAACGACTGGCGAGTCAGTGTGCAGCTTCAACACATCAATCCTGCAGCCTTAGATTCCCGACTGTCCCGGCAGCGTGTGAACGCAAGCGCAGCGCTCAAGTCAGTCGGTGACACCCTCGAACTCATCGCACTGCAAATGCGTACGCGCGATGCAGACCTCACAGCCAGCGGCCAGTTTGAGCCGAAAACCTTGGGCGGCAAAGGCCAGCTGCGGCTGTCTGCACCCGGCATTGAGGCCCAAGCGAACGGCGAGTTGAAACCGACCACCGGCAGCGGCCAACTCACCGTGAAAGCTGCCGATGTACAACAGGCCTTGCGTTGGTTGCGCGGCCTACCGGGTCTGGCTGCGCCATTGGCATCTGCCGCCGCGAATGGCCGTGGCCAGCTGTCCGTGGACTGGCTAGGCGGCTGGCGCGATCCGCAACTCAAAGCGTCACTGGCCGTCCCGACGTTGGACTGGCAGCCGTCAACAGCCGACCTGCGGCTGCGCGACGTACAAGTCAGACTGAACGGACGTCTGAGCCAAACGCAATTGACGGCGAAGGGTCGGGCCGACATCGGCACACGACGCATCACTCTGGAGCTTGGTGCTGAAGGCGGTACCAACGCCATGCCCGTGTCGCAGTGGCAGGCGGTCGTCAAGCAACTCAAACTATCGGTCGAAGACCCGGCGTTCGGTGCGGGTGTTTGGCGCCTCGAATCGCAACGCACTTTTAACTTGCGCGGCGCCGCCGACTTGATCGAGCTGGGCGCTGGCCAAGCCAGTTTGACCGCCCCCACCGCCAAAAATAGCGATCGCAACACAACGCCCAGCCAAGCGCTGCTGGCTTGGCAATCAACACGATGGCAACCGGGTGAAGTCGCCACGGCTGGCTCGCTCAAAGGATTACCGCTGGCGTGGGCGGAATTGCTACTAGGGCCACAAATCAGCAACGCCGGCCTGGTCGGCAATCTAATTTTTGATGGTGAATGGGACGCCGTGATGGGCTCGACGCTGAAGCTCAAAGCACAACTGGCGCGCAGCAGCGGCGACCTCACGTTGCAAGCGGAAACCGCCGATGGCGCGTCAACGCGTGTCGCAGCAGGCATTCGTGATGCTCGCCTCCATGTCCACAGTGATGGGGGCACGCTCACCGCCCAACTGCACTGGGACAGCGCGCGCGCCGGGACAGCTGAAGGACTTTTACGCACGTCGCTCACGCGCACATCGACAAATGATTCAAGCGTGCAAAACGGACCGACGATCGCTGGCTGGGGATGGCCTGCAGACGCGGCGATCAGCGGTCAACTGAAGGCACAGCTGCCGCGTCTTGGCGCATGGTCTGTGCTGGCGCCACCAGGCTGGCGGCTGCGCGGCTCACTGGGGACCCACATGCTCATCAGCGGGACCCGATCAGCCCCGCAATTCTCTGGCAATTTGCAAGCCGATGACTTGGCACTTCGCTCCGTGGTCGATGGCATTGAGTTCGGCCATGGCCGGCTGCGTGCCCAGGTGGATGGAACGCGCATGCGCATCCATGAGTTCACCTTGCGCGGTGCCGGCCCCAACGATACCGGCGGCTTGCTCAGCGCGGAAGGTGACGTCAACTGGATCGATGGTGCGTCGCAAGTCACGCTGACAGCGCAGCTTGATCGTTTGCGTGCCAGCATTCGCAGCGACCGGCAGGTCACGTTGTCGGGGAAACTGCAAGCCACCCTCACAGGCGCTGCCGCCAACATCAATGGCGCCCTCAAAGTTGATCAAGCCCGCATCGTGTTACCCGACGAAAGTAGGCCGCAGCTTGCCGACGATGTGCGGGTGCGAACAACACAAACAAGCCAACCGGCAGTCAGCACGGCCATGCATGAAAGTCGCATGGCGAAAATCGATATTCAGATCGACCTTGGCAATGACTTTCGCATTGAAGGCAAAGGCATCAACACGCGCATGCGCGGTTCACTGAACCTGCTTGGCGATTCCGTGAGCACGCCACGGCTGTTGGGCACTATCACGACCCGCGGCGGCGAATACAACGCTTACGGCCAAAGGCTAGACGTCGAAACTGGAGTGCTGAGATTCACCGGCCCGATCGACAATCCGACCCTGAATATTTTGGCCATTCGTCCCAACCTGACCCAGCGTGTCGGCGTGGAAATCACGGGCACGGCCTTGCTGCCCAGTGTGCGTCTGTACGCTCAGCCCGACTTGCCGGATGCCGAAAAATTATCCTGGCTGGTGCTGGGCCGATCATCTGCTGCTGGCGGTGCCGAAGCCGCCCTGCTGCAACAGGCCGCTCTTGCGTTGCTGGGCAGCAAAAGCGGCAGCATGTCTGGCGGACTAGCCGCGTCGCTGGGTCTTGACGAGCTCTCCATCCGCGCGCCCTCCAGCAGTGCAGGCACGAGCACCGCTTCTGCGGGCGCCGTCACGCTGGGCAAGCGATTTTCACGCAACTTTTATGCAGCCTACGAGCGCTCGCTAGCGGGAACGGTGGGAACGTTGTTTATGTTCTACGAACTCTCGCGCCGCTTAACCGTGCGCGCCCAAGCCGGAGAACAAACCGCCATAGACCTGATCTTCACCGTGCCCTATGAGTGAATCGTCTAAAGACTTGCTGAGTGCGCACTTGCCATTGCAACAAAA
>Ga0208916_10001364_pt1 | contig 10530 bp, 21 predicted proteins | sample DEB19_08_DNA_5_FD_184523 | JGI IMG/M metagenome (GOLD analysis project Ga0208916, IMG submission 184523) | Aqueous microbial communities from the Delaware River and Bay under freshwater to marine salinity gradient to study organic matter... | ecosystem: Environmental > Aquatic > Marine >... | reverse complement strand
TTGGCTGGAACGCCGATCTAGCTTTAACTTCCATGTCGAACGGGACATGTGTTATATCTTTTCCAGCCCCTCGACCGATGTCTGCATGTGGCCACCACTCCGAAAGGTAACGTGCGACCACACGCTCGGTCGAGAATCCTCGATACTTACGGCTTTGTGAGGCCATTGACAGCGTGACACTTAGCGCATGACCAGCTCTTATTAGCCAGATTGACCTTGATATCTTTGTAGGGAATTGCATCATTACATAAGCAGCATCTTGTTGTAAATGTAAACTCCTCAAGAATTGCTATGACTTCCTTAGATCGATGTATCTCATCTTCTGTTGGAAATGACTCCCACTCACCATCTTGGTTCATGAACTGTAGGCGTCCCATTACATTCTCACCTTCTGGCGTTGCCATGATCCATCTTTAGCAATCTCGTACCAGATAACGTCATTAGGCGACTCGCATCGACCACCGATCTCACCTGTAACTGCTGCCTTGCATTTCATGTGCCCCCATGGCTTGCCTGCCTTGGTAGTGCCAGTCTTCCACATCATCTCACCATGCTTGCAATGAGGGATATCCTTCTCGGTCTGGCCGCCAATGATCTCTTTCACCGTCGATACAGCTTCCCCCATTGTGGGCGGCATAGTCGCTGGCTTGATAGTCCATGGATCTTCTTCCTTTACTACTGGAATGTAACTTCCAGATGTCTCTGCCATCTTGGCTTTAGTCTCATCGATCGTGGCTTTTACTTCCATCGCTTTGTTAACTTTAGCCATTTCTTCTCGTGACGCACGCTTTCCCTTTGTCGCGTATCCTGCGTTAGCAAGCGCTCGACCGATAGCGCTAGTCTCACAATTTTCCAGCGCACTTGTCGCATTAACGCCCCGTCCTTGGATGGTCTCTTCAGCGAGGCCCGTCGTCCATGGGCGAATGTCTGCCTCTGTGCGATATATAGCAGCCTCAACAATAAAACGACCAGAGGCTGAATCAAGCAACTTCGTATGTATTTGTCCATCTGGGTGATCCTTCCAAAACAATACCAATCGATCTTCGACAGGAGAATAATCTTCTAAGTTAAACATACTGCTCATCCCTTTCAGTAATTAGTTCACAAGCTAGTGCAAGGTAAGCACACGCGTCGATATAGGAGTCAACGTGATCGGCTGTTTCTTGTAATCGTGCGAGTTTAACTTCGACCATCGCCAGACACGCTTGATGGTCTGAGATTGGTGTCTCAAGCATCTGCTGGAGTCGTAGTGCGATTCGAGTCTGATTGATACGAGGATGACCATATATTCGTCCTCGGTCTCCAATGATGTCAGTAGCTGATAATAGGACTTCACTTGCTTTCACACTCTCACCCTTTCTTTAGATTCGTAGTAATCTCTGACAGCTTTACGCCCTTGTAGATAACCTACGCGAATGCCGACAGTACGGCCTAGATGGAAATATAGTGCTGATAGCGCAATCATGGCAATTAAATCGCCTAGCGATGGATCGAACATTATGCACCTACCAATGAGTCGGCGTGAAACGCTCTAAATGCCGCAACCGCTAAATCACGATTTGGAAATACTGCTGATGAAGATGGTGAGTAAATATTAGTAATTCTGTCACGACTCATAAATGTATGCTTACCATCCCAAGAGCAGCTCTCGTCGCGGCACTCGGCAATTACTCCGCCATTGACTCTTTCTGTGTAAATCTTATGCTTTGTCATCTTGCTCCCTTTATGAACGCCCTTCGTTCATGGGATAATCATCTCAGATGGCTAGGCTCAGTCAATAAGATTTAGATAACGAAATGGTAACGATTCTGCATCGTCAATGTGATCATCGATGTCGCGATCAAGCTCGTTATCTAGGTCGTCCATACCGCTTGCCTGAGACTACGAAAGTCCCATCCTTCTCAATGTAGATCAGATCGACCTGCACATTCTTACCATCGACGTACATGATGGCGAACGCCTGCTGCCAGTTAGCCGAGCCCTTTGTATAACTTGCCTTGCTAAAATCCATAAGATTGCCTACTTCTACGCCATGCAGGACACGCCCTATACGGCCTCCAGAGGCCTCTGAGAAGGACGATCGCCCTGCCCTGTGTGTGTGTCCAGAGATGACGCTCTTACCGTGCCTACGGGCTGCCTCAAGGGCTGAGAGACCCCCTTGAGACTTAATAGGGGTATGGTCGCCGTGGACTGCGATCCAGTTAGGTGCGATGTTATACGGCTTCTTGTGAAAGGTAATCCCTAGCTCATCGAGCTGCATAAACTTCTCAAACCTAAGTTCCGGCAATGATAAGAATGACGGGATCTTACGCATGATCTGTGTGTATAGGCGGTCTGTGTGATTAGACCGAATCATCTGTGTTACTTGTAAATCGTAAAGTACCTGAACAGCCTCATCGCGATCGTCTCCCAGAGTCTGCTCGTAGGCTTCTGGCGTGCCTTCTGACCATTTTGAGATGGTGTTGAAGTCAATTTCATCTCCTATCGTGACTACTTCGTGCGGCTTAAACTTGGTTATAAAACTGGCTAGATTCTTAACTGCGTGTCTATCGTGGAAGGGAACCTGTAGGTCGCTCACTATGACAATGCGCTTCATTAGTCCTCGTCGTCGTCCTCGTAGGGTAAGCGATCCACTCGGTCAGGGATCTCAGGCAGTATCCACTCGGGGTAAGAGTCTCGATCTGTAATGATTGCTAGGCAGAGATCAACTGCGAATCCTGCCTTGCGTAGTGCGCGATACATCTCGTGCAGGCTGATAGCCCATGCGTCAAGCTGTGAGTAAGTATCGAGATCGATGACTTTCTTTCTTGCCATGTCAATAATTATCGCTCGAGAAGGATGTTGTAAATCTCATCGACACGCGAGTTGAGTCGCTTAATTTCAGACAGAAGATGCGTGATCACATAACCTGCAAGCCCACCGATGACGGCAAGGCTAGCGAAGTAAAGAGTGAAGAAGTTTTCTTGAGTCATTCTTTCCCGACTCCGAATGAGGCATCGTTAGGATTGAGCCAGCGCAGAATGACGGGTGCTACTGCTGCCGCGCCTGCCATCGCTAAGGTCTTAGGATCTGTTACGCCTGCCATGTATAGCGCGAGGGCAGCGGCCAAGAATGATCTAGCCCATGATGCTGCGAGTGACTTTGCTTGTTCCATTATTTTCCACCTATCATCGGTATAGTAAAGAATTGAGAGTCTTCGTCGCCCTTGATAGTGAAGCTGATATGCGCGTGATGATTATGCTTATTGATCCCATCATAAGGACGCCAAGCCCAAGCCTTCTTAGCTGAGGCGATCTTGCCGTCGAAGATGATGTAACTAATTCTTTTATCGCCAGACTTTGCAAGGAGTCGAATCTGATCGACCAAGTCAGGCATGACATCGGGCTTCCGGCCTTTGCCGTTAAGGTCGCGGTCAACATCGATGGCACGTACCCATCCTTGTGCATCTGGATTATGATCAGACTTGCGAGCAGAGTGTCTCGTGTCACCGATCCAGCCGTCGCTAGTTCTATCTCTATCTGGGAATGTGTCATCGATCTGCTCACGCAGTTGGATCGCTGACTTGCTCAAGCGCGGCTTCACAGGTTGCACACTCCCATCGCTTTAGATCGTTAAGGGTTAATTCTGGATGATCGCATGGGACAGGCCCGATGAATGCATCATCAATCGGATCGTAGGTATAACCGATACCGGCGTAGTTATAGCGAATCTTGTGATTGTAGCTTGTACGCTTGCAGACTTGGCCTCTTACCTCGGAGTAAGCCTGCTCCCAGTCTGTAATACCATCTACTATTTCCCATTCATCTCGACCGACGATTACCTCTGTAACTATATTGTTATTATCTAAAAACGCGTAGTGTGCCATTAGATAGTTACCGTCCCTGTACCACCTGTAAACACGTAGATTTTTTTACCGCCTGTAGTAGTAGTCGGTGTCGTGCCGCCACCGGTTTTTACAAGAGTGCCGCCTATAGCGGTTAAATCGGAAAAAGTATCAGCGTAAGCTATAACCACAATTCCCGAGCCGCCTTGCCCCGGAGTATATGAATTGCCAGTACCACCGCCGCCGCCACCAGTGTTTACCGTACCATCTGTTGCGTTTGCTGATGCGTTTGCTGCGCCGCCGCCACCAGATCCACCGGCACCGCCTGTCGTGCTACCCCATCCACCGCCGCCGCCGGCTCGAGTCGTGGCCGTCCCAGTAATTGAGGATGAAGTGCCGGCACCGCCGGCCGTGCCGGTACTACTGGCAGAAGTATTAGCAGCCGCCGCAGATGCACCGCCACCGCCGCCAGTCGAAGTTTGAGAGTAAGTGGCTATAGAGTCGCCGCCTTTGTTGCCCTGTGACGGTGAAGTGCTCGGTGTATTTCCTGCGCCTCCAGCCGTTAATCCGCTGAATGCTCCTCCACCGCCGCCGCCCGATCCACCGGCTGTACCGGCATTTGAGCTTCTACCACCTGCGCCGCCGCCAGCTGAAGTAATTGTGCTAAAAACGCTATCCGATCCGGAAGTAGGAGCGTTGCCGCTGCCACTGAGTACTGTGCCACCTGCACCGACTGTCACTGTAAATGATCCGCTTACCGCAAATCCTGTATCTGTCCTATAACCGCCTGCACCGCCGCCGCCAACTTTTGCAGCACCGCCGCCAGCGACAACAAGATAATCTACGCTAGTAGTTTTAGGTACTCCTTGACTTTGCGTAATAGGTGCAATTACGTTAGCAATCATTATGCAATGGCTCCTACGACATACCACGCATCCGTAGCAGTCTTAATGCAGGCTGCGCTCTTGTATTGAGCAAGTGTAGGAGATGCCGCTGTTGCGCCAGCAGATAAGATTGTAGTAGTGCCGGGTGTCACAGCTGAGATCGTGCATGTGCCAGCGCCAATGTTAAGGATTGTAAGAACTGTGCCGATAGGAAATGCTACTGATGCGTTAGTAGGGATCTTATAGGCGATCGCTGTAGCCTTATTCATAAGCTCTAAGACCTGATAGGTATCGGCTATGACCGCCGTATAGTCAGCAGTCTGTGCTGCGCCTACAGTAAAGGCTACTAGGCCGTTATAGTCTGCGGCTGTAAAGATGTCGCCTGTTGTCGCTGGAAAGCCTTCTGCCATGATTTTCTCCTAGTATCCCATTATGGATTGTCCGATTATACCGTAAGTCGATGATCCGATGATGAATCCCTCAACTATAGGCTCAAGTGTTGTAACTGTGCACTTCATACTGTTAGGCGTTATATCCCACGCCAAGCCCTGCACTTGCAAAACCTTCACGATTGTCGAGCCGTCTGGCTGGACGTTAGTGATCTTGACATTGTCAAAATAATCTAGGCCGATCATCGTGTCAGTCGGTACATCTGTATCGAGTAGATCGACAGTCATGGCATCGATGCGGATAGTTGTCTCAGCTCTAGTTGCCACATATATCTTGGCGATGTCTAAAACCTGCGCGTCTGTCTCAGGGATCATGTCTGTAATAGTTGTGCCATGAGGAAAGTACTTAGCCGATGATGTTGCATCTGTTGCAGTCTGTGCTGCGCCGCCTATGCGTGTCATGCTGGCTTGATTGACGATGAGCTTGTCATCGAAGGCGTACTTAAGGTCTGAGTAGGGGATGCCTGTAGTCTGATCGAACTCGATAGGTGCAGCAGCTAGAGATCCCACAACATCGGTGCGATCCTTAAACTCTGCTGTGCCGTCTGCGCGGATAAAGAATGCGCCCTGCTCTGCGAACTCAGCAGCCTTGAGAGCTGCAAGGGATGTGCGAGCCGTTGCCGGATCTGCTTGAACTGTAGTTGATCCTGTGTCAGTGATACGCATCGATGTAGGAAATGAGACTTGATCAAGGATCTTAGTGATACGCGTGCCAGTAGTCTGGCCAGCGGTTGCATCTGCGACAGTTGAGACGTTAGCCATCTGAAAGAGTCTAAACGCATCGGAGCAGATGATATCGACGTATCCAATTTCCTGCCCTGTTGGATAGTAATACTTATAAGAATCGACATAACCTGAAAATAGGAACTGCTGCGATGTTGCAGTAGTAGCAGCTACACGGATCTTTCTCAGTGGAGTCAGATAGCCAAAATAGGGTGATGATGCATTCTGTGGGTTAAAATAAGAATTAGGATCTAGAACTCTGACTGTGCAATTGCCAGACTCGTAAGTATCTCGCATGATGTTACGGCCACGATTGATCTTAATAGATCGAGTAACATCGCTGAGATCAATCACTGGCTCTGGGATTTCTGAACTTGCAAAGGTACTGACTCCGATTACGCCGTATTGCGGATCGCCAATTGTAAAGGGATAGCCGAATGTAGCACCTTGGCTAAAGTCGAACGATACCGAGATGGTTGCAGGAAGTGTCATTCGATTGCTACTGCGCCCTTATTGCGTGATCGATTGACTTGATTGAAAGATCCAGACAGTGAGTTATTTACCTGTGAGTTAGTAATTGCACCGCCAACGATGTCGCCATCAAGATAGACCTCAACGTTAATTGCTTGAGCATTAGCCCCTTGGAATCTATTGACAGCAGACATTAATTCCATCTCTGCATCCGAGAAGCTAGAGGATGGAGCAACTGGCGCATTCTGTAATTGTGCTACAGATACGCCAAGGGATGAGGCTGTGTAGTTAAGCAAGTCCATCGGTAGCGTCCAGTTACGGTAAGGATTGGGAGCCTCTGGCGTAGTCAGTAGAAGGGCACGCAGCTCATTCTGTCGCTTAGTTGCAGCTTCTAATTGATCAGATAATTGTGTGGCTAGGCTTGCATTACCTTCAAGGATAGCCTTCTGCAATAGCAAGGAGATGCGATCAGTCTCGCTAATCTTGCCCTTAAGGGCTGCTTCAATACCAATAGCTTCTAGGTTAAGAGTCTTAGAAGCCTTCTGTAAGGCTAGAGACTTCTTCTGTGTATCGAGAGTCTTCTTCTGGAGTGCTGCTAATTCTTTAGCACGCTTTGCGGCCTCGGCTTCAATCCTACGTCTCGTGCGTTCTTCTTCAATGTTGAAGCCAGCACCGCCAGAACCGCCTGCGAACATTCGGCCTGCGCCTTTGCTAGTTTCCTTGTTGAAGGATTTGATAAATTCTAATACTTGTCCAGCCTGAGTATTTTCTAAAATAAAAGGGAATATGTCTGTTATATATTTTTCAACCCCTGGAATTTTCTTAATTTCTGCGATCATGGTTGCAAGTCCTGTGATAACAGAACTGATCTCAGTTGCCAGCATCTCCATCGAGTCTGCTAATGGCTGAACTGTGTTGCCGTCGCCTGCGAGAATGCTCAAAGAATCTACCAGACCCTTACCAATGATCTCTGTCGCTTCACTTGCCGCTGTAGATAAGATCCCCATCTTGCCAGCGTAGGTCTCAAGGTAGGCAGCATTAGCACCTGAGAATTGCTTGCCGAGTTTCTCTTGTACATCTGCGAAGCTCATAGTCTTAAGCTCGGCTTGAGTTACGCCTAACTTGTATTTGACGAGTCCACGAGTCTGTCCTGTATAAGCCCTCGTTAAATCTTCCACGACCGTGCCATAATCGACGCCAGAGCCTCGTGAGATGTCTAAGGCTTGAGTAAGTAATTCTTGAGACTTAGCAACTGATCCAGTAGTCTGCAATAACTTCTGCATCGCTGGTCGAAGAACGTCATCTGTAACACCAGATGCTTTAGATAACTGAGAGATAAACGCTTCTATGCGTGGAACCTCGAAAGATAGGCCAAGATTCTTGACAGCCTGTGCGAGCTGAGAGGCTGCCTTCTCATCTGCAATAAACGCCTTTGCAGCATTCTTACCAAAATTGATAACGGCGGCAGTTGATAGCCCAATGCCTGCTGCGCCTGCTAGTTTCTTTACAGCACCCTGTAGGCCTTTGACTTCCTTGCCAGCCTGCTTAAGTCCCTTACTGTCAAAGATCGTTGCAATGCGGATTGCTAGACTTGAATTGGCTGACATTAGCGGCCTCTAAATTTCATTGTAGTTCCCTTAGTAACTCTTAGGGCTGTGTCCATTGACTTCTCAATAGCCTTTAATACGGCAGCATTGGTCTTACCTTGATCTTCTGCCCATGCTCTAAATAATAAACGGCCTTTAGTCTTACGAGTACGACGGCCTGCTGCGCTTGACTGCTGGCTATCGACCAACGGCGGCAAGGCGTCGATGAATTGACGGCCTGCATTAGGGTTAGCAGATTGACTCTTTGTCTTGTCGCTGCTGCGCTGCTTGTAGCCAGCCTTTCTTGCGAAAGGTGTACCAGCATTCTTATAAATATCTACTAAAGGAGCTTGTCCTCTACCCTCTGGCCCTGACTTACGTCCGGCAGTCTCGTAGATCGATCCTGCTGCACTCTTATTAAAGATGGTAGCAATCGATCTAAATCCGCGCTTATTAGGCTTAGATGGCGCAGTGCTATATCCAATGCCGCGCTTGATGTCGCTAGAGCTGAAGACGCGATTCTCCCATAGTCCTACAGCATTACCCCACCCTGAGAGTGGAGCATCGCTAGGGACGAATCCTCTAGCCTTGACTGCAACTACCTTGAGAAGGTTTCTAATCTCCTTCTCGGTTTCTTTAGCCAGAGCAGGCTCAACTTTCTTGAGTGCCTTACGAAGCTCAAGTGCGCCGCTTACTTCTGTAGGCATCCTGTTGCTCCTTTGCTCTGTCTTTCAATGCTTTCAGTAACATCTGGAGCATCGATGAATCTAAATCTATAAGTGCTTGTGGCGGGATAGCCGTCTCAATGCTCAAGCGAGCGATGAGATAGTGGATGCTATCCCTGCCTAGGCCAAAGGGTCAGACTCTGCAACCTCTACACTCTTAAGAGTTTCGAGAAAGTCTGAGCCGAATGGCTTGACTGTGACTCCACTTAGTCTAAGGCCTTCCCATGCAAGCCAATAGACGTCTGACTGCTTTTCATCATCGCGGAACGCTTTGTGAAATCCCTTTTTGGCATATAGCTCGAACGCGTACTCAAGTCGAGGAGTGATCTCGATCTCGGTGACGCTGTTGTCTGCCATCGTGACTATTAACTTTGCCATGCTGTGCCCCTTTGTTTAGTTAGATTATGCGGTTGTGATTGCTACTGTGCCGTTGACATTAAATGTCAGGCTTTGCATACTTAGGTCAGCGACAGAACCGTTGATGTCTGTAGTGCCGTTGATTAAGCATGTCATTGTATAAAGAGGGTTGGTCGCAGATGTAGCAGCAGATGTCTGCTTAACTGTGATTGTAGTTGATGTACCCCATACAGCCTGCAAGGTCTGTAGAACCTCAGAAGTTGCTGTGTCATTAAGGAAGTCGATTGTAATTGATGATGCCTCTAAGCCCTTGACGAACTTATGGCCTGAGTCACCCATTGCTGTCACTTCAAGCTCATCAAAGGTGCGGTTAATTGTTACTGCTGTAACGTGGTCAGATAAGTCGACTGAATTGACTGTCAAGACTACGCCATTATTTAAGAATACAGCCATTGGATTATTCCTCGTCTTTCTTAGTAGTTACTGGCTTTGGTGCTGGTGTTGCTACCTGCCCGATTTTGATCAGGAAGGCGTCTCTTTCTTTTTCCCACTCGGACATGTTAGCTCCAACTCGTTAGGATTGATATGTTGATATTGCAAGTAAGTAGATCACCTGACGCCGCACTAAGTACGGCCGGAGCCGATACATCAGAGACGTTGTAGGTGTATGAAGATGCAGCGAGCAGGCTAAACACGCGCACGATGTCATCTTCAATTCCATTAAGGTTGCCTTCATTATCTAGCAACGGCACGAAGATCGACACCTGAAAGTTAGCCATAGGAGCGACCGTGGTATATGAATTATTAGAAGGCGTGATGTAAGGATCGCTAGGGCTGACTACGACGCTGTTAGCAATCACAGTAGCAGGCGGGAATGAGAAGACTGAATACTTTGTGTTATCTGTAAGAGCTGCTGCGATACCTGCGCGGAGTGTTGATATGGCGGCCATTAGCCCACCATTGATCGCGGATCAAGATATGGAGCAAGTAAGCCGCGAACGCGAGCGAGCAAGGTATTACCCATGCGATACGGTGAAGGCGCGTAGCCATCGATGCTAACGCCGCCAGATGAAGGTGCTTGGCGAGACTGCCAGATGTCGATCGAGATCATGAGAGACGCTTCTTGAATCGCAGGTACTGTTGTGTAATCTGTGTAAGTCTCAACTGCTGCGATGCCATAAGGCTCGACTGAGTGATAGGGATTGTCGCTAGTGTGTGTTGTCGTAATTGTAAAGGATTGAGTGTCGACGCCTGTGATTGTCTTTGTGCCATTGTACTTTGTGCCAGCGCCAGAGATTACAACTGACTGTCCGACGTAGAAGTAGTCACGGATATTCTGATCAAAGTAGAGAGTGCCAACTGTGCCTGTGTTGCCGTGAGCAATGATGTACTGCTGATTCTTCCATAGAAAGGGCAAGAGTACGTTATCTGCGGCATCGCAGACAGACTGCAAGACTGCATCAGTATAGAGAGTGCCAACGCCTAGGGCGGTGCGAAGCTCTGCAACTGTTG
>Ga0208916_10001363_pt1 | contig 10531 bp, 8 predicted proteins | sample DEB19_08_DNA_5_FD_184523 | JGI IMG/M metagenome (GOLD analysis project Ga0208916, IMG submission 184523) | Aqueous microbial communities from the Delaware River and Bay under freshwater to marine salinity gradient to study organic matter... | ecosystem: Environmental > Aquatic > Marine > Coastal... | reverse complement strand
CGACGGTGCGCTTCTTTTCGTCGATTTCATAATCGATGACTGGCTGAAGGTTTTCGGCAATCTTGGCAAACTCACCAAACCAGCGGTTGGCATCGCCAGAGGAAGGGCCTGAAATGATGAGGGGGGTTCTAGCTTCATCGATGAGGATGGAGTCGACTTCGTCGACGATGGCATAGAAGTGGCCGCGCTGCACTAGGTCGCTTTGCTGCCAAGCCATGTTGTCGCGCAAGTAGTCGAAGCCAAACTCGTTGTTGGTTCCGTAGGTGATGTCGGCGATGTACTGCTCGCGGCGCTCAGCTGGGTCTTGGCCAGAGATGATGCAACCAGTGCTCATGCCTAGAGCGCGGAAGACGCGGCCCATTAGGTCGCTTTGGTATCCCGCGAGGTAGTCGTTAACGGTGACCACGTGAACTCCACGGCCAGCAATGGCATTTAGATAGGCCGGGAAGGTGGCGACGAGAGTCTTTCCTTCACCGGTTTTCATTTCTGAGATGTTGCCTAGGTGCAGGGCAGCTCCACCCATCAACTGAACATCGAAGGCGCGGAGACCAAGGGTTCGGCGAGCTGCTTCGCGCACAGCCGCAAAGGCTTCTGGCAGAAGGTCATCGAGGCTTTCGCCGGCGCCGTAACGGTCGCGCAGCGTGGCGGTCTCATTGCGAAGTTCTTCATCGGTTAGCCCGGTGAAGTTGTCTTCTAGCGCGTTGATTGCGTTCGCATAGTTGCGAAGACGAGCGAGAACTCGACCCTCGCCAGCGCGAAGAAGTTTGTCGATGATGTTAGCCAAGATTTGCTCCAAACCGATTGAGTTGGTTGTGCTTCAATCTTAGACGCGAGAGACCCTCGAAGCGCCCCTGAAAGCGCTCCGAGGGTACCGCTAACAGCGAACTCTAAGCAAGCGTAATTACGCCGTAATCCCAGCCTTTACGTCGGTAAACCACACTTGGCTTGTCGGTTTCAGAATCTTGGAATAGATAAAAATCATGCCCGACTAATTCCATGTGGTACAGAGCATCATCTGCCGTCATCGGGGTTGATTCAAAGGACTTTCGGCGAATCACTATTGGGCTCTCCCCAAAGTCTGGCTGCGCCTCTTCTACAACGGGTACTTTGCCCATCAATAGGTCGGCGTCGACTGGACGAACATCGAGTTGAGCAAAGTCGCTGGCGGTTAATTCACTGGTGCCCAATAGCCCGTGGCGACCGTGGTGAACTTTTCTGCGGTCGGCAGCTCGTCGCAATCGTTCTGAAAGTTTTGAAAGAGCGGTATCGAAGGCCGAAAACTTATCATCGGCGGTTGCCTCGGCGCGGACTACGTGGCCCGGCTCGATCACGGTGAGTTCGACCTGATCTTGGCTGCCGGCAGTTTTACTGTGATCGTGTCGAGTGACTTTGACTTCAATCGACTGCGCCTTGTGAGCGAATTGCTCTACCTTCTGGGTGCGGTCCGCAACATATTCGCGGAAACGGTCCGAAACAGAAAGGTTTCGAGCGGTGATGTTTACTTCCATGATGACCTCCGTCTTCGGGCAGCATTGCCCGTGATTGAAAGTTATACCTAAAATTCATTTCTCGTCGGGGTTTTCAAAATAGTCTCGGCAAACGCCAAGAAACCGACGACTTGGGCACCGGCTTTCTCAAGTGCGCGGCGAGCTTCGAGAATGGTTGCCCCCGTGGTCACGATGTCATCGATGATCAGGACGACATAACCCTGAAGCGAGAATTTGGCGCGCATGCTCTCGACTAGGTTGGTGCGGCGGTCTGACAGGCCCAACCCGGCTTGGTCATCGACCGGTCTAAAGAATTTGAGCGCGGCCACCGATCGAAGGCCACTCTGTTTTGCCAACTGCTTTGCCAAAACTTGGGCCGGCACAAAACCTCGTTTGACGAAAGAACTCGATCGGCTGGGAACCGAAACCAAAACCACTGATTTGGCATCGAGTTCGGCAAGCGAAAAATTCGCTAGCAACGGTGACATCTTGGCCGCTAGGGTGGCAGACACTCTGGTTTGACCATCTTCTTTGAAGGCGTGGAGGACTTTTGAAACTTGGTCACCGAAATCGCAAAATGCCCAGCCAGCCAGGTTGCCCCGAACGACCCTTCTTGGGGCGCCAACCAGAGCGTTGTGGCAGTTTTCGCACAGGATGACTCCGAGGCTTTTGCAGCCGCAACAGGGGGTTGGCAGCAGAAGGTTGAGCAGTTCTTCGAATGGGTTCACTAGAACAGCCTGTCGTCAAGAAAACGACTTCGGCGAGGACTTTCTAAATCTGTTTAGAACCCAGCAAAGTGAACAGCTTGGGCACCAGTTTGCAACCAAATCCAGGCCACTCCCCGATACTGATACAAATCGGCGCTGAGGGTTCGAAGGTAAATGGAGCTGACGGTGTTGGTGCCAATCAAGTCAACCGCGCCATCAACCACCGGAAGAGTTCTGGTTCCGCCACCCACGGTGACGATAGTCGGGGTAGGAGAATCGGTCACGCCATCCACCAAGACTCCCAAACTCACTTCACCCAGCCAAGAGACGCTCTTGGCTCCCGAGGTGGCATCGAGAACTAGGTATGGCGAACCGAAACCAGTTGGCACGCCAAGTTTGTCTCGAAGAACAGCTGACACAAAAACTTGAGTTCCGAACGGAGATTGCACCAAGACCGCTGCTCTGGATCCTTCAGAGCTCAGCGAGAATCGCAACTTTTGGAAACCCATCATCCAGCCGGAGTTGAAAGCAATTTTCTCGCCCGTTAGCGAGGTAACCGCAACTTCCTGGCCAGCTCCCGAACCCGTGGTCCAGACGAATCCTTGACGGTCAAATAGCGGATGAAGCTGATTGGTGCGAGAGTCAATAACTAGTGATTTCGTGCCAACCGCACCCAGTCTGGCGATTGAGGTTCCGCTTTCGGAGTTCAGTGCCAACCAATTCTCGTCGGCACTCAGGGCAAAATCGGTGGCAGCGCTGTCTTGAATCAAACGTTTGGCGCCAATGATTGTGGTGCTCGTGGTGCTGGTTAGCTGCACAAGGTTGTCATCGATCAAAGCCACCGGCGAGAAAGAAATTTGCGAGGGAAGCACATTGGTCAAGTCGGCAATCTCTTGGGGAGTTCGTTCAATCGAAATGTTTACCCGAGATACGTTCGACAACTGCGAAAGCGTTTGGCGTAGTTGAACCTTAAAGTGCTGTCTGGCGATGGGACTGGCTGTGAGCGCCCGGTTCGTTAGGTCAACTGAGGCAACACCATTCACCACGGTGACCGAATCGGTGGCCAATTTGGTGCCCTTGGGAAGCGCCGACTGAACCGCGCCCTCTAGCCAGTCACTTGGGCCTTTGAGGAGAGCATTAACCAACCGGGTGCCGGTGGAGGCTCTTGAAGGGAACCAGCGCAGGTCAGGAACTAGATAGCGAAACTGATTGTCAAAGAAATACAGCGAATAGCTTCTAAAAATTACGTCGAAGACTGGCTTGATAATGACCGTGAGGTTCGGCGCCTCTGAAATGCGCCACTGGCCGTTTTCTTTGACGAATTTGAAATCGAGCAACCGACTGGCGCCGCCTTCCAAAGCCATGTATTGCCCATCGGCATTGACTTTGGCCATGGTCTCGATCGACACTTCGGCTAAGTCATTCGGGTAAATGGCAACTACTGGTTTGCCACGTTGAATCAGCACCTCTTCACTCGGGTTCCAGTTGGATTTGAAAGCTTCAGACAGGTAGTCGCGCGCAGTAGCGTAGTCGTTTTGAGGACCGGTGCCGGCGTTCAAGAAGCCGTTTAGAACATCAAGCTGGGTGTCGCCCTCTAGTGGCCCAACCGGAGAGTAGTAAAGGTAGTCGGTGGTCAAACCGCTTTCTAGGTTTGGCCCCGATTTGATGGCACCCGAGCGTGGCAGTTGAGCGCAACCCGCAGTTACTAGAACAAGGACGAGAACTAGGGCTAGGAAGGGCTTGAGTTTCACTTCTTTGCCTCCTTTGCGGTCTTTACGCCCTTGATGGGTGGCAGCGGCAGCGGGGAAGAATTGAAGATCACTCCACTGCGTCTAGGCAGAGTGAGCCTGAAGCAGGCGCCTTCGTCAGGTTTGGCCCACACTTGCAACCAGCCACCGTGAAGATTCGTATCTTCCAGTGAAATCGCCAGGCCGAGGCCAGTGCCGCCGGAGGTGCGCTTGCGGGCTGGGTCTGCTCGCCAGAAACGGTCGAAAACTCGATCCACTTCCGCGCGGGTCATGCCAATTCCTGAATCTGTAACGCTCACGGCAACGGCGTGCTCATCCATGCCCACCGCTACCCGAATTGGCTTACCCTCGCCGTGCTCGATTGCGTTGGCAAGAAGGTTTCTTAGAAGCCGCTCGATGCGACGTCCGTCAATCTCAGCATCGACCTCACCGCTCGGAATTTCGATTTCAATCTTCGAGCCTTTGCTCATAGCCAACGGTTCAATGCCAGCGATGGCCATGCCGACGATGCCGTTTAGGTCTTGAACCTCAAGCTCGGCATGAACTGCGCCTGCGTCGTATCGGGAGATTTCGAGGAGGTCGTTTAGCAGAACCTGAAAACGTTCAATCTGATCGTGCATGAGCTCCGCCGAGCGCTTTGCTGCTGGCTCGAGTTTGTCTCGATTGTTGAAGATAAGGTCGCCGGCAAGCTTGATGGTGGTTAGCGGCGTTCTCAACTCGTGGGACACATCCGAAACGAATCGCTGCTGCATTTTCGAAACGCTGGCCAGTTTTGTAATTTGCTGCTGCAGGGAATCGGCCATTTTATTAAAGGATCTGCCTAGTACCGCAATGACGTCTTCGCCCTTCTCGGGCAACCGCCGATCTAGGGCACCCTTGGCAATGTCTTCAGACACTGCCGCCGCCACTCGGACCGGCCGAACAATCCAGAGGGTGACAAAATAACTCACTCCACCGATCATGAGAAGCAAAATGCTGCCACCAAGAAGCAGCGTGCCCTGAACAAAGTCGAGGGTCTCCTGCTGACTACTGAGGTCAAAAACTAGATAGAGCTCATACTTGCCGGCCAACGGAATCTCGATTGGAGCGCCAACCACGATTCCCGGCTGAGAAACACCATCCACCGTTAGCGAAATTGATTGGTAGAGAAGTTTGCCGTTGGTTTTGCGAACACTGGTGCGAAGGTCGGCCGGGATAATCTCGGTCGCTAAGTCGGCAGAGATTGGGCTCTGCAAAATCTGTGCGGTGGATTGGCCAGGGCTGCGAAGAAGCGCAATTTGGCGGGTGTCGCTAGAACCTGAGGACTCTAGATTCGGGACCACAGAATTCATCAGTGTCTGGAGAGCAATTTCATCGGTGACGCTGGAAGCCGAGAAAGTGTTCTGAACTTCGACCACTGCTCGTTCAGATTCAGAGAGAACCTGCTCTAGTCGGGTGCTGAAGAGACCGTTGCCGATTGAGTAGGAAAGAAAGCCTCCGACAACTGCAAAGGCCACTCCGCTGATGACCACGGTGCTGAAAACTGAACGCGCTTGAAGTGAGCGCCTAAACAAACCAAGCGCCCAATTGACGGCGCCCCTAAGTTTCACTTAAGCCTGGCCAGCCTTATATCCGATTCCGCGGACCGTAGTCACGATCTTCGGGTTATCTGGATCTTCTTCGATCTTGGAGCGCAAACGCTGAACGTGAACATTTACTAGACGGGTATCGGCTTTGTAGTGATAGCCCCAAACAGTTTCGAGAAGCATTTCTCGTGTGAAGACCTGCTTCGGCTTGTTCGCCAAAGTGAGCAAAAGGTTGAATTCGAGAGGGGTCAGCGACAGCTTGTCGGCGCCTCGACGAACTTCGTGACCGACAACATCGAGGGTTAGTGGGCCAATGGTCACGGTGTCTTCTGAGTTGCCACCCAGTGGTCTGAGGCGAGCGCGGATGCGAGCGGTAAGCACGCCTGGGTCAAATGGCTTGACCACGTAGTCGTCGGCACCCGCTTCGAGGCCACGAACTACATCGTCGCTTTCGGTCTTTGCCGTCAGCATGATGATTGGTGTGCCAGATACCGCGCGAATCTCTCGGCAGACTTCAATGCCGTCTTTGCCCGGAAGCATGACATCAAGCAAAACTAGGTCTGGTTGGCTCGACTTGAATTTGTCGAGTGCACCAGAACCAGCATCGTGATACGAAACTTCGAAACCTTCAGATTCGAGAACGATGCCCACCATTTCGCGAAGCGCGTTGTCATCATCGATCACAAGAATCTTGTTGGACATGTTCCCCTGTTTCCGTTGGGCTTTTGAAATTTAAAGATTTACAGATTTAGAGCCTAGTAGCGGTAGTGATCCACCTTGAATGGTCCTTCGACTGAAACACCAATGTACCTCGCCTGCTCTGTGGTCAACTTTGTCAGTTCAACACCGAGTGCGTCAAGGTGCAAACGGGCAACCTTTTCGTCGAGGGTCTTTGGCAAGATGTGAACACCGAGCTCATAGTTGTCGCGCTTGGCATAGAGCTCAATCTGTGCCAATACCTGGTTGCTGAATGAGTTGCTCATCACAAAGCTTGGGTGGCCAGTTGCATTGCCAAGGTTCATCAATCGGCCTTCGCTCAAAATCAAGACTGAACGACCATTTGGCAAGCGCCATTCGTGAACCTGAGGCTTGATTTCAATCTTTTCAACACCTGGGATGCGGTTGATGCCAGCCATGTCAACCTCGTCATCGAAGTGACCAACGTTGGCAACGATGGCCTGGTGCTTCATCTGCAGAAGGTGCTCCGGCTTGATGATTGCGGTGTTACCTGTTGCAGTCACGAAGATGTCGATGTCTTGGATGACAGACTCTAGAGCTGCGACCTGGTATCCATCCATGGCCGCCTGAAGGGCACAGATTGGGTCGATCTCGCTGACGATAACGCGAGCACCCTGGCCGCGCATTGCCTCAGCAGAGCCCTTGCCTACATCGCCGTAGCCGGCAACAAACACAGTCTTACCACCGATGAGCGTATCGGTGGCGCGGTTGATGCCGTCTGGAAGTGAGTGGCGGATGCCGTATTTATTGTCGAACTTGGTCTTGGTAACCGAGTCGTTCACGTTGATCGCCGGGAACAGAAGCTCGCCGCGCTTGTGGAATTCGTAGAGACGGTGAACGCCAGTGGTGGTTTCTTCGGTGACACCGATGATTTCGCTAGCGATTCGGGTGAAGCGGGTTGGGTCAAGCTTTAGCGACTCGCGAAGGAGCTCGAGGATGACGCCATATTCTTCGCTGTCGTCGACGCCGGTTGCCGGAACCGAGCCGGCAACTTCAAATTCGCGACCCTTGTGCACGAGCAGAGTGGCGTCTCCGCCGTCATCAAGAATCATGTTTGGGCCGGTGTAGGTTGCGCCTTCAGCGGCAGCTTCTGCTGACCAGTCGAAGATTCGGTTGGTGCACCACCAGTATTCGTCGAGTGATTCACCCTTCCAGGCGAAAACTGGGGTTCCAGCAGGGCTGTTGACGGTTCCGGTTAGGCCGACAACTACTGCCGCTGCGGCTTCATCCTGGGTAGAAAAAATGTTGCAAGATGCCCAGCGCACTTGGGCGCCAAGCTCAACCAGGGTCTCAATGAGAATTGCGGTCTGCACTGTCATGTGCAGCGAGCCGGTGATGCGGGCGCCCTTGAGCGGCTGGGTCACAGCGAACTCTTTGCGGAGGCTCATTAGACCTGGCATCTCGTTCTCGGCCAAGCGAATCTGGTGTCGGCCGGCCTCGGCTAGGTCTAGGTCTTTGACTTTGAAGTCAAAAGTGGTCTTGGTGTCAGTCATCTCAGTCTGCTTTCTGCTGGATGAGCGCTAGCGCTTCATCTCGAATCTTGATCATGTCGACCTCGGTTGAGGCCTCGACATTTAGTCGGAGGAGCGGTTCGGTGTTCGATGAACGAACGTTGAACCACCACCACGAACCAGCATCAGCAGACTTGCTTTGAGCTGTGATTCCGTCGAAGTTGTCGAAAGTGGCGCGGTCGGCAAAAGCCGACTGAACGCGAACCTTGGCAGCTTGGGCGTCTGAAACGGTGGAGTTGATTTCACCGCTCAGAAAATAAGGGTTGTACTGCTTGGCGAATTGCGAGAGTGGGAGCTCTTGCGATCCAAACTCTGCCAACACGTGCATGGCCGCCAGCATTCCGTTGTCGGCGCCCCAAAAATCTCTGAAGTAGTAGTGAGCCGAGTGCTCCCCGCCAAAGATTGCGTTGGTGGCTGCCATTTCATCCTTGATGAGAGAGTGCCCAACACGAGTTTTTACCGGTTTGGCACCGTCTTCGATGATTACCTCTTGAACCACGCGAGAGGTGAGCAGGTTGTGGAGCACTGTTACCGGAGCACCGGGGTTCGAGGCCTGCTCGCGGGCAATTTCGCGTCGCGCAACGATGGCAGCCACAGCAGAAGGAGTCACCGGCTGGCCAAGTTCATCGACTACGAAGCAACGGTCGGCATCTCCATCGAAGGCCAAGCCAAGGTCGGCGCCATGCTCGACAACAGCCTTTTGAAGGTCGACCAGATTCTTTGGATCAAGTGGGTTGGCTTCGTGGTTCGGGAAAGAGCCGTCTAGTTCGAAATACATCGGAATGATTTCGAGGGGAAGTTTCTCTAGGTCGCTTGCCGTGCCCAAAACGGCGGGAACGGTCATGCCACCCATTCCGTTGCCGGCATCGACGACCACTTTGAGGGGGCGAATGCTGCTTAGCGATACGAGTTGACGAAGGTAGCTGGCGTACTGAATCAAAATGTGAAGGTCGCGGTAGCCGCCAGGTTGCTCAACCTCTTCAACTCCGGTTTCAAGATAGACCTTGGCTCGGTCACGGATGTTGGCAAGACCGGTTTCTAGGCTGATGCCTCTGGCTCCCGCCCTTGAAAATTTGATTCCGTTATAGCTGGCCGGGTTATGGCTGGCGGTAAACATCGCTGCCGGGGCGTCTAAAACGCCTGAAGCAAAATAAGATTCGTCGGTTGAGCAGAGGCCGATTGAGACAACATTGGCGCCTCTAGCCTGAGCACCACTTGCGAAAGCGTCGGCGAATTCTGGTGAGGAGTCGCGCATGTCGTGACCGACAACTACCTCTTTGCCGGCGGCACCAAGCTCGTCAACGAAGCCGGCGGCTAGCGCCTCAACAACCTTTGGGGTTAGTTGAGAACCAACTAGTCCTCGCACATCGTAGGTTTTTACGATTGCATCCCAATCGATCGACATTAGGCTCCGATTTCGTTGAATGCGCGCAAAGAATTATGCGCTTGTTTATCTTCTACAAGAATACCAAGCAAAGCCTTCATAGACTTGGCTCATGCCAGATTCGACTGAACCGATAAAGCAGCCCCGGGGCTCCTCTCGCGATCGTCACGGCCGCGGAATTCGCCGTCCACTGCTCAGCGATCTTTATGCTTTTGGACAAAGCCGAGCCACCGGCTTTGAGCAGATAGTTTCTGGCACCTGCGACTACCTAAAAGCTGCTTGGCCCAACGACCTAAGCGAACTCAACTGGCAGATTTTTGATGCACCGTCCCTCAAGGGCGAGTCGAAGGCAGTTCGACGCTGGGCGGTCAGACGCGAATCGATGACAGTGGTTATTTATCGGGTGCCAATTGAAAGACTCGGGCATCACCGCAGAGCCGATAGTTTGCACGAAAGAATGCACATCGAAGAATATGTCTTTGCTGCAGTGGGAGAACTCCTTGGGAAAGACCCATACGATCTGATTCCTGATCGCAATCGCGATAACTAGCGAACACTGACTTTCACTGCGCCACCGGCATTTTTGTAGTCAATCACTGGAATGTTGGTGACCATGCCGCCGACGTCAAGAATGAGGTTCGCATAGAGGGTGGTCGCCGGTTTATCGAATTTATAAGTTGAGCCCGGCGCAACCAAGACAGTTTGAACTTGGGCAGTGATTGGGTCAACGATGCTCAACTTTGAGATGCCCACTGCCGGTATCGAAATTACCCGAGCACCGTCAATGCCCTGAGCCGCTTGGAGCCAAGTGAAATCAGTTGCGGGCACCTTGGTCTTGTCGGTTCGAGACAGTCGAGCGGCAGATTGAACTGGCACATCAGATTCGAGAACGGCCACATAATCTCCGTCGGTCAACCCTGAAATTGAAACATCGGTGACAGCACCTGGCTTGAGTGTTTGCAAAATTACGGTGCCGAATGTTTTGGCATTGGCGCCGAGAATTTGCACCTTGATGTTGGCCTCTTTTTCACCCGGCACGAACACTCTGATGGTCTGGGCTAGGTCGGCATAATCCGCATTTGCCGAAGCCAAGGCGGCTGCATCTGCAGCTCCACGAATAAATATTCCTGGGATGACTTGGCTCTGCGAAGCGCCAATTGATGGGGAGACGTAATCGAGTCCGGCGGCTGCTAAGCCACGAACACTCTTCACCTGCAACCAAGCCGCAATGACTCCACCCTTTGATGTGACGTGGGTGACAAAGGTTTTTGCCTTTGGCGCGAGACCGGCTACTGGCAACACCAGCGTTTTGCCGGCGGTGACCGCTAGACCGGAGAGCCCCGGCAGTTCTAGTCGGCCTTCTTCACCATATATTTCTAGATCCACGGTGG